>ERZ511473.228-NODE-228-length-118174-cov-29.033676_pt1 | contig 118174 bp, 88 predicted proteins | sample MGYA00374947_ERZ511473 | MGnify/ENA primary metagenome ERZ511473 (study PRJEB26303, sample SAMN06343854) | sediment metagenome | isolation source: hot spring sediment | place: Canada: British Columbia | collected 2012-09-26 ... | reverse complement strand
TCCGAACCGCTATTATCCCAGGCGCGGAATCGCGGGCGGTAATACTGCGTGGGCTCAGCCGCTCCGTGCGGTTGAATAGTACCGGTGATGATTGCCTCACCATTCGCATCCACGTACCCGCCTCCCTAGAATTGCAGTCCCGGCGGCAGTTGACCGTCGACTCGTGTCAAATGCCTTGTTCTGCAATATTCCACGCGCACATTTCCCGCCGCCAGAAGGCTGAATCCGTACGATGGGCAATTCTATCAAGGTGCATATTGCGCCTTTAGCTTAGTCTCGCCCTTCACGCCGGCTGCGTGCCTGGCAACCGCGCGAGTCTTCCTAGTCTATTTCTGACCTGGCCCGTCGGGTTTTTCTTCGAGCATGCGGCGGAGAAGCTTGTCGCCGGCTTCCGCGTAATCCACCAGCCGGTATGGAGCACGCTCGTAAATGAGCAAGCAATGGCACAGGTTCTCTTTCTTGAACGGGTCGAATCCCTTTGGTCGCTCCAGCTTATCCTCCAAGTAATTCACCGCTATATGGACCTGCTTGCCCTCAATTCGCAAAATACCCATGTATAAGGTTCCCAGCTGACCCTGGTGGTCGCGAACAATTAGATCGCAAGCAACCGGATCAGAGTTTGGGTCAATGAGCCAGTAGGGGCGCATCGGCGGTCGGCACAGTTCCCATCCGTTCACAATCCCATAACTCCAGTTATAAACGACACCAGTGAGCCCGTTGAACTTGATTTCAGCTCCAACCCCGAGAACATAGTAGCGTCCGGTATGGTCAGAACCCAGGTCGCGTCCGGGACGACCGACAAAGGTTTGTACGATTGAAGGGTCCTTAGGACCGACGAGAGTCCCCTTGCTAAGTCGCCATCGGCCATGCAGGAAACTTTCGATTTCCTTAGCCGTCCGCGGCGGCTGCTGTTGCCCCGTTGTATTTACCCCGATTAGCAGCCCGATAAGAGCTAACACTGTAGCGGCCAAAATCCAGCGTGCCGTACGCATGGTCGTTTCTCCTTTTTATTAGGTAAGCACCTGGACTGCATCAGTCGCCCTGTGAATTCTAAGGAGCCCATTTTACATAAAACAAATCATTATGCGTGTCTATCTCCTCAACACCCACGAAACCGAAACGGCCCGGGTAATAATACCAAAGCTTGAAGTATAGTTCCTGCCGGTCGCCTTCTAAGCCACCGCCGCTCGAGCCAGCGGGGCCATTTATAGTGCCATCCGCCAGAGCATCCAGAGTGAATTCATGCCAAGCAAACCAATCTCCAGTTCTGCCGCCCAAGATGTTGATATTCATGGCGGCGTTATCTACAAGCAAGTCATCAATAATTATGTCATCTTCATAAAGGTTATAATACACCGTTGCCGGACCACCGCGAGCCGGCGATATAGGGACGCCTGCTCCGAAGCCAACGCCTACGGCCCTGAGACGAAAGGTCGCTGATGTCCCAGAGCGGATGACATAGGGATCACTGGCTGTTCCAGAGCCCGGGATGGCAGAAACCTTGACGACGTCAACTGACCTGAACCTCGGGCCTGTCACAGCGAAGGTGAGAGGCGGGTCGCCGGCGCCGGAGCGGTCGTAGGCGCAGATGTTGACTTGATAGAACTTAGTGGCTTGGTCAGGATCGCCGTGGTCAGCAATGGTACCCTCGACGACGAATTTGCCGGTCGTGCTGTCATAGTCGCTGATATTCCACCCGTCCTGAGCCGGAGGCATCTCGCCCTGAATCTCCAGGCGAAGGGAATCGTTACCCTGGCCGGGGGCTAAATCATCGTCCTGCACATACACTTCGATCGTCGCACGCTGGCCGACCAGGAACCAGTAGATGCCATCTTCGTAGGCCTGGTGGCCCTCGACGGTGACGTTGGCCACCGGGGGTGTGTTGTCCACGGTAATGGTTGTGGAATAGGCTTCGAATTCGCCGCTGCCGTCGTTGAATTTGACAATCACGCTGATGGTGTCGCCGACGTCGCCGTGGCCGGGCTGGCGCCAAGCGATTAGGCAACTCGGCCGTGCTCTTATCCGACGCTCTTGCAAGGTACTATACATGGGTCGCATACCATGTTGGCCCCGGCAAGTGCCCACACTCTTATTTATCCTCAGCTTTTTTCGCCCGAATCGCCCTAATCATGACGCGAGCAAGCAATACTAGACATACTACAGTATCCTCACCAGCTTTTTTCTCCCGAATCGCCCTAATCATGACGCTGCCCGGTGGAGCGCCCTTTATATCAAAATCTCTTGGGCGTCTTGCTAAATCTATGGATCGCAAATAAAGGAGTTCATCTCCTTGCAATTTCACGATTCCAAGGGCAATAGCACGTCCATCATCACGCTTCCATGCTAAGTCTAGCCAAGCCGGCTCCTGGTCAGCCGCTAGCTTCATAACAAGGTAATTGCCGTTTATCCAGTCTTTGAGTTCTTTGAGTAGTTCGCGCCAGGGCTTTTGAAGCTCCAACTGGTGCAGAATGACGCGTTCGCCTCTTACTTCGAAAATATGCTCTTCCTCAGTCAGGCGTTCGTGTTCCACCAGGCCGCTGGGCCAAACAAGCCACCCTTCGACCACTCTCCATTTCCCTTGCAGCTGCCTTTTCAGCTTCTCTGCTTTATTTCTTTGTCCATCGTTTTCTTGACGCGGTGGTGCGAAGCCCGGTATTTCCCTCGCAACCGCCAGAGCGAGCACACCAATAAGGGCGAGGCCTGCCACAAGGTAATAAGCTCTTGGCATTGCTGATCTCCTTGTAAGCACTTAATTGCACGTTGCCAATTCTACCCGCCTATTTGATCCCATCTGCCTACCGGCCAAGCAGCTAATTGGCAAATGGCTGCGACAGGTTCGTCATCGCACCCATTTTACGTAAAAGATAGGACTGTTACATTCCTGGTACCAGCGCCCAGTCCACCACCAGATGTAGAAGTAAAGTTCCGCTTCTGGTCCCTCCCACCAAGTGTCTGTCCCGGTTCCTCCCGCGGGTCCGCGGATATCCCCACCGGGCAGCGCCTGGAGAGTAAACGTTACTCTTACATCCCATGCACCTATAGGTGAGCCTGGTGTTAACGTGACCACAACTTTAGTGTCGGCAACAACAACGTCGTCGAAAATGCCAATGCCATCGTCATCTAACAGACTCCAGTGAATTTCCGGGGCGCCGGACGGGCTCCAAGGCACGCCTCCGCCAAAACCCGTGCCTTCCAGCCGTGCAGCGAAAGTGAATCCTCCTGTTGCGGCGCTGGTCGCGGCGCTCAGCAAATAGGGATCGCTAGCAGTCCCGGAACCGGGTACGGAGGTGGCGGTCCCACCAGAATTGAACGAAGGCGTGGGCCTGTAACCGCCAAGACGATCGGAGGGTCGCCGGCGCCGGAGCGGTCGTAGGCGCAGATGTTGACTTGATAGAACTTAGTGGCTTGGTCAGGATCGCCGTGGTCAGCAATGGTACCCTCGACGACGAATTTGCCGGTCGTGCTGTCATAGTCGCTGATATTCCACCCGTCCTGAGCCGGAGGCATCTCGCCCTGAATCTCCAGGCGAAGGGAATCGTTACCCTGGCCGGGGGCTAAATCATCGTCCTGCACATACACTTCGATCGTCGCACGCTGGCCGACCAGGAACCAGTAGATGCCATCTTCGTAGGCCTGGTGGCCCTCGACGGTGACGTTGGCCACCGGGGGTGTGTTGTCCACGGTAATGGTTGTGGAATAGGCTTCGAATTCGCCGCTGCCGTCGTTGAATTTGACAATCACGCTGATGGTGTCGCCGACGTCGCCGTGGCCGGGCACGCTTAGGTCGAAGGAGCTCACCGTGCCGTTGGCGGTGTCCACGGTTTGGCCGTTGACCCGCCACTCGATGGTGACGCGAACCGGATCGCCATCCGGATCGCTCACCTGCCCGACCGAGAACCGCAGCTTATCTTTGGTGCGCGGAGAAGCAATGCGGCTGGAATCGGTCAGATTTTCCAGGCTGAAAGAGCTCGCGATGGGCAGGCGGTTGTTGTCATAGATGTGCCAGTAAATGGTTCCGGTAGCCTCGATGGTTTCGCCGGTGCAGGAGTCCTGTTGATGCAGGCGGATGGTGGAAGAAAGAGTGACGGGCGAATTGGCTTGATTGGCGAAATCGTAGCCGAGCGTGCCGGTGATGGTTCCGGTTTGCGGGTCAATGCTCAGCCCATTGGGCAAGTTGTCGGCGCTGAAGTAATACGCTCCGGAGCAACAGCAGCCCATCGTTGAGAATTGGGGGTCATATCCGACGTCCCACCCTTCCGATCTGTACACGTCGTCATTTAACACATAAAGCGAGTCATGACAGGAACAGGATTCCCCGGAGCAGCTGGGCACGGTTCTGTCCTCCAACAAATCGAACTGCAATCGGGTGGATTCAGGTTTGCGTGGTCGAGACCTGACCGGACGGTGCAGCCAGCCCACACACAGGTCTAAGGCAGCGCGCAAGATGCCCCTGTGTGTGTGTGTGTCTTCGGCTTCCGCATGACACACCTCCTTTCTGCAAAGAGCCCCCAGAAAATGGTACCGGTTACGCCGCGCCTCAACTCTATTCCGGTTTGTTCTCCTCAACTCGTCCCGCTATTTGCAGCATAGCGGGCGGCGAGAGAAGCGTCAAGGGGTAGGGAAAATTTTTTTGTCGACACGAAACTGTTGGGGTTACCCGGTACGACCAGCCGGCGAACTGGTCTGCAAGTCCTTGAGCATAAGCAATCCCCGAGATTGGGTGCACGTCAGCAAGATGGCTGCTTATGGGGCAGAGCGATACGCTCACAGGTCGGGAAATTAGCACCTGGCAGCGGAAGGGCCGCGGCGGTTAATTTTGCCGATCGCATTGGGACTTGCCATAATGTTTGCCAGAGAGTAGGCCGAACAAGAATCGCTGCTGGGCGATGCCTGTCCAAAGCGTTGTCCCAAGACAAGGTGCGGCATGAGCACCAAAGACTAATCTTTCTGGAAGCGATCAGGAGAAGCGGACATGGCGAAAGTGCTCAACGTTGGCATGATTGGCTACGGCTTTATGGGGCGGGCGCACTCGAATGCGTATTGCCAGGTGAATCACTTTTTTGACGTGCCGTTTCGACCGGTGCTGAAAGCTGTGTGTGCGCGGAACGTGGAGAAGCTGAAAGCGTTCGCCGAGCAATGGGGTTACGAATCCATCGAGACGGATTGGCGGAAGTTGATCGAGAGGCGGGATATAGACCTGGTGGACATCTGTGTGCCGAACAACCTACACGCGGAGATGGCGATTGCCGCAGCCCAGGCCGGCAAGATGGTGTTGTGCGAGAAGCCGTTGGCCATGAACGCCGCCGAAGGGCAGAAAATGGTCGAGGCCGTCGAAAAAGCTGGCGTGGCCAACATGGTGTGGTACAACTACCGGCGTGTGCCTGCGGTAACGCTGGCGAAACGGCTCATCGAAGAAGGTCGGCTCGGTCGGATTTTCCATTATCGGGCTCAGTTCTTGCAAGACTGGACGATTAATCCGGAGGTGCCGCAGGGAGGTACGGCGTTGTGGCGGCTGGATGTACAGGCGGCCGGCAGCGGCGTAACTGGCGATTTGCTGGCGCATTGCATTGACACAGCGCTATGGCTCAACGGCCCTATCACTCGCGTCTCGGCCATGACCGAGACCTTCGTTAAGCAGCGCAAACACACGCTGACCGGCAAGGTGGAACCGGTGGGGATCGACGATGCCTGTGCTTTTCTGGCCCGCTTTGCCAACGGGTCACTGGCGGTGTTTGAATCTACCCGGTATGCTCGCGGCCACAAAGCGTTATACACGTTCGAGATCAACGGGGAACATGCTTCAATCGCCTGGAATCTCCACGACCTGCACCGGCTGGCTTATTTCGACCATCGCGACGAAGGCAAACTTCGCGGCTGGCGCTCGATTCACGTGACCGATCACGGCGGCGAACATCCCTACATGGATAAATGGTGGGTGCCCGGCTTGCAGATTGGCTACGAACACACTTTCATCCATCAGGTGGCGGACTTCCTGACGGCTCTGGGCAAAGGTGAGCTGGCCGAACCCACTTTCCGCACCGCTTTGGAAACCCAGAAGGTCTGCGATGCGGTCTTGCAAAGTGGTCGCACCGGGCAATGGGTCGAGGTGAGCTAGTCTGTGCTGGTCGCTGGCGTTTTTTTCCAGCACGCGCTGCGCCGGCGTTCGAACCTGACGGAGAATTGACGCACTAGCTGCGCTACAACTATCGCAGGGAGCGGCGTCGCTATTCTACCACCGGTGCAGCAGGTCCGCGGCGCGGCGAGTTGACCCAGCCACGGGCGCCGTGAGCTTTGCGCTTGAGGCGGACGGAATTGTCAGCCAGCGCCTTCAGGGCTTTCGGCAGGTTGGAGACACGAAAGATGCCGATCGCTTTCCCGTTTTTGACACCGCTGCTGCAATACGCGTACTCGATGTTAATGTGTTCCTCGGCGAGAGCTTCGCAGACCTGAGCAACGGCGCCCGGCTGATTACGCATTTCGACCAGCAGGACATCATGTTCGTCGAAGGGGAGGTTGAGATTCCTGAGCACTAGGCGGGTTTGGTTCGCGTCTTCGGTGACCAGTCGGAGCACGCTGCGTTCTTTGCGTTCGGAAACGGCCAGGGCGGTGATGTTGACTTTCTCCTGGGAGATGGCAGTGCAAACCTGAGCCATGCGCCCCGGTTTGTTTTCGAGAAACACGGAGAATTCGCGTACAGTCGTGGCCATAGTGACACCTCACTTTCGGCTGGGAGGCAACCCGATCAGGTTGCCGCCAGGGGATGTTGCCAGCCAAGCCCTGCCGCTTTTGTAAGTACGGGAGAGAAATGGTGCGGCTCGCTCCGGCCATCCGCGCCACACTTCTGGGCTGCGCTAGGGAATTGCGCATCCGCGATTATTTTATCGGCAAAATCGCCAGCGGGCAGCGTGTGGCAGTTGCTCACGGCAAGGTCGGTGTGGCGAAAATCCGTACCCGGCCATCCTGGGTACTGATGGCGAATTGCTTGCCATCCGGCGACCAGGCGCCGGCGTAACACGGCTGGCCGAGTCGTTGCCGATACACCACCTGCCGCGTTTCCAGCTTCCAGATTTTCACCCAACCGCTGCTGCCGACGCTGAGCAGGTATTTGCCGTCCGGGGAAAGGCGAATCTGGCTGACGAAATCGGCATGGGCCCTGGGCAGGGCAGCTGTCTTGCTCGGCACTTCCGGATCGCGGAAATCGTCCAGCACCTGGCCATCGGCGAGGTTCCAGAGCTTGATATGTCCGTCGGCACCGGCGCTGAGGAACTGCCCGGCATTCGGTAACACGGCCAGACTGAAGACACTGTCGCGATGACCGCGCGGGAATTCCTTTTCGTCGTAGCCACGGAACTCGCGGACAATGTTGCCGTTGGCCACATCCACCAGCCAGATTTTGCGATTCAAGCAAGTTGCCAGTACCTGTTTGCCGTCTGGTAGCCAGACCAGAGCATACAGCGGCTGCGGTTGTGGTTGCACCGCCAGGTTAACTGTTCGCAAGAGCTTACCGCTGGCGGCTTCCCAGAAGCGCAACGTACCATCGTGGCTAACTGTGGCCAGCTGGTTCCCGTCCGGACTGAAGGCTACCGCATCCACCATCTGTGCATGACCTTGTAAGATCCGCAGCGGCTGAGGGGAGGCAATACGCCACCAGCGCAGCAACTTGTCCCCGCCGACGCTGAACCAGACCGCATTATCGGTGGGATGAACGGCAACCGCCAGCCTATCACCGGGCGGCTGCTGGTATTGCTGGAGCACCGTGGCGAAACTGGTCGGTAGCGGTTGACCCGGTTGCCAGGCGACCTCCAGGGCCTGCACCTGACCCGTCTCCATTGCCGCTAACAACACGGCATTGTTGGGGGAGATGGCCAGACCACGTACCACTGCCGGCATGGCGACGGTTTTCAGCTCCTTGCCATCGGCAAAGTTCCAGAACCGCAGCGACTTGTCGGTTCCTGCGGTGGCGAAATAAGCGGTGTTGCGAGCAACGGCGATCGCGGTGACCGCGCTGTGCGGGGTAGCGTGCTGGCGTTCGAGTGCCCCATTGGCCAGGTTGACGAAGCGGACAGTTCCATCGGCAGCAGCGGTCAGGGCGTGGCTGAGGTTGGGCGTCAGGGCGAAGGTATGGATAGCCTGAGCATGCGCCGGCACCAGTCGCACATTGGCCAGGCCCAGGATCGCCAGTGCCGTCTTTTCACTGCTGGCCAGCACGGTCGGATTGTTACCAACCCAATTCACCTGCCGCACCGCACCGTCCAGGGAAAAGAATTGCATCTGGCGAGCGCTGGCCAGTTCCCAAACAGCACACCGGCCATCGGCACAACCCACTGCCAGGCGTGTTCCATCGCTGGCAAATTGCAGTGCGGTCACCGCTGCCGACTGCGGTAGTGCTGGCATCTCCTTGCCATCGGCCAGGCTCCACCACCGCACCGCTTTCCCCAGGCCGACTGCCACGCGGTTACCGTCCCGGCTCACGGCCAGTGACATCGGAGTGTCACCGATTTCGATCTTCCGTAGGCTTTTGCCGTCAGCCGACCAGAGTTGCAAGGTCTTATCGGCACCAGCGCTGAGGATCTGCCCATTGGGGAGATACTGGGCAGCCAGGACACCGCCCGGATGGGCTGGCCAGGAGCGTAGCCGTTTGCCATCCGCCAGCTGATGCAGATGAATCGCGCCATCGCCTAGCGCCAGCAGCAGCTGCCCACCATCCGGGGAAATGGCGACCGCGGCCACATCGGCCGGAAGTTTCTCGAGTAGGGCAATTTCTTTCTTCGACGATAAGTCGAGGACGCGGCAACTGCGGTCGGCCAGGGCGAAAACCAGATGCGTCCCTTTCGGACTCCAGGCGACCGCCCGCGGTGATTGTGACAGAGCCGGCAAGGCGAATTCCAATTGTGCGGAGGCGGCATTCCAGACCCGCGGAACACGATCGTTGCCGATCACAACGACGCGGCTGCCATCCAGCGCTGCCGTTGCCAGCGTTACTCCTTCCGCAGCAGGAACCATCCGCGACGGAGGAACAGGCCAGCTCCATAATTTCAGCACGCCTTCCGCATCCGCTGTGTAGATGGCCTGACCGTTGACATGGAACGCCACAGTACTCGGAGTTGCCGCGTGGGCACCAATCACGGCGAGCGGTTTCCCATCGGCAACATTCCAGATTCGTAAAGTTCGATCCTCGCTGACACTGGTGAGCAACTGGCCATTGCCGCTGAACGACAGGCCCGTCACCGAAGCCGAATGCCCCTCAGCGGCCAGGAATTTGCCATCGGCGACATTCCAGATGCGAATTATGCGGTCTTTGCCCGCAGCCGCCAGACGATTGCCGTCGGGCGAAACTGCCAGTGCTTGCAAGACGTCGCCGGCACCTTCCAGCGTACGCACGGGGGAACTCAGCGGTACATCCCACAGCCTTACCTGGTTATCGGAAAACGCCCCAGCCAGGAACTGACCGTTCGGGCTGAAGGCCACATGCAGCGCCAGTAACGTTTGCCCAGTCACGGGCAGGCTGTAACTGCGCAGCGGCTGGCCGCTTGTCAATTCCCACAGCCGCACATTGCCATCGAAACCGGCACTTGCCAGAAGCCGCCCATCCGGACTCCAGGCCAGCTGATAAACCAGTTCGCTGTGGCCGGTCAGCTCCCGAATCAGCGACGGTTTGGCCGAGTCCTGCGCGGCTAAACCGCCCAGCCCAACCAGCACCAGCATGATGGCGCTGGCCCACAGCATTACTGCGCAACTTGCCATCTGCCTGACATCTTCGTTTCGGTAGAGAGCGGCAAAAACGGGCTGCTGGAACGCATCCGAACCGGAGAGCCGACGTCGGCAGTCCGGTCGAGCCGAAGTAGCGGGAAGCGATTGCGGAACCTTCTCACCTTCACACTGAGCCACGCCGATCCTGGCGTTTGCATGTTTGTCCGTCGCCGCGTTTTCATGCCCGGATGATAATGCTGCCGGCATGCGGTTCTCCTGAACTGGAAGTGTGGCGCTGGCCACGATTCTTGCAGTGATGTTCACTGGAATGCTGGTGTCCAGCAAGTAGGGGAAGATTTCCCAGGCGGGCGATCTCCGGCGAGATAGGAAGGCGTAGGCTTCCCCATGTTGGTGGCAGGCATCGTTATTTAGTGTGCGGGTTGCGGGCAGTTGCGTCAACGGCCGTGGATTACGGGAAACGCGTGCGCATCGGTGATATCGCATTCACGCCACAGTCTGCCGACCGCGTGCTGACGAACGCGGGTAGATCGCATTCCCACGAACCACGGAGGGCTTACGCCCCCCGCTCTTGTGTTGCACGACATACTTTTATCGAGGAATAACGACATTTCCGATAGACAAACGCCGCGCTAACAGCAACGGCGGACGTCAGGCCGCCGGGCAAGCGCTGAACGTTACTTATGGCCCGCTGGATGCAGTGAAGTGCACTTTGCGGATGTTGGCCCCGGTGGCGGCATCAATGATCTTGACGGTAGTCCCCCAACTCACGCCGCGGTCTTGCAGCAGGATTTCGTTCTTTCGGCTTTGTCGGGCGACGCGGGCCAGTACGTTCGCTAGTTCACTGATCGGCACTTCCTCGCCTTCCACAAACACGCGATCCTGGCCCCCTTGCCGTTCGGCACGAACGACGATCATCGTCTGGGTAACTTGCTGGCGGCTGACGCGGGGAATGGCTTCCGGTGTGTCTGTGGGCACCTGCGGCAACAATAGCGCTTTGCTCAGTTCCAGGTAAGTCATAGTCAAGATGAAAAACACCAGCAGCACCTGGCAAACATCAATGAGTGGCACCATGTCCGGACTGGCGTCTTCTTCCTCATGATGGCTTTCGCCCAGGGAATCGAGTTCCTCGACAAGTTCAGCAAACTCTGAATGCTCCTCGATGGGGATCCAGCGACGTTCCTGGAGGTCGAAGACTTCATCGCTGGTTTCGTACAGGCCGTCCCGCAACGCTTCCACCAGGGCGGACGTGGATAGTGCCACGCTGGTCGGGGAACCGGCATGACGTACCTGCCAGGTCATGGTTGTGCCTTGCGGTATTTGTCGCGGACTTCGCCGGCTATGGTCTTGATCCCTTGCTCCTGTAAGCGTGCCAGGATGGCTTTGACCGTCTCGGTGGGCAGTTCCTGGTGAGCGCGGAGAATGACGCGTGGCTCGCCTGGACGCTTCTCTAACAGCAGCCGCACCTGATACAGCATCTGTTCCTCGGTGTTGGGATTGACTGGCTCCTCATTGACGAAGTATTGCAGTACGCGGGTCTTTTCATCGAGGCTCAGGCCGATAGAAATCATTTCGGCTTTTTCGAGGACATAACCGTTTTCCGCTTCCGGTGTGGGAATAGCCGCACGCGACGGGCCGCCACCGGCTGCGTTCATCAACCGCATCATCGTAAAGAAAATCAGCAGCACCATGCTGATGTCAATAAGCGGCACCAGGTCAACCTCGCCTTCCTCTTCCTCGCGCTTTTTGCGGTTCAGACCGAGCTCGACGGCCTCATGGGCCTCAGCAGCGTCCTCGGCAGTGGCTGGAGATGACTGGGCGATAAAGTAGGGGGCGAACCATTCATAACGCAGCAAGGGTGCCCACGCGGCCGAAACGCTCCCCGACGGCCTGGCCCGATCCTCCGGCAACAACCGACCGTCCACGATCCAATCGCACACCACGCTGTATGGTACACCTGGGTACACCGTGCGCTCTGAAATCAGCCAGATGTCCCAGCTTTCTGCTGCCGTGCTCATCGTCGTGTCCTTGGCGGCTCTATCCAACCCAGCACCAAGATGGCCCGGTTTCTGTCAGCTCGGAATCGCCAGGCTTGCTCTGTTCAGCCAGTGGCTATACGGTTGCCAAACTAAACGGCGGTGGGTGTGGCTGAGCGGGCATCTGGTCGAGCAGGCTTCCCCTGTTTGTGAGCCTGCACCAGCAGAATGAGTTTCTGGGCGTGGGCCTTCATCTGTGTCTCGAAACTCTGCACCCAGGCCTTGAAAAGCACGTAGGCAAATACCAGCGGGATGGCCGTCAGCAGCCCCAGCGCTGTCGCAAACAACGCCAGACCGATTTCCCGCGTGGCGTGCGACATCGCCGCCTGCCCTTCGCTCGACTGGGCCAGTGTCTGGAAAGTACCGATCATGCTCAGCACCGTCCCCAGCAAACCAACCATGGTGGCAATCTTGCCGATGGCCAGGATCGGAGGCAGCAGAAAGTTGAGCCGTGGCAAAATATCCAGCTCGATGGCCGCGGCCATTGCCCGCCGCATCGCCGCTGTGCCCTGTCGCGCGTTTTCCAGTCCGGCGACGAATAACCGTGTCGGAATCACCTGGCTCTTTGGCTGGGCTTTGCACAACTTCAAGGCCGCCTCGATCCCGCCTTTATTCAACGCCTCCTGCAACAGTGGCAGGAATTTGTCCATGTCCGTCTTGCTGTGGATATTCAGCAGGATGCGCCAGATCAGCAGCACCACCGCCGCGAAGGACATGCCGAACATGATGATCGCAAAGTGCCAGTGATCCCGTACGAAATTCAGGAAAGCTTCCATAGCCAATAACTCCACGCACCGTACTGGGGACTTGCGCCCCCGCCTGTCAGCTTGCCATCGGTCGCGGAGGATTACCCACAAGCAGCATGCGCTGGCTCCAGCAGCTCCATGCAGTTACATCAGCAGAGATGCTGCCAGTATCCTTTGCCCGAGCTGGAACCAACACCGGCTCGCCAGGATAATCCTCCGTATCCGTACCACGGTGATGTTGCTCAGTCTAAAACCAGTTTACCGCTCCGTCGGCTTGCAGACAATGCCCTGCCGACGGCCTGCATGTACAGGAGGCTAACGTCGGGACGGTTGAGGCCTGCTGTCAGCAGGATTGGCGACCCACGGCGGCCTGACACTCGCCGCTGCTGAGGGAGCTGTGACCACTCGCCGGCAAAAAGCGACTTTTGCGCTGCACAAACGAGTGTTCTCGGAAACAGGAGCGACGGGCGCTCACCCGCCCTGCCTCGGTGACGCACTCGCGGAGACACTTCCGCAAACGCACGCGAGAATGCCTACGGTGTACTGGCCGACTCCGTTGCCATTACGTTGGTGTGGTGAAAATCTTTTGGGGTATAATGCACACTTTGCGCCGTCGCGAGCGTACGCGCAAACCGCAATGGGACTCTCGGCCTCCGCGGGGGTCAGCACTGTGTGCCATCGGGTCTTCGGAGTGATATCGCACTCAGCAAAACTCCCCGCGAGAATGACATCAGCCGAGCTTACCAGGCAAAATGAGCGAACGCCTTGTTGGCTTCGGCCATTTTGATGGTGTTTTCCCGTTTGGTCATGGCGTCGCCTTCCCGGCGATAGGCGGCCATGAGTTCGTCGGCAAGCTTCAGGAACATAGGTCGGCCTTTCTTAGCCCGTGCCGCCTGGATAATCCAGCGGATAGCCAGGCTCTGCTGGCGTTTCGGCTCGACCTGCATCGGCACCTGATAGGTGGCGCCACCGACACGTCGCGATCTCACTTCCAGTGTCGGCTTGACGTTCTCCACCGCCTGCTCGAACACTTCCAGGGCGTTGACGTTTTCGCCCATCCGCTTTTGGATCTGCTCCAGCGCCTTGTAAAAAATCCGCGCTGCCGTTGCTTTCTTTCCCCGCTGCATCAGGCAGTTGATGAATTTGCTCACCAGCAGCGAGTTGTACACCGCGTCGGGTTGCAAGGTTTCTTCGCTGGCAGTTTTCTTTTTGTGTCTCATGGCAATCAAGCTCAGTACAGCGTGGGTATCAATTGGCAAAAGCAGCCATGGTCGGCGCGACGTGGTCGCCGAGACGTGTCGCTCCGGCTCGACTCAGCACGGAAAGCCGAGCTGAGCGACGGGCTGCTGCGGAGCACCTGCATTCAGGCCGCCGTCGTGTGAGAGCTTTAGCGAAGCGCAATCAGTGAGCATCGGCGTGGCAGGAATCACAGGGGCGTTACTTGGCGGCCTTCTTAGCTCCGTATTTGGAGCGTGCCTGTTTGCGATCCTGCACTGGCGCGCAGTCATAGACCCCGCGAACAATGTGATAGCGTACGCCAGGTAGGTCGCGGACACGCCCGCCGCGTACCAGCACCACCGAGTGTTCCTGCAGGTTGTGCCCTTCGCCTGGGATGTAAGCGGTAACTTCGATCCCATTCGATAGCCGAACGCGTGCCACCTTGCGCAAGGCGGAGTTCGGCTTCTTGGGGGTCATGATCTTCACCTGGGTGCAGACGCCGCGTTTGAATGGACACGCCTGCAGAGCCGGGCGTTTCGTTCGGCGGTGCTGCACCACACGCGGTCGGCGTACGAGTTGATTAATTGTCGGCATGGGAGTTTCGTGTGCAGGTTTTTCGGTTCGATGCCCAGTGCGCCAGCGGTCCGCAGGTGCTGCCTAGCCCATCTTGTCGCACCAGTCGGCCGGGATCGGCAAAGCCCCTGAGCCGACGCCTACCGGACTCGGAGTATTGCATGGTACGGAAATCGTGCCCATTGGTCAAGCATGCCGAGGAAAACGCGGAGCAGGAAGAAAAAGCCTTCGCCCAGCGTCCGGCAGACTGGCGCGGCCACCGGCGCCGGTTTGGGTACCGCCCGAGTGGGGCTTCACGAGACGGCTATTCGATGGTGACGTCCGCCTCTTCCGAACTGCGGGGTGGCGTCGGCGGCGAACCGGTCACTGCCAGGAGGCTCTCGCCCATTTTCTGCAATGCCTCCTGAGAGATGCGCAGTTCCGCATCCACGTACGCGCGGAAGCCAGTTCCCGCAGGAATGAGATGTCCAAGGATGACGTTTTCCTTCAAGCCGACCAGGTAATCGGTTTTGCCGGCAATTGCCGCTTCCACCAACACCTTGGTCGTTTCCTGGAAGCTGGCAGCGGAGATAAAGCTGTCGGACTGAACGGCTGCGCGACTGATACCCAGCAGTTTCAGCCGACCAGTGGCGGGTTTTGGCGTAACCCAGGTAGGCGGCTTTTTCTTCTCTTTTTCGAGTCTGGCCACCTCCTGCTCGAAGATGTCGCGTGGCACGATTTCACCGGCCTTGAAGTCGGAATCGCCCGGGTCCTTGACCTTGCAGCAACGTCGCAATTCTTCGTTGATGCGGCGCAGGGCGAATTTGTCAATCAATGTCCCCGGCAGCAGTCGCGTATCCCCAGCCGATTCCACTTCCATCTTCCGCATCATCTGGGCGATGATGGTCTCGATGTGTTTGTCGTCAATTTCGACCTTCTGACTGCGATAGACGGCCTGGATTTCGCGGAGCAGGTAATCCTGAACGGCTTCCGGGCCCTTGACCCGCAACAGGTCCTGAGGATTGAGCGCGCCTTCGGTGAGAGGGTCGCCCGTCTTCACCAGGTCGCCGGTGTGCACCAGCAACTGCTTGCCGGGCGGCACCAGGACCTCGACCGGTTCGGCACCGGGTATACGCTGGCCGCGATCATCCACCGGATAAATCCGAATCTTCCGTTTCCGCTTGCCACGCTCGGTATGCAGTTCGACAATGCCGTCAATTTCGGCAACGACCGCCATGTCCTTCGGTTTTCGTGCCTCGAACAACTCGGTCACTCGCGGCAAGCCACCGGTAATGTCCTGGGTCCCGGTCGCTTCGCGGAGTTTCTTGGCCAGGATAGTGCCGGCCACGACCTGCTGCCCCTCGCGGACTTCCAGGTAGGCACCTTCCGGGGCATACTGAGCGTCGAGGGTAGCGCCACTTTCGCTTTTGATGTAAATGGTGGGATGGCGATCTCCCTTATGCTGACGAATCCGCATTCGGGGCCGACCGGCAGCATCCCGATCGATCTGCAGCGTGTCGCCTTCGATGATGTCCTCGAATTCGACTGTGCCGCTGGCGCGGGCGATGATCGGCGTGCTGTTTGGGTCCCATTCACACAGGATCGCCCCTTCGTTGACCTGCTGACCTTCTTCCACTAGCAAGCGGGCGCCCACGGTGGGAACGAAGTACTTGGCAAGTTCACGGCCCCGCGGATCGAGAATGCGAATCTGACCGTTGCGGTTCAAAACGATGCGTTGGCCTTCGTTGTTGACTGCATAGTTGAGCATCTCGAATTTCACCGTGCCGCCGCGGGTAGCAACGATCCGCGTCTCCTCGGCTCCGACTTTCGCCACACCGCCGATGTGGAAGGTACGCATCGTCAACTGCGTGCCGGGCTCGCCGATTGATTGCGCTGCGATGATCCCCACGGCCATGCCCAGCTCCACTAGGTCGCCGGTGGACAAGTCCATGCCGTAGCACAACTGGCACACTCCCAGCGGAGCCTGGCAGGTCATCGGACTACGCACCATGATCTTGTCAATGTTCAATTCTTCCTCAATGCGGCGGGCGATCTCCGGCGTGATCATTTCGTTTTCCCGCACGATGATCTCGTCGGTTACGGGATGGACAATGTTATTGCGGCTGACACGGCCGCGAATTACCTCGCTGAGACGCCGCTCCAGGCGCTGGCCTTCATAGACGGCTCCTTTGGTGATCCCCTGCGTGGTGCCGCAATCATGCATGGTGACCACCACATTCTGGGCGACGTCGGCCAGCTTCCGTGTCAGATAGCCGGAGTCCGCCGTCTTGAGAGCGGTGTCGGCCAGGCCCTTGCGGGCCCCGTGCGTGGAAGTGAAGTATTCCAGGACCGTCAGGCCTTCACGGAAGTTGGACTTGATCGGCGTTTCGATAATCTGGCGGTTGGGTTTGCTCATCAAACCGCGCATGCCGGCCAGTTGCGCTACCTGATCCACGTTGCCGCGTGCCCCGGAATTGGCCATCAGGAAAATCGGGTTCAGGTACGGTCGCCCATCCCGCTGATCGCGTTTCAGCGTTTCCATGACCTCTTTTTTCACCCGGTCGGTAGCGTCCAGCCACACATCCACCGTGCGGTTATAGCGCTCCTGATCGGTGATGACGCCATCTTCCCATTTCCGGAAGAGGTTGGCGACCTCGGCTTCGGCCTGGCGGATGATTTGTTCCTTGGCTTTAGGAATCCGCAAGTCATCAGTCGAGAAACTCAAGCCGCTGCGGGTCGCTTCCTGGAAGCCGATCTCCTTCATACGGTCGAGCAGTTCGATGGTGGCTTTGCGGCCGAGCAATTCGTAGCAGTCGGCAATGATCCGCGCCAGGGCCTTCTTGTCCAGCGTCAGGTCGTAGAAGGGCATGCGCGGGTCGAGAATATCGTTGAACAGCACCCGTCCGACCGTGGTGGTGATGACGCCATTCGGCGGCGGTGCGCTGTAATGCAGGTCCTTGCCCGATTGCATTACTACCTTCTTGCCGCGGGGTAGGCGTACCTGGATGCGGGCATGCGTCCCGACTTTCTTCAGCGCGTAGGCCAGGTGCACCTCTTCGATACTGGCGAAGACCCGCCCTTCGCCCAGTTGGCCCGGCAATTCCGCCGTCAGGTAATAGCAACCCATGACGATATCCTGGCTCGGGCTGATGATCGGGTTGCCGTGAGCCGGGCTGAATATGTTGTTCGTACTCATCATCAGCACCATCGCTTCCACCTGGGCCTCGATGGAGAGCGGCAGGTGCACCGCCATCTGATCGCCGTCGAAGTCGGCGTTGTATCCTTGGCAAACTAGCGGATGGATGCGAATAGCGTTACCTTCGATGAGCACCGGCTCAAAAGCCTGGATACCCATGCGGTGTAGTGTCGGGGCACGGTTCAGCAACACCGGATGATTGCGAGTTACTTCCTCCAAAATGTCCCAGATGACGTCGTCGCGGCGCTCGATGACCCGCTTGGCCGATTTCACCGTGTCCGCGATGCCTCGCTGCCGTAGTCGCTGAATGATGAACGGCTGGAAAAGTTCCAAAGCGATGCGTTTGGGCAGACCGCACTGGTGCAGCTTCAATTCCGGGCCGACCACAATCACTGAGCGCGCCGAATAATCCACACGCTTGCCGAGCAGGTTCTCGCGGAATCGCCCCTGCTTGCCCTTGATCATGTCGGTCAGCGATTTCAGTGCCCGATTCGAGGAACCTACCACGGGGCGTTTGCAGCGAGCATTGTCAAACAGCGCATCCACTGCTTGTTGCAACATCCGCTTTTCGTTACGGATAATGACCTCCGGGGCGTTGAGGTCCTGCAGCTTCTTCAGCCGATTGTTGCGGTTGATGATGCGGCGATAGAGGTCGTTGAGGTCGCTGGTGGCGAAGTTGCCGCTGTCCAGCAGCACCAACGGGCGGAGGTCGGGCGGAATCACCGGGATTACTTCCAGCACCATCCATTCCGGCTTGTTGGCGCTGTCGCGCAGGGCTTCGACCACCTTGAGGCGTTTAACGACATCCTTGTAGCGCTGGCTGTCCGCAGCGGATTCGTCGCGGTTGCGGGCCCCTGCTTTTTCCAGTTCCGCCAACTCCTGCCGCAGTTCGCGCGAGAGCTTGACCAGGTCGAGGCGTTGCAACAATTTCTTGATCGCTTCCGCTCCCATCTCCGCATCGAAATTGCGCCCATAGGCTTCCCGGGCACGCCGATATTCGTCCTCGGTCAACAGCTCCCGCTCGCGGATCACTTTGTCGGAATTGGGGATCGGCTGATTGGCCACTTTCCCCGGATCGATGACCACGTACTCCTGGTAATAGATGACTTTTTCCAGGTCGCTCACCTTCATGTCGAGCAAGGCACCGAGGCGACTGGGAACGGCTTTGAAGAACCAGATATGGACGACGGGAGCCGCCAATTCGATGTGCCCCATGCGTTTGCGCCGCAACCGACTGTGTCCCACCTTCACACCGCAACGATCACAAATCATCCCCTTGTACTTCATCCCTTTATATTTGCCGCAGGAACATTCCCAGTCCTTTTCCGGCCCGAAGATACGTTCGCAGAACAGTCCGTCACGTTCCGGTTTATACGTGCGGTAGTTGATGGTCTCCGGCTTCCTGACCTCGCCAAATGACCAGCTGCGGATTTCCTGAGGGCTGGCGAGGCTGATGCGCACGGCGACCAGGTCATCTACGCGGTCGAAGCCGGTTTCCTGCATGGCCTTGCTCACGGTTGGTCTCCTTATGCCAGGACAGGCTCCAGCAGCAGGGGACATCTGTCTCCTGGGGAGGACAGCCCCGTTTTCTGCTGTCATCCCAGGGCCCCAGCACACCCAAGTGGCGAATGATCAGTGTTTCCGCGTGCCTTCGTGTCTTCCTGGTTACTTGCAACCCGCCGGCAGGGCGTTACAGACCCCGCCTTCCACCGGCAGCAACTGCTGTTGCTTGCGAATCCTCGGTCTCCTGCGGGAGGCTGGGGGCCCGGGGGAGGCCGCCTTCCATCGGCAGCAACTGATGCTGCTTGCGTATCAGTTGCAGGTTAAGTCCCAGCCCTTTGATTTCATGGGTAAGGACTTCGAAGCTGGCCGGGGTACTGGCCTCCAGCTTAGGCAGCCCCTTGACGATAGACTCGTAGATTCTGGAGCGGCCATCCACGTCATCGGACTTGACCGTCAGCAGTTCCTGCAACAAGTAGGCGGCGCCGTAAGCTTCTAGGGCCCAGACTTCCATTTCCCCGAAGCGTTGCCCGCCCGAACGGGCTTTGCCTCCCAGCGGTTGCTGAGTGATAAGCGAATACGGCCCGGTGGCGCGGGCGTGAATCTTGTCGTCCACCAGGTGATGCAGTTTCATCATGTACAGGTACCCGACAGTCACTTCCTGATCAAAAGGTTCGCCGGTACGACCATCGTAGAGGCGAACTTTGCCGTGTTCGGGCAGTCCTGCCTCGCGCAGACAAGCGCGAATCTCCTCTTCGCTGGCGCCGTCGAAGACCGGACTGATAGCGCGGAAACCCAGTTTGGCGGCCGCCCAGCCCAGGTGCGTCTCCAGAATCTGACCGACATTCATACGCGAGGGCACGCCCAACGGGTTGAGGATGATGTCCACCGGTGTGCCATCTTCCAGAAACGGCATGTCCTCGACCGGCAGGATTTTGGCAATCACCCCTTTGTTGCCGTGGCGACCGGCCATCTTATCGCCCACGGATATTCGCCGTTTCGTCGCCACCCACACCTTCACCATTTGCTGTACGCCGGGCTGCAACTCATCGCCACGCTTCAAGTAGTTGATCTGCCGTTCCTTCTCATCTAGCAGCTGGTTGATGCGTTCGATGGCATAGTGGTAAGCATCTTCCACCTGCTTTTTGCGTTCCGGATTGCGGAGCGGTTCCAAGAGTGCCTGCAGGAATTTTCTTTCGGGGTCGGCGGTGGCCAGTTTCACTGCTTGCTCATACTGCGACTTTTCGTCGCGTTCCCGACCCAGCACTTTATCCTCCGGGCCCCGAATGTCTTTCTTTTCCAGGATGCGCTGCAGGTTCTCTATAAAGTTGCGATACTCCTGACAAACGGCCTTAAGGGTTTGTTGTTCGATTTCCTTTTCTTGGCGGTCTAACTCCTTGCGTTCTTCCTCGCTCAGGCTGGCACGACGGCTGTAGCGTTCGGCGTGAATGACGATGCCTTCAACACCGGGCGGGACCTCCAGACTGACATTGCGGACATCCTCGCCGGCCCGACCAAAGATGGCGTGCAGGAGTTTCTCTTCGGGAGTAAGTTCGGCCTTGGATTTGGGCGCGATTTTGCCGACCAGAATGTCGCCGGGTCGCACATACGTTCCCACCCGGACCACGCCGTGTTCGTCCAGGTTCCTCAGTTTCCGTTCGCTTTCGTTGGGGATGTCGCGAGTGAATTCTTCTTTGCCCAGCTTGGTTTCGCGGATTTCCGTTTCGAATTCGTCTATGTGAATGGAGGTGTAGATATCTTCGTGCACCAGCCGCTCGCTGATGATAATGGCATCCTCGAAGTTGTAACCTTCCCAGGACATGAAGGCGACCAGCACATTGCGACCTAGCGCCAGTTCGCCTTTATGCGTAGCCGGGCCATCGGCGATAACCTGTCCTTCCTTGATTCGCTGACCGATACGGACGATGGGTTTCTGATTGAGACAGGTTTTCTCGTTGAGGCCGCGGAATTTTCTCAGGACGTATTCCCGGGCGCCCGGTTTGGAACGCGCCAGTTTCAAAAGCGCCTGCGGGCCACGCGCCTGCTGCATTTCCTCTTCGGTCAGTCGGACATCGCCGGTGATAATCCGCTCGGCATCCACGTAGAGGACGTACCCGTCCTTGGCCGCTCGTAACACCATGCCGGAATACTTCGGCACTTCGGTCTCCATGCCGGTAGCGACGAGCGGCGGTTCGGTTTCCAGCAAGGGGACCGCCTGGCGCTGCATGTTGGCGCCCATCAAAGCACGGTTGGCATCGTCGTGTTCCAGGAAGGGGATCAGTCCGGCGGAGACCCCGACGATCTGCTTGGGCGAAACGTCAATAAACTCCACTTCTTTCGGTGGGACCTTGACCAGTTCGCCGCGGCGGCGCACCTGAATTCGGTCGCCGACCAGCTTCCCGTCCTGCCGGGGCGTATCCGCCGGAGCCATGCAATGTTCAAACTCTTCGTCGGCACGCAGCCAGACCACTTCGTCGGTAACTTTTCCGTCCTTGACACGCCGATACGGTGTGATCAGGAAGCCATGCTCGTTCACCCTCGCGTAAATCCCCATGCTAGAAATCAGGCCGATATTGGTGCCTTCCGGGGTCTCCACGGGGCAGATGCGGCCATAGTGGGAGATGTGCACGTCGCGGGCTTCGAAGCCGGCACGCTTGCGATTCAAACCGCCTGGGCCCAGGGCGCTGAGTCGGCGTTCGTGCGTCAACTGCGACAGCGGATTGGTCTGGTCCACTACCTGACTCAGTTCGCCACGACCAAAAAAATAGTCTATAGCCGCCGACACATGCTTGGGGTTGATCAGGGTACGCGGCGTCATCTCGGTCGGGTCTTTCATCTGCATGCGTTCGCGAACGGTGCGTTGCAACTTGAGCAGTCCCTTGCGGATTTCGTCGGCGGCCAGTTCGTCTATGGTACGAACGCGCCGGTTGCCGAGATGGTCAATGTCATCCACCTGGGCATTGCCGTGCGGGTCGCGCAATCGCAGGATGTAGCGGATGCATTCCACCAGGTCTTCGGCCCGCAGGGTCATCTCGTCTTCCGGCACCTTCAGGCCGAACTTCCGATTCATTCGGAAGCGCCCGACACGCCCCAGGCGATACCGCGCCGGATCAAAGAAGCGTTCGCGGAACAGTTCGATGGCTTTGTCCAGCTGCGGTGGGTTACCGGGACGCAGTCGCTGGTAAATCCGCAACAAAGCGTCTTCATGCGTGTTGGCCTTATCCTCGGCCAGCGTGTCCAGAATCAGCGTATCCTTGATGTCGCCCAGCACCTCGATTTCCTGGAGGTTGCTCAGCAGGATTTGATCCACATGCTTGGCAGTCAGTTCGCTGCCGGATTCCAGGAAGATTTCCCCGGTTTTTGGGTCAACGACGTCCCCGACCACTCGCCGACCCACCAGCTTGTTGGCCGAATGCTGGCTGACTTTAATCCGCTCCGTGGGATAGAAAGTGCGGAGGATATCGGCGTCGGTGGAGTACTTGGGGGACATGGCCCGCAGCAGGGTGGTGGCGGTAAACTTGCCGCTTTGGTCTATGCGCACCGCCAGCACGTTTTTCTTGGTCACGTTCATCTCGATCCAGCTGCCGCGTTCGGGAATAATCCGACAGCCGTGAAATGGGCGATCCCCCTCCATCTCCACAGTGAAATCCACGCCGGGGCTGCGGTGCAACTGGCTGACCACGACCCGTTCGGACCCGTTGATGATAAACTCGCCTCCGCCTGTCATGACCGGAATGTCGCCCAGATACACGTCTTCTTCCACAACCTCGTCGCCGCGATGCAATCGTAAATAGACGCGGAACGGTCGGCCGTAGGTCAGCTTCAACTGCCGACAGACATCCGGGTCGAAGCGGGGTTTGCCCAGTTCATAATAAAGATATTCCAGGCGAACGCTTTTATCATAATTTTCGATAGGAAATGTCTCGCGCAAAATCGCTTCCAGGCCGATGTTTTTCCGTTTATTCGGCGGAACATCGGCCTGCAGGAACTGCTCGTAGGAGCGGATCTGCACCTCGACCAGGTTGGGGACAGGAATGGCGTCACCGTAGCGGCCGAAGTTGCGAGTTTCCTTCGGGATAATCGTTCGCTGGGTTGGGATGGGCATACGGTTGGCTCCTTGTTTTGCCAGGCCTTTTTCAGGGTCAGACCGTCATGCACGGTCGGGATGGCGAAAGGATCGGGCTCGAGGGAACCAGACAACCCAGTTTGGCCGGTGCATTCGGGCTGGCGCAGTGAACCAGCGCCTCGCCGAGCTTACCCGGCCCGGAGCAAAGAATCTCCCTACACAACTGCCAGGACACGGGATGATCGAGCCTCAGCACCACGCGGGACGTTCAACCGCTCCGAGTCAGGAGTTGGCCAGCGATGCCGCCGTTGGCCAACTCCCCATCCGCCACCCTAGTGTCCGCCGCGCCAGTTCCACCAGGCGATTCGTTCCTCGCCAGGCTCCCCTGCGGGCGGACGCCTGCCGATCACGCAGCTGCTCGCACCGGTTTATTCGAGGACGACTTCGGCACCGACTTTTTCCAGGCGCTCCTTGATTTTCTCGGCTTCCTCTTTGGAGACGCCCTGTTTGATCGGCTTGGGGGCCCCTTCGACGAGGTCCTTGGCCTCTTTCAGCCCCAGGCCGGTAATTTCTCGCACCTCTTTGATGACCTGCACTTTCTGAGCGCCGAAGCTCTTGAGGATGACGTTGAATTCGGTTTTTTCGACCTTCTTCTCAGCCGGTGCAGCGCCCGCCGCAGCCGCGCCAGCCACGGGCATGACCGCAGCCGCTGCTGCTGCCTTGATCCCGTGCACTTTCTCCAGGTACTCGGAAAGCTGCACGCACTGGGCGATGGTCAGGGCGACGATGCGATCGCCCAACTCCTTGATCTCCGGTGCCCAGACTTGACCGTTGCCTTCCGCCATAGCGCTGTTCCTTTCTCCGCTGGTTGATTGTTTTCGGCGAATTCTGCCGTGTCAAGGGCAAATGGTAGCCGCGACTGATGTCCTGCGACCCGGTTTATTCTGTCGCTAGCCGGGCCGCTGACTAAGCCGGTGATGAAGGAGGATGCGTTTCGGCGCGGGCTTTGATCTGACCAGCCAGACGCGAAGCCGGGGCTTGCAGTTGCGCCACCAGGTTCGAAGCCGCTGCCAGAATCATCCCCACCACGCGCCCCAGCGCCTCCTCCCGTGTGGGGAAGCGTTTCGCTTCTTCAAAGGAAACGCTCCGCTTTTCGACGATAGCGACTTTCGGTTCAAAGACGACCTGGGGCTTTTCACTCCGGATGCGTTCGGCCCAGTTTTCGATTTCGCGGGCCAGCTGAGCGATACCGGTGGAGCCCCAGGCGACGATAGTTGGCCCCTGCCAGCAACGTTCGGGCACTTCTAGGCCCAGTTCCTTGAAGACGCGTGAGGCCAGGGTATTTTTCACCATGTGCAGCCGGATATTTTTCTTGCGCAAGTCCAGCCGCACCTGCGTCGTCGTCCGGGCGTCCAGACGCTGAATGTTCAGCAATATCAGGTCCTGCACGCCGGTGAACGTCCGCCGCAGCGCCTCCATCTGCATCTGCTTGACCAGCTTGCTCATGAGATCCACCCTGGCGAATTCACTCTGTCCGGATTGCTTCAGAAGTTGTCCCAAGCCTGGCAAAAATGTTCAGCCGATGAATGACCCCGCTGCTTACATTCTCAAGAACAGAATTTTATATGCATGACCTTCTCAGGCGGCAAGGGGATGGAAAATTTTTTGGCGTTGCTGGCGGAAAATCAGACGGCAATGCGAATACCCGGCCCCATGGTGGTAGTAAGGGTCACCGACTTAATGTATTGGCCTTTGACAGCGGCGGGGCGAGCGGCACGCACTGCTTCGATAAAGGCCTGCGCATTTTCGACCAGTTTACTGGTCTCGAAGCTGAGTTTACCGATCGGGGCATGGACGTTGCCGGTCTGATCGACTCGGTATTCGACCTTGCCCATTTTGAATTCACGGACGGCATTGGCGATGTCGCCGGTGATCACAGTGCCGGCTTTAGGCGAGGGCATCAGCCCGCGCGGCCCCAGCAATTTACCCAGGCGACCGACGATGCCCATCATGTCGGGAGTGGCCAGGGCGACATCGAAATCAAACCAGCCACCCTGGATTTTCTTCGCCAGGTCATCCGCGCCGACGAAATCGGCACCGGCTTCTTTGGCGCGAGCAGCATTCTCGCCCGTGGCAAAGACCAGCACCCGCACTGCCTTGCCGATACCGTGCGGCAAAGCGACCGCACCTCGCACCACCTGGTCGCTCTGCTTCGGGTCCACGTTCAGGTGCATGTGAATTTCGACGGTTTCATCGAACTCTGCGCGGCAGTGCTGCTTGAGAAACTCGATGGCCTGCGGCAGGCTCATCGGTTCCAGCTGACGAATTTTCTCTTTGAGCTGTTTGAGCTCATTGCGTTTTTTCTTGCCCAGCGGAGGTGCCTGGCCCGGTTTGCGCTTTTTCTTAGTCGGCGGCGGCTGGACTGCGGTCTTCGCCGTCTCTGTTTGTTTGGGAGGCTCAGCCGGTTTTGCCGGCGCTGGTGCTGCCGGGGCCGTCTTCGCCTGTTCCTTGCCTGCCGCCTTCCCTTTGCCTGACGATTCCGGTTTGGTCGTGGCTTTTTCTTCTGCTGCCGCGGGGCTAGCTGCTTCGGTGGCTTTTTTTCTTCCCATGTTCGTCTCGCTTATGCACAGGTTTTTCAGCCAGATTGGCCCATTCGCCGAACCGAGCGGAGCCCAGGCGACAATGGGGCTGGAATAGCGCGAAGGTGAGCAATGGCGAGTCGCCGGCTCGGTTCGCGAGCTGGCTCTAAACAACACGCAGCCCCATGCTGCGGGCAGTGCCTTCAATAATGCGCATGGCGTGTTCGAGATCGCGGGCGTTCAAGTCGGCCATTTTCCGCTCCGCAATCTGACGAATCTGGTCCCGGGTGACGGAAAAATTCGAATACTTGCCGGTGCGTTTAGCTTTTTCTTCCGGCGGCAGGACTTCGCCCCCTTTCTTCTTTTCGATGGGGATACCGGCTGCCTGTTTCAGCAGCACGGCCGCCGGCGGACTCTTGACCACGAACTCGTAGCTGCGATCGGTGTAAACGGTGATCTCGACCGGCAGCATCAGCCCGCGTTGATCCTTGGTACGTTCATTAAATTCCTGGACAAATTTGCCGATGTTGACGCCGTGTTGTCCCAGTGCAGGCCCCACCGGGGGCGCTGGCGTCGCCATGCCGCCGGGACATTGCAGCTTGATTTTCGCTTTGACTTCCTTTTTTCCTTTAGCCGGAGGTGGCATAGTACAGCACTCCCAGGCCAGATGTGGAGAAGCGAGCAAGGGGTGAAAGCAAATGGCGAATCCAGTCGGGCAGCGTTCTGTCTGAGCTCCGCTGGCGTCGGCCAATCTCCCTCGGATATTCCCGCAGGCGACCAACAGCGAAGCTCCAGCCACTCAGGCACCAGGGTACCAATTTCACCTTCGTGCCTGGGCGTGTAAGTAGCTATTTCTTTGGCCGGCACCGTTGGCCGGGATTCACCATTGTAGGAACGGACAACCGGCAGCGACAAGGGGTAGCGGATTCAAACCGCCTCCAGCTGCCAGGACTCGACTTCCACCGGCACATCGCGACCGAAGATTTTCAGCATGACCCGAACTGTTCCCTTTTGTTCGAGGATTTCCGCGACCTCGCCTTCCATGCCGGCAAAGGAGCCTTCGCGAATCTTGACGCGGTCTCCCTTGCTGAAACGAATCCGAGTCGTCGGTGCCCGCTGGTCAATGGTCTCCGGCCGCAGACCCAGTATCTGCTGCACTTCGTGTTCCGGCAAAGGCTGGGGCGGTCGGCCAGGCCCGGCTCCGACAAAATCAATCACGCCGGGCGTGCTGCGAATCAGGTAATGCAGCCTATCGTTGAACTCCAGCTCCACGAAGATGTATCCGGGATACAACTTGGTCTTCCGCGTGACCCGCTTCCCTTTGACCATTTCTGTAATTTTCTCCATGGGGATTACAATCTGACCGAAAGACTGGTCGAGCCCGTCAATTTTGACACGGCGTTCGATGGCTTTTTTAATGGTCTCTTCCTGCCCGGCGGTGACTTTGACGGCGTACCATTTCTTCCCCGCCGTCGCCGACGAACCGCTCGGCTGGCTGGCGGCACTGCCAGGCTCGTGTTCGCTCCCTGTACCGTCCGGCAGCATCATGACTGTTCTCCGCGTATCCCTGGGAGGCTTACGCTCCCCGCTCCCGACAGCACCGCTCAGCCGTTTCGCCCACGGCTGGCTGACGCTCCTTACTCCTATCCTTTGGCTTACTGACTCCTATATGCTGGTCGTGTCGCTGTGTCTTTGCCTAAGCGACCAGGGCCAATCGTTTCCCGCCGCGATGCCGTCCGGGCGAATTTCTTAGCCTCCCAGAACTCCCAGGAACCGCCCCAGGACCAGCGTCCACAGGATGTCCATCAGGTACAAAAAGATCGCCAGCAACACCATGGTCACCAGCACCACTGCCATGTCGCGCCACAGACTTCGCCAGCTCGGCCAGTACACCTTCACCATCTCGTTTTCCGCGGAAACCAGGAAATCGGCGAAGCGCGGATAGTTCACCAGCCGCCAGGCCAACCAGCCGCCCAGGCCCAGCACCAGCAGGCTGATTGTCAAGCGCGGCATGCGGACAAAGGAAACGGCTAGGCCGGTGAACGGCAGACCGACAATCCATTCCCCACTGCCACCCAGATGGAAGCGGGTATAGTACCAGACCCCGGCGGCCAGGACCAGAATTATGCCGATCATCGTGCCGCGACGCAACCAGATACCTTGCCCCTTTTTGTACAGCCGCAGCGAAACCCAACCTTGCTCTTCGATGGCCAGGCTCCAGTCGCGGAAGCGCGGCGAGCCGGCCCAGCGGTAGAGCCAGACCACTTCGGCTACGGCCAACACAGTCAGCAGTCCCAGGCCCACATATTGCCCGATTTCGTCCAGTTGCCACCAGGCCAACAGCCATTCGAGAAGCTTGCCGCTCAGCCACCAAACCAACCCGGCCAGAAACCAACCTGCACACAGCAGCACTACCCCACCGGGCAGCCCGTCCATTCTGGGAAAAACTTTCGGCCAGGCATAGATCAGTCCCGCCGTAGCTAATGCCAGCATCGTCAGTTTCAAGGCACCCGCCAGAAACATGTTCCCTTCAAACATCCAGGCTAGCATCTCGTTCCACAACTCCGGCAACAGATGATGGACAAGAATCACACCGAACCAGACATATAGCGCCCCGATCAGACTGGCGAGGGGAAAAGTCCAACCCCAGACCGTTGGTTTTCTTGCTTCGGATTTAGTTTCGATTTTGTTCTGGACGGCAAAGGCCATGTGGACATCCTTTGCGGCGAGGTATGGAAAATGGGCAGCGGCTGACCGACATTGGCTTTATTGGCTTTGTGCACCTATTGTAGCAAAGACCGGCCGGGCTTACATCCCCATCTAGCCCGGGAAAATGCGTTGCCCTGGTCGGCTAGTGACAAGCAGGCTTTTGCAAACGCCAGACCCTGTTGCCGTGTTCGAGTTGGCGCGGGAACGCGGGATTCGGCCGGCGACCAGGCTGCTCCGCCAGCAGGGGCAGAGGGATTCGAACCCCCAACCTGCGGTTTTGGAGACCGCTGCTCTACCAGTTGAGCTATGCCCCTGGACAAAACACACCAGAGCACCGTCTGTTATGGCGGACACACGTCTGCGCTGCATTCGGGGCGGATATGCAGGTTCGCCCCAGCCTTACAAAAAGTGTTGTCCCCGGTTCACTTATTTTTTTCGCGACTCTTTATGCACGGTATGCTTGCGTTCGCGTGGGCAGAATTTCCGCAATTCCAGTTTATCGGTGCTGCGGAGGTTTTTTTCCGTGCGATAGTTCCGCTCGCCGCAGCTGGTGCACTCAAGCCAGACGTAGTCGCGTTTCTTTTCTGCCATGGTTGGCCTCGATGGTTCCGTTGTATCAGGCCAGTTCTCCACGCCGGGCTTACGCTTAATCAGCCTCCCCCTGGCCCTCTCCTCCTGGGAAAGGGAACGCAGTCATCGCCGGCCGGGAAAGGGAACACCGGCGCGTACAGCATCCGCTCGAAAATCCCGCTATTCCAGAATCTTCGTTACCACGCCGGCACCGACCGTCTTGCCTCCTTCGCGGATGGCAAAACGCAGCCCTTCGTCCATAGCGATTGGCTTGTCGGGCAGAAGTTCGACAATCATCTTGACGTTATCGCCCGGCTGGACCATCTCGACGCCTTCGGGCAAGCGGACCGTGCCGGTCACGTCCGTGGTGCGGAAGTAGAATTGCGGTTTGTAGCCGCTGACGAAAGGCGTGTGGCGACCGCCTTCTTCCTTGGTCAGCACGTACACTTCCGCCTCGAATTTGGTATGGGGAGTAATGGAGCCAGGCTTGGCCAGCACCATGCCGCGTTCCAGTTCCTCGCGCTTGATGCCGCGCAGCAGCACACCGACGTTATCGCCGGCCTTACCGACATCCAGCGTCTTGTTGAACATTTCGATGCTGGTGGCGACCGTCTTGCGTGTCTCTTTCCGCAGCCCGACGATTTCCACTTCATCGCCCGGCTTAATGATGCCGCGTTCGATTCGACCCGTACCCACAGTGCCGCGACCTTCGATGGAGAACACGTCCTCGATGCTCATGAGGAACGGTTTATCTTCCTCGCGCACCGGGTCGGGGATGAAGTTGTCGAGGGCGTCCATGAGTTCGTCAATACATTTGCAGGCTTTATCGTCCGTGCCGCCGGAAAGCATCGCCGCCAGCGCATTGCCGCGAACCACCGGAGTTTCGTCGCCGGGGAAGCCATATTTCTTCAGCAGATCGCGGACTTCCAGTTCAACCAGGTCAAGCAATTCGGGGTCGTCCACCTTGTCGATCTTGTTGAGGAACACGACGATGTAGGGAACGTTGACCTGGCGGGCGAGCAAGACGTGTTCCCGGGTCTGTGGCATGGGACCGTCATCCGCGGCTACCACCAGGATCGCCCCGTCCATTTGGGCGGCGCCGGTGATCATGTTCTTGATGTAATCGTGGTGGCCCGGGCAATCTATGTGGGCGTAATGCCGCTTGGCGGTCTCGTACTCCACGTGAGCGACGGCGATGGTAACCGTCTTGAGTTCATCGCGTTCTGTGCCACCCTTGGCGATTTCCTTATACGACTTCACCTTTTCGGCGAAGTGGAACTTATGGTTCTGCCGGGCCACGATCGCGGCAGTCAGGGTCGTCTTGCCGTGATCAATGTGGCCGATCGTACCGACGTTCACGTGCGGTTTGGTGCGGACGAAAACTCCTTTAGCCATGACTGCTCCTGTTCCTTTCAGAGATCTGGGGCAAGGAAGTCATCGCCCCGTTATCGGAATCCTCCGGGCCGCCCCAATAGGCTGCCCCGACAGACTTTTGCTTTATTGTACAGACTTAATTCGCCAGTGGAGCCCGCAAGTCGGTGACGGCGCCGATTCATCCTGGCCGACGGTACGGTCCATCGCATTGGCGGCTGGCTACCACCGGCCCCTCGGGGTTCGCCAGAGCTGCTGATGGGACTCGAACCCATGACCTCGTCCTTACCAAGGACGTGCTCTACCAGCTGAGCTACAGCAGCCTGGAGAGCGGGTGATGGGAATCGAACCCACATCACCGGCTTGGAAGGCCGGGGCTCTACCATTGAGCTACACCCGCACGCCAGCAGGGATCTTCTTGCCGATGGCTGCTGCCACCGTCTGCGACCCCTGGACTTCCAATTCGGCTTGGCCAGGTATGCCGTCCTGCCCGGCAGCAGCAGTGGGCAGGGAGGGATTCGAACCCCCGTAGGCCGTTAGGCCACCAGATTTACAGTCTGGCCCCTTTAGCCACTCGGGCACCTGCCCCTGTTGCGGCATGGTTTCGGCAAAAGTAGCCGAGCGAAATATTCTCTGCGTGCTCGGCTAAAACGTCCAGTCCCACTCGTCACAAAAGTGCCCGGCTGGTGGCGCATCCGACACGGCAGCAGATATTCTAACGCCCGGCACGCCGATTCGCAAGACGGCAAGTCGCTAGGAGCGACCAGCATCAGCCCACCGTAGTGCAATATCGCGTATGCATAGGGAAGCGCCAATCGCGACTGGGCACCGATTCCCTGCAACACCCGGAGCGGCCGGCGTCAGCTCACCGTGGCTTAGCAACCGCGTCTAAATGGCGATTTCGATTTCACGCGGACCGCCAGCCAGCGCCACGCAAGTTGCAGCCCTGCGAGTCAGCGGAGAGGGCGGGATTCGAACCCGCGGTATCCCTTTTGGGGATACACGGCATTTCCAGTGCCGCGCCTTCGGCCACTCGGCCACCTCTCCGTGATTATTGCGGTTTGTCGGAAATGATCACCTTGTCCATTCGCGACCGGGAAGTCGGGATCAGCGAATGCCCGGCCTGTTGGCCAGTCCCCGAAGACCCCATTCGCTATTTGCTCCTTGGCACTTCGCGGACTGCTTTCCGACCATTGCCATTTTACATGCCAGTGTAGCGCATCGGCAGGCGGTATTGTCCGTGAGTGCGAAATCCACCGCGGGCTAACAGCCGCCGTTTCGGCCAGCCGACCGCAGAGCGCGCCTGCTTCGCTCCTGAGCAACACCATGCACGAACCACAGACTCGCAAGTACCGAGTCCGCCGCCTGCCGGCGTATAATGTTGGCGGAATGAAAGACCTGGTTGAAATCATCCTGCGCTACGTGCAGCGTCCGAATTACCAGCCGCTGAAGGTCAAGGCGTTGGCCCGCCGTTTGGGGATCGCCGCCGAGGATTACGCTGAGTTCCGTCGCACGGTGAAGAACCTCATCCGGCAGGGTCAGCTTGCCTGGGGCCGCAATCATCTCGTACGCCCCGCCGACGCAGAACCGACGGAAGGCAGCACCGTCGTGGGCATATTTCACAAAACGGCCGGCGGTTTCGGATTCGTTCGGCCTCACGGTGTGGAAAAATACAGTCCCCGCGAAATCTTCGTTCCCGCCAGTGCTGTCGGCGACGCCGCCACCGGCGACGAAGTGCTGGTGCGGCTGACTCGCCGTGCCAAAGGCCCCGAACGTGGCCCGGTCGGTCGCATTGTCCGTGTCGTCGAGCGGGCCACCCACCATTTCGTCGGCACCTACATCGAGCGGGGCGGCGAAGGATTCGTCATCGTAGATGGCACCAAATTCAGCGAACCGATCTGGGTCGGCGACGCCGGCGCCAAGAACGTCCGTCCCCAGGACAAGGTCGTCGTCGAAATCGTGCGGTTTCCCGCGCCGGGGTTGATGGGCGAGGGCGTGATAACCGAAGTGCTCGGCCCGCGTGGAGCGCCCGGCGTGGATACGCTGTCGGTCATTCGTGCCTTCAATCTGCCGGTGGCCTTTTCCGCCGAGGCACTTGCCGAGGCCCGCCTCCAGGCCGAACGGTTCCGCGAAGATGACCTGACCGGCCGCGAGGATTTCACCTCCTGGCTCACCATCACCATTGATCCGGAAGATGCCCGCGATTTCGATGATGCCGTCTCGCTCAGCTACGATTCGCACCGTCGGCACTGGCATCTGGGCGTGCATATTGCCGACGTATCGCATTTCGTTCCGCCGGGCAGCGCCCTGGATCGTGAGGCCCGGGAACGCGGCAACAGTGTCTATCTGCCGCAACGCGTCCTGCCCATGTTGCCGGAAGTGTTGTCGAATCACCTGGCGAGTTTGCAACAGGGTCGGGTGCGCTATGTCAAAAGCGTGCTGATGGAGTTCACGCAGCACGGCCAGCGGGTACACACGCGGTTTGCGGAAGCGGCCATCCGCGTCGCTCGCCGATTCACCTACACGCAGGTACAGCAAATCCTCGATGCCGCCTCCGACAAGCGCCAGCTCGCCGCGGTGCAGGAGCGTTTGCACCTGTCCTCGGAACTGGTCGAGCTGTTGCTGCGGATGCGGGAATTCGCCATGATTCTCCGTCAGCGCCGCAAGAAACGCGGGGCGCTGGAGCTGTACATCCTCGAAGTGGAGCTCGAATACGACGCCGAGGGTCGCGTCTGCGGTGCCCATTACGTTCCGCACGACACCAGCCACCAGATCATCGAGGAATTTATGCTGGCGGCCAATGAAGCCGTCGCTGAACACCTGCAATCGCTCGGTGTCCCTTTTCTGCGCCGCATCCATGCACCGCCCGCACCGCACAAACTCCGGGAGTTCGCCGAATTCGCCCGCGAACTCGGTTACGACATTGACCCCCGCTACGCTACCGACCGATTCCAGTTGCAGCGGGTACTGGAACAGTCGCGGCATCGCCCCGAAGTCCACGCCGTCCATTACGCCCTGCTGCGCAGCCTCAAACAGGCCGAGTACAGCCCCGTCGAAGAAGGCCATTACGCCCTGGCCAGCGACCATTATTGCCATTTCACCTCACCCATTCGCCGGTATCCCGATCTGACCGTGCATCGGTTACTGGGACGCTGGCTGCGCACGGGTAAGATCAGTGCCGATGAACAGGAATTGCTCGCCTTAGGCGCTCACTGCAGTTTCACCGAACGCCGCGCCGATGAAGCCGAACGCGAACTCATCCGCATGAAACTCCTCGCCTACCTGAGCGAACGGGTCGGCCTGGAGCTGGATGCGATCATCACCGGCGTCGAACCGTTCGGTTTCTTTGCCCAATCGCCGATGTTGCCCGTGGACGGGCTGGTGCACATCAGCAGCCTGACCGACGACTTTTACTATCACGACGAGGCGACGCACAGCCTGGTCGGTCGCCGCACCAGACGTCGGTTCCGACTCGGCGACCGCGTCCGCGTCAAAGTCGTCCACGTCGACCCGTACCGCCACGAACTCGATTTCCGTTTAGCCGAGCCGCCGTTCGATCGCCAATTCGATGCGAAGAAGCAAAAGTAACCACGAAGGCACTAATAGAAAAGTTTGTGGCTTCCTGTTCTCGCGGTTAGAATTGGGTGGTGGTGGCGTGCTCGGAAGGGGTCGGGATGTCGGTGCCGGTGAATCTCAGCTGGTCGCCACAAGCCGATGGTCGGTTTCGCGTGCGCAGTGCCTGGTGGGAACTGCTGTGGCATCCGGTACGCGGACTGACGGAAGTTGCATTCGGCCCGACCGACCGCGGAAGAGAGGCCGATGAAGCACGCCCGACCGCTAGCGGTGGAAACCTCGACCAAGGTCGCCCGACAACCGCTGGCCAAATAACCGACCGAACAGGCGCCACCGCCAGCGCCTGTCCCACGTTAACCGCCAGTGACAGCGAATCGGCTTCGTTGCCCCACGCGCAGCGCTGGAAAGCGCCGGCGATCCTCGGCCTAGCAGGATTGCATTGCCGCGGGCATGCCTGGAACGTGGCGGACTGGCCACCCGATGAGGTCGTCATTCAGGAGAACCGCATCACCGTCAGCTGGCTAACACGTCCCGGTCGCCCGGTAGAGGTGCACGCCCGCTGGATTCTCGAAGGTTGCCGGTTCTGGCTGGAAGTTTCCCTGCTCACGCCCACGCGACTTGAAGCGCTTGCCCTAGAGACACGGAGCGACCTGGGCGCGTGTGCCAGCATGGACACGCCGCAGTGGCACCCGGCAGTGCGTCCAGCCTTGTTGCGACCGCTGGCGGCACCGGACTGGTCTTACCTGGAACTGGCCCACATTCGCGACGCCAGGCAGGTTCAGTTTCAGCCCGACGGCACAGTGCGATTTCGGCTCTTCGATGAAGACCTGGAAAAGGGCGTGGTGCTGCGGGGTCGGTTGCTCGCGACGTTCGTCCGGCGAACGCAGGAAAGCGAACTGGCACCGCAGATCGCCCGCGAGTTTGCCGAAACGCCGCCGAACCTCAGCCGGTAATCTCGCCAACCACTCAGTTAGGCAACTACGAGTTTGGCCAGCGGCAGCATAGAGTTTAACAGTGGCGAGTCGCCCCACGCAGAGCCTGTGCCCGACGCTCCCTGAATACGGGAGATTTCCCATGGCCGAAGCAGTCATCCTGTCGGCAGCCCGTACGCCGGTCGGCAAGTTGCTCGGTGGATTGAGCCGTTTGTCCGCGGTCGAACTGGCGACGCCGGCCGCTCGCGAGGCGCTCCGCCGCGCCCAACTCTCGCCGTCGCAGATTGATGAAGTCATCTTCGGTCAGGTGCTCCAGGCCGGGCAAGGACAGAACCCGGCGCGTCAGGTGGCGCTGCGGGCCGGTCTGCCCAGCTCCGTTGCCGCTTTCACCGTCAACAAGGTCTGCGGTTCCGGACTGAAAGCGGTGATGCTGGCGGCACAGGCGATTCGTGCCGGCGACGCCGAAATCCTCCTCGCCGGCGGCATGGAGAGCATGAGCCAGGCTCCGTTTCTTTTGCGGGGCGTGCGTAGCGGTTGGCGTTACGGCCACCAGCAAGCCGAGGATTCTCTGCTGCGCGACGGACTGTGCTGCGCGTTCGAGAACTGGCATATGGGCGAAGCTGCCGAATATATCGCCGCTAAATACACCATCAGCCGCGCTCAGCAGGACGCCTATGCTCTGGAAAGCCATCGCCGGGCCACCGCCGCCTGGCAAAATCGCTGGTTCCAGGAGGAGGTTGTCCCAGTCACTGTCTGCGAACGTGGCCGCCAGCAGGTGATAGAGCGCGACGAAGGATATCGCCCCGACACCAGCCTGGAAGCACTCGCACGCTTAGAACCGGCTTTTCGCCCGGACGGCACGGTAACTGCCGGTAACGCTTCCATGCTCAGCGATGGCGCCGCGGCTGTGGTTGTGGCCAGCCAGACCGCCGCTTTTAAACTGAACATGCGTCCACTTGCTCACATCCGCGCTTACGCTACCAGCGGCGTGGAACCGAAGGAATTATTTATCGCCCCGGTTTTCGCCATCCGTGCCGTCTGTTCTAAGGCTGGCGTCTCGCTTCGGGATATAGACCTTTTCGAGATCAACGAAGCCTTCGCCGCCCAGATGCTGGCCTGTTTGCAGGAATTAGACCTGCCCATGGATAAGGTCAATGTCCAAGGCGGAGCCATCGCCCTGGGGCACCCCATCGGTGCTTCCGGCGCCCGGGTCCTGACCACCTTGATTTACGCCCTGCAACGCCGGCAACTGCGCAGAGGCATCGCTGCCCTCTGTCTCGGCGGCGGCAACGCTGTCGCCATGCTTATCGAACGCCCGACTTAGACCTTTACTCCAACACACGCTCCATCCCCGGAATAGCGCATGCCCTGTCTGTATCCCAGCCGCTTAGCGGTGCGCATACGGAGAAAATCGCCATGTCCTCAACCGTGACTATATCTGCCCGACAGGCCTATGAGGAAGAGTTACGCCGCAGCCCCAACCGGCTTGAAGCACCCACTACCGCCAGCGGTCGCGAGGTCGCTCCCCTCTACACTCCCGAAGACCTGCCCGATTTCGATTACGAGCGGGAATTAGGTTATCCAGGTCAGTACCCCTATACTCGCGGCGTGCACGCTTCGATGTATCGCGGTCGGCTCTGGACAATGCGGCAATTCGCCGGGTTTGGCACAGCACGTCAGACTAATCAGCGCTTCCATTTTCTCCTGGCTAAGGGCCAGACCGGGCTGAGCACTGCTTTCGATTTGCCCACCTTGATGGGACTCGATAGCGACGATCCCCGTGCCCGCGGCGAAGTTGGCCGCCTTGGCGTCGCCATTGATACCCTGGATGACATTCACGATCTGTACGCTAATATAGATTTACATCAGGTCTCCGTCTCGATGACGATCAATGCTCCGGCCATTGTAATCCTGGCGTTTTTCCTCGCTCACGCCCGCGAACGCGGCTTCGATTGGAAACGGTTACGCGGCACGATCCAGAACGACATCCTCAAGGAGTTTCACGCCCAGAACGAATTTGTTTTTCCGCCGGAACCCTCCGTGCGTTTAGTGGTGGACGTGATCGAATTCTGCACGCAACACGTGCCGCAGTGGAATACCGTCTCGATCAGCGGCTACCATATCCGCGAGGCCGGAGCTACTGCCATTCAAGAACTCGCATTTACCCTGGCGGATGGTTTTCACTATGTGGAAAAAAGCTTAGAGCGGGGTCTGAAAATAGACGATTTCGCCCCACGTCTGAGTTTCTTTTTCAATGCCCATAACGATATATTCGAGGAAGTGGCTAAGTATCGGGCGGCGCGCGTCCTCTGGGCACGGGCCATGCGCGAACGATACGGTGCCCAAAACCCCAATTCCTGGAAATTACGTTTCCATGCCCAAACTGCGGGGTGCACCTTGCAGGCGCAGCAACCGGAAGTTAACTTGATTCGGGTTGCTTATCAGGCGCTGGCCGCTGTATTAGGCGGTTGCCAATCTCTCCATACTAACAGCCTGGACGAAACCTTATCGTTACCCACCGAACGTGCTGCCACTTTAGCATTGCGCACGCAGCAGGTGCTGGCCTATGAAACCGGGGTGACTAATACTGTGGACCCCTTAGGAGGCAGTTATTATGTGGAGGCGTTGACGCGGCAGATGCAACGCGAGGCCGAAGAGTATTTCCATCGCATCGAGGAGATGGGCGGCGTCCTGGCGGGGATCGAAAACGGGTTTTTCCGCCGGGAGATTGCCGAGGCGGCCTATGCGTATCAACGCGATGTCGAGGCCCGCCGCAAGGTTATCGTCGGCGTCAATGCGTTCGTGGAGCAAGCCCAAACGCCTATCGAAATCCTGCGATTAGACCCGACTATCGAGACACAACAAATCGAGCGGTTGCGCAAAATCAAGGCCGAACGCGACCAAGAAACGGTACGCCGACATCTCAGCGCCATTCGCCGAGCTGCCGCACGCGGGGACAATCTTCTGCCGGTGCTTATCGAAGCAGCGACTGCTCGGGTCAGTGTCGGCGAAGCCATGCAGGCACTGGCGGACGTCTTCGGTCGCTATGAACGACCTCCCACGTGGTAACATGAACCGCCTTAATCAACGCATTGTGCTGGCGAAAGTAGGTTTAGATGGACACGACCGAGGAATCAAGGTGGTCGCTCGCGCACTGCGCGATGCCGGTTTCGAGGTCATCTATCCGGGCTTGTGGCTAAGTCCGGCGAGTGTCGTTCGCGTCGTCGCTGAGGAAGACGCTGACTGGCTCGGTATCAGTATCCTTAGCGGTGCTCATTTAGTGCTGGTGCCGCAAGTATTAGAACTTTTACGCCAGCAGGGATTACACCATGTTCGCGTGGTCGTCGGTGGCACCATCCCGGAAGAAGATGTGGCACCATTATTAGCCTGCGGCGTGGCAAAAGTTTTCGGTCCGGGCTCGGCCTTGGCGGACATTGTCCACTATTTCCAGGGTGAACGTAAGCATGAGCAAAACCCATCGTCCGCATGAACTGCCCGAGGAATTATTGGAACTTTGGCAGGCCTATGTTCGTGGCGAGCGGCTGGCCCTGTCCCGGTTACTAACCCTGGCCGGACAGCGCCACTATAAAGCGCATTTCTACCACTTATTCGCTCAGCCTTTGCCCGGGGTGTCCAGTCAGGTAGTGGCTATCACGGGCAGTCCGGGCGCCGGGAAAAGCACCTTGATCGGCAGGCTTATTCCCGAGATTCGGCAGCGGGGTCGTAAAGTGGCAGTATTAGCCTGTGATCCGCGCAGTTCGTTGACTGGCGGAGCGCTGTTAGGGGACCGCATTCGCATGTCAATAGACGCCGAGGATATGGGAATCTATATTCGCAGCCTGGCCACTCCACCGGGCAGGCAGGGACTTGCTGAAAGCTTAGATATTCGCATAGCGTTATTCGAGCGGTTTGGCTTTGACTGGATTCTGATAGAAACAGTGGGGACCGGTCAAGGCGACGTGGCCGTCCGCGACTTAGTAGATTGTTTAGTGCTGCTAATTCAGCCGGAAAGCGGCGATGAGATTCAATGGGAGAAAGCGGGCTTATTAGAGGTAGCCGATTTCATCGTCGTCAGTAAAGGTGATTTACCGGGAGCGTCGCGGACGGCGGAACAGCTTCAGCAAACGCTGAATCTGCCGGGATTCCCGACGAAACCGGTATTAGTGGTAAGTGCGGCTAAAGGATCAGGTCTGGTGGAGTTACTGGATCAACTGGTGCAGCAGCCCAGACGCCGCCATCACCCGGAGCGTCGGCGGCAACGGTTGTTGTTGTTGGCACAGGAATTATTAGCGGAACGCTTCCAGGAGGAGGCGGACTTGGTAGAAAACGTGCTGAGAGAAGCCCAGCGTGCCGGCTGGAACGATTGGCAAGCTGCCGGCGAACTCATCAGCCGACTGGCACGGACCGGCTGCAAACCGTAGGTACCCAGGAGGACGATATGAAGGCGGTCATTTTCGAACAACACGGTGGGCCGGAGGTCCTGCAACTGCGTGATGTTCCGCTGCCGACACTGGACGAGGACGAAGTGTTAGTCGAGGTGCGGGCCTGCGCCTTGAATCACCTGGATATCTGGGTGCGGCAGGGCTTACCCGGAGTGTCGCCGATGCCGCATATCGGCGGGTGTGAGGTGGCCGGAGTGGTGGCGGCGATGGGGCCGAAAGTGCAGGGGTTCTCCGTCGGTCAGCGGGTGCTGATCGCCCCCGGACTGTTGCCGCGGCAGGTCAGTGAGTGGACAACGGCCGGGCTGGATCACCTGGATCCCGACTATCGCATACACGGCTACCAGACGCAAGGGGGATTCGCGGAGTTCAGTAAGGCGCGTGCCTGCGATGTCATTGCGATCAGCCCAGCGTGGTCGTTTGAGGAATGGGCGGCAGTTCCGCTGACGTTTTTGACGGCCTGGAACATGCTGTTTCGCCGCGCCAATTTGCAAGCCGGCGACGATGTGCTGGTGATGGGGGCCTCCAGTGGCGTAGGAGTCGCTGCCATTCAGATCGCCAGATATGCCGGGGCGCGAGTCATTGCCGTAGCCGGTGGTGCTGAAAAGTGCCGCCGCGCCGAGCAACTCGGTGCCGATTATGTCCTCGATTACACCAAGCAGGACATTGCCGCCGAGGTGAAAAAGATCACGCAGGGTCGTGGCGTGGATATTGTGTTTGAACATGTGGGGTCGGCGATGTGGTCGTCGGCGTTGAAGTCGCTGGCGCGCAACGGCCGACTGGTCACTTGCGGCGCCACCACCGGCCCGAAGGTGGAGCTCGACCTGCGTTTCTTCTTTACCCAGCAGCTGGTCGTCACCGGCGCTTACATGGGCAGCCGACATGATCTGCTTACCTGCTTGAAGCTGGTGGAGCGGCGGGTGCTGCGTCCGGTTATAGACTCCATTTTCCCGCTGGAACAGACGCGGCAGGCGCAGGAGCACATGGAAAACCGCCGTATGTTTGGCAAGATCGTCATTCGCGTCGGCCAGTAACTTGTATCGGAACACAGGGGCTCACGCCCTTCGCGCCTCGATCTGGCACCTGTCGCTGGCGGTTGCGCTCCAACACTATCCGCCAGCTCTGCCTGCTACCAGGCTTACTATTTCCGCTCCTGAAGACCCGGGGGCCGCGATCTTCAGGTAAAATGACCAGCAACGGCCACGAGCAGCAGGCTGGCTGCACCGGAACACTTCTTCGGACTGACCATGACCTCCTTACGCGAACGCTTACGGCAACTGGAAGAGAATATCAACAGCGTCTTGCTAGGCAAAGCGGAGACTGTCCGGCTGGCAATCGTCGCCTTGCTGGCGGAAGGGCACATCCTGATCGAAGACGTGCCCGGCGTCGGCAAGACTTTATTGGCCAAGGCACTGGCTCGCAGCATAGATGGGGTGTTTCACCGCATCCAGTTCACTCCCGACCTGTTACCGAGCGATGTCATCGGCACGAGCATTTTCCATCCGCCGAGCAATGAATTTGTCTTCAAGCCCGGGCCGATCTTTGCCAACATTGTGCTGGCCGACGAAATCAATCGCGCTACCCCCCGCACGCAAAGCGCCCTGTTGGAGGCCATGAGTGACCGCCAGGTCTCGGTAGATGGAGTCACTTATCCGCTTCAGCCGCCGTTTCTGGTCGTCGCTACTCAGAACCCTTACGAGTACCAAGGCACTTATCCCTTGCCGGAAAACCAGTTGGATCGCTTTGCGATGCGGTTGCGGCTGGGTTATCCGGATCGGCAGGTGGAACGGCGGGTTTTGGCGCAGCATCGTCTCGGTGAACCGGTGGAGGCCCTGCGACCCGTTGTCAGCCGCGAGGACATCCTGGCCATGCAAGCCGAAGTGCGCCAGGTGCGCATGGACGAAAGCCTTTACGACTACCTGCTCGATATCGTGACGGCGACGCGGAACCGCGAGGATGTGCAGCTCGGCGTCAGTATCCGCGGCGGCCTGACACTTTACCGATGTGCCCAGGCCCTGGCTTATTGCGAAAATCGCGACTTTGTTGTTCCCGACGACATCAAGCGCTTAGCCGTTCCTGTGCTGGCGCATCGCATTTTCGCTGTCGGATATCGTTACGATGGCCAGCTCCAGAACACCGAACGCATCCTCGCGGAAATCCTGGAGCAGACTCCGATTCCTGTGTAGGCGGTGCTCAACAGCCATGATGAATATGGTCGCCGAAAGATGAACCATCGCACGGAGAATTTGTAAGTGCGATGGACGGAAGGCGATGGGGAATGTGGACGCTTATGCGGAGTGACCGGAGGGGGCAACAATGAGTGCGACTGCGGTAGTAGAAGCAGCCGAGCAACAACGGGTGGTGGCTCAGCAGAGCAAGCTTGTGGAGGCGACGGAGCCGGACGATGAAGCGTTGTACGAAATCGAGTACGGCCGCCGCGTGGAGGTGCCGCCGATGGGTGCTCTGAGTGTACGATTCGCGACACGTTTAGCTGCTTTGCTGGAATGGCACGCCTGGAATGAACAAATCGGCTGGGCGGTCAGTGAATGCCTGTTCATCTTGGATGCGGGGCGGGATTTGCGGCGGCGACCGGATGTGGCGTTTGTGTCGGTGCAACGCTGGCCTCTAGACAAGCCGTTACCGGCCACTGGCGATTGGCCGGTCGTGCCCGACCTGGCCATCGAGGTGCTCAGTCCCCACGACCGTTTCGAGAAGATGGTGCAGAAGCTGCGGGAATATTTTGCCTGCGGAGTGCGCCAGGTGTGGGTGGTGATGCCGTTGCAGCGACAGGTGTACATCTACAGCAGCCCGACGCAGGTGCGGATACTGGGGGAAGCAGAGGAGTTGGACGGTGGCGAGGTAGTGCCGGGATTTCGGCTCAAGCTGGGAGAATATTTCGCGTCGGTGCCGGTGGAGCCGCTGCCGCTCGAATCAGACGCATGAGTGGCAGGCGTGTTCGATGCGTGATAGCGTCAGCGGCCCGGTGTCGTTTGCGGCAGGGGACATGCGGAGCCCAATGGCGACCGTGTGGGCAGGCAGGTCGCGACAACGGGCCGAGGGCGGAGAGAGCGCATGAGCCCAAGGGAGAAAATCCGTAGTCGCATTCGTCCGACCTGGCAGGGGGTGTTCTGGTTACTGCTGGCGGCGGTGCTCCTGACCCAGGGATGGTATCGCACGATCGGGCTGCTGGCGTTCCTGGCGTTTTTTCTGTTCGGGCTGATGGCGATCGAAGTGCTGTACATCGTGTGCTGGCGGCGAGGGCTGAATCGGCTTCAAATCAAGCGACGGTTACCGGAAGTGATTGTCGCGGGCCAACCGTTTTTCGTGGAATTGGAGATACAAAATCCGGGTCGGCGTCAATTCGGACTGCGGATCGAGGACCCGGTGGAGGCTGAAACTGGCGGCCGACCATTCGCCGGCCAATCCGCCCAATGGGGCGATTACCTATGGCAGTTGCCGCGGAAAGAGAAGGTAGTGCGGCGAGTGCAGCGGGTACTGCCGCAACGCGGGAAATATCGCTGGTCGGGCATCCGTGTCAGCACGGGTTTTCCGCTGGGTTTATGTCGGCGCGAGGCTTACTATGAGTACATACAGGAACGGGTGGTTCTGCCGCCGGTTGGTCAGGTGAACCTGCCGCATCTGCAAAGCGTTCTGGAACTGCAACCGCCACGAACCACAACGCCGCGACCGTGGCAGCGACCATTGCCTGGTGCAGAATTTGAATTTCACGGGCTGCGGGAATACCGCAGCGGCGACAGTCCCCGCTATGTGCACTGGCGCAGCTCGGCGCGAACCGGCCAACTGCTGGTGCGTGAAATGGAGCCCCCAGCCAGCGAGGATTTGGTGCTGGTGCTGGAAGCCTGGCGACCGGACTCCAACGCTGATGCGGAAGCTTTCGCCGATTTGGAAGAGGCCATCAGTCTCGCTGCCAGCGTCGTACTTGCCTGGAACCGTCAGGCGGGTCGTCACCTCGCCCTGCTGGTGCTGGATCGTCCCTGCCGCATCCTGGCTGCCGAGACGGCTACGCCGTCGGTGCGGAACCTGCTTGAAGCACTGGCCCTGGTGCAGGGCTGCACCGAAGCCCCACTGGCAGACGCCCTTGCTACCGCTTCGCCGGGCGCCCAGTTGCTGGGCTTGCCGTTCCAGTTGCGGCAGGCACCCGTCCTCTGGATCAGCTCCCGCACCAACACACCAATTCCTAAAAACCTGCCGCTTCCTGTGGCGCTGTGGACAACGCCGAGACAAGCGCAGGCAGCTGGCTGGTACAATCCGCCGGCCGTTCGACCCTGGCAGCAACTGGAACCGGCCGTAGACTGAGAAATGGGCACTCTGAGCCAGCACTCGCAGCAGTAACAGGAGATGTGTGCTGGTGGCCTGCCGGCCAAGCGTGCGAGTCCGCGAACGCAGAGGGGGGAAACAAGAGATGCGTTGGATTTTTCGCCTCAGCCACTGGCTGACTTTCACGTTGGCGATGGGCTGTCTGGCCGTGGTTGATACTGCGGTGCCGACCTGGCTTTATCCCGCCCTGGTGCTGACGCTGACGTTGCTGATGGTCAATCCGCGGCCCTGGCATATCAACGCGACCTTGGCGAATCTGCTGGGTCTGGCCTTGATTGTGGTCTGGCTGATATGGGTCGGCTCGGAGTTTTATCACCAGGAAATCGAAGGCCTGACCGTGGGCGAGGATTGGTTGCGTGTCGGCTTTCTTCGTGGCGGAACGCTACTGGCACTGTTGCTCTTGGCCAAATGGTTACGCCCACGCTCCGCCGTGGATTACTGGATGATGCATGCTTTGGCCCTGGTGCAGGTGGTGCTGGCCTGCGCCACTCTGGTCGCTCGACCGGAAGACCTCGGTTATCGCTGGTTTCCCGGGTTGCTACTGGCCTACCTGGCCAGCGGCGTGTGGGCAGTGATGGTATTGCATTGGTGCAGCGAAAGGGAAAGCGGCGATCCTGCGGACTGCGTAACCGCGACATCCTTCCGGCGCAACCCGGCGACGCTACCACAGAGCGCAGAGGCTAAACCCCCGGCGCTCGGACTGCTGACGGCGGTGTGGTGGTGCGCTCTCGGATTGGTCCTCGCGGTCATCCTGTTTCTGAGCACTCCGCGGATCGGCAACCGCAGCGTCCGGGCCTGGATTCAATCGGCCACGATGCCACAGTTCCTCACCGGTCTGTCCTCGGGGATTGACCTGACTTCCGGCGAATCCCTGCGACTGAGCGACGAACTCGTCCTGCGTCTCGACGCCCTCGACGCCGAAGCAAACCACGTCTGGCTCGGCGACCAACTCCGGCTTCGCGTGCTGACCTGCAGTGTTTACGGGCAAGGAAAATGGCGGCCCAGTTCGCTGGCAGACCTCAACTATATCCCGTATCGCTATCCGATTCGCCTTGGTGCGGGACAATACCGTCTACAATTCCAGGTAGATTTGACCAAACTCCCCTCAGCCGTCTGGCTGGATAGTGGCGGCGACATTGAGGAGTTGCAATCGGGAAGACGCTGTCCATTACCGTTGGCAGAACCCCATCCGGCCTTGATTCGTCCGGCCGGTGTCTGGTTCTGGTCGGAGATGGAACTTGCGGGAGTCGGACTGCGACCACGCGAACCGGCTGCCTGGGCAGCCCTCCTTGGTAGTGGCCGCTTGCTCCGCTATGAGCAACTCTACGACCCGCACCTGCAAATCCCGGAAACCACCCTGGAAAGCAGTCGGATATCCACAGAGGAAACGCCGGCCACCTCCAGATCGCCGCGAAACTTCTTCTCCAGCTTCCCCCTGCCTGGGCTGTTCAGTGAACGGCTGGATACGCTGCCACGCGACCTGTTGCTGAGCGGGCGCATCCACCAGGTGGCGACAGAGGTGTTGCGGCGATACCGCTTGCCTCCTGGGGCAATCCCCGGCGAGAGTGCCGATCAGGTGCTGGCCAAGGCTCAGATTCTCGAACACTATCTGGCGAATAACCCCGAGGAATTTGTTTACACCCTCAGCCGTCCACGCAAGAACCTGGACCTCGATCCCACCGAAGAATTCTTATTGGTACCGGTTACCGAAGATGGCAAAAAGGCGGGCTGGTGTCAGCATTATGCCTCCGCGCTGGCGCTGCTGCTGCGATCCCAGCGCGTCCCGGCACGGATCGTCGTCGGTTTTCGCAGTGGCGATTGGAACCCGGCCTGGAAAATTCACGAGGTACGCGCTTACCACGCCCATGCCTGGGTCGAAGCCTTTATCGGGCCGCGCGAAGCCGACGGATCCATAGTCCGTGGGCGATGGATTTCCTTCGATCCGACTCCGGGGGCAGCCCTGACTACCTTCGTGAACCGCCAGACGCCCTGGTGGAAGATGCTCGCCGAGGATTTGCGCTATTTGTGGGACATTGTGGTTCTCGACGGGACTACCGGGCAGGGTTTTCGCTCCTTCGGCACGGTCAACGCTTTGCTGGACAAGCTCCGACTCGCCAATGTTACCGATAACGAACTTCTGTGGGCATTGGCGAGGTCAGCCGGTGGCCTGGCATTGGCCCTGGCGGCTCTGTTGGTGTGGTGGCGATTGCGTGCCCACCGCAACTCCCACCGCGACCAGCGACTGTGGCCCATGGCCGACTGGGAACGGGCGCTTCTGAACTGGCTGGCGTGCATCCTTCCCCCGCGGTTGCCGGGTCAATCTCTCCTGGAATACGCCCGCGCCGCTCAGGATCGCCTTATGCACCATCCCGGACTGCAATCGGAATTGGCTTCCCTGCCGGTACGCATGACCGAGCTGTACTACCGCTATCGCTTCGCTCAGGAACTTCCACAACCAGACGAACTCGCAACGCTGCAACGCCAATTGCTGCAATTGGGGCAATTCCTGGATCAACTCCAGCGCACGGTGTCCAGCTCCTCGCAGGCCGCACCGTAAGAACTTCCAGCACAGACGCCTTGCGGTCTGGCACAACCACAACGCGAAAGGCTCTGCCCATGTCGCATGCCACCTTTCCAGCTGGCTCACGCCCTCCGCGCACCGAATTGCTCGACCGCCAGCATAGCGGCGTGCTGGTTGTGGATGTCCAGGAGAAACTCCTGCCGCTCATTCCGTTCAGTCGGCGACTAGTGGACAACATCCGCTTCGTGCTGGAAGTAGCGCGGCTGTTGCGGATACCGGTGCAGGCGACCGAGCAATATCCCAAAGGGCTTGGCCCAACCACTCCCGAACTCGCCGCACTCTTACCGCCACGACCGGACAAGCTCGATTTCAGCTCTTGTACCGTGCCGGCAGTGGTCGCACAATTCCGTCAGCAGGGTTGTCGCCAGATCGTTGTCGTCGGCATCGAAACGCATGTCTGCGTCCTGCAGACGGTGCTGGATTTGCTCGCCGAAGGTTTCCAGGTACATGTGCCGGTGGACGCGGTTGCCGCACGATTCGCATTGGATCACGAGACGGCCCTGCGTCGGCTGGAACGGGCGGGGGCAGTTTTGACCAGCGTGGAGACGGTCGGTTTTGAATGGTTGCGCCGCGCTGGTTCGCCGGAGTTCAAAGAATTCAGTCGGCTGGTACAGCAACGAGCCGCCGACCTTCGGTCCTCATGATCGCCAGCCGGCATCTGGAGTCGCTCATCCGCGGCAACAGCAGTATCGAGACGGACGCGCCGTTCCGCACGTACGTTTCTGGCGTCCAGTCGGCGTAGCCGACTTTCCTTGGCACCCCTGCGCGAAGCAGTCAGCAGGCGGTCGATGGCCACAGGTTGCCCTTTGACGGGAAGTTGGCCACGCTGGCAAAAGCCGATACAACACGGCTAACCGCTTCGCCGGCACCACTGACTGGTTGATCGGCAGGCTAGGCGCACACCACAGGAGTCAGGCATGACCGCAGCGATTTCCGAATTGAGTCCTTCGCCGCGTATCCTGATGGGGCCGGGACCCAGCGATGTCCATCCCCGCGTGCTGCGCGCGATGGCCACGCCGTTGATCGGCCATCTCGATCCCGAATTCCTGACGCTGATGAACGAAACACAGCAGCTGCTGCGCTACGTCTTTCAGACGCAGAATACGCTCACCTTTGCCGTGTCTGGGACGGGCAGTGCCGGCATGGAAACGTGCGTCGTCAATCTCGTGGAGCCCGGCGATCGGATGGTGGTTTGCGTCAACGGGGTGTTTGGCCAGCGGATGGTGGATGTCGCTCAGCGGGCCGGTGCCGAAGTGACCGTACTGGAACGCCCCTGGGGTGATGTCTTTCCGCTGGAGCAGATTCGCGAGGTGTTGCGGCAGGTGCGCCCGAAAGTGCTGGGGATCGTCCACGCGGAAACTTCCACCGGTGCCTGCCAGCCAATGGACGGCCTGGGGGAGCTTTGCCACGAGTTCGATACCTTATTGCTGGTGGACACGGTCACATCCCTGGCTGGCATTCCCGTCGCCGTGGATCGCTGGCAAGCCGATGCGGTTTATTCGGGCACGCAAAAGTGCCTGAGTGCGCCGCCAGGACTGGCACCGGTCACCTTCAGCCCGCGTGCGGTCGAAACCATCCACCGTCGTAAACACCGAGTCCAGAGCTGGTATCTCGATGTCAGCCTCGTGGAGCGCTATTGGGGTCAGGAACGCTTTTACCATCACACCGCCCCGATCACGATGATCTACGCGCTGCGGGAGGCGCTGCGGCTGGTGCAGGAGGAAGGGCTGGAGAATCGCTTTGCCCGTCATCAGTTGCATCATCGGGCTCTGCGGGCCGGGCTGGCAGCTCTGGGTATTCGCTACGCGGCTGTCGAGGGACATCAGTTGCCGCAGCTCAATGCCGTCTGGATCCCAGCAGGTGCCGACGATGCCATCACGCGGAAGATGCTGCTGGAGCGATTCGGCATCGAGATCGGTGGCGGGCTGGGCGAATTCAAAGGCAAGGTTTGGCGGATCGGGCTGATGGGCTATTCCTGTCGTGCCAACAACGTGCTGTTGTTTCTGGCGGCACTGGAACAATGCCTGCTGGCTCAGGGATTGCGATTCCCGGAAGGAGCCGCCGTTGCTGCAGCCAATCGCGTCTATCGGGAAAGCGGTTTTGCGACGGCTGGGTGATGCGAACCTGCCGACGGTCGCTACCGCCATCGCCGAGCCGGGTTTCACAGCCTCCTGGGAGATTGGCGATCGCCCAGAGACGACAATGGTCGCCGTAAACCGCTTCCGTACAATAGTGCCTCGCATGGGCCTAGCCGTAGCGCCGAGGCTGAATCCCGGCAGTGGAATCTGCCAAAGCATTGCCCAGTCTGGCCCCGGCAGTGGAGCAACATTCCGCAAGAGGAGGAACAGGCATGATCGAGCGAGGAACGCTATCGCGGCGTGGATTCTTGCAACGCAGCGCCAGTGCGCTGATGGCGGCGGGTCTTCCCGGCTGGTACGCACGGGAACTGGCCTACGCGCAAGAGCAACAGCAGAGCGCTCGCCGACCTCAGGACGTGTTGCGATTCGGAATTATCGGGGTAGGTAGTCCGGCTAGTCGTGGCCTGCAGCTGATCAATGCCTCCACGCCCAGCGTCAAGGCGGGGCAGATGACTTATGTCGTCGGTTGCGACGTAGATGCACGGCATCGTCGCCGCGCCGTCGAGGTGGTACGCCAGCAAGGTTTCAAAGAATTCGACGCCCCTTACGGCGATTACCGCGAGTTGCTGGCACGCAAGGACATTGATTGCGTGGTTATCGCCACCCCGGATCACTGGCACGCCCAGATTGCTATCGAGGCCATGAAGGCGGGCAAGGATGTTTATTGTGAAAAGCCGCTCACGCTCACCGTCGAGGAAGCATTAGCTATCGAAAAAGTGGCTAAAGACACGGGTCGGGTGTTGCAGACCGGAAGCCAGCAACGTACGGAATACGGGGGCATGTTCCGGCTGGCAGTGGAAGCGGTTCGCGCCGGTCGCATTGGCCGGGTCAAACTCATCGAATGCCGGATCGGCGACAATCCCACCAGCGGACCCATCCCGGAAGCTCCCGTGCCCGAGGGGCTCGACTGGGATTTCTGGCTCGGCCCGACGCCTAAGGTCCCCTATCGCTACAAAGATGGAAAAACCAACTGCCATTACGAATTCCGCTGGTGGTACGAATACAGCGGCGGCAAGATGACCGATTGGGGCGCCCATCATATAGACATCGCGCAGTGGGTCCTCAATCGAGATGGTTCCGGCCCGGTGCTGGTCGAAGTGCTGCGGGCCGATCCACCTTACCCGGGCAATGACGGTTACAACTGCCATCCGCGTTTCCAGGTGCAATATACCTACGAGGACGGCACCCGGGTCATCGCCATGAGCGGGGGCGGTACCACTGTCCCAGGGCTAGTCAATGCTCGAGGCGAATTGCCCACACGCTATCAAAAAGGCAAGCCCGTCGGCAAAATCGAGGCGATCAGCGGCGATGAAAACGGCGTATTGATTGTCGGCGAGGAAGGGACGATCTTCGTCAGTCGGGGATTGCTGCTGGCCAGCGATGCCAAAATCCTTTCCGAACCCATCAAGCTCCAGCAGGAACTCTACCCCGGCCGACCCACCAACCACATGCAGAACTTCGTGGATTGCGTCCGCAGTCGCCAGCAACCGATCTGCAATGCCACGGTCGGAGCCAGCTCCGTGATTGTTTGCCATATTGGTGTCATTGCCCTGCGCACCGGCAAGAAGCTGCGCTGGGACCCGAAAGCCCACCGTTTCGACGACGCTCAGGCCAACGAAATGCTCTCGCGACCTCGCCGGGCTCCCTGGAAACTGCCTGTCTAATTGGCGAATCTGCCGGCCCGACGGGATTAGCTCGGTACAACTACGCGACCCCAGGCCACGCTTCATTTCCGACTTGCATCGCAACCAGACCGGAGGGAGTACGCATGTGGGCAACGATGATTCTGACTTTGGGCATGTATGCATCGCTGGCCCAGACTGATTCTGGCCCGGTGTATGAATTGCGCATCTATCATGCCGCTCCTGGCAAAATGGAAGCGCTGCTGGCACGCTTCCGCCAACACACCACCAAACTATTTGAAAAACATGGCATGACCAACATCGGCTACTGGCTGCCGGTGGACAGCCAAGATCAACGGCTGATTTACATTGTCGCTTTCCCCAGTGCCGAGGCTCGCGAAAAAGCCTGGAAGGAATTTAGCGCCGACCCGGAATGGCAACGGGTTCGGGCGGAGACGGAGAAACAGGGACGACTCGTCGAGAAAGTTGAATCCTATCTGATGCGAGCCACTGACTATTCCCCCGCCATCAAACCGGACAAAAGCGGTGGGCGCGTTTTTGAATTGCGCATCTACACCGCCGAACCGGGTCGGCTTGGTCCCTTGCACGAGCGCTTCCGCAATCACACGATGAAGTTGTTCGCCAAGCACGGCATGGTCAATCTCGCCTACTGGAGCCTGCTGCCTGGTCAGAAAGAAGCCGACCGCAAACTGATTTATCTGCTGGCGCATAAGAGCGTGGAGTCGGCGAAAGCTTCTTTCGCCGCTTTCAGCAAAGACCCCGAATGGTTGCGGGTGCGTAAGGAATCGGAGGAAAAGGCGGGCGGTCCGCTGGTCGTGCCCAAGACCGGGGTTGTTTCCATTTTCCTTAAACCGACCGATTTCTCCCCTTGGCAATAACCGCTTAGTCCCTTGTGCAATGGCAGGTGTGGAACATGTGGCGAGGCATAATCTGGGCCTGCGTTTTTCTGGCAACTGTGCTCACCAACGGACTGTGCCAGGAGAAACCGGCCCAGTCTAGTGAATCCGAAGTTTCCAAGTCCAGTCTGCCGGAAGAAGGCTTGCCCATCAGCGACGCTGAAAAACAAGCCGTCGCTCGCTTGCAGCAAGCCGGCGTGCTGGCCTTGCGGCTGGCGATGAACACCAACTGGCTCTCTGCTGATTTCAGTCTCCGCCATCAACCCGTAAGGGATGAAGAACTGGCCTGGTTGCAGCAAATCCCCAATCTCGTCGAGCTCAACCTGGCCGGTACCAACGTCGGCGATAGCCAGATGCCGCTGCTGGCGAAATTGCCCCATTTGCGCGTGCTCAAGTTGCAAAAAACCGCCGTTACCGATGCCGGACTGCAACCGCTGCGCTCCCTGCAACATCTCGAAGTGCTCAATCTTTACGGCACAGCGATCAGCGACCGGGGACTGGCCGAATTAGCGCACCTGAAACGGCTGCGGCGACTCTACGTCTGGGATACGAAGGTAACGGAAGCGGGCGCGAAGAAGCTTCAGGCGGCTCTGCCGGGTCTGCAGGTCGAATTGGGCATCCTGTCCGAACCCGCTAAAGCGCCTGCGACCGAGGCCAAACCAGAAGGAAAACCGCCTGTAAAACCGACACCGCAAAAGCCGCCCGCTCCACCAGACAAATCTGCCAATTCGCCTGACAAATCTCCGCGGAAACCGGACAAACCGCCAGCCCAGCTTTAGCCGGTAAAACCAGGAGCGGGAGCGAAAGCTCTCCGTGTCAATCGGAGCGCGATGTCGACTCCCCTGTCGGGCGGGAGCGGGGACGATACCGGTGGCCGATCTCGACGCCGAAACCCGTGCTTTGTTGACTTTGCACCTGGTTCCCGGCCTGGGGCCGCGCTTGACTCGGGCGCTGGTAGAACATTTTGGCTCAGCCGAGGCCGTGTTGCGTGCCTCCGCCGAACAACTCGCCCAGGTGCCCCGACTGCCGAAAAAACTTGCCGACGCCCTGGCCAGCGCCATCGTCCAGGCACCGCTCGAATCGGAACTGGCCGACATTGCTAGCGTGGCAGCGCGGTTAGTGGGCTGGCACGCCCCGCATTATCCGCAATCGTTGCGGGAGCTGCCCGATGCCCCGCCCTTGCTGTACATGCGGGGCCAATTGCAACCGGACGAACCGTGTGTGGCCGTGGTTGGTTCCCGTCTGTGCACCAACTACGGTCGGCGTATAACCGAACGGCTGGTGGCTGGCCTGGTGCAGGCCGGTTATACCATTGTCAGCGGATTGGCACGCGGTATTGACGGTATCGCTCATGAAACGGCGTTGGCTCGCGGTGGCCGCACTGTCGCCGTGTTCGCCGGGGGACTCCTGTGCGTTTATCCGCCCGAACACCGCGACCTGGCCGAACGCATCGTCGCGCGCGGTGCTCTGCTAAGCGAGCAGCCCATGCGTGTCCCGCCGGAGCGGCAAATGTTTCCGGCGCGGAATCGGCTGATCAGTGGGTTGTGTCAGGGGGTAGTCATAGTCGAAGCCAGCGACCGCAGCGGTGCCCTGATCACCGCACGTCACGCCGTCGAGCAAGGCCGCGAAGTTTTCGTCGTGCCCGGCCCGGTGGATAGCCCGACAGCAGGCGGCATCGTCAGCCTGTTGCGTCAGGGGGCCTATCCCGTGCAGGACGCGAATGAGATCGTGGAAATTCTGCGGCAAAGATCGGTCAATGCCAGGCAACCGGATCCTCGCGTACCATCGAGCGCGGGCTCGCTGGAGCCAGTTGATCAGGTCGCACCCGGACGCACTGGGCAGGCAACCTTCGCCGACAGCGAAACTTCCCGCCGCCAGCAAGCCGACTCGAGAGCGCTAGACATCAGCCCACCGCGCCGGGGATCACCTGCAGCATTGTTACCGAAGCAGAACGGTAGAGGCGAAGATTCGTCTGGCCAGAATCGCAGCGTTCTGCCGGATGGCCTGCCCGATTATGTCCGCCAACTTTACCAGGCACTGACTTCGGAACCGCAGGATGCTGATCAGCTGGCCGAGCAAACCGGCCTATCGGCTCAGGAGTTGGGTCGGGCCGTCGTGCAACTCGAATTGCTCGGCTTGTTGCGACGCTGGCCCGGCAACCGGTTGACCCGCTCTCCATGAAGCACGGAGGATTGCCCTATTCGCTTGGGACTGGCGCGGCAGCTTACGCACCTCGCGCTTCCCACAACGCCATAATCTCATGCCCAGTCTTGGTGCACGCTGGCTTTTCGACGGTCGCGGTCAGCTGCTGCCAGACGCTCTGCTGGCCTGGCAGCAGGAGCGAATTGTTGCGGTCCGTCCCAGGCAACGCCATCTTGCTCAGCGCGACCTCGGTGATGCCATTCTCCTGCCGGGTCTGGTCAACGCCCACACACACCTCGACCTTTCCGACATGGCATACGAGGATTTTCATGGCGAAGCGACCGCCTGGCTGAACCGTGTCATTGCCCATCGCCGCCTAGCCACACCCGAAAGCCGACTGGCTGCGGTGCAGCTCGGCATCAGCGAATCCCTGCAGCACGGGGTCACCCTGGTCGGCGACATCACCGCCAGTTCATCCACGCTGCAAGCTTTTGCACATTCGCCCCTGCGAGCTACTCTTTTCTGCGAAATCCTCGGTCTGTCGAGGGAGCGTGCCCGGCAGTCGTGGCAATCAGCGCGAAACATACTGGCCAACCTGCTGCCCGCATCACGCTATCGGTTGGGATTGAGTCCGCACGCTCCCTATTCGACCCGGAAAGGCTTGTTCCGACTGGCAGCGCGACAGAACCTTCCTCTGACTGTGCACCTGGCCGAGTTCCCCGAGGAACTTCCGCTGTTGCAATCCCGCCGTGGGCATTTCCGTTCCTGGCTGGAAAGTCTTGGCGTCTGGGACGAAACTGGCCTGATCGCCAGCTACGAAGATTTGCTGGCAGCGCTGGCCGTGGCTCCGAAGGTAATCTTTATCCATCTCAATTATCCGACAACGGGGTTGCTCGATAAGCTTCAGGACTGGGCGAGGAATAGCAAGGTCGGCGTCGTGTTCTGCCCGCGGACTCATGCTTACTTTGGTCACGCCCCGCATCCCTGGCTGGATCTGCTCCGGCGGGGTATTCCTGTGGCCATCGGCACGGACAGTCGCGCTTCCAGTCCGGATTTGAGCTTGCTGGCAGAATTGCGATTCCTCTGGCACCATTCGCCGCCGCTGCCTGCCTGGCGGTTATGGCGTCTGGCAACTCACGATGCTGCGCTCCTGGTTGGTTGGCCGGAAACCGGATCCCTTGCTCCTGGCCAGTTGGCCGATTTTATCGCCATCCCGATGCCCTCCGCAACAGGGAAGGACCCGCTCCAGACGCTTCTGGAGACCGACACCGCGCCTTCGCTCGTCTGCGTCGGTGGTCGCTTGGTGTTCGATGCGAACCAGCGGGAATCGGGCTAAGACCACTTCGCCATTGTGGCGTCTCCGGTCGCGGTAGCAGCTAACGCGGCTGCAAGCGTGCGTTCCCACCGAAGTGAACTGCCGTCTGCCACCCGTAAGAGGATTGTTTCGCCGGGGTAAGTTATATCGCGTGGTCGGTAGGTTGTGTTATGGCGGTGCGCTGATGCCCGTGGTTGTCGTCTCGGAATGATACGGCTGCTAGCGGACCGACAGTAATGGGGCTGATTGTTCGTGGGTGTCGCCGGTCTGTGCGACGGGTGGTTCGCTTCGCTATGATAGCCATGCCTTGGCAGGATGTTGGTGCATCGGAACGGAGAATCGTCGCCATGAGCCACACTTTGACCGGTAACGCCATCATTGCGCAATCGGGCGGGCCGACCGCCGTCATCAATGCGACCGCTTATGGTATCCTGACACAGCTGCGGCAGTATGACTGTGTGCGGGCTATTTACGGCGCCAGCCACGGCATACTGGGCGTGCTCCGCGAGGAACTCTTCGACTTCGCTGCCGAATCTCCTCAGGCCATTGAAGCGCTGCAATGGACACCGGCGGCGGCGATCGGCTCGTGTCGCTACAAAGTGCGGCAGCGTGACTACAGCCGCATTCTGGAGGTATTTGCGGCCCACAATATCCGGTATTTTTTCTACATCGGCGGGAACGATTCCGCCGACACCGCCCTGCAAGTGCAGCAGCTGGCCCAGCAGCATGGCTACGAACTCCGGGTGCTGGGCGTCATGAAGACGATTGACAACGACCTGATGGAGACCGACCACTGCCCCGGGTACGGTAGCGCGGCCAAGTACGTGGCCACCGCGGTTCGCGAGGCCGGATTGGATGCCGAAGCCATGTGCACACAGCATCAGGTTGTGCTCATCGAAACTATGGGGCGCAATGCCGGCTGGTTAGCTGCTGCTGCCGGGTTGGCACGCACGACGGACGAGGAAGCTCCTCATCTGATTCTCTTTCCCGAACGGGCCTTCCAGCTCGATCGCTTTCTGGGCGACCTGGAGAAGGAATTGCGGCGAAGGCATGTGGTTGTCGTGGCGGTCAGCGAAGGTCTGCGCAATGGGTCGGGCCAGTACCTGTCGGAGTTGTTCGCCCAGTTGCTCAAGGAAAGCGAACGGCCGGAAACGCAGAAAGACCAGTTCGGCCACATTCAACTAGGCGGAGCTGCTGCTTATTTGCACTATCAGATACAGCAGAAGTTGCGGATCCGCAGCACGCGGATCTGGGCTGCCGGGTTGTACCAGGGCCAAGCCGAAGACCCGGTTCGCAGCCGCTACAATCTGCCGGGCACGCAGCAACGCAACGCCGGCCACTGGATGTCGCGGAGCGACCGCGACGAAGCTCTCCGCTGTGGCCGGGCTGCCGCCAGTTTCGCGATCGAAGGATACAGCGGCTATACGGTGGGTCTGCGCCGCCTCAGCGACGAACCTTACGTCTGTGAACCCGTGCTGATTGAACTCAGCAAGGTGGCGAACCTGACACGCAAACTGCCTGACGATTTCATGGAGGACAGCGGCCACGGCATCAGCCATGCTTTTCGCCGCTACGCCAGGCCTCTGGTCCAAGGTCGCGTGGAAGTGCCGGAGGATGAATTTGGCCTGCCCCGCTATGCGCGACTGGAGAAAAAACCGATCCCCCAGCGACTCGCTCCGTGGAAAGTATGAGCATCCGCCGAATCCCAGCATTTGCCATCGGCTAACGGAATTCGTTGTCGGTACGCCTGGAACGAGACCGGCGGCACAGGCACTAGGCATTGGCTAACTGCTATAGGAATAACGAACGCCAGGAGCTAACCACGGAGACATGGAGACGCGAAGTTTTTCCTTCGCGTCTTGGTGCTTCAGTGGTTAAGCTTCTCCCCTGGGTATCGCCAACTAGCCGGACTTGGCCGAGCTTCATTTCGCGAGGTGCCGAGCTCACCAAGGATGCTCCTCGCTATTCGCCAGTCGCTAAGTGAAAAAGGAAGGTGCATGAGAGAAATCCGGTTTCGGCTACCGGCGAACCTGCCGGTGGAAGCAGGTGCGTTGCTGCGGCAGGCGTATCTGGCACGCGGGGCGGAGCTTTGTCCAATCGCCAGTCGCGCGGAACTCACCCGTGGAGAACTGGTTCTGCGAACCCAAGAAGGAGACGGGCCAGTCAGCGTATGCATTCCCTGGCCAGTTTGCGGCGAGGTGTGGATGCTGAGTACGACGACGTTACTTCCTGATGCAAGACCGTACGACCTGGTGCGCGAACTGGCGCGGGGCCAGTTGTATCGGGTACGCTGCGCTGCAGAAAGCTGGACGGATGCCGGACTGGAGTTGCCCTCGAAGTTCCACGAGCGGTTACACCAGGCGGTGCGGGACCTGCTGATCTCGGCCGAACGCGATAGCCAGGAGTTTCAGCAACTCGCCGAGCGCTCTCTGGAGACGGCACTGGCGACGGGTCAGGCGCTGACCCTGGAGACCTGCCGCTGGTTGGCACACGCCCGTCAGCAGCGTCTGCCCATGCCGCTGTATGTGAGTTGGTCGGCCAGCACTGAGCCAAACCAGGAATACGACCGGCTGCGTGAAAGCTTCGATGGCGTTCGCTTGCCATGCCCGTTCGATCCCAGGCAGCTGGAAAATGAAACCTACTGGCAGCAAAAGGATCGGCAGCTGAATTGGTGGCGTCAGCGAGATTGGGCAGTCTGCCTTGGCCCGATTTTCGACTTCGCCTCCGAGACATTCCAGAAATACTGGCGGCAGAGCAGCGATTGGGAAGCGCTGGCGGAGCAGGCGGCGTTGTTCCTGGCCCGGCTGGCGCACCGCTATCGGGAAGAGGTCGCGGACTGGCAGGTGGTGGCGGCAGCGAATTTTTTTTCAACCAGCCTGTCCCTGGAAGACGGACTGACGATGCTGGAGAGGTTGTTGCGGCCGGTGCGGCGGTTGCTAGCGGAAAAGCCGGTCAGCATCGGTTTGGCCCAACCCTGGGGTGAACGAGCGGCGCATTTTCCCGAACAACCTGTCCCGCTTCTTTTGGCCGATTGGCTGGCCCGCGCCAATGCCGGAATCACCGCCATTGATCTGGAACTGATTTTCGGTTGCGAACCGCGGGGTAGCGGGTTGCGCCCGCCGTTAGCCATCAGCCAATTGCTCGACTGGTTTTCGGAGCTGACTCTGGATATCCACCTGTCGCTGGGCTTGCCGGCTTCCAGGGAAATGGACACGTTGGCCGACCCGCCCGATCAGGATGTATCTGTACCGGCGACGGAAAAATGGCAATCTGCCTGGGCGGCCACTTTGCTCGATCTGGGGCTGGCCCATACTCGAGTGCAGCGGATCACCTGGCTAGATGCCAGCGATGCCACTCCCCATCTGGTACCGCATGGCGGTTTGTTCGATATCCATGGACGACCGCGACCGGTACTGGAAGAGTTTCGTCAGCGCCGAACTCGCACCTCCGCATGAACCGACAGCCATCCGGCTAACCTAACACCGTTGCCATCCTGCAAGGAGACCACCATGCGCGCGATCGCTTTTCTCCTGGCTGGACTGCTCTCCGGCATCCTAAGTGGACTGTTCGGCATTGGCGGCGGAATTTTGCTGATCCCGATCCTGATTTACGTATTCGGTTTCGACCAGCACGAAGCCCAGGGAACAACGCTGGCGGCGATGATTCCGCCCATCGGTTTGTTTGCCGCTATCGAATACTATCGCCACGGGCACATGCGGCTGGAGGCGGTGCCGGGAATCATCCTCGGTTTTGCCCTGGGTGCTTACCTGGGTGCAGTGTTGGCTCCGCAGATCGCGGGGGTGTGGCTAAGGCGGGGTTTCGGGCTGCTGTTATGCTATGTCGGCATAGATTTCCTTCTGACTGATCTGCTGCCGAGACGGTTCTGGCCAGCAGCGTTGGTGACCGCAGTGCTGGGCCTGGTGGCAGAAAAATGGCGGCGCCGCCGCAGCCACAGCAGACTTACTCCCACCGCGACTCCACCACCGCCTCAGAACTATGTCTTGTAGCCGATCGCTTCTACTTCCACCATTTGCGACCACAGGGCTTACACCTGTTTGTCCTCGGACAGTGAAATTACGTGAACAAGTCGGCCTGCGATTGGGGCGATTTTGCGCTGGGAACCGGTCGGCCGAGATGCGCGTATGCCTTGGGCGTAGCGACTCGGCCACGCGGCGTACGCACGATGAACTGCGCCCGCAGCAAGTATGGTTCGATTTCATCCGCCAGGGTATCCTGAGCGAGATTGAGCGTGGCGCTAAGCGCTTCAACCCCTACTGGCCCGCCACCGAACACGTCCAGCAGCACCTCCAGATAACGCCGATCCTGGCGATCCAGACCAGCGGAGTCAATTTCGGCCATGGCCAGGGCGGCACGGGCGATCGGTAGCGTGATGGCTCCTTCATGTTCACTGGCGGCATAGTGGCGAGCCCACCAGAGTCGGGCATTGGCTAGACGCGGCGTTCCACGACTGCGCCGGGCAATTTCCCAGGCCGCTTCGTCTTCGATCGGCGTCTGCAATTTGCGGGCGTTGATGCGGACGATCTCCGCCAGTTCCTCGTCGTTGTAAAACTCCAAGTGCTCGTGCATCTTGAAGCGATCCCGCAAAGGCCCACTGAGCATACCGCTGCGCGTCGTGGCGCCGATGAGCGTGAACCGCTTCAGTGGCAGAGAAACCGTCCGCGCATGCAAACCCTCCCCCAGCACCAGGTCCACCCGAAAATCTTCCATGGCCGAATAGAGGAACTCTTCCACAACCCGAGGCAGACGGTGGATTTCGTCAATGAACAGGACCGAGCCCTCTTCGGCGTTGGTAAGGTAGGGCATCAGGTCGGCCGGTTTCGTCAGGGCCGGGCCGGAGGTCATCTGGATCGTCGTCCCGAGTTCGTTGGGGATGACGGTGGCGAAAGTCGTTTTGCCGAGGCCGGGCGGGCCGTCGAACAGGATATGCGATAGTGGTTCGCCCAGTTTTTTACAGGCGTTGATGGCGATGCGGAGTCGCTCCACCACCGCTTTCTGACCGATCACCTCACTGAGCCGCCTTGGGCGCAGTGCGTCGTCGCGGGCACGGGTTTCGGCATCGCTCCCACTTTTCAGAACCGGTTCACGGGCCATGACTGCCTCTGCCTCCTTTCGGGCATATTGTACAGTGCTGGCGTGTGCGGTAGCGGGGTTGCCACCGACAGCACTACGGGGAATTTACGCCCTCCTCTCCTCGAAAGCTCTCTGGCCGCAAAAACGACTTTCCGTATCCTCTCGCCAGAAGGAGCGGCCGCATCAGCTTACCGTGCTCTCCGCCAGCGACACGATTCAGCCTGCCCGGATCGTCGCCCGTGGTGCGTGCCTGTCCGTCGCGCGCAGCCAAAGGGCATCTGTCGAGTCGCGGTGATCTTTGGGGCTGACACGTGCCTGTCCGTCTGGCTCGCCCAGGGCGTCATCCCTCCTGGCCAGCGACGCCGAATGCTCGACATTACCAACTTCCAGGAGATTCCGGCATGCCGACTGCATCTGAGCAAGACCGCAGCCGATTGAGCCAGCAAGGTGAGTCCGACTCCGGTGTGATCACGGGAAGCTTACGCCCGTCGCTCTATCCGCAGTCACTGCGGTCGCGGCAGCTCGATCGGCGAGGCTTCCTGGCTGCGGGTCTGGCCCTTGTGGGAGGAACTTTGATGGGACGCGATTACGGCCCGAATGCTCCACCGGTGCGCTATCCCGACCCGGACATCGTCGTGCTGGATAAACGCTTTGCCAAATACAAAATCGGGAACACCCCGATTCAGCGCCTCTACACGGGCACGCTTTGGGCGGAAGGTCCGGCCTGGAATGGTGTCGGCAAATACCTGGTCTGGAGCGACATCCCCAATGATCGCCAGCTCCGTTGGCTCGACGAAGACGGACATGTCAGCGTTTTTCGCAAGCCTTCAGGCTTTAGCAATGGCAACACCTTCGACTATAAGGGTCGGCAAATCTCCTGCGAACATGGTAATCGCCGGGTCGTTCGCTATGAGTACGACGGCACGGTCACCGTCCTGGCTGACAAATTCCAAGGCAAACCCCTCAATGCACCCAACGATGTCGTAGTTCATCCCGACGGCGGCATCTGGTTCACCGATCCGGGTTACGGCAGCCTGCTCAATTACGAAGGGCACAAGGGCGAACTCCTGCTCAAAGAAGCCATCTATCGCATTGATCCTCAAACCGGCAAAATTGAGAAAATGACCGACGAGATGTACAAGCCGAACGGTTTATGCTTTTCCCCCGATTACCGCTGGCTGTACGTGGCAGAAACCGGAGCATCGCATTACGAAAAAGCCCCTCGCAATATCATGATATTCGAGGTCAAAGACGGCAAGAAACTCGGCAAGGGACGCGAGTTTGTCTCGATGGAAATGGATGGCAAAGCGGGTTTTGCTGACGGCATTCGCTGCGACATAGACGGTAATGTCTGGGCATCGGCCGGCTGGGTCGGCGAAGGATACGATGGCGTGCACATTTTTGCTCCCGATGGTACGCGTATTGGCTTGATCCGACTGCCGGAAATCTGCAGCAATGTCTGTTTCGGTGGGGCGAAACGCAACCGCTTATTCATGACTGCCAGCCAGTCCCTGTATGCCGTTTACGTCGAAACGCGCGGAGCCCATATCTGCTGAGCCCGACCTGTCGGCAAAATCATGGCGCAAGCGCGGCGGGACATCGGTCTGCCGAGCAATGGATGACAGGAGCGACCGGTGCCAGCCTGCCGAGGAACCGTTAGCCCGTCGACGAACCTGGGTCGGGTAATTTGCTGCAGTCGGGTGCCTGGCTCGAATGGCGCTGCGGACAACACTACTGCTATACGGAATCGCTATGGTCGAGAATGCTCCTATCCTGACGCTGCAACACGCCGGCCTGACGATTGAAGGCTACTCCCGGGCGGCAGTGCAGACCTACTGGCGGATTCCCGAACTGAAAATCGGGTTCGATCTCGGTGCCCAGCCGTGGGACTTCATGAACATGCCCACCTGGCTGATTACCCATACCCACCTGGATCATGCCGCCTGTCTGCCGGTGTACATAGCGCGGCGGCGGATGATGCGGATGGAACCCCCTGCCATTTACCTGCCGGCCGAATGCCTGGAATGGACGCAACGACTGCTCCGCGTCTGGCAACATCTGGATCGAGGTCGGCTCACCTGCCAGCTGCATGGCGTGTCGCCCGGCGACGAAATCGAATTAACCCGCGAATACGTTGTCGGCGTCTTTCGTACCGTGCACACCGTTCCTTCAGTCGGGTACCTGGTTTGGAATCGCCGACACAAACTCAAGCCAGAATATCACGGCCTGCCCGGTGAAAAAATCCGCGACCTGCGGCTCAGTGGCGTCGAAGTCACTCGCGAGGTACGCACACCGGTACTGGCCTACACTGGCGACACCAGCCCGGAAGTCTTCGAACTGTACCCGACGCTCTACGACGCCAAAATCCTGATCACCGAACTCAGTTTCATCCTGCCCTCGCACAAAAAGGACAAGATTCACAAATTCGGGCACATGCACCTGGACGATCTGCTGGAACGGGCCGAACGCTTCCGCAACGAGCTGATCATCGTGGCCCATTTCAGCACCCGCTACCATCCGCAGCAAGTGCACCGCTATCTGGAAAAACGCTTGCCCGACTCCCTTCGGAACCGCATCAAAATCTGGATATGACTACTCCCTTTTGTCGGCAAAGGAAGCCGCATGCCCCTCTTTCGCATGGACGAGAGAGCGTTGCCGCCGGCGGATCGACTTACCTCGATAACCCGGCACAACGGACTAGCTCCCGCGGACCTTACCGACGCCATTCGTGCACAACCTATCAGCTGCGGCTTAAATTCAACCAGTTGTCCTGCACGGAATTCCCACCGACATGAGGCGGGTGCGCATACGGGTCTGGCGTTCGCTGCCGTCTGCGAATCCGGCCGATTTGCGCCAACCGCAGCTGGCAGCGAAGCCTCCGCTATGACCGATGACCTGGAGGACGAACTCGAGGTAACCATGATTCGCCCGCTGGTAAATCCTTCGCCTTTGATGGTTGGTCAGTGTCGGTTGGGTTTATGCTGTTTGTTCGCCGGAGTATCCGAAGTGCGGTTTCGCACGACCACGGCAACGGCGATGAGCAAACTGCCAAGTGCAGCGGCATGGCATCGCCTGTGTGCCCTGGCGGAACATAACGCGAAGATGCTGCGGCTGGCAGTGCAACATTGCTGGCGGCTGGGTATTCGCGCTTTTCGCGTCCGCAGCGATTTGCTGCCGCTGGCTACCCACGAACAATTTGCGTATCGGCTGGCCGACCTTCCTTTGCGCACGCGGCACCATTTTGCTGCCGCTGGCCGGTTTGCAGCCCAGCAGGGCATTCGCCTCAGTTTCCATCCGGATCAATTTGTGCTGCTGAACTCGCCCCGATCAGAAGTCGTCCGGGCAGCGGTACGCGATCTCGTACTGCAGGCCGAGCTGGCGGAACTGCTCGGTGCCGACGTGATCAATATCCACGCCGGCGGCGCCTATGGAGACAAGCGTGAAGCATTGCGCCGCCTCGCCGACAACATCGAACGCCTTCCCGATGCCGTCCGACGACGCCTGACTCTAGAGAATGACGACCACGTGTACACGGTTCGCGATCTGTTGCCCATTTGCCGCGGTTTGCATCTGCCGCTGGTGTACGACGTGCACCACCACCGCTGCAATCCGGACGGTCTGAGCGTCGAGCGCGCCAGCGAATTAGCCTGGAAGACCTGGGACCGTGAGCCGATTTTCCATATTTCCAGTCCTCGAGGTGGCTGGCGGAGCCGCGATCCGACTCACCATGCCGATTACATTCGCCCCGCCGACTTTCCCACCTGCTGGCGGGAACTACCCATGACCGTAGAAGTCGAAGCCAAGGCCAAGGAGAAAGCGTTGCTGCGCCTGGCCCGTGCATTCCGCGAGGCCGCCGACTGAGATTCGACCGCTCCCTGCCGCTGCACTGGCTCGTGTCGGCACTATTTCTGAACCAGGAGCGGCGGGTGTCAGCCCGCCGTGGGGCGATAACGCGCATGCGACGGCGATTACGCATACACGAGGGGCCAGCGTCGCACATCAGGAGCGGCGCATGTCGGCCCGCGGTGGTGATCGGGAATCGCCCTTGCAAAAGCGCTACCGCAATTGCTCGGAAGACTGTCGTCCGGCGTGTTGGCGGCCGTAGTTGCAATCGCGCTGGTGTAACCACGGGGGGCTTACGCCCACCGCTCCTGTCGCGAGCGTTCGCCCACCGGCGCAATGGCGACTTTTACGATGCACAAACGCATACACACCAAGAGCGGCGGGTCTCAGCCCGCCGTGGGGCGATAACGCGCATGCGACGGCGTTCACCAGCACACCGTCGGCAGTCTCTGGAACAATCCCGCAAGCGCGCTTGCACGCGCGTCCCACGACCCACGGTGGCCTTACGCCCACCGCTCTTGTTTCGGGGGAACACGCGTTTGTACACCGTGAAAGTCGCTTTTCCACCGGCAAACGAACGACGAACGTAAGAGCAGCGCGTGTCAGCCCGCCGTGGCGATCGAGAATCGCGCTTGCAATGGCGATTTCCGAACACAATCACGGCAACACGTCGCGCAACGAGGAGCGGCGCATGTCAGCCCGCCGTGGGTTCGGCGACCACGCATGCAGGGGAAATCGCGAATCGCAAACAGGCTCGAACTCGCACAGCGCCAGGAGCGGCGCATGTCGGCCCGCCGTGGCGATCGGGAATCGCGCTTGCAAAAGCGCTACCGCAATCGGTCCGGAGACTGCCAGCGTTGCAGCGACGAGCGTCGTTGCCGATGCGTTACCCCAACCACGGTGGGCTTACGGGCACCGCTCCTGTCGCGAGCGTTCGCCCACCGGCGCAATTCCGACTTTTACGATGCAGAAACGCATACACACCAAGAGCGGCGGGTGTCAGCCCGCCGTGGGGCGATAACGCGCATGCAACGGCGTTCACCAGCACACCGTCGGCAGTCTCTGAAACAATCCCGCAAGCGCGCTCGCACGCGCGTCCCACGACCCACGGTGGGCTTACGCCCACCGCTCTTTGGTCCAGCAGCACGCGTTTGTACACCGTGAAAGTCGCTTTTCCACCGGCAAACGAACGACGAACATAAGAGCGGCGGGCGTGAGCCCGCCGTGATTCGGGAGACGCACTTCCAGGGGCGATTCCGCAAATAGACGCGAGGCTGCATACGTTGTGTGAACGGGCGCCGTTGCGAGCATGATTGCCGATCGCACGGGGCCGACGGCCCCCGCTCCTGGATCCGGGTGCAATGACGGTGGGCGGAGGTTGGCGGAAACATTTCTGCCGAGGCGGCTTCCGATCCACACGGGGGGCTGACGCGCCCGCTGCTGCTGGTTCCGGGCGCGACGACGGTCGGCGAACGAGGGGGAATCGTTTGTGCCGGCGCGTCTGCTGATCACACGGCGGGCTGACGCCCGCCGCTCCTGGCACACCGGATACCGGATCCGTCCAGGTATCCTTGCCGTCCGCAACATTCCGCGCGGACACGCGGGTAGCCCGGATGCCAAACCGAGCCGGTCAAGCAGGGCTGGGACTTGGCGCTAGCTCCTTCGGATGGGCTGATGTTCGGCCGCGGAAATGGGGTGGTCGCTGACGGGATTTGCGGTTTAGTGTTCAGGCCCAGGGCAGAAGGGTGGCGCGATGAACGCGGCCAGCGTCCTGTTCGGCAAAGGCGCGGTTGATTTCGCGCAGGGGGAACCGATGCGAGACAATCTTGTGAAACGGGTAGCGCTGCTGGCGGGTGCTCAGGAGTTGCAGGGCTTTGTAGAGGCTGTCTGCCTCGTACCACATGAGGCCGAGGACCTGTCGGCCATAGAGCACCAGTTCGGAGGAATCAAACGGAGCGGATCGTCCAGCACAGATGTTGCCAATGACCACGTAGGTGCCGCCGACACTCAGCATGGCGACACCTTCGGGGAAGGCGTCGGCGTGGCCGGTGAGTTCGAGGACAATGTCGGCGCCTCCGGCGGTAAGCTGGCGTACTCGCGCGATGCGATCCTGTGGCGTGGGGTAATCGCGCAGGCAAATGGTCTCGTCGGCGCCAAACTCCCGCGCCAGGGCCAAGCGTTCGGGATATGCATCCAGGACGATGATTTGTTCCACACCGCGTTCGCGAGCCACGGCAACGGCATTGACGCCAACCCCACCGGCGCCCTGGATGACGACGCGATCGCCGAGCCCAGCGTTGGCGCGTTCCAGGGCATAGATCACCTGGGCCAGGGCACAATTGGCCGGGGCCGCCATTTCGTCGCTGACGTTGTCCGGCACGCGAAACACCACGTGGCCGGGATGCAAGTAGTAATACTGACCGTAGGCGGCATTGAAATGCGGCCAGACGTCGGGCGGATAGCGATAGCGCATAGCCTGCAGGCAGCGGGGAGTCTGTCGCCGCAGGCAGGCGCGACACCGCCTGCACGGATAAAAATAGCGGTAAACGATGCGGTCGCCTTCTTTCAATGGTTGCCCGGCCGAATCCTGGGTCACGCCCCGACCGAGTTTCGCCACCGTGCCGACCATCTCATGGCCGATGCTGCGAAATCGGCTGCCGCCAGGATCGGCCGGTTTGTAGTCCCCACGCCATAAGTGCAGATCGCTGCCGCAGATATTGGCCAGATGCACTTTGACCAAAATGGCGCCGGGTTCGGGATCGGGGACGGGATATTCCTGTAACACGAAAGGTTGGCGTGGCCCGGTCATGGCCGCTACCAGTCCGGTCTCAGCCATCACTTCACCTCCGCGAGCCCCCGGGGTTTTCGCGTGTTCACTGCTGCCAGGACAGGACGATTCGGCGCCGGCAGTCGAAAAAAGTCCGAAGAACCGTGTCGGGTCAATGATCGAATTCGAGCGGAGTTCTGCCCGCAGGAATGCGGCTCAGGTCCCGGAGGGCTTCAGAATTAGGTCTGCGGCTTCTGGAGCACCGTTTCCGTCACCGGCACGGGGGATTCGGCGACCGCTTCCTGCGGCTGGTGGTTGGTATGGTCAGCAGCAGGCTGCTCTTCGATCGAAGCTGGCGGAGGCGCGGCAGGCAGATCAGTTTCACTGGGGAACTGCGTGGGCGCTGGTGCAGTCTCTGTCGTGGCCACTTCGGCACTGGCCGGTTCGGGCGTGCTGGCAACTGCCTGCCGAGCTGTGGCGGCGGCCTTGCGCGACTGTTCTTCCTCCTGGCTGGCTTGACTTTCCGCGTAGGCGATGATTTCCTGCGCCTGTTCCGTGGAGATTTCCAGCAAATTGGCCAGATATTCCGGCTCGGCGTAACTGAGATCGTTGAACGACCAGAACCCATCCGAGACGATTCGCGCTATCTGTTCGGAGGTGAGACCTGGCAGGCTCTGGAAAATTTCCTCGGCCTTCTGGATAGTTTCGTTGAGTTCATCCTGGGTCATGACCTCGATGTCCCAACCGGTCAGCAGCGAGGCCAGGCGAACATTGTGCCCTTCTTTGCCAATGGCCTTTTTGAGTTCGTCCTGGCGAACCAGGGCGGTGGCGCGTCCCAGTTGCTGAAAAAGCAGCACTTCATCCACCTGGGCCGGTTGCAGCGCTTCCTTGACGAAAACTTCGGGGGAGGCATTCCAGCGCACGACGTCAATATGTTCCCCGCCGAGTTGCTCGATGATGTTCTTAATGCGGGAGCCGCGAACACCGATGCAGGCACCAGTCGGCTCCACGCGCAGGTCGTTGGAGACGACGGCCACTTTACAGCGTTTGCCCGGCTTGCGAGCGATGGCTTTGATTTCAACAGTATGGTCGGCCACTTCGGGAATCTCTTGCTCAAAGAGACGCCGAACGAAATCATTATGGGTGCGGCTGAGGATAATGCGAACCCGACCGCCTTCCTTGCGAACTTCTTCGACGATGGCCTTGATCCGGTCGCCGGTGCGGAATTGCTCATGGGGGATGACCCGCGAGGCTGGCAAAAAGGCTTCGACCTGGCCACCCAGCGTTACCACATAGCCGCCGGAACCCCGTCCACCTTCTTCGCGGCGAGTGACCATGCCCTGAACGATGTTGCCCTTCTGGGCCGCGTATTCCTCGTAAATATGGGCCGACTCAGCTTCCCGAATCCGTTGCGTCAACACCTGCTTGGCCGTCTGCGCTGCGATCCGCCCCAGCAACTCCGGAGAAATCTCCTCCGGACCGTGTCGCGCGAGAATCTGGCCGGTGCGCCGATCGATCTGGATGACCAGATCGCCTTTCTCGTCGCCGAAATGCTTGCGCGCAGCATAGAGCAAGGCCTCTTCGAGAACCTTGAACACGGTCTCGCGAGGCAGATTGCGCTGGCGATGAATTTGCTCGACCATGCGGAGGACATCGGTCGGATTCATGGCACCCTCCCGCTATCGCGTGGCTGGGCGATGGCGTCATCGGCTGGTCGGTGGGAAGCTCCGCCGCCAGCAATCGGGAGGCAGCGCACCCGGGCCAGTCTGCGGCGAATTTTGCCGCTGCCGGCACGATTTCTCCAGTCGCCCACATCCCTGGCACCAACTGGGTCGCGCTGCCGCTGCTCGAGGTCGCCGACGAACGGATCGTCATCCGGCCAACAAAAAATCCGCCCTGGGGCGGACCGCGGATACGATCCTGGCTGGCTTCCTCACCGACAACCCCCGGCGCGGGCTGCCGCTGGAGGTTCATCTCGCCCAACCATTATACCGACCACACCTTGCCGACGCAACAGCCAAGAGCGACGGACGTTGGACACTCTACCAACAGACACGCCCTCCTGGCTCGCTACTGCCCATCCGCCAGGCGCTGTTGGTTAAAGCGGTTCGACCGGCAATTCATGGCGCCGCAGAAATTCCAGGCATTCTTCCTCGGTAAATACGCCGGGTGTGGTTCCGACGGCACGGACACAACTGGCGCCCAGGGCACTGGCCACTTTCAGGCAACCCAGGGTATCGTAGCCGCGCAATAAGCCGTAGATATACCCGGCGTCGAAGGCGTCGCCGCCTCCCGAACCGTCCACAAACGGCACCGGAAAAACGCCAGCGCGATACCGCTCCCGGTCACTGACCAGGACAGCCCCGTCGCCTCCCATAGTGATGACCACGGTCCGGGCACCCAGTTGACGAAACTGCTCCGCCTGCACGACCGGATCACGCACACTGAGGATCACCTCGGCCTCGTCCTGATTGGGCAGGAACACATCCACGTAAGGGAGGACTTTTCGCAGGCGGCTCAGATAATCACCCGGCCCAGATACCACCACGTCTAGCACCACCCTGGTACCGGCGGCCTGGGCGTCGCGGAAGATCTCGGCCAGGGCGTCGTCGTCGAGTCCCGGCATCAACAAGTAACCGCCCAGATAGAGCAGTTTGGTCTGCGGCGAGTAAAACGCACGCAGGTCCTCCGCACAAAAATCGGCATTGGCACCGAAGATGTGAATGAATCGGCGATCCTGCCCGGCGACGTTGATGATCATGGTCTGGCTGGTAGCTCGCCGCGCTGAGATCCGAATCCCACTGGTGTCCACGCCGTATTGCTCCAGCATGCGCTGAATCACCGTGCCGAACGGATCGTCGCCGACTCGCCCGACTACGGTGGAGGGCACCCGCATCTTCGCTAAATCCACCGCCACATTGGCAGCGCATCCGCCGATGGTCAGCAACATGTCGTCCGCCAAAATCAATTCGCCCGGATTGGGCAAGCGCGGAATCGGTGCGCAGACATGGTCCGCGACGATCACCCCCGCACAAACCACCTCCGCCGATCGCATGATGATACCTCAGTGGAGCTTGCGTCCTCGTGGCCAGCAAGAGCGGGGATGCACAAGCCCCGCGCGGCCCAATTCTTCAGAGGGGAGCGGCGGGCGTAATCCCGCCTTGCTTCCATGTTGGAAAGGTGCTGACCGCAAGGCCTGTCGTGTTCGTGCCAGTTATCCAGCCCCGGTGCCGTTTTCGTCTGCGATTATTTTCGCCGAGTGTCGCCAGGCGGGCAATTCTCTCTCCAGCCGTATCCCGGACGGTTGGGGCAATGTGTGACGGCTTTCGACGGGCGTGACCAGTATAAGGCTAAAACGGCAGGGTACAACCTGCGAGGGTTCACGGGCCAGGCAGGCTGACAAAAGTGGGGGTTAACCAGCAAGCCGCGACGGATTGCCTCGCCGGAGGCAAACCGAGATGTGCTGGCGGTGTGGTTGTGGTGATTCGGTCAGCGTGCGCCAAATCCGCGTCGCGGTACTACCGCTGATGCCGGGCAATTGCTACGATTAACTCAGGCGAGACAATGGCCGCAGGTGTTCTCCAGGAACTGAGGAATAGATCCCAGCAGTAGTGGGAATCGCCACCATGGCAGGGCTGGCTAGCCGCATGGATTTGCTTTACCACCTGGCACGATTGCAGTTGCCGCGAATCGAGCTGTCGCGGGAGCGGTTTCGCGAGCATGTGGAGCGAATGTTTCGGCTGGCGGCTGGCAAGATCGCTGACCTGGACAAAGAGGAGTTTCTGTCGCGGTTGTACGCGGTGGACAGCCTGCTGGCGTCGGGGTGTCTGGAGCGCGACGAAGCCGCCTGGACCTATCTCTTCGCCGCCCGCGCCGGTCGCGCCGACCAACTCCTGCTGGATGCTCTGCGCAAACGGGCGGCCCGACTCTTTCCCCGAGACCTGGAGCGGCAGGAAAATGCACTGGCCGATTTCTGGAGCCATTTGCTGGTTCCCGAATCCGCCGGTTCGTTACCGATCCTGGCGCGTTACGACGGACTTCGGCCGCTGGTGCCGTGGCTGATCCGTACGTTTCACAACTGGCATATTTCGCGGCTGCGCTCGCCCGAGGAACGGGTAGAACACCTGCCGGACGACGAACTCCTGACCTGGCCGAGCCAGTCTCCCGACCGCGACCCCACGCCGCACGGGTACTGGCACGAGGTGTTCCGTGAGGCAGCCCTGTCCTGGCTGGCGACTTTGCCCGAGGAAGAGCTTCTGTTGCTGGGCTTGCGCTGGCGCTACCGCTTGAGTCAGCGTCAGGTGGCTCAGTTGCTGGCAGTGCACGAAGGGACGATTTCGCGCCGTTTGAGCCAGCTTCGCGACCGCTGCCTCGACTTTCTCTCTCGCCGACTCGAAGATGCCGGTTGGACGGGGGAAGACCTGACGCCGTTCATCGAGCACGAGATGTCCCAGGTGCTGCTCGACTCGCCGCGGTGCTCGGCCAAGGCACTGGCCCAGCTGCTGGCCGCTCGCGGATTTGCTTTGCCTCAGGAATCCGCTATCTCCTGACCGGCACCGGACGGAAGGAATCTCCAGCCAGCTGGGCGCAGAGACCAGGAGCGGTGAGCGTCACCGCGCCATGCAACCAAGACATAACTAGCTACCACCTTTACTACTTGCTATTGGCTACTCGCTACTGAAGGCAAGTAATTCCTTAGCTTGACTATGCGCCATGTGCTACTGACGTGCCACGCCAAGAGCGGCGGGCATCGGCCCACCGTGCCATCCAGAAATAGCTGGCTTTTTTACTGCTGGCTACTCGAGTGCTGCTTTAGTGTCCTGGTGGTAATTCGAACTCGTACCCACAAGGGGGTCTTATGGTATGTCCGACAAAGCCGAAGTGAACTCGATCCGTCTGGAGGAAGAGCGTTTATTGCACGCTTTGATCACGCGCGGCCTGATCACCGAGCAGGAGGTGCAGGAATGCCGACAAGCCTTACCGGCCGGGCAGGGCGTCTCCGAGGTGTTACGGGAACTGGTCAAGCGTGGCTATCTGACGGTGAGCCAGGGCCGGCGTGTGCTGCGGCAGCTGGATACGCTGCTGCAGGAACAGATTCCCGGCTACTTGCTGATGGAAAAACTCGGCGAAGGCTCCATGGGGGCCGTTTATAAGGCCAGGCAGCTCAGCGTGGATCGCATCGTCGCCGTCAAGATTCTCAAACCGCAGCTGGCGACCAATCCCGGCTATATCAGCCGATTCCTTCGCGAAGCCAAGACGGCCGCCCGACTCAGTTCCAACAACATCGTCCAGGCCATTGACGCCGGGGCTGCTGGCAAGCTCTATTACTTCGTCATGGAATTTGTCGAAGGGCGAACCGTCAAGCAGGAGCTCGAAAACGGGCGGGTCTTTGACGAAAAGGAAGCGGTGGAGATCGCCCTCCAGGTGGCGCAGGCGCTGGAACATGCCCATCGCCGCGGACTGGTGCATCGCGATGTCAAGCCGGCTAACATTATCCTGACCAACGATGGCATCGTCAAACTGGCCGATCTCGGTCTGGCCCGCCACACGCAGGACCGCGAACTGGACAAGATTGAAAAAGGTCTGACCATCGGCACCCCGTTCTATATCGCTCCGGAACTGATCCAGCTCAGAACCGAGCCGGATATCCGCGCGGACATCTATTCGCTCGGCGCCACGCTGTACCACATGGTAACCGGCCAGCCGCCGTTTCCTTATTCTGATGTCCGCAAGGTGCTACTGGCGCACCTCAAAGAAAAACCGAAGCCACCCGACCAGCTCAATCCCGACCTGTCTCCCGGACTGTGCGAGGTCATCGAACGGATGCTGGCCAAAGAACGGGAGAAACGCTACCACACACCGGCCGGCGTCGTCGTGGACCTGGAGTGTCTGTTACGCGGCGAGCCCCCGAAACTCGCCCAGGAAACCTCCTCACGCCAACAGCAGCGCCTGGAGGCTCTCAAGAGCCTCGCGGAAGGCGAACTTGCCGAAACCGAGCCCCGCGATGTCGCTTACGAGCCGCCCAAAACTTCCCGCTATCCCCTGGCCTGGATTGCTTTGCTGTTTCTGAGCCTGCTTCTGAACGTGTACCTGCTCTTTTTTCGCAGACAGTAACCTTTCAACGCATCGCCCGGACAGCTGCAGTGCTGCGATCTTGTCTGTCAACCGATGCCGCCTGGCCTTGATCGTATCAATGCGTGCCAGGCTGCAGTGCTGCGATCTTGTCAGTCAATCCCCGCCCGCAGACGCACTATCCTGCCCCGTTTCTCCAGGAGAGAATCCCGGCTATTAGCGGCCGACTGAACGCCTGGGCGGCTTGCTGCGAATCCCGGCACGGAATATCATGCTTTGTCCGACTCGACCATTGCGGCGCCCAGAGCGCAAGCCTCAGTTATACACGGAGTGCAGAAGACATGAGCGTCGTCAAAGCAACCAACATCACCTGGCATGAGGGACATGTCTCCCGCCAGCAACGCGAGCAATTGTTGCGGCAAAAAGGATGCACCATCTGGTTTACCGGACTGAGCGGATCGGGCAAGAGCACACTGGCCTATACCCTCGAGCACGCCCTGGTGCAACGGGGTCATCTTGCCTACGTCCTGGACGGCGACAACATCCGCCACGGGCTGAATAAGAACCTCGGCTTCTCCGCTGAAGACCGCGAGGAAAACATCCGCCGCATCAGTGAGGTCGCCAAACTGTTTGCCGACGCCGGTGTGATCACCATGACCAGTTTCATCAGCCCCTACCGTAAAGACCGCGACAACGCTCGCCATCTCCATGAACAGGCCGGCCTGCCGTTCATCGAGGTCTATTTGGCGACGCCCATCGAAGTCTGTGAACAACGCGATCCGAAAGGGCTTTACAAAAAGGCACGCGCCGGCGAAATCCGGAACTTCACCGGCATTGACGATCCCTATGAACCCCCGCTGCGGCCGGAATTGACTTTCAACGCTGCCAAAATCTCTCCGCAACAGGCCGCCGCTCAGTTAATCGAATATCTCATCGCTCACGGCATCCTGCCCCCGGAATGATCCGGCTAGTCAGCGCGGGACAACATTGCTCGCCACCGCGGAAATGGCCTTGGCCGTCCGCGTAACGCTTGCTGCGTGCAAATCCTCCGCCCGGCCGGTTACACTTCATCAGGACGGCCCTACGCCGGGTCGCTAGCGTTTACTAGAATCCTTCATGTCGCTGCCGAATGTCGCTGTAAGGAGGGCACGCCATGCAATGCGCGAGCCGTCGTAATGAGGCTGTACCTGGCGCGAACGCCCGTGGCTCCTCGAATTTGCCCAGGTGCCTGGCGCTGGTTGGCTTTGCCATGCTCACGCTGGCGATCGGGAGCGGTTGGCTGGAGCGTGTGCCTGGCGGCCAAGCGGAAAGTGCCCCCGCTGCTGGCTTGCCTCGCGGTTTTCCACCACCCAGCACGCCGCAGCAAACCCTGGCGTCCATCGTCGTGCCTCGCGGTTTGCGCGTCGAACTCGTCGCTGCTGAACCGGACATCGTGGACCCAGTCGCCTTCACCTGGGACGCCGCCGGTCGTCTGTACGTAGTTGAAATGAATGACTATCCAACTGGCCCACCGGGCGGTCGAATCAAGTTGTTACAGGGAATCCGTGGCCACGGCAAAATCGACCGCGTCAGCGTATTCGCCGACGGCTTACCCTTTCCTGACGGGGTCTTCCCCTGGCGGAAGGGTATCTTAGTCACCGCTGCTCCTAATATTTGGTACCTGGAAGATCGGGACGGTGATGGCCGCGCCGATATTAAGCAGGTGTTCTTTACCGGTTTTCACGAGGGCAATCCGCAACATCGTGTCAACGGTTTAGTGTGGGGGCTGGACAACTGGATTTACGGTTGCAACGGCGATAGTGGGGGGCTGATTCGCGCTCCCGATAAGCCCGATCGGCCCGCTCGCGAGATACGTGGCCGCGACTTTCGTTTTCGACCGGATAGCCGGGAGATTGAACCGATCAGCGGCCAGTCCCAATACGGTCAGACTTTCGACGCCTGGGGCCGACGCTTTATCTGCAACAATCGCGTCCATATTCGCCTGGTGCAACTCCAGGAACGCTATTTGCGGCGGGTGCCGGACTTAGTCCTTATCAACCCCGTTCTTAATATCGCGGAATACGGGCCGGTCGGTGCCAAAGTTTTTCCACTTAGTCAGCCTCAGGAACGATTCAACGACTATACTCATAGCGGACACTTTACCTCGGCGTGCAGCGTACACGTGTATTTAGGGGACTTGCTTCCGCCCGAATATCAAGGTTGCGCCTATACTTGCGAACCGGTACACAACCTGATCCACCGCTGCCGCATCGTACCGCGCGGTTCCTCCTTTGTTGCCGAGCGCGTGGATAACGGTTGTGAGTTTTTCGCAGCTCGGGACCCCTGGTGCCGCCCTGTTTATATCAATACCGGCCCGGATGGTGCTTTCTATGTTGCCGACTTCTATCGTGCTGTCGTGGAACATCCCCAGTGGATTCCTCCCGAAGTGCAAAAACGTCTCAATCTGCGTGCGGGCGAGGATGGTGGCCGCATCTACCGCATCGTTCCTGAAAACTTCCGTTCCTGGAACTATCCCGATCTGCAGCGCCTGCCCAGCGCTCAACTCGTTCCAGAGCTGTGCCATCCGAACATCTGGCGACGCGATACTGCCCAGCGCCTGCTCTATGAGCGGCAGGATAAGTCGGTGGTGCCGGCTCTGCAACAACTGGCACGAGACCATGCCGATCCGCAAGCCCGCCTCCGTGCCCTCTGGACTTTAGAAGGCCTGCAGGCTTTGTCTGATGACTTGATCGCCTCTGCACTGACGCATGGGGAAGTCGGCCTGCGGGAAAATGCCTTGATTCTGGCCGAACCGCGACTAAGCCAATCGCCTTCCTTGCAAGCCCAGGTGCTCCAACTGGTGCGCGATCCCGAACCGCGCATTCGCTTCCAAGTCGCACTCAGCCTCGGCGAAATGCCACCGGACAAAGCATATCCCGCCCTGGCCGAAATTGCCCGCCAGGATGCGGAAGACCAGTGGATACGCCTGGCCATTCTCACCTCCGTCGGGCAACAGCCTCTAACATTTGTCGAGACCTTGATGTCCAAAGGGCGATTTCTGGAATCGAATCCATCCGGCCGACTTAACTTGCTGACGGGCCTCGGTAGGTTAATCGGCAGCTGTCAGCATCCTCAGGAGGTTGCCCGTTTCCTGGAACTGACCTTATCCCCCGACCTAGCCCTGGAGGAGCAATTAGCTCTGGCCCTATCCGTGGCTGAAGGGCAGGCCCGGCGGAATCCGTTAGCCCTGGTGCTGCAGAAATCCACGGTTGTCAGCGACCATTTCCGCCGCTTGCAAGACCAGGCCACCATGATCCTCAAACAAAGCACTGCTCCGGTCTCTGAGCGAATTCAGGCACTGCGGTTTCTCAGCATCTGGTCGGCAGGGCAAATTCCGCCTGTCGCGGAAGAGTTTCTCCAGGCACGGTATCCGAATGAATTGCAGCTGGCAGCCGTTGAGGCTCTCGGTCGCGACTTCGATGAACGCAAAGCCCGGTTGCTCCTGGCTCGCTTAGCGCAACTGAGTCCCGGCGTGCGCTCCGAAGCTATGGAACTATTGTTCCGCACCAAAACCGCAGCACCCTGGATTCTGGAGGTATTGGAGAAAGGCGAATTACGCCCCAGCGATCTCGACGGACGACGCCGCCAGCAATTGAGCGAGGCGTTACCGGCCGAAGCCAGGGCTCGACTCGAAAAAATCCTGGGTCGGCCAACGCCCCGGCGCGATATCGTACGCAAGTACCGCGATGTTCTCCAGTTGCCCGCGAATCCGACACGGGGTAAGGAGGTGTTCCTGAAGCATTGTGCACAGTGCCATCAACGCGACGGTATGGGGATTGCCGTCGGCCCCAATCTGGACGATGTGCGCGGACGACCCCCAGAGCACCTTCTGGAGGAAATCCTCGATCCCAACGCCGCCGTAGCACCGAACTATTTTACCTATGTGGTCGAAACGTATAGTGGTCAAACGTACACTGGAATCCTGGCCAGCGAAACCGCGACGCGGATCGTGCTGCTCCGGGCCGAGGGCGCACGCGACGAAATTCCTCGCCAGGACATCGCCGAAATCCGTGCCACGCCAATCTCCCTGATGCCTGAAGGACTGGAGCAAACCTTATCGCGTCAGGACCTGGCCGACCTCATTGCCTGGCTGCGCCAGCCATGATAATCCGTGCAGCCACATTCCCCTGCGGAGTGTAGTGTCCGTCCCTGGAAGAATTGGAACCCCCTGGCAACAGGAGCAACTCCTCATGCACCGGTTTTCGTGCTCCCTTGCGATGTTGGTATTGATGGCACTTTTGCTGATGGCTGCAGCGAACAGCTCTTGCCGCGTGTGTCCCTTCGTCGCAGAGATCATCGCCGCCGATCCCGTCAGCACGGAGTCAGCTGATATAGTTGTTTACGGCGGAACCAGCAGCGGTATCCTTGCAGCAGTAGCCGCAGCAAGGGAAAAACGGCAGGTTATCTTGTTGGAAGCCAGCAACCATTTGGGTGGTATGACCAGTGGCGGTCTCGGCGCCACCGACGTTGGCGACCCCGGTGCCATCGGGGGCTATGCTCGCGAATTCTATAACCGCGTTCAGGAATACTACATTCGCCGCTACGGTAAAGATTCGCCCCAGGCCAGGGACTGCCGCACCGGTTTCCGCTTCGAACCCCACGTAGCCAGCCGCGTGTTTCGTGATTTATTAGAAGAATGCGGAATCAAGGTTTATAGGAATGAACCACTGCGCGATGTTCGGAAAGAGGGCAACCGTATCGTCGCGATCCGCACCGGGAAAGGCCGCATCTGGCGGGCGAAGGTCTACATAGATGCCAGCTATGAGGGCGATCTGTTGGCGCGGGCGGGTGTCAGCTATGTCGTCGGCCGTGAAGGGCGTAAAGATTTCGGGGAATCCTTAGCAGGCGTGCAGGAATTTAGCAAAGCTCATCAATGGTACGTTAAGGTTTCACCTTATGATCCTATGGGCCGATTACTCCCGTTGGTTCAGTCCGGGCCCCTCGATCCGCCGGGGAGTGGCGACTGTAAGGTGCAGGCTTATAATTTCCGCCTCTGTCTTACTCGTCGGGTGGATTTGCGGCTGCCGTGGCCAAAGCCGAGAAACTACGATCCAGCCCGCTATGAATTGCTCGCCCGTTATCTAGTCGCCCGGCCCGACGTCAAGTTTGCCGAACTATGCAATCCTGTGCCGGTGCCCAACGGCAAAACCGACACGAACAACAATGGACCAATCTCCACCGACCACATCGGTGCGAACTGGCATTATCCCGATGGCGACGAAGCGACGCGGCAACGCATCTGGCAGGATCATAAGGACTATACGCAGGGATTCTTTTATTTTCTGGCACACGATTCCCGCGTCCCCGCTAAACTTCAGGAGGAGGTGCGTTCGTGGGGTCTGGCCAAAGACGAATTCGTGGAAAGCGACAACTGGCCGCCACAACTCTATATCCGCGAGGCACGACGGATGCGCGGCATCTATATTATGACCCAGCACGATATTGAAGAGAATCGCTATAAGGACGATTCGGTCGGCCTGGGTTCTTATAATATGGATTCCCACCACGTGCAGCGTGTGCCGACTAAAGAAGGTGGCGTTATCAATGAAGGGGATTTTCAAGTGCGCGTTCAGCCTTATAGCATTCCCTATCGCTCGCTTCTACCCAGAAAGGATCAGTGTGCCAATTTATTAGTGCCAGTTTGCTTATCGGCGACGCACGTGGCTTATGGCAGTATCCGTATGGAGCCGGTCTATATGATCCTCGGTCAGGCCAGCGGTGTCGCCGCCCATCTGGCTCTGGAAAATCAGTGCCCCGTGCAGGATATTCCGGTCGAGAGACTGCGCGAGAAATTGAAACAGCAGCAAGCGATTCTTTCGCCGGATGAAGTACCAGCGAAAGCCCCGGCCAAAAAAGCGGCATCGGGCAAGAACTGATGTCGGGCGAGGCGTTTGCGAATCTGCTGTTAGAACCACGTTCGGTGATTAGTCCAGAGGGGCGAACCCGTGCCGCATCACATTTTCCGTTACTGTACGCGGCAGGAGGAACTGTAGCAGGTAATCCGGGCCTCCTGCTTTAGAACCTATACCGGATAGCTTAAATCCGCCAAACGGTTGGCGATCCACCAGGGCGCCGACGATGGGACGGTTGATATAGAGGTTCCCGACACGAAACTCCCTGCGCACCAGGGCGATATGGCCGGGGCTGCGGGAATAGAATCCGCCGGTCAAGGCATAACTCACACCATTAGCGATAGTCAGCGCCTCTTCTAAATTTTCTGATCGCAGGACAGCGAGAACTGGGCCGAAAATTTCTTCCTGCGCCAGTGGGCAGCCGGGCGGAACATTCACGAAGATATGAGGTGGGATATAGTAACCCTCGTCGGCCAAAGCCCCGGCGGAGCCAGCATAGAGCAATTCCGCGTCGTGTTTTGCCCGCTCGATGGCCTGGAGAATGCGGTGGTAGGCTTCGGCACTAATGACGGGACCAACATCGCAACCTGGGTCCTCTGCTGGTGCAATCTTGAGGCTTTTCGTGGCCTCTAGCAGTCTGGCCAGGAAACGATCGTAGATACTTCGAAGCACGATAACCCGCGAACAGGCGGAGCATTTCTGACCCTGATAACCGAAGGCACTATAGACGACGCCGTCCACGGCTTCATCTAAGTCAGCATCGTCGTCAATAATAATGGCATTTTTGCCGCCCATTTCGGCAATGACCTTCTTGACATGTTGCTGGCCGGGTTGCGTTTGCGCCGCCAGTTGATTAATGGCCAGGCCGACCTCTCGCGAGCCTGTAAATGCGATGATCTGCACATCCCGATGGCCGACTAAATACCGGCCGATTTCCTCACCACGACCTGGTAAATAATGGGCCACTCCCGGGGGAAAACCGACTTCCTGCAGTCCTTTCATCAGCCAAAACGCGGTAATGCTGGATTGTTCCGCGGGCTTCATAATAACTGTATTACCGCACACTAAGGCAGCGGTAGTCATGCCGGTCAGGATGGCCAGCGGAAAATTCCAGGGGGCGATGACAACGCAGACCCCCCTGGGCTCGTAGAGGTATTCGTTGAGCTCACCAGGGACATCGCGACGGCGTGGCACAGCGAGGCGCTCCATCTCCTGGGCATAATAACGGCAAAAATCGATCGCCTCGGCGACGTCGGCGTCGGCTTCGCGCCACGGTTTGCCACATTCATAAACCTCCCAGGCAGCCAGCCAGAACCTTCGTGCACTCAACCAATCCGCCAACCGACGCAGCAAACTCGCGCGCAGCGGGACGGGTGTATCGCGCCACTGCGGAAATGCTGCCTGGGCAGCGCGAATGGCATGTTCGGCTTGCTCGACACCCGCAAAGTGAACGACACCGAGGAGTTGTCGTTTGTGCGAGGGGTTATAAACCTCCCACCGCGATTCCGACTCCACCGGCGACCCGCCGATAAGCAAGGGATAAACCTGCCCTAACTCCTGGTGCACGCGCGCCAGGGCCTCGAGCATATCCTGGCGTGCCTCGGGGCGACGAAAATCGGTATGCGGTTCATTGCGAAACTCCGCTCGCGACTGTTGTGTCGGCTGGGCAATCTTATCTCTATCGGAACGTCGATCCTTTCGGTGCAAGGCTAATTCTTGCGGGCTCATCAGCAATTCCTCTTCGCTTAGATGTTCCAGGAAAGTGGCACGCAGGAAAGACTGGTTGGAAGTGTTTTCTAATAATCGGCGGACTAAATAAGCGACTCCCGGGATAAGCTCGCCGAACGGTGTATAGACCCGTACTTTTTGTCCGAGATGGACTAAACAATCGGCAATGCGGTCGCCCATGCCATAAAGAACTTGAAATTCGCAGAATCCCTGGGGCAGGCGGTAATACTCGGCCAGTGCCAGGGCGTGGGCGATGCTGCGGAGATTATGGCTGGCAATAGCGGGACGAATCCGACGCTGTTGCAACAGGCGTTCGGTCAAGGCTTCGAACTGGGCATCGGTCTGCCATTTTTCCAACCAGACGGGAACCGGCCAGTTTTTCTGAGCGGCAACGATTACTTCATAATCCCAATAGGCCCCCTTGACCAATCGCACCCAGAACGGTGTGCGGCGCTGTTCCGCCCAATGGAGCAAGCGATCTAAGTCGTGCGGCGTATCGCGTAAATAAGCCTGTAAGGCGATGCCAACGTGCGGCCAATCGGCGAACGGCTTGTCTAACATCAAGGAGCAGAAAATGTCCAGCGTCAGGTCTTTATAGTCATATTGCTCCATGTCAAAGTAAATAAACGCATGGTACTGCCGTGCGGTTTCTAATAAGGGGCGTAATCGTGCCTCGACCTCTTTTTTTGTACTGAGCGGATCGATCGGGTCGAATCGGCTATAGAAAGAGGAGAGCTTGATAGAGAGGTTGACTCGGGGAATGGGAAGCTGATCGTAGTCGCGATCCAGATAAGGGATTTCCGGCCAGTTGGCGGTTTGCTGGCTGAGTTGAACCAGGAGCTGGACATTGCGCTCTAGGTATTGCCGGGCTTCGCTCTCGGTCAGGACAGCTTCGCCAAGCAAATCGAGAGTCCAGGCCAGGCGACGGCGACGCAGCGAGGTGATCGCCTGGAGAGCCTCTGGCAAAGTCTCGCCGGCGATGAATTGGCGAGCGGTGCGTAAGGCCTGTCGGCGTGTCAGCCAGGCGAGAACGTGGGCGAGCGGCCCGGTGTCGGGAAGGAGTCGCAGCAGGCGAACCAGCCAGGGCGGCAGGTCGGGTTCGGCCAGTTCGAGATATTCGCGGAGATGGCGAACCAGGGCAGTGTCGGTTTGCAGCATCGGCAAAACGTCGATCAGGCGAAACAGCTGGGTTTTCAGATTCGGCCGGTGGATGATCCAGCGTAGCCACTGTTCCTGCAACCAATCGGGGGAAAACAACGGCGGGTGGACAACTTCCAGAGCGTCGAACAGGGCGCGGCCAAAATGCTGGGTCAGATTTTCGAGTGCCCGGCGGTCTGGGGACATGGGAACAGAAGCGTTTCAATGCGAGCGGCGACGGCGTCGGCAATCTGTCGGGCGCAATTATCGTATGCTTGCGCGTCGCCACCGATGGGATCGGCGATATCGCGGCCAACAGGGTCGAGCATCGCGACGACGGTTTCGCCATCGCCCAGGCGAGTTTGTACGGTTTCGAGATGGCTGCGAGTCATGGTGAAGATAAAATCCGCCTGGTGAATGAGCGAGGCAGTCAGCGGCTGGGAGATGTGCTGGGAAAGGTCAGCGCCCAAACGGGCGGCAGCTTCGATAGCCTGCGGTGTCGCTCGTTGACCAGGCAGCGCCGATGTCCCGGCGGAGAGGATCAGGAAACCGCGCTGGGGTAATTCCGCCTCGGAACAACCGAGTTTGTCGGCGAGGATTTTACGACAAAAGGCGGCGGCGAGTGGAGAACGACAGGTATTGCCACTGCATACGAACACCACGATACAGCTGCTCAGCCGCGCCAGCATTTCCGCGGAGACGGCGCCAGCGCGCAAAATCCGGTATTGGTGGTCGCTGATCTCGACGACGGTGGACGCCTCGCGGAACCGGCACGGGCCATCGTCAATGACGATGTCCACCGACTGGGCGAGTGCGGCAGCGGCGTCGGCACCGGTGCTAGTGGCGGGTTCGCCGCTGCGGTTGGCGCTGGTGAGAACGAGTGGGCCGGGCATTCGACGCATCACTTGCCGAATCGCCTCATGGTCGGGAATGCGAATGCCGAGAGTGGCTGCGGGAGCTACACGTCTACGCACCGAAACGGGCAGGCGTGTGATCAGACCCTCCTGCCAGCCGTCGCGAAAAACCAGCGTGACCGGCCCGGGCCAGCAGCGACGGGTCAGGCGACGTACCAGACTGGTCATACGCGGCACCCAATCCCGACCAGCGGCAGCGTGCGGCAAGGCCAGAGCTAGCGGCTTATCTTCAGGGCGACCTTTGCAGTGGATCAGCCGCTCCACACCTTCCGCATGCAGGGCACTGGCGGCCACTCCATAGACGGTTTCGGTCGGGAAGATGACCAGCCCGCCTCGCACCAGCGTCAGGACAGCGGTTTCGACAATTCGCCGTTGCAATGGCGGATTTGCCCAATGGAGAATCTCGGCCATGCTGTCTATTGTAATCGCGCGGTCAGCGGCGACTCCCGCCCAGGCAGGCGGAGGCCCTCCACTCCTGGCCGATCCGCCAAACGCCGGCGCAAGTGGCTAGCCGTGATCACTCGCGGACGCGTACGGGAATATCAGGACGAGGCAGGTGACCGTTGCAGGCGACCCAGAGCGCTTCCACCGGATGGGCTACCCAGAGGTCGGATCTTTCGCGACCGGCGAGTAACGAGTGGCGATTCGCGAATGGCGAATAGCCAATGATGGACGGCGAATCGCGAGTGGCGCCAGCCTCCGAAGCCTCACCGGAGCGGGGGATGGGGATTCGTTGTGCCTCGCGGAGATAGCGCTGGATTTGCAACAGGCAACCGGTGTTGGCGGTGAATACGGCACGGGCGCCTGTACGAAGGATGTGGTCGGCTTTGCGGCGACCGAGGCGTTCGGCCATTTCTGGTTGCGTTAAGTTGTAACTGCCAGCAGCACCGCAGCAGACTTCGCTTTCGCTCAAAGGCACCAGTTGCAGCTCCGGAATCTGCCGCAGCAGCCGGCGCGGTGCCTCGCGAATCTGCTGAGCGTGGCATAAATGGCAGGCGTCGTGGTAAGTGGCCCGAATGGGCAAGGCGTAATTGGGCGGATAAAAGTCGAGACCATCCAGGAATTGGAGCACATCCTGCACCCGGGCCGCGAATCTCTGCCCGAGTTCGGCCAGAGGCGTATCCGCGAGGAGATGGCCATAATCTTTCAGCGTGCTGCCGCAGCCGGCCACATTCACCACAATCGCATCTACATCGTCGGGAAAGGCTTGGACGTTGGCGGCGGCATAACGCTGGGCAATGTCCCACTGGCCTGCGTGATAATGCAAGGCGCCGCAACACACTTGGTGGTGCGGCACAAGCACGTCGCAGCCCTGAAATTGCAACAGCCGCACCGTGGCCTCGTTGATCTGCGGGAACAGCACGTGGTTGACACAGCCGGTAAAAACGGCGACCCGTGCCCGGCGTGGGCCGTGTGCGGTCAAGTGTGTCGGCAATCGCCGATAGCGGATCGGTAAGCGTGGCAGAAGCGCCAGCATATTGCGGACTTTGCCCGGCAGCAGCGGTGCCAAGCCACGCCACCAGTCCAGGCCGAATAATCGTTGCAACATCCGCGCCGGCAGCAGCCCCCACCAGGTCCAATACGGTCGCGGAAACACCTGGAACAACAACCAGCGCAACCAGCCTGGCCAGTGCTCTCCCAGACCGCGCCGCTGCAACTCCGCGCGAAACGGTTCGAGCAGGCGAGCGTATTGCACGCCCGATGGACAAGCCGATTCGCACGCTCGACAATCCAGGCACAACGCCAGATGCTGCCGCACTTGGTCATCCAGTTCGATGCGCCCATCGACAACGCCACGCATCAGGTAGATGCGTCCACGTGGGCTATCCATTTCCGTGCCCAATTCGAGGAAGGTAGGGCAGGCGGCCGTGCACAAACCGCAGTGCACGCAGTCGAGAAACAATTCGTAGTCAATGCGGCTGCCAAAACGCTCTTGCGCTGCGCTGGCCGAGCCCGGAGCAACAGAGGTAAGCCCTCCGGGGTGCTCTCGTGGCTCATTCAGCAGCGTTGGTAAAGCCTGCGTGCGTCGGTCAGCAGTTGTGGACACCGACAGGCTCCTTCCTGCACGGAGCAGGTGAGTGAGGACGTCGGACTCGCGCGACTAAGGAAAGTAGCCGCAATGCAAGTATATCTCCTGCTTGCCGAACATAAGGGTAAGGTGGCGTGTCGGTCCTGGCCGACCGGCGTGTCCTCCCTGGCAAGGCGCGAACATCCACCGGAAGGCTCCACCTGGCCATGCCAATGGGCCTGGCGGCGAGCCGGTGTGTCCGCCCATCAATTGCGGAATTGTGCCGACCCGGCACGTTCCGGGCGCAAAGCGCGAACAATCGCCCCCGCCTGCCACATCTCACTTTCGCGGATTTCGCGCAGTTCCTTTTCCAGTTGCTCGCGATAGTCGGGTCGGCTGTTCAGTTCGAGGACGCGGCGAGTTTCTTCACCGCTGGCCACTTTTTGATAAAGTTCCTCGAAGAGTGGTTTGACGGCGTCCCGAAAACGACGATACCAGTCCAGTGCTCCCCGCTGGGCTGTCGTCGAACAATTGGCATACATCCAGTCCATGCCGTTTTCGCCGATGAGCGGGTAAAGGCTCTGCGTGGCTTCCTCCACGGTTTCGTTGAAAGCCTCGGTGGGAGAATGGCCGTGCTCCCGCAGCACCTCGTACTGCGCCAGCCACAAACCGTAGATCGCTCCCATCAATACGCCGCGTTCCCCTGTCAGGTCGCTATAAACCTCCTTCTCGAAGGTGGTCTCGAACAGATAACCGGAGCCGATGGCGATACCCAGAGCCAGGCAACGATCGAGTGCCCGGCCAGTGGCGTCCTGATAAACGGCATAGCTGGCATTGATCCCTTTGCCTTCGAGGAAATGCCGCCGCACAGTTGTGCCCGAGCCTTTGGGCGCGACCAGGATCACGTCAATATCCGGTGGCGGGATCACTCCGGTCTGGTCCTTATAGACGATGCTGAAGCCGTGCGAAAAATACAGAGCCTTGCCACGTGTCAGGTGGGGTCGAATAACCGGCCACTGTTCTTTTTGCCCAGCGTCGGAAAGTAGATATTGAATGATGGTGCCCCGTCGGGCCGCTTCTTCCAACGAAAACAAGGACTGGCCCGGCACCCAGCCATCCTGGACGGCCAGGTCCCAGCTGCGTCCTCCTTTTTCCCGCAAGCCGATGATGACATGCAGCCCGTTATCCCGCATGTTCAATGATTGTCCGCGCCCTTGCACACCGTAGCCGAGCACGGCAATCGTCTCGTCACCGAGAATCGCCCGGATGCGCTCCGGGGGATAATCGGCTCGTTCCACCACGGTTTCCTCGACATTGCCGATGCGGATTTTTCGCATAATTGGCCTCGCTCTTGCTGGGTGAATTGCACCGATCCGACTGGCCCTGACTACACCGCTGGCCTTGACCGACACACCTGGCTGGACTGCTCACGATGGCCAATCGCGGCAAAATCGGTTGCGGCAACTGGCCGCCTCCGGCAATCGGCCCCCATCGGGCGATCATCCGGCCAGACAGTATTGCTCGGGCCGAGGTTTCGCTTCTGCCTATTCTACGCCGCCACGCCCACGCTGCCAGCAGCATCGGGCGTAAGCGTACCGAGATGGCGAATCGAGAAGGGCCAATGGCACAGTTATCAGCGACTAGCCAGTGGCGACCAGCCCATGTTGCGGCCGTATTTGTCACAGCGGTTCTCAGCGATTAGCCAGTGGCGAGTAGTGAATGGCGGATGGTCAACGGCGAGTGGTGAGGCTTACAGGCGTGCGACATCAACTGCCGGGATGCGGCTCCGGGCTGATGCCTCAGACCTGGTGTCGTGCCAGACGTTTGCGTTCGCTGGCATCCAGGTGCATCTTGCGCAAGCGAATGGCTCCGGGCGTGACTTCGACCAGCTCGTCCTCTTCGAGGTACTCCAGGGCCATTTCCAGGGTGAGACGCCGTGGAGGTTTGAGCACGACCAGTTTCTCGGCCGTGGATGCGCGGACGTTGGTCAACTTCCGCTCGCGGCAAATGTTGACGGGGAGGTCATTTTCGCGGCAATGTTCGCCGACGATCTGACCGGCATAGACCTCCTCGCCCGGTTCGACAAAAAGCACGCCACGCTCCTGCAGATTTTCGATGGCATAAGCGGTGGCCACTCCTGTCTGCGTGGAAATCAGAACGCCGTTGTTGCGACCGGGAATCGGGCCACGATACGGCTGGTATTCGAGAAAATGATGGTGCATAATCGCTGTGCCGCTCGTCGCCGTCAGCAACCGTGTCCGTAAACCGATCAATCCTCGGGCGGGGATGGTGAATTCCAGGCGCGTCATTTCTCGTCCCGGCTCCACGCGGAGACAGAGAGCACGGCGAATACCGAGCAGTTCCATCACGGCACCAACATGCTCCGCAGGAACCTCCACGAGCAGATATTCCACCGGTTCGAGTTGCTGGCCGGCCTCATAGTGGAAAATCACCTGCGGTTTGCCGACGCTCAGCTCGAAACCTTCACGTCGCATAGTTTCGATCAACACGGACAGGTGCAGCAGTCCACGCCCGGATACGATGAACTCATCGCTGCGCTGGCCGGGACGCACCCGCAGGGCGACGTTGCGTTCCAATTCCCGCCGAAGCCGTTCGCGAATCTGCCGACCAGTCAGGTAACGCCCTGCCCGACCGGCGAAGGGAGAATCATTAATGCGGAAGAGCATATCGAGTGTCGGCTCCTCGACGCGCAAGGGCGGCAAAGGACGCGGGGATTGCGGATCGGTCAGGGTATCGCCAATGGCCAGGTCATCCAATCCGGCGACGGCGCAAATATCGCCCGCCTCGACCTGTTCGGCTTCCGTGCGCCCCAGCCGATCGAAGACGAACAGGTATTCCACCTTGCCGAGGTATTGCCGCCCATCGGGTCGAAGAACGCCCACGCTCTGACCGCGACGCAGCCGACCGGCATAAACTCGACCGATGCCGATCCGACCCAGGTAGTCGCTGGAATCGAGATGAACCACCTGCATCTGCAAAGCGGCATCGGTGTCGGCTTGTGGCGGTGGAACGTGTTGCAGGATGGCCTCGTAGATCGGTCGAATATCGCGACCTTGTTCTTCCGGCTGATAGGAAGCCCATCCCTGTCGGCCAGAAGCGTAAAGCACGGGGAAATTCAGGGCGTAATCTTCGGCGCCCAGCTCGACAAACAGGTCAAAAACGGCGTCGAGTACTTCCTGGGGTCGGGCGTCGCTCCGATCCATTTTGTTGATGACCACGATGGGCCGCAATCCACACGCAAACGCCTGCCGCAGGACAAAACGGGTCTGTGGCAGAGGCCCTTCCGCCGCGTCCACGAGCAAGAGGGCACCGTCGGCCAGCCGTAACACCCGTTCTACCTCTCCGCCGAAGTCAGCATGGCCGGGAGTATCTATCAGATTGATTTTCACGCCTTGCCAGCGCAGGGCGATGTTCTTGGCCAGAATCGTAATGCCACGCTCCCGTTCCAGCTCGTGCTGGTCGAGAATACATTCCCCTTGCAATTCCCCTTCGCGGAACAGGCCCGATTGACGCAGCAATTGGTCCACCAGCGTGGTTTTGCCGTGGTCCACGTGGGCAATGATGGCGACGTTGCGAAGGTCGTTACGCCGTTTCTCTGTCATGGTCGCTTTCCAGTACTCCGGAATGTGCACTGCGGTCGGTGAATGTCGGAGATGCTTCCCCGCGTTCGGCCAGGCGATAAACATTGTGGTTTCCCGTTCCGCCTCGCCGGAAAGCATCGAACGCCTGCACCTGGGCCTTACGCCGCGGGCTCCCCGACACCAAGAACGACGCAGCGATAAAAAGGGCGGGTTATTATACACCACCCCGCGGCCTGTCAGACCAGCGAGCGTAATGAGGAACTACGCCACGTCCGTTTCGGCGAGATGATCTCCGCCGTTTTTGACGTGGTCGAATGGCACACGCTAACGAAAGTTTTAACCTGCCGACTCGCGAAGGAAGCCCGGTTGCAAGTTTTCGGCGGTACCTTTCGCCTCGCCGATCCGCGGGCGTTCCGGCTAATCCGCCAACGCATACTCGGCGGTGATTGTCCTGGCGACATTTACAGGAGCGGAGCAGGGCGGTTGCTCACCATCCCCGCTCACCACTTGGTAAAGCCACGGCGGGCTGACGCCTGCCGCTCCCAATCCCTTACTCGCTAATAGCCGCAGCATGGTCGCAGCGCAGGCAGCGGTGGATCTGGCGAACGGCCTGGCGCAGGCGCTGTTCGTTTTCCACCAGCGCCAGCCGCACGTAACCTTCCCCCGCTTCGCCGAAACCCCGGCCCGGGCTGACGGCGACTGCGGCCTCCTCCAGCAATTTCATGGCGAAGCTCATGGAGTCGAGATGCTGCCAGGCCGGCGGATATTTCGCCCAGACGAACATGCCGGCCTTGGGCGTCTGCACTTCCCAGCCTCCTCGCCGCAAACCTTCCACCAGCACGTCCCGGCGACGCTGATACACCAGGGCCTGGCGTTGCACTGCCTCCTCGCATTCCCGCAGCGCGATGATGGCGGCAATCTGAATCGCCTGAAAAATCCCGTAGTCGTAGTAGCCCTTGATCGTGGCCAGGGCTCGAATCATCTCGGCATTGCCGGCACAGAAGCCGATCCGCCAGCCCGCCATGTTATACCCTTTGCTCATCGTCGTCGTTTCCACGCCCACGTTTTTGGCACCGGGCACGGAGAGAAAACTGGGCGGCTGGTAGCCGTCGAACCCCACGTCGCCATAAGCGAAATCGTGAATCACCATGAAACCGTACCGCCTGGCCAGCCTCACTACCTCGACAAAAAAGTCGCGCTCCACCACCGTCCCGGTCGGGTTATGCGGGAAGTTGAGCACGAGCAATTTCGGTCGCGGATACAGATGCTCCGCCATCATCGCCACGTGCGATAAGAACCGCTCCGGTTCCGTGCAATCCAGACTGATCACGTTGCCCGAAGCCAGGTACACCGCGTACACGTGGATCGGAAACGATGGTGCCGGCACGATCGCCGTATCGCCCGGCCCAACCAGCGCCAGGCACATGTGGCTGAACGCTTCCTTCGAGCCGAGACACGCGATTAGCTCTGTTTCCGGGTCGAGTTTCACGCCGAACTTACGTTCATACCGCCGGGCCACTTCGCGGCGAAGATTGTACAGCCCCTGGCTTACCGAATAGCGATGATTGCGGTCGTCGTGAGCCGCTTCACAAAGCTTTTCGATAATCAGCGGATCGGGCACATCGGTCGGGTTGCCCATGCCCAGGTCAATAATGTCCCGCCCTTGTCGCCGCATCTGATACTTCAAAGAGTTGATCTTCGCGAAGAGGTAAGGTGGCAATCGCTTAACCCGGTCAGCCACCTGCACGACGAAAGGTGTCGGCGATTCACTGCTGGTCTCGTTCATGCTCGTAGCTTTCTCCTGGTACACAAGACGAAATCGTCGGCCCGCGCGTCGCCGATGCAAGACACCGCAGACCGTGCTCCGTCAACACCTTCGCGGAGGGCTTAAGTCTTCCACTTCCCACGAGGCTGGCGATTCACGGGCAGCTTACGCCTCCAATCGCCACAGCGCTGCTTCCTATAATGCCGTTCGGACGGAGCTGGCGAACTGATTGCCATCCCTCGCCATTGTACATTGGAATTGCGGTCATGGCTGCGGTACGTGTCCTGGTGCTGCGGGCGCCAGGTGCCAACTGTGACGAAGAAACGCAATTTGCCTTCCAGCTCGCGGGCGCTGTGGCCCAGCGCGTCCATATCGGCCGACTCCGCGAGAATCCCCACCTGCTCCGCGAGTATCAGATTCTCGCCATCCCGGGCGGTTTCACCTATGGTGATGACGTGGCCGCTGGCAAAATCCTCGCCAACCAGCTTCGCTTCTATCTCGGCGAGGAATTGCAGCGTTTCCGCGACGATGGCAAACTGATTCTCGGCATTTGCAACGGTTTCCAGGCGTTGTTGAAAGCCGGCCTGCTGGTGCCACCCATTCGTGTCCCGCGGCGAACATTATGCCTGATCAGCGGCGAGACAGGCCGCAGTAGCGAGTGGCGAACGGCGAGTGGCAACTGGCCAGCAGAAGGTCGAGCGGCGAGTGGCGAGCGGCCAGTTGCCGGAACTACGCAGCACGCTCCTCAGGACGAGGAAGTGGAAATTATCCCGGCCACGCTCGCTACCAACGCCCATGGGCGGTTTGAAGACCGCTGGGTCTTCCTGGCCACCGAACCAGGTCGCTGTCCATTTCTGGCCGGCTATGACCGATGGCAGCTCCCCGTGGCTCACGGCGAAGGCCGATTCCTATGCCGTGACCAGGCCACCTGGCAAAACCTGGAACGTCAGGGCCAGATTGTCCTTCGCTACGTGGATGCCGAGGGCCGACTCGCCGGTTTTCCGTTCAATCCCAACGGCTCGCAGGGAAACGTCGCCGGGATTTGCGATCCTACTGGCCGTGTCCTCGGGCTGATGCCTCATCCCGAACGGCACATCCTGCCCACACAGCATCCCCATTGGCCGCGCCGCGGCTTGGCCGAAGAAGGCGACGGACTGCGGCTCTTCCGTAACGCCGTCGCTTACTTCCGCTGATATCCCCCGCCTCAGCGCGATTGCCCGGTGCGACTCTCACCGCTGGTTGGGCCAGCAACTATCGGCTGATGGTCGGGGCATTCGACTCGCAATTCCGATAAAAACAGCGGCCGATCCATCAGACCACAATGGTGCGGAGCACGCGGGTCGTCGTGGACGTGCCGCCGAAAATACAGGCAGGTGCTGCACATCCTGGCTACGCTGATCAGCCCGGCTCGCTGCAACCGACCGATAGTCTCCAACAACGTGCCCAGCAGGCGTTCTTTGTCGGCTCTGTCCAGCGCTGCAATTTCGCCGCGAATTGCGTCCGTCCAGTGTGCCAGCCGCTGCGCTTGTCGGCGACCGCGGGCGGTCAGCTCGACATACACTACCCGCCGGTCCTCCTCACCCCGCGTTCGACGCACCAGCCCCTTTTGTTCCAGCGTGGTTACGCTGGTACTGACCGTGGCTGGCCCCAGGCCGAATCGCGCCGCCAGGTCGTTGATATTCGCACGCTCGCGGCCGAGCGCGAGCAAATAGACCAGCACCTGGGCCTGCGTGGCGCTCAGACCCTGCTGCCAGGCTTCCTCCCACAGCGCGTTCTGGAACGCCTGGGTCAATCGCTCTAGCGCTGCCACGATTTTCGCGTCAAGTTCGTCTTCCGAATGCCGGTTCACACTTTGCTCGCGCTGCCTGCCTTAAGCCTAATAATCGCCCTCTTTGACATACGGTTGACACCACAACGCCACCTGCAGGGTGACCGCCTTGAACCAGGCGTGGTACATTTTATCCACCTCGGATTCGCTGTGCCCTTTCTTGCGCAGGAAATCGCGTATGGTTACCGTAATCGGCACGATAAACGCCACCAGGAACCGCATCGGCACATTGTTCGTAGCGGCTGCCGCTTTGTCCGTCTGATTCTTCTTCGAACGGTGGTGTCGCAAGCCAATTTCGTACTGGTAATTCAGCCAATCCCGGTCGTGCGGTCGGCGACACGTGTCCAGAATCCACTGGCCGAACCGTTTCCGAACGTTGCCCAGATACTCTGCGATCGGCTGCCCTTGAGCATCCAAAAAGTACTTCACCAGAAACGGGTGCGACCCCACAAAGCCGTACCACAAGTCGAGAATTTGCTCCACCTGGTCGGCTAGCACATCGCCGGCCATTCGCAGGTACTTTTCGTCCTCCTCGGTAAAGAGCAGCGCCTGCTTCAGTTCGGCCAGTTCCTCCAGGCGGATCGGCGACTTCGCCACACCCGCTTGCCCATACGTGTAGCCCGGAATCGCTGCTGATTGACTCATGGTCTTTCCTCCTCTTCTGTTAGACGGCCTGTTGGTTAACCCACGATATTTTGAAGTACAAAATATTGTGGCTAGCGTCAAGACCAAGCCTCAACCACCCCGCAAAATTTTCTCTCCGCACGCTCGGTATGGCGTTCAGCCCTTCATTCCATGACCTTTGTCGCCAGCAGAGATACAATCTTTCTGCAACGACGAGTGATCCCGGTACACGAGAGAGGAGCACGATGCGCTGCTGGCTGATCGGTGCGTTGCTATTGGCGCTGGTCAACGTTACTTACGCCCAGAGCCGCCCTAACATCATCCTGATCCTCACCGATGATCAGGGCTATGGCGATCTTTCGTGCCACGGCAATCCCATCTTGCGCACGCCGAACCTGGATCGCCTGCACTCCGAGAGCGTGCGCTTCACCAATTTCCACGTCAGCCCCACATGTTCACCGACCCGCGCGGCACTGTTGACCGGGCGACACGAGTTCAAGAATGGCGTCACGCACACCATTTATGAACGCGAGCGCCTGACCCTGTCCGCCATTACCCTGGCGGAGGTGTTACGGCAGAACGGCTACGCGACCGGTATTTTTGGTAAATGGCATCTCGGCGACGAGGAAGCTTATCGCCCCGACAAACGCGGCTTTGAGGAAGTGTTCATCCACGGCGCTGGCGGTATCGGACAGACCTATCCCGGCAGTTGCGGCGATGCCCCAGGCAACACGTATTTCAATCCCGCGATTCTGCACAACCATCGTTTCGTCAAAACCCAGGGATATTGCACGGATGTTTTCTTTCGCCAGGCACTAAGCTGGATTGACCAGCAGCGAGGCCGCCGTCCCTTTTTCGCCTATATCGCTACCAATGCCCCGCACGCGCCGTTGCAGGTTCCTGAACACTATGCCCGTATCTATGCTGGTAGAGTCCCCGGGGATGTCGCTAAGTTTTACGGCATGATTGTCAATATAGACGAAAATGTCGGCCGATTGTTAGACTGGTTACACCAGTGGGACTTAGAGCGCGATACACTGGTGATCTTCATGACCGACAACGGCGGCACGGTAGGTTGCAAGGTCTATAATGCGGGCATGCGCGGACAGAAAGGTACGCCCTGGATCGGTGGTACCCGTGCCGTCTCCTTCTGGTGCTGGCCGGGACACTTTCGTCCTGCAGATGTCCAGGCGCTGACCGCGCATATAGATGTTTTTCCAACGTTAATCGAGCTCACCTCCGCTAAGACCGACGATCGCGTTCGCCGCCAGCTTGAAGGCCGAAGCTTAGTTCCCCTGCTTCGTGATCCCAGCGCGGCCTGGTCGGATCGGGTTCTCGTTACCCATGTCGGCCGCTGGCCTAAGGGCGAGGCAAGACAGTCGAAATATCGCCAGGTCTGTGTTCGTAACACACGGTACACAGTAGTCTGCCCCTCAGCCAGCGGCAAGCGCGCCTGGGAACTCTATGATGTCATCGCCGACCCATGCCAGCAACGGAATATCATCGCCCAGCACCCAGATACCGTCCGCGAACTGGAAGCGTATTACGACCGCTGGTGGGAATCCATCTTACCGTGCCTTGTGAACGAAGACGCCGTCGGCCCGCCAGTAAACCCGTTTAAGGAGCTTTACTGGAAACAGTTCGGCAAACCCTGAGGGAGACAACCATGCTTCGCTGGCTGCTTAGCATTTGCCTCTTTGGTATTCTATACAGCGCTTGCTTGGGCCAATCTCGACCCCCTAACATTATTATTATTTTGGCTGACGATTTAGGTTACGGCGATCTTAGCTGCTACGATCCCTCTAAGTTTCACACACCGCTTATGGACAAACTGGCCGCCGAGGGTGTCCGTTTCACCAACTGCTATGCCCCGTTTCCCTACTGTGCTCCATCGCGGGCGACACTCCTGACCGGCCGGTATCCGTTCCGCCACGGCTTGCAGGCGAACCCGGTTCCCGGTGCCGATCCACTGGTGAAAAACGCGGATCAACTCGGCCTGCCCACCTCGGAGATCACATTGGCTCGCTTGCTCCAGGAGCGCGGATACGCCACTTTCGCCATTGGCAAATGGCACCTCGGTCATCGCCCCGAATTCTGGCCGACTAAGCACGGATTCGACCATTATTACGGCATTCCCTACAGCAACGACATGCATCCGGTTCGCTTATATGAGGACGAAAAGCTGGTGGAATATCCCGTCGTTCAGGCCACCTTGACCCGACGCTATACCGAGCGAGCTTTGCAATTTATTAGGAGCCATCGCGGCCGAGCATTTTTCCTTTACCTGGCCCACGCTATGCCGCATAAGCCATTGGCTTGTTCGGAAGATTTTTATCGCAGGACCGGCAAAGGCCTTTATGCGGATGTATTAGCGGAATTGGACTGGAGTTGCGGCCGGATTATAGAAGAACTTAGATGCCTAGGTCTGGATAGCAATACGCTGGTGATCTTTACTAGCGACAACGGCCCGTGGTATGGCGGCAATACCGGTGGGTTGCGCGGCATGAAAGGCCAGACCTGGGAGGGCGGAGTTCGTGTCCCCTTGATTTTCTGGATGCCCGGACGGGTTCCCGCAGGCAAGACGATTGCCGAACCGGTAATGCTCGCCGACATTTTCGCGACTTGCCTGAACCTTGCCGGTATTCAACCGCCCCAGGATAGAAAGATAGACGGCTGCGAGCTTTGGCCGCTGATCTGGACGGGCAAGCCACTGCCACGCGAGGCAATCTATATATTCCGCGGCCCGCAACTGATGGCTGTGCGCCAGGGAAAATGGAAACTGCATCTTGCTGCACCACAACCTGCTAAATTTAAACTCTATAAGCCGGGCGATCCTTACACCGATCCCCGCGGGCCGGATGGCGTGCGTATTCTGGCTCCGTATGAGCAAGCGCATCCCAGCCAATTCCCCGGACTGACGCACGGCGATCCGGTAACAGATATAGGATTATTCGACCTCGAAAAAGATCCCGGCGAGCAACTAAACCTGGCCGATAAGCATCCCGAGATCGTGGGCCAGCTTAGTCAATTGGCGGAGAAAATTCGCCGGGAAATGCGTGAGGAAGCCCAGCGCCGGGCTTCTAAGTAAAGGGCAGCCATGCGAACCCGTGGAACTGAAACGACGCATTCTGCTGGAAGATTGTGTCCGCTCCTTTGTGCTTCGGAACGCACCTGATATGACGGCGATGACGCAGGACCTCGTCGGGAAATGGTACGACCGGATTGCGGAGTTGCGCCAGCAAGAGGAGCAAATCCGATCAGGCGGTGGGCCACAGGCTATTGCACGACAACATGAAAAGGGCCGACTTACAGCACGCGAACGTATCAGTCTGCTTTGCGATCCGGTCAACCAGAATGAGCCGAATCAGCCAGCTTTTTTTGAACTCGGTTTATGGGCCGGTTGGAACATGTATCAGGATTGGGGCGGCGCGCCTGCCGGCGGAGTAATTACCGGGATAGGCTTAGTGAACAGCCGGCCCTTGATGATCATTGCTAACGACGCCACCGTCAAGGCTGGTTCTTTTTTCCCGATTACAGTCAAAAAGGTCCTCCGCGCTCAACGTATCGCCCTGGAAAACCGTCTCCCCTTGATTTACCTCGTGGATAGTGCCGGGGTCTTTCTACCGTTGCAGGACGAGGTGTTCCCCAACGAAGATGATTTCGGTCGCATTTTTCGCAACAATGCCGTGCTTAGTGCTGCTGGTATTCCGCAATTCGCCGCTATCATGGGCAACTGTGTCGCTGGGGGAGGTTATCTCCCGGTTCTCTGCGATGTCTTGCTTATGACAGAAGGATCGGGACTATATTTAGCCGGGCCGGCACTCGTCAAGGCCGCTATCGGCCAGCAGGTCTCCCACGAGGAATTAGGCGGTGCCCGCATGCACGCGGCAATCAGCGGTACTATAGATTTCCGCGAGCCAGATGATCGCAGTTGCCTGGCTCGCCTGCGGCAGTTGACAGCAAACTTGTCCGAAGCACCGCTGCCCCAATGGACCGACACTATCAGAACCGAACGGCCTCCCGAAGATATTTATCAACTCGTTGACCCGCAGGGTCTCCGCGAATATGAAGTACGTGATGTCCTCGCATGTATAGTGGATGCCGGCAGTTTCGAGGAATATAAGGCCGAATACGGTCCCACTCTGGTTTGCGGTTTTGCCAAAATCGGGGGAATGCGAGTCGGCATTGTTGCTAATCAACGTCGCCGCTGCCGCGATGCGCACGGCCAGTTACAGTACGGCGGCGTGATCTATGTAGATAGTGCTAATAAAGCGGCCCGGTTTGTCATGGTCTGTAACCAGCTGCAAATCCCAATCGTCTTCTTGCAAGATGTCAACGGTTTTATGGTCGGTCGAGAAGCGGAGCAGTCTGGCATCATCCGCGCAGGTGCCAAACTCGTCAATGTCATTAGCAACAGCATTGTTCCAAAAATCACCATCATCATCGGCGGGTCGTTCGGCGCAGGGAACTATGCCCTATGCGGCAAGGCGTTTGACCCACGGTTTATTTTCGCCTGGCCGAGTGCACGTTATGCGGTCATGGGCGCACATCAGGCAGCCAGCACTTTATTAGAAATTACCCTCAACCGCCTTCAGCGCGAGGGACGCAAGGTCGAGGCAGAAGAAATCGAAGCCCTGCGTCAGCGAGTCCAGGCGGCTTACGAAGAGCAGACCGACATCCGCTACGGCGCAGCTCGCCTCTGGGTGGATGGCATTGTTACCCCGGCGGAAACCCGCAAGACCTTGATTTTCGCCTTATCCCTTGTCTATCGCACACTCCAGGGGAAGCCACCCTTTATGACCGGCGTCCTGCAGGTATAATGCCGTGGCGACGGGCTTCGGTTTTCCGCTACGGGACAGTGCTATGAGTACTCCGCGAATCCGTGTCGGCAACGGCTGCGGCTTCTGGGGCGATCAGCCCGACGCACCCATCTTATTAGTGCAGCATGGCCAGCTCGACTTCCTCACACTGGAGTATCTGGCCGAACTTACTATGTCCATTCTGGCACAGCAACGCCAGCGCGACGCGCGACTCGGATATGCGACAGATTTTCTCGAAGTATTAGAGCGTCTGGCACCGGTCTGGAATAGTCAACCAAATTTGCGCGTGATCACTAATGCCGGGGGCCTGAGTCCTGTCGCCTGTGCCGAGCGAGCGGTGGAAATCCTGCGACAACAGGGCTTGCGAAAGCGTATCGGTGTGGTGCTCGGCGACGATATTTTGCCGCGACTGGATGATCTGTTAGCTTCTGGCCACGTGCTTGCCCATTTCGATACCGGTGAGCCCCTCCAGCATATCCGCAACCGAGTCGTAACGGCCAACGTTTACTTAGGCGCCGAACCGATCGTCCTGGCATTAGAGCGCGGTGCTGACTTAGTGATTACTGGCCGAGTCGCAGATGCTTCGCTTACAGTCGCCCCTGCTGTCTGGGCATTTCGCTGGTCCTGGCAGGACTACGATAAACTCGCGGCCGCTACGGTGGCTGGACACCTGATCGAATGCGGCGCTCAGGTGACCGGAGGGCTATATACCGATTGGCACACTGTGCCCGATCTGTGGAACGTTGGCTATCCCATCGCTGAGATAAATGCCGACGGCACGGTGTGCATACTAAAACCTGACCAAAGTGGCGGCCTGGTCAGTGTGGATACAGTCCGCGAACAGTTGCTATACGAAGTGGGAGACCTTTCCGCTTATCTAACACCGGATGTGGTCGCTGATTTTACCAGTCTTCGGTTACGGTCACTGCAACCCGATGGAGTAGAGATCGCTGGCGTTCACGGTCGGCCAGCGCCGGAAACTTATAAAGTAGCGATCACCTATCGCGATGGCTATATTTGCAGCGGACAGATTGTGGTAACCGGTCGCGATGCGGAGGAAAAAGCCCGCCTGTGCGCCGACATCATTCGTCAGCGCTTACGTCGCGCAGGCATGGAACCCGAGCAATATTACGCCGAATTATTAGGTGCGGGAGACACCGTGCCGGGAGTCTGGCCGCGAACCCAACCTTGCGAGATCGTGCTACGCATTACCGCCTGGGATAGGCGCCGAACCGTTCTGGAACGCTTTGCCCGCGAGTTCGCTCCACTGGTCACTAGCGGTCCGCCCGGAATAACTGGCTATGCCACTGGCCGGCCCCCGGTACGGGAAGTGTTTGCTTACTGGCCTGCTTTACTCGACAGGTCGGCAGTCCGACCGGAAATCCATATACTGGAGACCTGAAGGGGAGCCGATATGCGCCTTTATGACCTCGCGACTGCGCGAAGTGGCGATAAGGGTAATCATGCGAACATCGCGGTGCTGGCCCGCTCGGCCCAGGCCTATGAGTTTCTGCGGCACTATCTTACGCCGCAGCGCATCGCGGATTACTTTGCCACGCTAAGTCCGCGACATGTGCAACGCTACGAGGCCCCTAATCTTCTAGGTCTGAATTTCATTCTCTATGATGTGCTGGCTGGCGGCGCAGCTCGATCGCTGCGTTTGGACAGCCAGGGCAAAGCTCTGGCGGTTGCCCTGTTGGAGATGGAAATTCCGGAAACCACGAGCAGTATATAACTGGAAGCACCCGCGCGGGGAAAATGGAGCCATTGACTGAATGCCCACCAATCTTCGGAGTCTCCTCTTATGAAATACGCTATTATCATTCCTGACGGTGCGGCAGATGAACAGCAGGACGAGCTGGGTGGTCGCACACCCTTACAGGCAGCCCGTAAACCTAATCTGGATCGCCTGGCACGTTCGGGCCGATTAGGTCTGTCGAATAACGTTCCCGATCTATTCACTCCAGCAAGCGACGTGGCGACACTTAGTCTTTTTGGATACGATCCCACACGTTACTACACGGGACGAGCACCCCTGGAAGCCGCAGCTCAGGGAATCACCCTCGGTCCGACTGATTGGGCCATCCGTTGCAACCTGGTCTATATTGAAAATGAGGAGATGCGTGACTTTACCGCTGGGCATATTAGTTCCGAAGAGGGACGCGAGCTTATAGCGACGTTACAGCAAGCCCTGGGTACGGCCAGTTGGCAGTTTGTGCCCGGAGTAAGCTATCGCAATTTGCTCATCTACCGCGGGACGGGTACAGCGCCATTCAGCAGTGAGACGAGAACGCAGCCGCCACACGATATTCCCGATCGTCCTATCGCGGATTATCTCCCCGTAGGTCCCGGCAGCGAATTGCTGCGTGACCTCATGCAACGTAGCCGCGAGGTGTTGCGCGATCATCCGGTGAACGAAAGACGCCGCCAATTAGGCAAGCGACCGGCTACGCAAATCTGGCTCTGGGGATTAGGCCAGGCACCGTCGTTGCCGCCCTTTCAGCGTCTGTATGGCAAACGCGGGGCGATCATTACCGCGGTGGACTTAGTGCGTGGCGTCGGGGCATTGCTCGGTTGGAAACGTATAGACGTGCCGGGGGCCACCGGTTATATAGACACCGACTATGCTGCGAAAGGAAAATTCGCAGTAGCGGCTCTGGCGGATCACGATCTGGTATGCGTACATATCGAAGCTCCCGACGAGGCGTCCCATGAGGGTAAGGCAGATGTCAAGGTATGGACAATTGAACAAATTGACGAACATATCGTGGGACCCCTGGCGGATGCCCTGTCTAAATATTCCGCGTGGCGTATCTGGGTTTCACCGGATCATCGTACCACTTTACGCACGCGAGCGCATGCGCGTGGATTAGTGCCCTGGGTCATGGCCGGGACTAATATTTCTCCGGAAGCTTTTTCCAGCTACGATGAGCTCGAAGCCGAGAAGAGCCGCTGGCGCTTCGAGCAAGGTTGGCAGGTCATGCGAACGTTTCTCGGACAGGAGGCAGACCATGCCAGCACTCTATGACCAGATTCAGGAGGCAGTCGCAGCGATCCGATCTAAATGGGCCGGACAACCACGCTTCGGCATCATTCTCGGAACCGGCCTGGGAGGAGTAACTCAGGAAGTGGAAACGGAAGCCATCCTCCCTTACGAAACGCTGCCTTACTTCCCGCGTGCCACCAGTATTAGTCACGCCGGCAACCTGATCTGCGGCAGGTGGCAGGGACGCATGGTAGTGTTGATGGAAGGGCGTTTCCATTATTATGAAGGCTATACAATGCAGCAGATCACGTTTCCGGTACGCGTGATGCGAGCGCTGGGCTGCGAAATTCTTATTGTAACCAATGCATGCGGCGGCCTGAATCCACACTGGCAGAAAGGTGACCTGGTGCTTATCGAAGACCATATAAATCTCATGGGCGATAACCCCTTGATTGGCCCGAACGATGACCGGCTGGGGCCGCGGTTTCCGGACATGTGCTACGCTTATGATCGTGAATTATTGGCCCTGGCCGAACGCATTGCCCTGGAAGAGCAGGTACGCGCCCATCGCGGAGTTTATGTAGCCCTGACAGGGCCCAACTTAGAAACTCGAGCCGAATATAGATTTCTCAGGATCATCGGTGCGGATGTTGTCGGCATGTCCACGGTGCCCGAGGTGATTGTCGCCGTGCATTGTGGGTTGCGCAGCCTGGGAATCTCCGTAATCACCGATATGTGCCTGCCGGATGCCTTGCAACCGGTTTCGGTCGCAGAAATCCTGGCCACCGCAGCGCAGGCGGAGAGCCCCCTGCGTACCTTGATCCGCCGCGTCGTAGCCGAGGCCTGATCCTTATGCAAGCCTGCTGGAGAAACCTAAATAGGCCATACAGGGACTTGATGATATGATTCGGTCCCTGTGCGATATGGACAGCCATGCGAGCACGTGACTTGCTTCTTCTGGGCTTTATTCTTTTGTTCCCGCTGGTAGCGGCATTACTTTACTTCGCACTGTTAGCCGGCAGTATCTGGTCGCGGCCAACCTATATCCTGTGCAAAAGCGTGCAGTTTTCGTTTCCGCTCGTGTACTATCACTGGGCATGCCGACGCACCATTCGCATTCGCCCGCCGGACAGTAGAGGCTTACGAGTCGGCCTGACGGTCGGCCTTGTCCTAGCGGCCATTATCCTCGGGGCCTATTATCTCCATTATCAGCGCCTCGAATGGATGGCATCGCTAAGCACTCGACTATGGGCAAAAATCGTGGAGATCGGAGCTCATACACCATGGCGCTTCCTGGGCCTGGCACTGTTTCTAAGCATTCTCCATGCTTTGCTTGAAGAATATTACTGGCGATGGTTTGTCCATAGTGAACTTTCGCGGAGACTGGGCAGCTGGCTGGCCATCCTGATCACGAATCTTGCCTTTACTCTGCATCATGTGGTAGTGCTGGCGGTTTATGTTCCAGAGAGGCATTTCTGGCCGCACGGGGTGCTGTTTAGTCTCGGAGTTACAGCCGGCGGAATCATCTGGTCGGTACTCTATAGCTATACAGGCAGCATTTACAGTGCCTGGTGCAGCCATGCTGTGGTGGACTTAGCTTTGATGTACATAGGCTACGATCTGTGCCGGGGATACTGGTAATGAATGATACGAAATTCATGCGAGAACGATTACTGTATTTAGTGCGCAGCCGGGCTCTGCGTTTTGGCGAGATCACGCTGGCTTCCGGTCAGAAAAGCTCGTTCTACATAGATTGCAAGATGGTGCTGCTGCAATCCGAAGGAGCGACGCTGGTGGGGGAATTGATCTATGAGCTGACAAAAGACCTGGACCTGGACGCCGTCGGTGGGCCCGAGGTCGGGGCCATACCGATTGCCACGGCAACGGTGATCGCATATCATCGGCACGGCCGCGGTCTGGAGGGCTTTTTCGTTCGCAAGACGGTCAAGGAGCACGGAACCCAGAAGAAAATTGAAGGAAAATTCGAGCCCGGTTATCGAGTGGCGTTGGTGGAGGACGTCACCACTACCGGCACCTCGTCACTTCAGGTGGTGGATACAGTCCAGCAAGCGGGGGGAATAATCGTCAGCGTGCTGGCGGTGCTGGATCGGGAACAGGGAGCGGCTCAGCGTTTCGCCGAACGAGGAATCCGATTCTTACCGATTTTTCGTCTGAGCGACCTCGGTCTGCATCCGGAAATTTAGTGAACTATAAGGAGTCTATATGGTGAATAAATCTGCGAGCCTGCCGGTCATGGGGTTATTGTTGGTATTCGTAGGCTGCTGTCTATACCAGTTAGCAGCTGGCCAGGAACCGGAGGGCCAGAAAGCAGTTCTGAAGGCAGCGGAAAGGTTATTACCCTATTTTGCGGACGATCCGGGAACAGACCTGACTAAGCATTTTACCAGCACCTTTCTGAAGGCGATAGCGGCGGCGCAGGTGGATTTGCCGAAAATTTTCCGTGATTTATACGGGAAACACGGGCGGGCCGAATCGGTGCGACTGGTGCGGATGCTGAAACCGTATCGGGCGGAGGTGGAATTCGTTTTTGAAAAGCAGGTAGTCGTGCCGACACTGATCGAGGTGGAGGCGGAGCCGCCCCATCATATCAGCACGTTATTCTTCCGCGGAGCCCAGCGCGACCAGGAGGACTGGGAAACATTACGGCGGGAATTCCAACGCCTGCCGGGTCGCGTGGGTCTATGTTGCCTGCGTTTAGAGCCGGAGCCGACGCAGCTCCTGGAATATCAAGCGGAGGAGGTATTAGCCGTCGGTTCGCTGTTCAAACTGGTGGTACTGTCGGCTGTGGCGGAGGAGATTCAAGCGGGTAATCGGCACTGGCAGGATGTCGAGAAGCTGCGGAAGTCCTGGGCGTCGTTACCTTCGGGGTTACTGCACGATTGGCCGGATGGTGCACCGGTGACGTGGTTTACCCTGACAGCCCTGATGGTCAGCCAGAGCGATAATACGGCGGCGGATCACCTCATCCAGCTATTGGGTCGCGAACGCATAGAGCAGCAGCAACGTCGGCTGGGTGTGCGCCATCCGGAACGCAATCAGCCGTTCCTTACCACCGCCGAACTGTTCAAGCTCAAGTTAGTCCTGAGTGCCCCCGAACAAGAAGCTTACGTTCGCGGCAATGCCTCGCAGCGGCGGCAACTGTTGGAGACGACGGTGAAGTCGGCAACACTCGAGCGATCTCGCCCGCTCGGCGAACCGCAACGCATAGAGGAGATCGAATGGTTTTATTCAGCGGCAGATGTTTGTCGGATACTCGACGGCCTGCGTCGCCAGAGCCGGGCGGTGCCGGAAGTGCTGGATTTGCTGGCGATCAATCCGGGACTGCCGGTGAATCGTCGTTACTGGGAATATGTCGGCTATAAAGGTGGTGCGGAGCCGGGAGTGCTGGCCTACGCCTTGTTGCTGCGCAATCGTGCGGGGCATTGGTTTGCTTTCGCCATCTCCTGGAACCATCCCCGCGAGGCACTGGAAACGGCCCAACTGCACACATTGGCGTTGCGTCTGCTGCGCTACGTTGAGCAAACCTATCCATTAAGTGGCAAATAACGCCCGCTACACCTCCAGTGCCGAAGGTGGGAGTCGAACCCACACGGGGTGTAAGCCCCACCGGATTTTGAGTCCGGCGCGTCTTCCAGTTCCGCCACTTCGGCTCTCGGTCTTAATTATAGCAACGGGAAAATACGTGGGCAGGCGAAGTGTATGGCTTCCGCTCCGCGATCGGCTGGGGCGATGCTGGGAAGAGGTGGAGTCTAGACCGCCGGCGGCGTGCTAATACGCGTTGCGGTGCAGCAGGCCGCGCCATATCGTTAGCCACAGAATCCGCAGGTCAAACCAGGGATTCCAATGGGTAATGTAATACAGGTCGTACTGGAGACGTTTGCGGAGCGAGGTGTCGCCACGCCAGCCGTTGACCTGTGCCCAGCCGGTCATGCCAGCTTTGACCAGATGGCGGGCCATGTAGTGGGGAATGGTTTTGCGAAAGCGCTGGACAAAACAGGGGCGTTCCGGTCTTGGCCCAACCAGGCTCATGTCGCCTTTGAGGACGTTGAACAGTTGCGGGAGTTCGTCGAGACTGGTTCGCCGCAGCAATGCTCCGAACCACGTCCGTCGCGGATCGTTGGGCCGAGCGAAAACCGGCCCGGTCTCCTTCTCGGCGTCAACTCGCATGGTGCGGAACTTCAGCATGAGAAAAGTTTTGCCGTCCAGCCCACACCTTTCCTGGCGGTATAACACCGGGCCACGACTGGTCAGCTTGATCATGACTGCGATCAGCAGCATGAGCGGCGCCAGCAGGATAATGGCCAGCAGGGACAGCACGATGTCCATCAGGCGTTTCACCAGACGATTCATCCCGAAATAGGGACTTTCGCGCAAGTGCACCAGGGTCATGCCGTCGAATTGCGTCGTGGCCAGGGAAAATGGAGCGAGGCTGGGCGTATCCACGACTAGGCGCACCTCGGCGAGAGAATCAGCGAGCACGGCAAAGACCCGTCGGGCATCATCGAAGCGACGCCAGGGCAGAGCAATAAAAACCTGGCGAATCCCTTTCTCTTCCACCAAACGTGGCAGATCGGCAATACGCCCGACCAGGTGCAGATCCCTGATCCAGCGGCTGGGCTGATCTTCCACGTATCCGTACAGCCGCAATCCCGTCCAGCGATGTCGCAAGAGTGCTCGGGCAAAGCGTCGCGCTGTACGCCCTGTGCCGACGATCACGACGGGAATAGTGTTGTAACCCCGGCGACGCAGCCAGCGCAACATGGCCCAGACAGATCGGCGATCGAACAAGGTCAGCAGAAACAGCAGCAGCCCAAAGTAGGCAAGTGTCAGACGCGAATCGTATTCATGTTTGGTGAAAAAAATCGCAGCGAGGGTAAAGAGGACTGCCAGGGCCGAACCCTGGAGTACCCCGAGCAGTTCTTCGCGGAAACGCCGTAACCGTTGCACTTCATACAGGCCAACCATGCGGAAAGCCAGTAAGGTGACAACGACGGCCAGCGGCAATAAGCGCCAGCAGTTCGACCAGGAGGGTGGGGCATGAAAGAGAGGGACTGGCCAGCCGAGCACCCGCAATTGGTACGCCAGCAGCCACGCCGCTGCCGCTGCTAGTGCGTCCAGGCCGACCATCACCCAGAGGATCGTCTGACTGACCCGCCGAATCATACTTCCTCGCTAGTTGCTCCTGACCCACTCCGGGGCCATTTACCTGCAATCGGTACATCCTGTCAATGCCGCCAAGCCGGCGCGGGCATTGATTTTTGTCTGGCCAGGCGATATACATATGTACAACAGTAGCGGTCGCGACAATCCGGCAAAGGAGGAGCCCACATGGCCACCGGAAATAGCAGCGTGGACAATCGCGAACTCAAGCTGGCCCTGCAGCAGATCGAAAAGCAGTTCGGCAAGGGGGCGATCATGCAACTGGGTGAGACCCCGACCGTGGACGTGACCGGCATCAGCACCGGTGCGCTGAGCCTGGACATTGCCCTGGGCGGTCGTGGGTTGCCCCGCGGACGGATCATCGAAATCTTCGGGCCGGAGTCCAGTGGCAAAACGACCATTGCCCTGCACGCCATTGCCAACGCCCAGAAACAAGGGGGCGTCGCTGCCTTCATTGATGCCGAGCATGCGCTCGATCCCGCCTGGGCTAAGCGGATCGGTGTCGACCTGGAAGCTCTGCTGGTGAGTCAGCCTTCTTGCGGCGAGGAGGCGCTCAAGATCGCCGAGATGCTCGTCAAATCCAATGCCGTGGACATTATCGTCGTGGATTCCGTGGCGGCGCTGGTGCCGAAGGCGGAGGTGGAAGGTGAAATCGGCGATGCCCATGTCGGCCTGCAAGCTCGACTCATGAGCCAGGCACTTCGCGTGCTCACCCCGATTATTTCCCGCACCCGAACCTGCATGGTCTTCATCAACCAGATTCGCCAACGCATCGGAGTCATGTTCGGTAATCCGGAGACGACCTCCGGTGGCCTGGCTTTAAAGTTCTACAGTTCGGTGCGACTGGAAGTGCGGAAAGTCACCAGCATCAAGGAAGGCGAAGAAGTGATCGGGTCCCGCATCCGCGCCAAGGTAGTCAAGAACAAAATTGCACCGCCTTTCAAGAGCGCCGAATTCGATCTCATGCACGATTCCGGCATCAGCCGCGAAGCCGATGTGCTCGATCTCGCACTGGAAGACAAAATCGTGGACAAGAGTGGTGCCTGGTTGTTGTACGGCAATCACCGTCTCGGTCAGGGTCGCGAAAACGCCAAAGCCTTCCTTCGTGAACATCCGCAACTGTTGGAAGAACTCGTCCGCAAGATTCTGCACAAGCGCGGCTTGTTAGCGGAAAACGCTGCTGATGGCAAGAGCGAAGAATCGGCTGCCAGAACACGCAAAACCTCCGACCGTTCCACCTGAGCGCAAGCCAACGCAGAAATCAGCGTTGGTGCTCGACGGCCACGGAACAGCGAACGACAGGTGCCCAGCCGGCTGTTGCGCACGAGTGGCTACTGGTTTCGCCGCAAGCTCCGCCCACTGATGCTCAACCAGGAAACTGCTCGCCGGGCGGAGTGCCAGGCCAGGTAATCAGACAGCACTGGCTGGTGGTGTCGCTGATCAGCGTGGCAGAACCAGCGACAGCGGGGAGCAACACGGCGTGAGCAAAGGGAATGCTCATCAGCCCCGGAGGACCGCGTCGACCGGACGGAGTCAGCGCAGCGCCGGAGTTGTTATGGACGGAATCGGTCGGTGGGTTTTGGCCACCAAGGATGCTTAGGCCGTGTTGCAAGGCCACCACGATCGCGGGAGCCTCAACCCGGTACTCCCCACGCACTGTCAGCCGATACACGGCGAAATATGGACAGCGTACGAGTTCTTCCAGACCGTCGGCACGAAGCACCGGAATGCAAGGCCCTGCTTGCGGAGTAGATTCGCGGAGTACGGCCAGCGCCGCTTCGATATGTAGGCGGCGTGGCTTGCCGTGAGCGTCCACACGTCCCCAATCGTAGAGACGGAAGGTGGCATCGCTGGTTTGCTGCACCTCCAGCACACACACGCCAGCACCCAGAGCGTGTGCCGTGCCTGCGGGCACAAAATAGCACTGCCCCACTTGAGCCGAATACACGTTCAGGCATAACGGCAGAGTTCCCAGAGGCAGTTCGCGTAGCAGCACCTCGCGGGTAATGCCGGGTTTCAGACCGAGATAAATCTTGCCGTTGGGTTCGGCCTGGAGCACGAGCCAGGCTTCGGTTTTGCCTCCTTCCTGCGGTGCCCAGAACCGAGCGGATTCATCATCCGGATGCACCTGTACGGAAAGGTTCTCGCGTGCATCAATCAACTTAATCAGCAGCGGGAACCGCTGGGCGGGGTAACCGAGAATGGCCTGGGGCCAGTTTTGCATGAGCACACGCAGTGTCCAGTCGGGTGAACTACCGAGGTCAGCGCGCCGGAGTTGCGGAGTATGGAGAATGCGACTGAAATGGTGCGGATGATCGCTGACCAGCCAGGCTTCGCCGACCGGTTCGCTTGGCATCGGCAATCCGAGCCATTCTGCCAGCCGTGTTCCACCCCACGGCATCGGGCGTAAGTAAGGCTCCAGAAGCAGCGGTTGCCGCAGCCAATCCGGGATCGCTTCGCTCATGGACTGAATCTCCTGCTCATCTTGACTATCGCCGAAGCGAAACTGACTTGCCCGTTCTGGGCGGAAGTGCGACGGGCTGCTCCTTAGGTTGGACCGAACCGACCCACCACTGCTACGCTGCAGGACCGGGTGTGGGGCAGCAGTCCACCGAGCTAAAGTTCACCGCCATTCCATTTCGTCGGCAAAGGGATGGATAGGACCGGGCACTTTCGGCTTCGGCAAGGCCTTGAGAATGGCTTCGGCCAGGAGGAGGTCGGTCTTGGTGGTGATCTTGATGTTGGTGGGTGCGCCTTCAACGACGTGTACAGCGTACCCTGCGGCTTCGAGCAACTGGGCATCGTCGGTGATTTCTCCACGGATTCGGTCGCGCTGGGCATAAGCGGCCAATAACCAGTCCTTGCGGAAAACCTGCGGTGTCTGAGCCTGCCACAGGCCTTCGCGATCGAGTGTGCTCTCAATACGGTGGTCGCGCGCGACCTTTTTGAGTGTATCAGTTACCGGCACGGCCAGAATGGCCGCTCCGTGTTGCTGCGCCGCTTGGAAGACGGCGTCTATCAAATCGGGAGTAACGCACGGTCGTGCGGCATCGTGAATGGCAACGAATTCCGCTTCCTCCTTGACTTTCTTGAGGGCATTAGCCACCGAGTCGGTCCGTGTAGCACCCCCTTCGACAATCTGGGCATTCATCAGCGCCAGGTTGGCCATGTATCGCCGCAGAAACTTCTCCCGATCCTCCGGCGCAATCACCACCAGGAACTGGCACACATCCGAACGAGTGATAAACAACTCCGCACAGCGGAGCCAGACCGCCCGACCGTCTATGTTAGCGAATTGCTTTTTCTCGCGGTCTCTGAAGCGCGTAGATTTCCCCGCAGCCGCCAGAATCACCGCAAATCGCGCCATAGCTTTTCTCCTCACCGGGCGAGAACAGCCCAGGTATGGCCCAGCAGCGATGCTACGCCTGCCAGCATCTAACGCCATTGTAACCGTCCGGCAACAAAATCCCAGAGGCCGACCCCTGGTTCAGGTGCCGTTTCCGTTACTGGCGGGCGGATGATATAATAATTCCGCTCGGCGCCCGTAGCTCAACTGGATAGAGCATCGGTCTTCGGAACCGACGGTTGGGGGTTCGAGTCCCTCCGGGCGCGCTGGCGGACCCTGAATCGCTGCTGGTGCAATCCGCGTCATGAACACAAGCAATCCCGGCAGTGGTCGCTCGCCCGCGGACGTGTCAGCTCCGCAGGGTAGCGGAAATCTGCCAGTCAACTGGCAGCCGCAGACTGATGGTACAGTGCAGGTTTTCCTGTTTCACCTGATGAGTTGGCCTTATCTGCCTGCGGATTTTGCGGAGCGATACGATTCCGCCTGGGTATGGTGTCCGAACAGCTTATACGATCCGGTTCGTGGCCACGAGTTATATCGCGAATACTTGGCGACACTGGCGTTGGCAGAAAAACTGGGTTTCGACGGTGTCTGCGTCAACGAACATCACCAGAACGCCTATGGCCTGATGCCCTCGCCGAACCTGATGGCGGCAGCGCTGACGCAACTGACCCATCGCATTCGCATTGCCGTCATCGGGGATGCTCTGCCTCTATATAATCCGCCGCTGCGTGTCGCTGAAGAATATGCCATGTTAGATGTCCTCAGCGGCGGGCGACTAATCGCCGGAATGGTTATCGGTAGCGGCCCGGAATACTTCTCCTATCAAGTCAATCCTACCGAAGCCCGGGAGCGTTTCCGCGAGGCCCTAGACCTGATTATCAAGGCCTGGACTACTCCGGGGCCTTTCTTGTGGAACAGCAGACATTATTTTTTCCGCTATGTCAATGTCTGGCCGCGACCGTTACAGCAACCGCATCCGCCGATCTGGATTCCCGGCATCGGCAGCTTAGAAACATTAGATTTGGTCGCAGAAAAACGATTTGCTTATATGGGTCTGCCATACTTTCATATAGATACTAATAAGCGGGTATTCGAGCGCTTTCGTGAAGCCTGCCAGCGTTATGGTTACCAAGCTAAGCCGGAGCAAATGGGCTGGGGCGTGGCCGTCTATGTCGCGGAAAATGACCGGGCCGCTTATCAGGAGTTCTGGCCGTATTTTCAATATTTCGTTCGCAACTGCCTCAAAGGTATCGGCCTAATTCCCCCTGGCTATACTTCGGAAAAATCTATGCTAGCGATTGCGAAAAGTCGGAATACGTTTCTATCGCCCGAACTCAGCTGGGAGGAAATCGAGCGAGGTTATTATGCCATCGTGGGCAGTCCGGCAACGGTGCGCGATAAGTTACGGCACTGCCTGGAATATTTAGGTGTGGGGGTGCTTATGTTAGGTTTTCAGGCGGGTTCGTTGCCGCACGAACTGGCACGCAAGAGTTTGCATCTGTTTGCCCAGGAGGTGTTGCCGGCGTTGAAGTCGGCCAGAACCGCCACACCAGCGCCATAAGAATCAAGCAACCACCTATCCAGGTAGCCGATGCGGGGATTTCTTCCGGGACTAATATATAGACCCAGAGCGGATTCAGGATAGGTTCGATGAGACTAAGCATGCCGGCTTCGTGAGGCGGTACAGTTTTCAATCCCCGGGAGACTAACCAGTAAGGTAACGCCATCTGAATAGCTCCGAAGGCCAGTAACACGAGCAGTTGCTCGAAGTGCGGCCAAGTAAAGAATCCGACAACGGGAAGCAAACTGAGAGCGGCGACGGCATGGTTCAGCCAGGTGAGCCAGGTACTGTTATAGTCGCGAAGCAAGCCGAGACAGAAAACCACGCCGGCGTAGGCCACGCCGCTGCCTAGGGCTACCAGGACGGCCACGAAGCTGGTGGTATCCGCCTGGGTAGCTCGAAAGCCGTCCACGACAATGACGGCCACCCCGGACAGTGCCAGTCCCAGAGCCAGGATTTCCCGCAGGCGCACCTGTTCGCCGAGCCAGCCCACCGCCGCCAGGTAAAGCCAGAAGGGGGCAGTGTATTGCAGGATAATAGCATTAGCTGCAGTGCCCAGACTCAGTGCCGAAACGAAGAGGGCATTCATAGCCGCGAAGAACAATGCCATCAGCAGCATGAGCGGATGCCAGGCGACGGTCTGCCGGCGCAGAGCTGGAGTCAACACCAGCGCAGCGAACAGGCAACGGTAAAAGGCAATGACCAGTGGCGGCAACGGTGGGTGAGACAGGCTACCTCCTACGGGATGGCACAACAGGCGCACAAAAACGCCGCTCAGGCTCCACAGGACACTGGCGCTGAGGATAAGACAGCGTCCTGGCCAGCGAGAAGTGATGATAAGCATGGCGGCAGCGGGGAGTTCACCAGAAAAGGAGGATCAGCCCCAGCAGTATGGCCAGCAGCAGACCCAGGCCGACGAACAGCCAGAACCAGCGGCGTACAAGCGGCCTTGTGGTGGCAAGGGAAGTTTTCCGCAAGGCGGCTTCCTGTAAAGCGGGGCGAAAGCAGGCGTAATGGCTGAGCTTGTGAAATGGCCCTTGAGGCGACACCGCGATCTCATCCGCCGGGCCGAGTTGACCGCGTGCGATCGCGCGTACGACCTGTTCAGCACTCCAGCGTCGCTGCCGCCAGCCGCCCGTGGTAGTGCGATAGCGAACATACCACACCGCCGGCTGGCCAGAAGCCTCCCGCAGGTCCAGAAGTGTCACTTCCTGCAATGCCCGGGCACGGAGGCGGGCTATCGGATCGCGTCGTGCCAATTCCTGGTCCGCGAAGCTGAGAAATGGCCCGGCCAGGCCGGTTCGCTCCAGAGCCACGATCACTTCGCTTATCGTCTGGTAGCGTTGTTCGGGTCGGCGAGCGAGCATGCGGTCGAGAATAGCGCTGAGGTCCTCGGGAATCTCCGGGTTGACCAAGTGGGCTGGGGTGTAAATACCCTGCTCTTTTTTGTCCAGAATCTCGATCTGATTTTTGCCGTCGAAGGGGACGCGACCTGTGAGCATGTGATAGAGCGTGGCACCCAGGGCGAAAATATCGGACCGGGCGTCGGCATCGCGCGCATTCATCGCCTGCTCGTAGGGCATGTAATACGGCGTGCCAAACCCCTGCCGCAGACCGGTCAGCACCGAGGACTGGTCGAGTTGCTTGGACAGGCCCAGGTCCGTCAGTTTGGCGACACCACTGCGGGTGATGAGGATGTTTTCCGGCTTGATGTCGCGATGAACGATGTTGTGAGCGTGGGCGTGTTCCAGACCGTGGGCCACATCCAAAATAATGTGCAAGGCGTCTTCGATACTGAATCGGCCGTGCCGGTCGAGGTACTCCTGGGCACTGATGCCGTCCACGTACTCCATGACAAAGTAACGTTGACCACTCTGCTCGTCCCGCCCGACGTCATAGCCCCGCACCAGATGGGGATGGTTAAGCCGCGACGCCAGCTCCGCTTCCCGCAGGAAACGTTCTACCAGAGCGGCATTCTCTTCGAGATGTTTGGCAAGGATTTTGATGGCCACCTGGCGATTAGCAAGCGGGTCGTGCGCCAGGTAAACTTCGCCCATTGCCCCTTCTCCGATCTTACGCAAAAGACGATAGCGACCGAGTTGCCGGATATCGGCCTGGCCATCGTCGTCGGCTGGGGGAGGTGTTCTGGGCTCGGCCACCTGAGTGCGGTCGAGCTCTTCGCGGAGCTGTTCGGCCAGGTCTGGCGACAGGAGTCGTTGTTCAACGAGAAGCTCAAGCAAATCCTGAGCCGGCCGCTCCCGGCGACGCTGCAATAACTGGGCACACGCCTGCCGCACACGCGCCGGATCGGCGCCGAAGCGGCTGACGGCAAGTCGGGCTATTCGCCGATCCCGCGAATTCAACATTTTCCCACCCGTCTGGCCTGCCGCCCGCAGATTTCTTACAGCCTTACCCTGCTCCCAGTGGGAGGTACACTCGCGCCACTCCTGCTTCACCCGCTAGGCTTACGCCCACCGCTCCTGCTTCGTCAGTGGCGATTTCGGGTAGTTTACACTAACCGCGGGTCATCCTCAAGGGGCGGGCTGAGCCGGATCGCAAATTCCTCCCGCACAGCACAAGACCGCCTCTGGTTGGAAGCCTCCTGGCATTGGCTCACTACGAAATTCGCCACACAGAACGGGCGGCAATAGAATGCACAAGCATCAGCGAAAAGCGGTTGCCGAAGCCCGTCCCGAAGTGCTTGGCCAAGAGCTCCTGCTTGATACGCAGCGAGTGGCGAATGGTGAGTAACCGATAGCGAATGGCAAGTCATGAGTGGAGAAGGGCGAACCGCACGATAACTCGGCTGCCCGATGGCCGACGATTTACGCAGAGGCCGGCGGTGGGGTGGCGGCTCCGGGGGGAGTGTAATTCGAGAGTCGCTCCAGGGCCAGCATCAGGGCATGGGTGCCTTTGCGACCGTACCCCTGAGCCTTCAGCGCCACATACAGTTGTTCGGCCAGAGCCAGTCCGGGCAAGGATAAGTTCATGCGTCCCGCTTCTTCCAGGGCAATCCCCATGTCCTTGATGAAATGCTCAACAAAAAACCCCGGCTCGAAATTGCGTTGGATGATCCGTGGCCCGTAATTGAGCAGCGACCAGCTGGAAGCTGCCCCGCCGCCCACGGATTCCAGCACCCGCGTCGGATCGAGTCCGGCTTTGTAGGCATATAGCAACGCTTCGCACACGCCGATCATGGTGGTGGCGATTAGGATTTGATTGACCATCTTGGTATGCTGGCCGGCACCGGCCGGGCCCTGCAGAACGATGGTCTTGCCCAGGCACTCGAACAAGGGCCTGACCGCGTGGAAAACGTCGGCGTCGCCACCGACCATGATCGAGAGTCGGGCTTCGCGTGCGCCAACATCGCCGCCGCTCACGGGCGCGTCGAGCGCTCCCACTCCTTTTGCTTTCGCCGCTTCGTAAATCTCTTTGGCCAGGGCGGGTTCGCTGGTGGTCATGTCCACGACGATCATGCCCGGCCGACTCCCGGCCAGGACACCGTTTGGCCCGAGGAAAACTTCTCGCACGTCGCGCGGAAAACCAACAATGGCAAGGACGACATCGGATTGCTCAGCCACTGCTTTGGGCGAGTCGGCCAACGTGGCGCCGAGTTCCAGCAGCGGCTGAGCTTTATCCCGGCTGCGGTTGTACACAGTGACCGAGTATCCTTTCTGCAACACATGCTGACACATCCAGCGTCCCATCACGCCGGTTCCGATCCAGCCAATTCGCGTCTTTCCAGGCGTTGCCATTGCGAAAGCCATACGGTTGCCCTCAATCCTGACCACGTTGCTAGAGGAAGGGTGAATATGTTTGTAGCGAGCGGGTAGCCCAGGGGAAAGGTGCTCAAGCGGTCCCGGAAATGCCCAGCACCTGTCGGCACATGGTCTCATCGAAACCGACAACTACGGTTCGGCCGACGCGGAAGGTAGGAGCGCGAAGGTTGCCGGTCGGCCCAGTCAGCAGCCTGGACAGTTCCTCGGGGGAAAGTGCCTGCTTTTTCAGGTCGAAGCGCAACACCTGGTTCCCTTTAGCGACACACAATTGGTCCGCATCGCGCAACAAATCCAGTGCCTGTTTCGGTTTCCAGGGCTGCTTGCGGGCGTCGTGCACTGTCCCGGCGGTGATCTGGTGCCGTGCAAGAAACTCTTGCAGCCGACCGCACGTTTTTCACCCAGGACGGTGATAAAGCCAATCAATCGTGGGCATGTCAGTTGGTTTCCTCTAGGCGGAGTGGTCAAGGACTACCCCACGGCGGAAATCGGACCAGTCCAGTGGCCCGACTCGTTGCGGGCTGATGAAAAATCCCACGGTCGCCGTGCCAGGTGCTCCGCTGGGCAGCGGATACATCACCAAGGCCGCGCTTGTCAGCACAGTCGCGTCGCAGCAGAGCGCTGGCATTATTGTGGCAGTTCGGCCAATCCTGGCCAGTAGGTGAGACGTCCACCGCTACGCCAGCCGATCCTGGAACCAGCCTTGTCAGCGACTTTTCGACCTGCCCTGTCTGATTCTTGCAGCAGGAGCGGGAGCGTGCGCCCCGTGGTTTCACGAACGCGATTGCAGTAGCGTGCGCCAACGCGCCGGCGACAGTCTCCTCAGCAGTGGCGGTAGCGCCTTTGCAAGTGCGTCAGCGCGACCCACGGCGGGCTGACGCCCGCCGCTCCTGTGCACGTGCGTGTGGGCATTGCAAACGCGCACTTGCACCGAACACGCGCCGTGCAACATCAAGAGCGGCTGGCGTAAGCCAGCCGTGGCAAAGCAACCGCAATTGCACCGGCGTTACTCGCGTGGCCGGCGGGCTGACGAACGCCGCTCCTGTGCACGTGCGTTTGTGCATCGCACAAGTCGCAATTCCGTCGGCGGGCGAACTCGCGCGAACAAGAGCGGGGGACGTAAGCCCCCCGTGGTTGCGGCAACGCGATTGCAAGGGCGTCTGCCTACACGTCGGTCGGCAGCCTCCCGAACAGTGGCGGTAGCGCCTTTGCAAGTGCGTCAGCGCGACACCACGGCGGGCTGACGCCCGCCGCTCTCGTGTTGCGGGCGTGAACGTTTGCCGATGAAATTGCGACTTTTGCGATGTACGACCGCGCGTTCGTCCGTTGCCAAGAGCCGGGGACGTAAGCCCCCCGTGGTATTGCGAAACACATTTGCAATGACGATAGCGCAATACTGCGGCGGGCTGCCGATGGTGCGCCGGAGAACGTCATTGCAATCATGATGGTACAACCCACGGGAGAGTGACGCCCCCGCTATTGTGTGTGTGAGTCTGCGCTTTGCTGTTCAGCATGGTCGCGCTCTTGCGACAAGCTCACTCTGGGCATGCTTGTTCGGGCCAAGATCTGCATCAAGTATCGGTGTCCGCACAGGGAGAGCGAGCCAGGAAAAACTAGTGTGGCAATGACCAGGCCCGGTCAGTCTTGAGTAGACAGTGGGCATCATTGCGCAAAGGCAGGACATTTGTCTGGCCAGGCGTTTACGGTTGCGGGGAAGGTGGGCCTGGTGGCAACCGGCCTGGACGAGTGGGCGAGGTGGCCGGAACAGTACTGCCCTCTCTGCTGCAACTCAGCTCCGCGAATAAACCTGCTGCGAGCACCAGGCAAGCCAACCATACACGCCAATTTTTCATGTTCGCGGACTCCGGCGCAGCATGTTCGCTATGGCACATTCGCTATTTGCGTCATTAGAAGTTTCTCCGGCCGTTGGTCTGGGATGGAGTAGCCAGTAGCAAGGGATGAAATCCGGCTGAGCGAGCCGGCATCGGAGTGCTTATAGGTCGCCGGTGGCAACACTTTCTCCACCGCGATATGTGGCCAGGGCTCGCAACACGTTGTTATCCACGGAATAGCGAACAGACCGCGTATGGCAATCGGCAAACAGGAAATTCGAGCCAACTACGTGCAGGGCCCAGAAATGCCAGCGGTGGATGTTTTGAGGGTCCTGAATGGTGCCCGGCTGGTAGCGGTACCTCTGACCGTTGGCCGGATTATACTCGTTCACGCCCAGGGCGACGTCCGTGGCTCCGAAATAAGGCCAATCACCGCTCCCCGCAAACCACCAGCCGTAGACCAGGTCCACCGAAGGCGGTCGTTCGCCGACGAGCAAGGTATTGCTGCTGCCGTCACCAGCCACGACTTCGCTCATGGTCACGCGAGCGTTGGCATGCAGGATGCCGTCAAACGCCAGCTGGTCCGTCCCGTTGACCCCCAGATAAGCCGTCAGCGCCACCGGGTGGCCATCGTAGGTGGTAACCAACTGTGAGCGATTGTCGGAAGGACATTGCATCAACTTCAACGGGATGCCGCCCAATGCCTGTCCCGCTCCCGCTCTCCCGCCGGAATACCAGCCGTCCCACCACGGCCATTTCAAATAATTGCCATTCTCCAGGTAGCGGTGAATATTGTCCTGCTCAATATAAGGGGTGATGCGAGCCATCCAGCTGTAGTAGTAGTGGTATGGGTCTTCGGTGTAAGCCGGGGGAGCAATGCCATAGTTGCCTGCCCGCAGACACGGAGGGAATCGGCCATAGACTTCCTGCCACTGATGCAAGGCGAGCCCCAGTTGGCGCAAATTGTTCTGGCAACGCACGACGTTCATGGCTTCGCGTACCCGCTGAATGGCCGGAAGCAATAAGGCCAGGAGCAAGCCAATGATAGCAATAACCACGAGCAATTCGATCAACGTAAAGCCCCGCCGATTCCCCGCATGCAACATGGCTTGTCCTCCAGAAAGATGACAGGTTATGGCACTTGCTGTGATGCCGATCGGCATCCCTCTTAGCATAGCCGCTCGTCTATCGCCAGGCAAGAAAAATCTCTTCCCGCGATAGTGGCGATTGGCGAATAGTGAATGGCGAATAGCGAATTGCAAATGGGGAACCGATGAGTCGCGCTCAGCGTAGTGGCGGATATAGAGCGTAACCGGAGACGTTGACCGGAATGCGATAGATGGTTTTTCCGGCGGTAACGTAGAGGGTTTTGCGTTCCGGGCCACCGAAGGCGAGGTTGGTAATCAAATCTTCCGGGATAGGGATGCGTCCCAGGAGTTTGCCCTGCGGGGAGATGACGTAAACCCCGGGCGGCACCTCATCGGTTTCGCCCGGTCCTCGTGGTCGCAATACTCCTGCGCAGACCCACAGATTGCCCTGGACATCCAGTCGCATGCCATCGCCACCACGACCCCGCCCGAAATCGAAAACCAACCGCTGATCGCTCAGGGAACCATCGGCCTGCACGGTGAAGGCCCAGATTTTGCGATGGCCGCCAGGCTGGGGATGGCTGTCCACGACGTAGAGCGTTTTGCCGTCGGGCGTGATAGCGATGCCGTTGGGCCGCTGAATTGCCGGCTGCGTCACCACGCGGGTTACCTTGCCGTCCGGGTCAATGCGATACACCGCTTCATGCCCCATTTCGAGGATGTGTCGGTCTGGCCCGTAATACGGATCGGTGAACCAGATGCGGCCATGCATGTCCACGCAGATGTCGTTGGGGCTGTTGTAGCGTTTGCCTTCGTAGTGATCGGTCAGGACTTCGACTTGGCCGGTCTTGAGGTCGGTTCGGACAATACGTCGCCGACCCTCGGCCGAACCCATCTCCGCCCCTTCGCAACTGAGCAAGCGTCCCTGGGCATCAAAGGTGTTACCATTGGTGCGACCGCTGTTTTCCCGAAAAACCGAAACCCGGCCGGATGGGTCCATTTTCAAAATGCGGTTGCCGGCAATATCGCTGAAGAACAGGTTACCCTCGCCGTCAAAGGCTGGCCCTTCCAGAAAGCACACGCTCGCCGCTACGCTGACTTCGGCTCCAGCAGGAACAAGCCCGCCTGGCAGACCGATCTGGTCAAAGCGAATTTTCTCCTGGCCCAGTATGCCGTTCGCTATGCTCAGCAGCATCGCCACGGCCAACAGCCCCATCAAATTGCCGGTCATGGTTGTCATGTTCTTGCTCCTCTGGATGGACAAGTACATGCAGGTCTGTCCGGACATCCCCTGGCCACTCCACATGTTACCCTCCTGCGCTGTGTGTCTGGACTGTTCCAGACTTCGGGCGGAGGCGTCAGTTCCGCCCGCTCGATAGATGTGTTCCGCTCTCGAGCTGGCCAGGCCGGTCAGCCAAGTTCTGGCCGATGCTGGGGCAGACCCGGCGTGTCCGTCCCGATATCGTGCGGAATTTGCCCAATCTGGCAAGTCGGTGGCACTGCACCCACAGACGCAAGGGGCAGATTTGCGTCTGCGCGGAATCCCGGCAAGTGGACACCTGGCGCTCCTGGTTGCGCGTGTGCGAATGCGACCGTGCAATACAGCGCCCTCCGCTGCAAGATCGTCTCATTCGCCACGGCCGGCTCACGCCCGCCACTCCTGGTCCTCCGCAAGACGGCAGTCCCCGAACGATTGCGCAACGCCGTTGCAAATGTGTCGCCGGATCCGCACGGCGAGCTCACGCCCGCCGCTCCTGGTTGCGCGTGGATCGCTCGCCGATGAGATTGCGATTTTTGCGATGCACAAACGCACGTGCACAAGAGCGGCGGGTGTCAGCCCGCCGTAGTTGGGCGAACGTAACTGCTAGGACGATTCCGCATACGTTCGCACCCAGGCGTCGCGCGGAGCAAGAGCGGCGGGTGTCAGCCCGGCGTGGTTTTCGGAAGCACGCTTGCAACGGCGCTACCCCGATTGTCCGGCAGCGCACCGGGCAAACACGCTCGCAGGAGCGATTCCGCACGCGTTCGCACACAGTCGTTGCGCAGACGAGCAAGAGCGGTGT
>ERZ511473.222-NODE-222-length-122149-cov-5.631742_pt1 | contig 122149 bp, 115 predicted proteins | sample MGYA00374947_ERZ511473 | MGnify/ENA primary metagenome ERZ511473 (study PRJEB26303, sample SAMN06343854) | sediment metagenome | isolation source: hot spring sediment | place: Canada: British Columbia | collected 2012-09-26 ... | reverse complement strand
CGGGGTTCAAACCGCCTGCCAGAATTATCGGCTTTTGCGCCTGTTCACGCAGCAAACGCGCCAGCCTCCAATCCGCCCGCTCGCCCGTGCCCCCGGGTTTATCGGGGTGGTAGGCGTCCACCAGCAGGGCGTCTGCCTCTCCTTGCAAGATGAGCGCACGTGGAATGTCCTCCTCTGAGCGCAGGCGCACGGTGAGGATACGTCGCAGGCGCAGTGGCAACGACGGTTGCTCACCCGCTGGGATGAACTGTATCGCGTCCACGCTCTGCCACACCGCCTCAGGCAGTTCGCGCAGTTGACCGAACACCGCCACACGCACCACGAACGGCGGTATACTGCGAAGCATATCCAGCAGGTCTAACCGGTCGCCTACGTAGCGCGGGCTGGACGGTTCAAACACAAATCCCACCGCGTGCGCCCCGCTCGCCACCGCTACCTGCAAATCCTCGCTTCGGGTAATCCCGCAGATTTTCACGCGCACCATGCTAATAAAGACCCTTCCTATAGAGTATACACCACATATACCGGAAAGCGTATGGGTTTCGCTGCGAGAGGCGATATGCTATAATCACGGTAGAAGCTGTCAGCAGGGAGGGGAATGCTATGAGCACTGCGACGTCCAAGTCCCCGCCCGAAGAGGCGTACCGTCTGCGCATGACCTACGAGGAGTTTCTCGCATGGGCGGATGAGGACGTTCACGCCGAATGGGTGGACGGGGAGGTTATCGTATTCATGCCACCAACGACAAGACATCAGAGCGTCGTGTATTTTCTGGCGCAGCTACTGGGTACATACGTTGACTTCTTCCAATTGGGCAAGCTGTTGTTCGCTCCTTATGAGATGCGCCTGCCCAGTTCCGCACGCGAACCGGACATCTTGTTCGTCTCTCGGGCAAATCTACACCGCCTTACCGCCGAAAGGCTACACGGAGCCGCCGACCTGGTGGTGGAAGTGGTTTCTGAAGACAGCGTGCGCCGCGACCATGTGCAGAAGTTCATCGAGTATCAATCGGCGGGCGTTCGCGAGTACTGGCTGGTGGACACACGAGCGGATATACAGCCCGAGTTTTACTTCCGTAACGAAGCGGGCAAGTTTGAATCTGCGCCCATTGAAGAGGGCATCTTCCGCTCGCGAGTGTTGCCCGGTTTCTGGCTGAAGACCGAATGGCTCACCGCCACCGAAATGCCCGACCCACTTTCCGCATTTGCCGAGATAGTGGGCTTGCCCGAAGAGGTAAAGCAGACGCTACGGCGAATCGCAGAGGATGGGCCGCGCATTCCCGAATAAGGAGGTGTGCTGATGACGCCGCGGGAGCGGTTCCGCGCTATCGTACGCGGTGAGAAACCCGACAGGATGCCCTGCATGTTCGGCGGTCCGCGTGCATCTACCTTCGCTGCATGGCGCAAACAGGGGCTTTCCGAAGAGCAGGAGCGACACTGGGGCGAGTTTATCGGCGCAGAAGGTTTTGCAGGTATCGGCAAGTTCGACTGCGGACCGATTCCGCGCTTCGAAGAACGGGTGCTGGAGGAGCACGGCAACGTGCGCATCTGGATAGACCACTGGGGAGTGAAACGTCTGGATGCCATCCACCAGCCCACCGCCGGTTTTGCGACACGGCGATATCTGGAGTTCCCCGTCAAAACGCCCAAAGACTTCGAGGAGATGAAGAAACGCTTTGACCCGCACACACCGGAACGCACTATCCCCCTCCCGGGCGAGAACGAACGTCCCACCCTCAACCCCGATGGTTATCGCGTCTATCAGGCGACTACCTGCTGGCGCGACCGCGTGGAGGAGTGCAACCGCAGTGAGCATCCCGTTTCGGTAACCATACCCGGCTTGTGGTGGACGGCGCGCGACTGGGCGGGCTTTGAAGGCTTGTGTATGATGTGCGTGGAACAGCCCAACCTGGTGCACGAGATGATGGAGTACTGGACGTGGTTTATCACCGAGCTGTTCGACGAGCCGTTACGGGCAATCAAAGTGGACATGGTGATGTTAAACGAGGACATGGCGTTCAAGACGCACGCGATGATTTCGCCGCAGATGATGCGCGAGTTTATGCTGCCGCGTTATCGCCGGCTGTACCGCTTCTTTAAGGAGCGCGGCGTGGAATGCGTGATGATGGATTCGGACGGTTATATCGGGCAGATACTGGAGGTGTTCCATCCCGAAGGGATAGACGGCACAGCGCCGGTGGAGATTGCAGCGAATAACGACCCCGAATGCTACCTGCGTCGGTATCCGCGCCTCTTCCTGATGGGCGGTATCGACAAGCGAGAGCTGATGCACACGAAGGCAGAGGTGCGTCGCGAAGTGGTTAAGCGGTATCGCACTGCCAGAGAGTACGGACGCTATATCCCCACTGTGGACCACGGCGTGCCGCCCGACGTGCCCCTGCGTAACTTCCTGTATATGGTGGAGCTGATACGCGGTTTCGCTAACGGCGAGGATTTAGATACCTATGAGCCTCCCTGCGTACTGGAGAGCCAGCTGGGCGATATCGAAGAGATGTTTGACCCCCTGAAGGCAATTGAGCAGGCGTACGGGGAGGAGTGAGTGACAAAGATTGACAAGCTATCACCCCATCGTGTACCATGAAGCCGGATGGCAAACATTCGGAAGAGGTACTCGCTCATGCAATTCGAGACAGAGGTTATCCCCGGACTCTCGCAGGGAGAGATAGTTACTACAGACGAGTGGGACGAGGAGCAGGTGTGCGAAGCCGCATCTGCGATATACACTGCCGGAGCACGACGCGCCAACGAATTGGATGGAGCCACATGGACGCGCTACTCCATCTCCATCTGGAGCGACATCCGCAAAAGCGCCGAAGAGTCCGCCCTGAAACATCCCGCCATGTTCCCTTCCGCGCTGGCAGGACGGCTGATCGAATGCTTTACCACACGCGGCATGACTGTACTGGATCCGTTCGTGGGCATTGGAAGCACGGTGATAGCCGCCAGGCAGCTTGGCAGGAAGGGCATCGGCATCGAACTGAACCCACAGTTTGCGGACATCGCCCGAGAACGTTTGCAGCAACGAGCGCTCTTTGACGAGGAAGAGGAGGCAGAGTGTGTTATCATCACCGGAGATGCCCGCGACCTCAGCCAGTATGTTACACCGGGGAGCATAGACCTGGTGGTGACCTCCCCCCCATATTGGGATATTCTGCTGGAGAAAAGAACGGCAGATTATAAACCCATTCGTCATTATGGAGGCGAGGAACACGACCTCGGCAAAATTACCGACTACGACCAGTTTCTCACTGAACTGCAGGGGATATTCGCGCAGGTTTACGATGCTCTGCGAACAGGCGGTTATTGCTGTGTGGTGGTGATGGACATCCGCAAGAAGGGCAAGTTTTATCCCTATCACGCTGACTTCGCAGCAAAAATGCAGGAAATCGGTTTCGAGTGGGACGACCTCATTATCTGGGACCGACGGCAGGAGTACAACAACCTGCGCCCTCTGGGTTATCCCAGTGTGTTTCGGGTCAACAAGGTTCACGAATTTATTCTTATTTTCCAGAAGAGGTAGCCGTAGATGGATTACATCGATGCTGATGTTGCTTATCTGCTGGGCTTGATCGTCGCTCGCGGCACACTGGTAGAAAGAGAGCAGGTTCGCCAGCTAATCATCGAGTTCCCATACTCGTCCTTGCATCTTCGGGGCGAATCTTCGGAGTTTGATCAGGAAACGGAAATCTCCCTGGGCTTGCACAGCATCCGTAGCCGCCTGGCCGACCTCTTGGAGGCAGACATCGAAATAGTGCATAGGCAAACCAGTGCCGACCTCGTTGTGCGTTTCCTGCGTAATAACATGGTATGGCGCAACCTGCGGCTTCTACTCGACGATAAGACTGCTTACCCCGACTTCCACATACCTCGTGTGCTTCTCCAACCTGACCTGCCCCGAGACTGGAAGGTACAGTTCGTGCGAGGTTTTGCAGACGTAGCAGGTAATATTCGCCACGCCAACCGTTACGTAGACGGGCGCCATCGTGTACGCTTAGATGTGTTAAATAGCCGTCATAACTGGGCACTACCTGTGCAGCTGTGTTCCCTGCTACAAGAACACATCGGTGTGCCTGTGCAGCTCATCAATTGGGGACACCCTAATATGGGACGTGCCTTCCGCGAACATCAGATAGACGTCTTTGCAGAGCCTTTTCTGCAAGTTGGTTTCTCCTTTCGCCACAAGCAGAAAGTGCTGGAAGAGTTTGCCGAACAGGATAGGCAACGCTATCCAAATGCTTCATATCGTCCTTGTCCGGCTCTCCGTCGCATCCGCAAGCAAAAAGATCCTGATCCAGCCGAAAATGACGCGAACTACCTGGATGCGCGTCTGGTAGGCAAACATTTTGATGCCTACTTCCAGATTTGCAGGGAGCTGGGATGTCAGCAGCTGCGCTCAAACACGGAGGAGGCAGAATTATTCACAGATGAGGTAGAGGCAGAGGCATCCGGAGAGCAGACTTGAGGAGTTTGGGGGTAATAACGATGCGTTACGCCTCTGAGGAGTTAATGTATCCCGAAGTTTCTGCATGGCTGGAACGTTTCCTCCTGCAGAGACACCTCCGTAGTGAGGTGCGCGTGTTGGATACGTCGCACCTGCCAGTGTATCGCGCATTACGCAGGCTCAACATTACAGGCTTGCCAGGCGATTGGGAATCGTGGGATATTCGGGTGGACGTTCTCGGCATCATTAGCAGTAAGCAATCCACGCAACTGGCACTGGTAGAATGTAAAAATTGCGCAATCACACTGGCGCATCTTTCGCAACTGTTAGGCTACTGCCGCGTAGTGCAGCCTGAGTACGCCTTCATCCTGTCTCCGGTGGGCGTGTCGGATTCATTGAAACGCCTTGTAGTGACACACGGCAGAAGAGACGTTTTGGAATATCAACATCCTGCACGCAAGATGGCGCGTTCCATCGTTATCTCACGATGGGATATGGCGACGAAGAGTTTGGACTACGCCTCTGTGATAACCGGGGACGACAACAGGGCGAGAGTTTGAACAAGAATTCCGGAGACGAACAATGAACGTTGGCAGACTACAACGAGTACCTCTGAGAGAAATATGGGCTCACGAAGCCCAGAACTTTACTACATGGCTGACAAAAAACCTTGACATCTTGGAAGAAGTAACCGGTTTACGCCTCTCCCCAGTAGAACGGGAAAAGAGAGCGGGTGCTTTCTTCGCAGATATCCTTGCGGAGGATGAAAATGGCAATCTTGTCGTTATCGAGAACCAGCTGGGTTCCACCGATCACGAGCATCTGGGCAAACTGATCACTTACATGAGTAATCTTGACGTGAAGACCGCTATCTGGATTGCCAGCGCGCCGCGTGTAGAACATGAGAAAGCGGTAAACTGGTTGAACGAAGTATCGCCGGCGGATACAGCATTCTTTCTTCTGAAGATAGAAGCCGTGCGCATTGACGATTCACCTCCTGCGCCGTTATTTACCGTGATCGCAGGTCCAAGTAGCGAACAGCGTGAAATCGGAAGCGCCAGGAAGGAATTCGCAGAGCGCCACAGACTGCGTTGGGCTTTCTGGGAACAACTGCTGGACCGTGTACGGAAACGAGAACTATCCCTCTTTGAAAGAATATCACCCAGCACGCAGCACTGGATCAGCGCAGGGGCTGGTAGGAGTGGGATAGGCTATGCGTTTGTTATCAGAATGGAGAGCGCCCAGGTCGAGATATACATCGACACTGGGGATGAAGACGAAAACAAACGCATTTTCGATACACTACACGCTCGGAAGGAGGCTATCGAACAGGCTTTCGGGGCCGAGCTGGACTGGCAACGTCTGGAAGGTAAACGCGCATGCCGCATTAGGTACTTGATAGAGGGAGGCGGTCTCCAAGACAAGGAACGCTGGGAGCAGATTCAGGAGAACATGATAGATGCCATGATCCGACTAGAAAATGCTTTCCGCCGACCGATTAGAGAGCTGCGAATGCGCGGGTGAGCAATTGCAGGGGGATCTCCACCTCAAAAGATTCAGACAGGCTAAAGCCTGCACTACGAACGCTCTACCCCCGCTATCTCCCTCAGCTTCTCCCCAACATCTTTCGCCCGCATAAGCGATTCGCCGACCAGCACCGCATGTGCCCCTGCTCGCGCCACACGGCGCACATCCTCCGCGCTCTCTATACCACTTTCGCTGACGATAATACACCCGGGGGGCATTTGGGAAGCAAGGCGTTCGGTCACCTCCAGCGTGGTGTGGAAGGTGGTCAGGTCGCGGTTGTTGATGCCGATGACCGCCGCGCCTGCGTCCAATGCACGGTGCAACTCGGTTTCGGTGTGTACCTCCACCAGCGCGTCCATGCCCAGTTCCTGCGTATAGTGCAACAGGTCGCGCAGCTGTTCATCCGACAGCGCGGCAACGATGAGCAGCACCGCATCCGCCCCCGCTTCTCGTGCTTCTGCCATCTGATAACGGCTGATGAGGAAGTCCTTGCGCAGTACCGGCACAGACACACTTTGCCGTATTGCCCGCAGATAGTCCAGGTGCCCCTGAAAGAAGCGTTCATCGGTGAGCACGCTGATCGCACTTGCGCCGTGCCGGGCATAAGTTTGGGCAATGCCAAGCGGGTCAAAATCCTCACATAACACGCCTTTGGAGGGTGACGCCTTTTTGACCTCCGCGATGACCGCCACACGCCTGTCGGCACGATCCAGGGCGGTACGGAAGGGGCGCACTATCGGGGCGTCAGTTAAACGCTGTTCGAGCACAGAGAAAGGCACACGTGACTCGGCTTCGGCAACCTCCCGACGTTTGTGGGCGAGAATGGTATCCAGGATGTTCACGACGCCCCGGCCTCCTGCGTGAACTGCACATAGCGTTCCAGCACGTGTAGCGCTTTGCCGGAGTCGATAACCTCCTCTGCCAGTCGGATGCCGTCGGCAATGGTTGGAGCCTTACCACCCACCACAAGCGCCGCGCCCGCGTTCAGCAGAAGCAGGTCACGTGCGGCTCCCTTCTCTCCGGCAAGCAGACGGCGCATCATCTCGGCACAGGCTTGTGGCGTATCCGGCGCAGTTACTTCCTGGGGTGCGGTGCGCCGAAAACCGAACTGTTCGGGAGTAATGCGCTCCTCGCGAATCTGCCCGTCTTGCAGATGCACGACAACCGTCTCGCCCAGCGTGGAAAGCTCATCCAGCCCCGGCTCGCCATGCACCACCATCGCGCGCTGCGTGCCGAGTTCGCGCAGCACCTCGGCTATCAGGTGGGTCAGCTCCGGTGCAAAGACCCCCAGCAGCTGGCGGGTCGCCCCTGCAGGATTGGTCAGCGGTCCCAGCACGTTGAACACGGTTCGTACCCCCAGCTCCTGCCGGATGGGCGCAGCGTATTTCATGGCGGGGTGATGCGCCCGCGCGAACAGGAAACCGATGCCGATGTCGTCAATCGCTTGCGCTACCCGTTCGGGCGACAGTTCCAGCCGACACCCCAGCGCTTCCAGCACATCCGCGCTACCGCATTTGCTGGTAACGGCGCGGTTGCCGTGTTTAGCAACGGGAATGCCTGCTGCTGCAGCCACGAACGCTACCGCCGTCGATACGTTGAACGTCTTGACCTTATCCGCTCCGGTGCCGCAGGTGTCTATCAGGTCCGCCTTGCGCCGGGAATGCACCGTTACTGCGTGACGACGCATGGTCTCGGCACAGCCGGCAATCTCCTCGGCGGTCTCGCCCTTCATCCGCAGAGCGATCAGCCAGCCGGCGGTCTGTGCGGGCGTGGCCTGTCCGCTCATAGTGGCTTCCATCAGCGCGGCGGCTTCGGCGCGGGTCAGGTTTTGTTTATCCACGAGCTTAGCAATAGCTTGTTGCACGGTCATACCATATCCCCCTATCCTACCTCACGAATATGCGGCGGAGGCTCTGCGTTGAGCGATTGGCAACCGTCGGCGGTAACCACCACCAGGTTTTCGATGCGCACCCCGAAGCGCCCGGGCAGGTAGATGCCCGGCTCAATGCTAAAGCACATACCCTCTTCCAGAATCTGCTTGTTGCCTTGCACGATATACGGAGGTTCATGCACCGACAGCCCGATGCCGTGCCCGGTGCGATGCACAAAGAACTTGCCATAGCCCGCTTTTTCAATCACTGCACGGGCAGCGGCATCTACTGACTCGGCGGTCACGCCGGGTTTCACCGCTTCGCGTGCGGCGTAGTGCGCATCATACACAATCCTGTATATCTTCTGTATCTCCGGCGTGGATTCGCCAATGCACACGGTGCGCGTCATGTCGGAATTGTAGCCATTGAGCCTTGCACCGTAATCCATGACCACCACATCGCCCGGATGCAGCACCGTATTGGTGGTGCGGTAGTGGGGCTGGGCGCTGTGCTTGCCTGCCGCCACAATGGGCAGTCCGAAAGCCATTTCCGCTCCTTGCGCTTCGATCTCCGCCTGTATGGCACAGGCGACCTCACGCTCGGTATTGCCCGCCACGCAGAGCGCCAGCCCCGCTGCAAGGGCGTTGTCGGCATAACGCGACGCTTGCGCGATGTGCCACAGCTCATCCTCGTCTTTGCGAATACGTGCTGCTGCCCAGATCTCAGTGCCGGGGCGATACAGCGCAGTGGGTAGAATCTGTTGTAGCTTTAACAGGAAGAGCGCGGGCAGTTCCTCGTCAATAGCGATAATTGCCGTCGCCAGGTCCATCTGCTGCGCCACCTCGCGCAACACGGGGTCCACTCCCTCATGGTCTTCCCACACCCGGATTTCACCTACCCCGAACGCTTCCTGCCGTGCGCTCTCCGCGCTGAGTGCGGGAACGATCAGCACCGGCTTCCCCTCCGCGGGAACCAGCAGCGCCATGAAACGCTCATGCGCGGGTTCTACGAAACCTGTGAGGTACTGCATATTGACTGACGGCGCGGCAACAAAGCAGTCCACTCCCTCCCGCAGCATCGCCTCTTGCATCATCGTCAGACGGCGATGAAGAATATCCGTATTCATTGTTGTCCCCCCTGTCCTCTTTTTCACAGACACCACAAGGAGCTGCTAGCCTGTACGCATGTTCAAGAAATTACGCAGCAGGTCTTTACCCGGCTGCGTCAAGATAGACTCAGGATGAAACTGTACTCCCTCAACAGGGAACTCACGGTGTCGTACACCCATAATCTCTCCGTCATACGTTTCCGCCGAGATTTCCAGACAATCCGGCAGGCTCTCGCGGGCAATCACCAGAGAGTGGTATCGCGTGGCTTCAAAGGGGTTGGGCAACGAGCGGAACACCCCGCGCCCGTCGTGGTAAATGGCGGAGGTCTTACCGTGCATCAACTGTCTCGCCCGCACAATCTCTCCGCCAAACGCCGCGCCGATACACTGATGCCCCAGGCACACGCCGAGGATGGGCACTTTGCCTGCGAAACGCTGGATGAGTGGCACGGAAATCCCCGCCTCTTTGGGCGTGCAGGGACCCGGCGAGATGACGATATGCTCCGGCTGCAGCTGTTCTACCTCTTCCAGCGTGATGGCGTCGTTGCGGTATACTTTCAGGTCTGCGCCCAGCTCACCGAAGTACTGCACCAGATTATACGTGAAGCTGTCGTAATTGTCGATAATCAGTAACATTGCTGTTCGCTCCTCACTCCAGGCCTGCCTCTGCCATTTCCACTGCCCGCATCAGCGCACGCGCCTTGTTTAAACACTCCTGATGCTCACGCTCCGGCACCGAATCTGCCACAATACCTGCCCCCGCCTGAATATAGGCGACCCCGTTCTTTATCACTATCGTGCGGATGGCGATACAGGTATCCATGTCACCGCTGAAGCTGAAGTAGCCGACCGCTCCCGCATAGATGCCACGCCGTGTGGGCTCCAGCTCCTCGATAATCTCCATCGCACGCACCTTCGGCGCGCCCGAAACCGTGCCCGCCGGGAAGCAGGCACGCAAGGCGTCGAAAGCGTCTTTGTCCGGAGCAAGCCTGCCTTTCACGTCGGAGACGATGTGGATCACGTGCGAGTACTGCTCGATGGTCATCAGTTCCTCTACGCGCACGGTACCGTAGGCGCACACCCGCCCTAAATCGTTGCGCCCCAGGTCCACCAGCATGACGTGTTCGGCACGCTCCTTCTCATCCGCCAGCAGTTCCTGCGCCAGCCGTTTGTCGTCTTCGGGCGTCTTGCCGCGTGGTCGAGTGCCTGCGATGGGGCGCGTAGTGGCGATGCGCTTCTCCACCGTGACCAGAATCTCCGGCGACGCCCCTGCCAGCACCACGTCGTCCAGCTCCAGATAGAACATGTAAGGCGAGGGGTTCAGAGAGCGCAACGCGCGATATACATCAAAGGGATGCGCCTGAATAGGAGCCTGCCACCGTTGCGAGATGACCATCTGTGTGCCGTCGCCTGCGGCAATGTACTCCTTCGTTCGCGCCACCGCCTGCTGATACTGCTCCGGGCTCTGGTTCGGTGTGAACACCACGGGCGTTTGTCTCGCTGGTGTCTTGGGAGACGGAGGCAACGGCGCACGCAGTCGTTCTATCATCTCGTCCACACGCGCACACGCCTCATCGTACGCTTTATCTGCGTCACCCTGCACGTGTGCGTTGCTTAGCCCGATGATACGATGGCGCACGTGGTCAAAAATAAGCAGCGAATCCGCAAGCAAAAAGCAACTATCGTCCACCTGCAGGTCGTCCACCGTTTGCTCGGGCAGTCGCTCGAAGAAGCGCACCATGTCGTAGGCGATGTAGCCCACCAGCCCGCCGACGAAGCGAGGCAGCTCCGCAGGTAGCGCGATACGATAAGGGCTCAACAGGCTTTTGAGACGGTGTAACGGGTCCTGCCCCTGCGGCAGCGTCTCGGTGATTACTTCTCCGTCGCGGATGAGGCGTATCTCACGCCCCTTACTGCGGAACACCAGAGCGGGTTCAGTGCCCAGAAACGAGTAGCGCGCGATGCGTTCGCCGCCGGCCACGCTCTCCAGCAAAAACGAGTATCTCCCCCGCGCGATTTTGCGAAACGCCGAAACAGGCGTCTCCATATCCGCCAGTATCTCGCGGTAAACGGGTATCAAATTGCTTTGCTGCGCCAGACGATGGAACTCCTCTCGCGAGGGAGAGAACATCTGCGTTTCCCCTCCGATACCTTCATTGGATGGTAGCGTTATTATAGCAGATTCGAGCAAGAGGCGTCTACCGTTTTGCCAGTCTATCCATCAACCCCGGCTCGCCCTGCTCGATGCGGAACAGTTTATCACGGCTACGTGCGCCCTGCACCAGTATCACTTTGCTTTTGGGGATGTCCAGCGCCTTCGCCAGTAGCTCACGGCAGGCTTCGTTCGCCTGCCCCTCTGCGGGAGGCACGGTAACCCGTACACGCAGAGTCTCGCCATCCCAGCCTTCCACCTCGTTGCGCGATGCGCGGGGAGTCACCCGCACCTTCAACAACCAGCCGCTCATCCCCCTATCCTCAGCAGCTGCGCCGCAACCAGTGCGACGGTGTTGTTCAGCGCGTGCATCCAGATACAAGGCAACAGGCTACGGCGCTCCACGAACACCCCACCCAGCATCAAGCCTATCACGAAGACCGCTATCCAGCCGAGGTAAAGCTGCGGATGCAACACCGAGAAGACCAGAGCGGAAACAACAATGCCTATCCATCGGTTACCCGTACGCGCCCACAAGGCGTTCAGCAACACTCCCCGGAAAAAAACCTCTTCGAACAGCGGTGCAAACACCGCCGCCACCAGAAACAGCAACACCGTGACCCAGAGGGGATTTTCCGACGACGCCACACCGGCGATAGGGTGAGACGGACTGGGCATTGACGGCAGCAATACCTGCACAACCACCACAGTAATCAACAGCACCGGCACCATCGCCACGTAAGCGGCCGTCCCCCAGGCAAGATGCTCAGACAGGGGTCTCCACGTCCAGCCGAGGTCGCGCCAGCTGACTCCATCTCGCCTCATCTGCCGATGTAGCACCCATAAAGCAGCACCTCCCGTCGTCACCTGCACCAGCGCTACCAGCACCACCAGCAGCGGCGTAGACGGCGGTAACGTACGGGCAAACAGTCCGGCAATCCATCCACCGAGATACGTTGCGGTAAAATAAGCCACCAGCCCCCACATCACCGTATCGGCGTAGCGGGGCGGTAGCACGGGCGCAGCCGGCCGGGCAGAGCGTAAGGTGCTTTTCCACACTGCGTACGCCAGCCACATAGTCACCCCACCCAGCATCAGCGACGCGACCACCGCAAACACGGCAATCAACACCCACTGTAAGCGGTTCGCCTCCTGGCGTGCCTGCACATCCCACCTGCGGGCAGATTCGGTGTCCCCCGCCAGAAACTCCAGATGCTTCAGGGCAAGTAAGCGCGTCCAGCCCAGGTTCGCCTCCTCAATCGCGCGACGGAACTGCTCCTTCTCTGCAGGAGACGGGCGGCGGCGTTCACCGTATACCGACCGACACCAGCGCAGGATGGCTTGCTTTTGCTGCGGGGAAAAGCGCGTAGGGGCCTGGGGCATCCGTTGCAGTAGCCGGTTAATCCGCTCACGAGAGGCATCTCGCCCTGTAGCACTCGCCCGGTCCTCCAGCAGAATCACCGCCCGTACCAGCGCGCCCAGTGGCGCATCTTTCCCTGTCAGCAGTTTTAGCAGTTCATCCCAATCCGCCCCACTCACCGTCCCAAAAGGCAGCACCTCCCCATACAGCGTCTGGGCGGTGAACTCGGCTTGCCTCACCCGGGTGCTCCACATGTCGATGCGGTCGGTCAGGCGGGGGCGCAGCATCAGCAGGTTCGACAACACAATAATCAGAAACAGTGCCAGCGCCACCAAAAAAGCAAATCCGCCCCCCCGTGAGGGCTCTTCGACATCAGGTGGACTGTTCCACATGCGAACTCTCCGGCGCAGGTTGCTCCGTATCGCCTGGTACGGGTTCAATATCCACCGTCGCTTCGGGAGGCGGAACGGACAGGTAACGCTCCACGAATTCCAGCATCCCATGAAGAGCCGAGCGCAGCTCAATGGCAAATCGCTGGCGTGCTGTTCGCAGGTCCTCAATCGCCTTGCGGTGCTGCTCAAACTGCTGGCGCACCTGCAGTTCCGCTTGAGCACGAATAACCTCTGCTTCGCGGTGCGCGCTGGCACGCAGCTCATCGGCAGTGCGCTGAGCCAGTACCAGCGCCTCCTTCATCGCTTCTTCGATAGCACGGTAGCGTTCCAGCTCCTGCTGCATCTGCGCGACCTGCTCCCTCAGGTGAGCGTTTTCTACCACGACCGCCTCGTAGTCCGCCCCAACCTCTGCAAGAAACTCGTCTACCTCGCTGGCGCGATAGCCACGCAGGGCGCGTCGGAACCGCTTGTTGGTGATGTCTATCGGTGTTAGTCGTACCGGTGTACTCATCGCTACAACCGCCACAATAACTGACGTACAATCTGGATGATAACCAGCGCCACGAAGGGGCTGAAGTCCAGCCCATACCGCCACGGAGGCATCATCTTGCGAATCGGGTCCAGAATCGGTGAGGTGATACGGTTCAACGTACGCGGCACCGGGTGCCAGGGACTCCACTTCACCACATTGGCGTACATCAGCCACGACAGAATCACATCCGCCAGTATCGCCCACGTCAACAGCTGCAGGAGCAGGTCCAGAATACCCATCATTGCTGCGTGTTCTCCCCAGCGGTGGGTGTGGTGTCACGAGTCATGGTATCACGGATGTTCTTGCGCACCGCTTCCATCTGGTCGACAGGCATCATCGGGAAGCGACGCAGCAGTTCCTGCCACGTTTCTACCGCCTTTTCTCGCTCGCCAAGCCGGGCGTATACGTGTCCCAATGTGTTCCACACGAACCACTCGCAGGGAAACTTTATCGCCTGTTCCAGATACTCCCTGGCTTTGGCGTAGTCTCTCTTGCGAATATAGTAGTACTGCCCCAGCTCGTAGTACATGTCATAGACATCGGGGTTGTTACGCAGACCGCGCTGATACAGCGCCACCGCCTCATCATCGCGGTCGGAGCTCCACAGCAGCCATCCTGCGTTCTCATACAACGAGATGTTGTGCGGATCGAGCATGATGGCAAAATAGGTCATGTTAATCAGATGTTCATGCTGACCATCGTGCCACCAGCGGTCCATCTGCACAATCCAGCGGTCTACCACCCCGTCGAAGATAGCATCTATACGCTTCTGCACCTCTGCGGGCAGAGGCTGCGGCTGCGCCTGTACCGATGCGAATAGCGCACATACCAGACCGGTCATCCAGAGCCATTTCATTGTGGATAGTCCTTTCCCTTTCTCTCAGGTGTTTACTTCTATTGTCGGCAACCGCACCGTCCTGTAGTAGTATACGGGGAATCGGGGGCAAAAATCAACGCGATTGACCTGCGAGACGCCTTTGGGCTATACTGCGTGTGCAAACAAGGAGCGTGTCGATGCGTCGTCTGGTATCTACGCTGTTCTGGCTGGAGAGCGTGCTGGCGGTAGCGGGGTTTGGTCTGCTCACCGCGCGGATATACTTTCAGCGCACAACATGGCAGGAGGTACTGCATCCCACATGGCAAGATACCGCGCTGGGGGTGCTTCTGACTGCAGTGATGCTGGGAATGGCGATAGCAGGCTCTGCAGCCTCGGAACGCTGGGCGGCGTGGGCGTTTCTGAAACGCTGGATGCTTCAGGTCTCCCCGTTGTTCGCCGAGATACGCCCTCGCGAGATGGTACTGCTATCGCTGGTGGCGGGCTTTGGTGAAGAGGCGTTGTTTCGAGGCGTTATTCAGCCGCTGTCCGGCACCTGGCTGGCTTCGCTGCTGTTCGCGGTCATTCACGTACTGCGATGGGATAGCGACGGCATCAAGATGATGGCGTTCTACATGCCCTTTGGGCTGCTGCTGGGGGAATTGTATGTTCTGACCGGCAATCTGTGGGGATGTTGCATCGCCCACACCCTGTACGATTTGATCGCCCTGTGGTGGATGCAGCGACTGCTGCGCCGATAAGAAGCAGGAATCTCGCCGGTCAAGGAGCAATATGCTGAAGGGCGTTACTCTCCTCCTGCCCACCTGTTCGTGGGGGAAGAGCGGATAAAGAAAATTTTTTTCAAAGTCCCTCGAAACCCCTTTACAATCGTGTCCCAAATTTTGTAGAATATCAGCGCATGGCGCAAAGAACACAATATATTGTGTGAGTAGCGATACAATTTACTACATGTTGTTTGTGCTGACTTTTCTCTACCTTTTCCCAGCCCAGTGGGCTGAGCCTCGCAGGAACGGGAGCCGGGGGTCAAAAAGCGATGTCACAACCGCAATTCGTGCATCTGCATACGCACACGGAATACAGCTTGCTGGACGGTGCGAATCGTATAGAGCCACTTGTGCAGAAAGTAGCCAGCTTAGGAATGCCCGCCCTGGCGATTACCGACCACGGCGTGATGAGCGGTGCCATCGAGTTCTACGAAGCTTGTTTGCAGGCTGGTATCAAACCCATCATCGGGTGCGAACTGTACGTTGCCCCGCGAAAGCGTACCGACCGCGACCCGCGCAAAGACTCCTCTCCCTTCCACCTGCTTCTGCTGGCAAAGAACCTTGCCGGTTACAAAAACCTCATCCGCCTCAGCACCATCGCCTCGCTGGAGGGGTTTTACTATAAACCGCGTGTAGACCATGAGGTGCTGCAGCAATACAGCGAAGGGCTGATCGCCACCAGTGGGTGTTTGAGCAGTGAAGTGTGCGTCGCACTGATTAATCGCGACTATGACAAAGCGCTGCGCATCGCCGGTTTCTACCGCGACCTCTTCGGCAAGGAGAACTACTTCATCGAACTGCAAGACCACGGGCTGAGCGAACAGAAGGCGATACGAGAGGGACTTATCAGACTATCGCGTGAGCTGGATGTGCCGCTGATATGCACCAACGACGTGCACTACCTGAACGCCGATGACGCCCGGGCGCACGACGTGTTGCTATGCGTGCAGACGGGCAAAACGATACACGACGAAGACCGCCTGCGCTATGGCTCCAACGAGTTTTACCTGAAAACGCCCGAGCAGATGGCGAAGCTGTTCCCTGAGCACCCGGAGGCACTGGAAAACACCCTGCGCATCGCGGAGATGGTAGACCTGCGCCTGGACTTCGGGCGGGTGCACCTCCCCGAGCCGGACCTTCCTCCAGGGCACACAGCAATCAGCTATCTGACACACCTCGCCCGCGAGGGAATGAAGCAGAAGTACCACCCCGTTACCCCGGAGGTGGAACAAAGGCTGGCGTACGAGCTGGACGTCATCGATAAGACCGGCTTCGCCCCCTACTTCCTCATCGTGCGCGACTTCGCTCAGTTCGCCCGTGACAGGGGGATTTTCTTCGGTGTACGCGGTTCGGCGGCGGGAAGCATGGTCTCCTACTGTGTCGGTATTACCGATATCGACCCGCTCTACTACGGGCTGACCTTCGAGCGATTCCTGAACCCCGAGCGCGTGCAGATGCCAGATATCGACATGGACTTCGAAGACACCCGCCGCGATGAGGTCATCCGCTACGTCACCGAGAAGTACGGCGAGGACAGGGTAGCGCAAATCGGCACGTTCGGAACGCTGGGCGCCAAACAAGCGGTGCGCGATGTGGGTAAGGCGCTGGGCATCCCCGCGCAAACGGTAGACCAGATTGCCCGCCTCATTCCGGTCGGTCCCAAGGTGACTATCGATAGCGCGCTGAAGAACAACCCGGAACTGCAGGCGATGATTGAAAATGACCCTCGCCTGCAAGAGCTGATCGAGGTCGCCAGGCGTCTGGAAGGCGTTGCTCGACACATGAGCACGCACGCGGCAGGAGTGGTTATCAGCCGGGATCCGCTCTCGGAGCACGTTCCTCTGGCGCGAGTGGGGGATGGCCCGCCCGTCACCCAGTACGACATGGGAGCGCTGGAAAAGATTGGCTTGCTGAAGATGGACTTCCTTGGGCTGACCAACCTGACCATCCTTGCCAAGACGCTACAGAACATCGAGCAAACACGAGGCGAGCGCATCGACCTGCGCAGTATCCCGCTGGACGACCGCAAGACCTACGAGATGCTGGGGCAGGGCGATACCACCGGCGTTTTCCAGCTGGAGTCGCAGGGGATGCGTCGCAACATCGCGGAGCTGAAACCGAACGACGTACGCGAACTGGCAGCAATGGTTGCCCTCTACCGTCCGGGGCCGATGGACCATATTCCCCAGTACATCCGGTGCAAACTGGGGTTACAGCCCATCGAGTATCCGCATCCTTCTCTGGAACCTATCCTCAAGGAGACGTACGGCGTCATTGTCTATCAGGACCAGGTGCTACAAATCGTGCGTGCCTTAGCAGGCTTTACGCTGGGGCAAGCGGACATCCTGCGCCGCGCCATGGGCAAGAAAAAAGCTGAAGACATGGAGAAGATGCGCTCGAAGTTCATCGAGGGCGCGGTGCGCAACGGTATCGATGCCGAACAGGCAGAAAACCTGTTCAAGCTGATCGAGCCCTTTGCAGGTTACGCCTTCAACAAAGCGCACGCGGTGTGCTACGCGATGGTCGCTTACCAAACCGCCTACCTGAAGGCAAACTATCCGGTAGAGTATTTCGCCGCGTTAATGGCGGCACACTTCGACAACCAGGACAAGGTGGTGCAGTATGTGGAGGAGTGCCGTCGACGCAACATCCAGATACTGCCCCCGGACATCAACCGCAGTGACATGGATTTCACGGTGGAAGGAGAGGCTATTCGCTTCGGGCTGGGTGCCATCAAAAACGTAGGAAAGGCGGCGGTAGAGGTCATCCTGCGCGCACGGGCTGAGAGACCGTTCACCAGCCTGTTCGACTTCTGCGTGCGCACTCTGGAGCAACAGGGCAACTTCGGCAAGAGCACGGTGGAAACCCTTATTCAGGCAGGGGCGTTTCACTCGCTGGTGCCTAACCGCAATAAGTTGCTATCCGCGCTGGAAGACACCTGGGCGGCGGCACAGCGAGCGGTGCATAATCGGCGTATCGGTCAGGAGTCGCTATTCGCAGGCGGTCAACTGCAGGAGGTGGAAGAACCTCCCCTACCCAACGTGCCCGAGCTCTCGCGCGAACAGATACTCGCTTTCGAAAAAGAACTGCTGGGCGTCTATCTCGCCGACCATCCTCTGCGGTCATTGCAAACGCGCATGAAGCAGCTGGGCGTCGTGCCGTGCAACCACCTGCGCGAGATGGCAGACGGCGCACAGGTGCGCGTTGCGGGGGTGATCACCAGCGTACGCCATCTGCGCACCAAGCGGGGAGACCGTATGGCGACGGTAGTTATCGAGGACCTTACCGGAACCGTCTCCGCCACCGCGTTCCCCAACGTGTACGAGGAACACAAATCCCTGCTCACCAAAGACAGCCTCGTGGTGCTGGAAGGCAGGATAAAGCATCGTGACCGCCTGCGCACCGAAGACCCAGAAACGGGCGAAACACAGGTGCAGGTGGAACTGGTGTGTGAGAAGGCACACGCCTTGACCAACGGCAGCACACCAGGCGGAAACGGTAGCGGCAACGGGAACGGTAAGCATACCACCCGCACTCTGCATATTCGCCTGACGCCTGCCCACCGTCCCGCGCTACGGGTGTTGCGCGAGATTCTCACCAGGCACCCCGGCGAAGCCCGGCTGGTACTGCACGTGGATTCCGGCAAACAACGTTATCGTGTCATTTCGCACCTGAACGTGGACGTGAGCGATAACACACAGCAGGACCTGGTGCGCATCGTCGGACGCGACAGCGTATGGTTGCAGTAGGGATGCACCATACGCACTATCTGTAAAGGAAGGGGTGAAAAAGTGTATCAGTTTCACACAATGAGACACCGTTTGCCTGACAGCTCACCAGCGTTACGCAGTTACGTCATACCGGCGCAATCGTTGTTGCTGGATGAGGAGCTGGCGCCCAATTTTCTATCTTTGCATAGCGCACTCCGCCGTGTTTCTGAGGAGTTGAAAGAGAACGCTACACAGGTGCTGCTGGTGGTTTCGGCGGGCTGGGTAACCCCCGATGTTTTCAGCGTGGGAGCTTGCGCACAATATGCTGGGGTTTTAGAGGAAAACTTTATCGGAATGATGCCATATAACTACCGTGGGTCTCCCCAGCTGGCGCAACTTCTTGTGGAGCGGGGGGCAGATGCTTCGCTGCCGGTTCAGCTGGTGGCAGACCGCTGTGAGCTGGACGCCAGCACGGTGGTTGCTCTACACGCTCTCCAGCTCAGCGCAGAGATGGAGGTAGTTCCTCTGAGCATCTGTCCGCTCTCTTTACGCGACAGCTACCGGTGGGGGCGCGTGCTCGCCGAAACCGCTTCGTCGTGGGGCAAGCACGTTGTGCTGTTGGCGGTAGGCGGACTATCCGGTAGGCTGGACCATCGCGAAATTACCGCCGTATCGCCTGAGGGGCAACAGCACGATGAACAGGTCTTGCGCGTACTGGAGAGCAGGGCGTGGAGCGACCTGCTGAACATAGACCCCTTGCTTTCGGCGCGGGCACAACCGGCTGGCGGAATGCATCATCTGGCGGTGCTATCGGGTTTCGCCCAGCAAGCCCGTGAAGTGCAGGTGCTCAGTTATCAGGGCATTATCGGTACAGGAAACGCAGTCGTCCGGTGTGTGTGATGTTTTTTGTGCTCCCCCCTCACACCTCCTCGCTCCCCGCGAGGAGGTCTTTTTTTGTCAGCGGAGGCACGCGGTGGCATAATCCGCGCTAATCCGTTCTGTCTGTGTCTATCCGTGCCCTTCGGAAAGAGCACACAGATGAACACGGATACAACGGATGAACACTGTCCTACCCACGTGCCCTTACAGCCACAGGAGCCTGCAATGCGCTACCTCCCCAGCAGCAGATTCAGAACCTTCAGGGTATCCTGCAGCCACCGCAACACTTGCTCCAGCTGTTGTCTATCAGGCGGGGGACAGTCCACAGACAGATCGTGGTGAGCAACGCGGTGATCCACCCACGCCCGGAACGGAGTCGCCAGACACTCGAACTCTTCTATCCACCGACGAATCACCGAGGAGGGAACAGAGATAGCATCTTCGCCCGCGATGCTGTCAAAAAGTCGATGCACCTCAGCACGCTGTGCGGCGTCCGCCCGTTGCAGCACGCTTCGGCGGGACAGACACTCAGCGTGCGCTTCCATCTCCCTGAGCAGTTTGGCCAGTGAGACCGTGCGGTGTCGTGGATTGGCATCTACCAGTCGGCGGATAGCCAGAGATACCCCCACCAGGTATAGAGTATCCACCAGTGAAACCCATTCCACCTTCTCCGCAAGATGTTCTCGCAGTTCAGTATAAAGCTGGTGTTCCTCTTGCAGGCGGTACACATTGCTATCTATCAGCGCGAGCCAGCGTCGCCACTTGCGCCTCTTGCTGAGTTCATCCATCAGCCATCAAACAGCCCTCCCCATCCCTGCGGTACCGGTTCGGAGGCTGTCGTTTCCGGCAGAGGCTCTTCACCCAGAATCTCCGCAGTTGCCAGCAGGCTTACTTCCCGCACGGTGCTGCGATGCTGGCTCGGACTGTAGTCTACCTGCAGACAGCGGTCGGCGCCGGCCTGTATCTCCTCGATGTGCGAAATGATGATAATCTGGTCAAAGCGGTCGCGCAGACGGCGCAGCAGCTGCAGGGTGTTCTCACGCCGGTCGGCGTCCAGCGAACCGAACACCTCATCCAGCACCAGCAACCCCAGCGGCTGCCCGCTACGTTCGCAAATCATCTCCGCCATTGCCAGGCGCAGGCTGAGGTTCACGATGTCCTCTTCCCCACCGGAGATGATGGGCTTGGGACGGTCCTCGTCAACCAGCGTGAACTCAAACTCCTCGCTGACCTGCAGTTGCGTGTACCGTCCATCGGTCAGCAGGTTTAGCAATTCACCCGCCCGCTCCTGAAGCTCTGGTACCACCTCGCCGTTTAACAGGTCGGCGAAGCTGCGCAGCCAGTTGCGTACGGTCTCATCTCTGAGCACAGCATGTTGCAGTTCGCGCAGTTCGCGCAGATGCTCCTGCAAACGCTGCCACTGCTCTTCGAGGGCAGCTACTTGTGCCGCCCGTTGTTCCACCCGCTCCTGTAGCACGCGCACCTGCGTTTCCGCATCCCGCAGAGCGTTTTCGCAGAGGGCAAATCGGCTCATGACCTGCTGATACTCCGCCTCATTGTAAGAGAGTTCCTGCAGCTTCAGGTGTGTTTGCTCCAGCTGGTGTCTTGCCGCCTGTAACGCACTTTGCACCTCTTCGGAGCGTGCCTGCAGACCCGGTAGACGCTGTGCAACGGGATGTAAGCGTTGAGCCTCCTCCCAGACCGGCTGTAAGTCTGCCAGTTCGCGGCGCAGCTGGTCGTGCAATGTTGCATCGTAGCCTGTCGGTAGCTGCTGTAACTCATGCTCGGCAGTCTGTCTGGTGTTTACCAGCTGCTCCATGGCAACCCTGACCTGTTCGAGTTCGTTATTCACCCGATCCATTTCGCGTTGCCACTGGCTATAACGCTCCTCCCATACCCGTTTTTCCGCCATCGCCTGCTGGGCGACCGGTTGTAACTCTTCCACCTGCTGACGCACCCGCTCGTGCTCCTGCGCGTCGTAGGATGCGGCTATCTGCTCACGCTGTCGCGTTAGCCCGTCTATCTGCCTCTGCAAGCTTTGCGCCTCCTGAAGCCAGCTATCTCGCTGGCGCAGCTGCTCCTGCAAACGGGCGAGCTGCTCGTGGTACCGCTGGAGGTCGGCACGCGCCTCCTGCAAGTTCGCACGGCACTGCTCAATGGCTTCGGTGTCGCGCTCTGCTTCTGCTTTGCGGCTGAGCGCAGCCTGCAATCGCCTTTCCGCCTCCTGCAGTTCCAGATCAAAGTGTTTCACTACGCTGGCGTACTCCTCGCCCAGACGACGAGTACAAACGGGACATTCGCCGTCGGGCCCCAGCGACTCCACGTTCTTGCGTCGCTTTTCTATCTCTTGCATCTGCTGGCGCACGCTCTTTGCCTCTGTCTCCGCGCTGGCGATGGCGCTGGCGCGTTGTCTCTCCAGTTTTGCCAGCTCTGCTTCCAGCTCGCGCACTCTACCTTCCGCCTCACCGACCAGTCCGGCAATGCGTTGCTCGTCCGCAGCGATACCTTCCATGGCGGCAATCTGTTGCTTCAGCTGCTCTGTCCGCTCTCTTAAGGAGGCAACTTGTGCGTCAATCGACGACAGTTGCCGTTGCACGTCCTGTTTGTGATGGTCCATTTGCTCCAGCCTGCGCCGGAGATCTTCTGCCAGCTTCGCCTTCTCGATGAGTTCGTGCACCCGTTGTTCATCAGCTCTCAGGTCCTCTCGTTGCTTGAGCAGTTTGGAATATTGGTCCAGTAACCTCTCTAACTGCGCTTGCCTTTCTTTGAACTGTGCGTCCAGGTTGTCTATATGCACTCGCAGTTCAGCGCGGCGCTGTTCATATCGTTGTAACTCGTCCAGCTGGCGCAACTGCTCACGCACCTGCTTAAACCGCTCACCCTGCGGACGCAGTTCATCCAGGCGCGTCCGCGCCGCCTGCGCCTCGGACAGCTCCCCTTGCAAGCGCCCTAGTTCCCCTTCGTGAGTCTGAACGGTTTGCTGAAGCAACTGAACCTGTGCTTGCAAACTGTCGTAAGCGGCTTTCTTGGCGTTCCATTGCTCAGCTATCGGCTTCCAGTGCTCCCAGTCCGCTTTTGCTGCCTTTAGCATCTCTCCCGCTTTTTGCAGGTCGGCGCGTGCAGTCTCCAGCTCCTCTTTCGCCCGCTCCAGCTGCGCCTTCGCCTCCTCGGGGCTAAGGGGCAACGATTGCTTGCCACGCAGTTCCGAACGCCCTTTCGCCAGCTCCTCGTCTATCCACTTCACGCTGCGGGTGACGCGCTCCAGACCAAGCATCCGCAGCACCTCTTCGCGCCGACGTGCCTTATCGAAGTGCAGAAACTCCAGCTCGCCCTGCTGCGCGAAGAACGAGGTGAGAAACTGGCGGTAGGTCATTCCCCCAAGTAACCGCTGCACCGTGTTATTGACCGCCGTCGTGCCGTCCGCGACCGCTTCACGCTCCGATTGCAAGCGATACAGCCGTGCGCCCTGCGCGGTGCGCTCTATCTCGTAGATAGCGTCGCCTAACGAGAAGGTGAGAACTGCTTTGGGGGTCGTGCCCCTGCCTCTCTGGGAAGCGCTATCCAGCAGGCTCAGGAATAACGGGCGTACCTCTTCCACCTTGCTGCGCAGTGCTTCTGCGCCGTACAGCGACCAGCAGATCGCCTCCAGCAGCGTGCTCTTCCCCGACCCGTTTGCTCCGATGATGGCGGTAATGCCATCGCCAAAGGTGAGGTCTAAATCCATGTACTGTCGGAAATTGGTTAGCTGCAAACGATGCAACTTCATGGCGACGTCACCTCACCTACTGCGCCCAGAGCCTGCAGCCCACGCGATATAACCTCCTCTGCGCCGATTTCCGCAGGCAGTTCCTCTTTATGCTCCTCCACGAACTGCCGCCAGCGTTCCTCGATGGGCTGTGCTATGCCTGTTCCCGTCTGTTGCCCGCTCGCAGAGGGGACTGTTCGGGGAGCGGCGCGGAAATCCACCTGCACATGGAAAGCGTCCGCCATCTTTTCCACGATGGCACGGTGCACCCTGGCGCGCTCCGTGTAGGGCAGATTCAGGATGCGCACCCTCACCAATGCGCCGGTGACCTCATCCTGCTGCGCTTCCGCCAATACTGTCTCTATCGCCTCTTCCGCTGAAGCACACTGAGAAGCATCTACATCGGGCAGGCTCAGCACCTTGCGCGTCGAAACCGTCCGGTGGCGGATGAGGGGAGGCTTGCCCTTTTCTATTTCCACCCATACCCACCCCTTCTCAGGGTTCTCGCTCCAGATGTTGGTGGTGGTGAACTCGGTGGCTCCGGCGTACGCGGCGTTGCGGCTGACTTTTCGGAAGTCGTGATAGTCGCCCAGTGCGATATAGTCCCACCGCTCGTCCAGCACACGCGACATCGGCAAGAAGAAGGGCGTGTACTCGTGGGTGAACAGCCCCTGCAGTACGCCATGCACCGCGAGGATGTTGAAGCGAAACCGCTCATCGGGTTCTGGCCTCAGGTTTTCGTCCGCCAGCCTCGCCGCGCTGGCTGCAGGCACGCACATCACCGAAGCATTCAATTCGGGCAGCTGCACCTGTTCCGGCATTCCGTATACCGCCTTGATGCCGGGTATCTCCTCAAACAGAGGAAACACCGCACTGCTCTCGCGTGTGCGAGGGGTGTCATGGTTGCCCCCCAGAAGGATTAACGGCTTGCCGCCGCGTGACTCCTGCACCGTGCGGAGCACCCGGAACGCTCGCCGGAGCGACCAGATACTCGGCACTTTCTTATCAAAGAGGTCACCGGTAATCAGCACAAGGTCGGGAGATGCTTCCTGAATCGCCTTCATCGCGTGTGCGAAGGCGTGATACACATCTACCTCACGCTGGTTCACTCCGGTCCTCGGGTCCTCTTTAGACAATGAGCGATACCCCAGGTGGGTATCGCTGATATGGGCGACGGTTAACACTTCCGCCATGCTACTTCGCCTCCAGAGCCTCCACAATCAGCCGATGCAACGAGGGAATACTGGCTTTGTGGTCTACACGCAGGTTGAATCCCCTGCCTCCCAGAGATGTGGGACGCTGCACGATGTTCTTGGAGGGGCGATAGAAATAGTCATTCAAGCCGCGCCGGATGTCGAAGTTCGCCGTAGTAATCGGATGCACCCGATAGCCCAGATTGCGGGCGATACTCAGCGCTTTCAAAAACACCTCCGGCCCGATGACCGCCGAGCCAAAATTGAGGTAGCATCCCTCTTTCATCTGCGCAACGCTGTGGCAGAATATCTTAAAATCTGTATAAGTTGCTATGCCTGTTCTTGCACCATCACAGGTTGGGTGCTGGTGAATGATGTCGGTGCCGATGGCCACGTGTACCGTTGCGGGCACGCCCAAACGATAGGCGTTGGCAAGGATGCTGTACTGCTGATACGGCAGATCGTGTTCCACAATCCACCGCCCTATCGCGTAGCCCATGCCTTCTTCCGCATAGCGGTTGATGGCTTCGTTCATAAAGCGTCCGGTCTCTTCCGCCATGCCGAAGGAGCCGTCTTCAATACTGCGGGGCACGTACTCGCTGGTTTCCCCTATCAGCGCCATTTCGAAGTCGTGGATGGATACCGCACCGTTCATTGCCAGATGGGTGATAACGCCCCGTTTCACCAGGTCGATAACCAGCAGCGACAGCCCGCTCTTGACCACATGCCCACCCATCATGACGATAATCTGCTTTTTTGCCTTCGCCGCCTGTATTACTCGCTTCGCCAGTTGTAGAAACTGCCGGTTTTGCCAGACGGGAAAGTCCCGTGTGTCGGCGATGAAATCCGACCGTTTGACAAGGTTGTGGCGTTCGGCGATAGGGTAGGTCTTGATTTTGGACAGGTCAATCATGGCTCTTTCCATCTGCATTCACCTTCTTTGCTCGTTTGCTCTCTCCGCACGTGGAGAGGAATTGCGGCCCGGCGTGAGATTCGTCCTTCATGAAACTATTTTCAGCAGACTACTCACCCCAGAACGGCGGCTCGGGCGTCCAGTAGCCGGAAGGCGCATCGGGCGCGTACACGTCCATGCCCAGGTAATTGCCTAACGCCTCCCACAGCACATCACCGACGGAACCGAGCGTCATCGCCACGTGATGCGGGAAGTGCCGGCACAGCACGTCGCGATAGAACCGCTGTAGTCCGGGGATACGACACCAGCCGTACGCGCCAAAGGTCTTAGCGCGATTCTCCTCCACGGTACCCTGCGCCAGCGCAGCTTTCCACTCGCCGTCCGGGCTCTGGGTAATGCGACACAACGTAACCGGTCCCTCTTTCACCTCGAACTCGATCACGCCGGTAGCGTTCTCGCGTCCGGTAGCTGTAGCGATAATCTCCTGTACGCCGATGCGCGGCGTTGTCTTGGCGAAGGTGGTGGGATAGACGCCACAGTGCCACAGGTTTGCCAGCTCGGGATCCTCGTTGTGCAGGTTGTTCCAGTCGGCAAGGGTAGCCGGTGCGCCAGACGCCAGCAGCGCGGCGTGCATGGACAGCGTGCCCATGATGTCCGACTCACACGCGCATGGAATACCCCGGTCGCCCAGACGGCTCATGGTGGTGCAGGTGCAGATGCCCAGGTTCATCTGGATGGATGTCCAGCACTGTATCGCCAGCGCATCCAGTTCCTTCTCTTCCACGAACCTCTCGACGAACAGTTCGAAGCGGGCTATCTTGTTCAGCACCTCAGCAGGCACGCCTTTCGCGTCTGCGTACTGAGCGATCTGTTCCATCTTCTGCCGCACCTCTGCGCTGTCCGCCGGAATGCGCTGCACCCCTGCAATCGCCTCCGACAGGTCTAAAGTCACCACCGTCGGTCCCAGCCGCTGTAGCATCTTTTCATCATAGCGACACGTCCAGAAGGCATCCGGGCGTGCGCCGATCTGTCCATAACGCGCCTTGCGAATGCCGTTGACCACACGGCACACAGCAGCAAATCGTTGAATGTCTTTCTTAAAAGCCTCCTCACGCGGGAACAGGATAGGCACTCGTCCGACGGTGTAATCCACCCCCAGCTGGCGCAACGCTTCACCGATGGAAAGCAGTCCACAGAACGAGTCGCGACGAGGCGTACTGGGGGTAAGTACCTCCTCTTCCTGGCATCCGAAGATGTAAATCGGCACGTTCAGGTCAGCGGTTTTAATAGCGGCGGCTACGCCCTGCTCGTCGCCGAAGTTCACCGCAGCAACCACAATGCCGTCTACCGCTTTCTCCCGGAAGAGCTTCCCCGCAACGTAGGCTTCCTTCAACGTCTCCACACAGCCAAGCTTGGTCATGCTCTCGTCGGGCACCACCACCTCGATGCCCACTTCGCGCATAGCGGCGATAGTTTCATTACGCATCTTCGCGGCGAGCTCATCGCTGAAGAAACCGCGGTTCGCTGCAATAAGTCCAAGTTTTACGGGCGGAAATTGCACCATGATATTCTCCTCCCCTCCACAAGCGTCCTGAACTTCCTCCGTTATTATGCTTCGCCTGCGCCGGTTGTTTTCCTGCCTGGGAACAGTACGCTTGCCTTATCGAGCGCTTCGGGGTACAATCCAGTAAAAGCCTTTCGGGGACAAAAGGAGTTCAAACAATGAACGACCATACCGTTACCGAACAGCAAGTACTGGATGCCCTGCGTTCGGTGATAGACCCTGACCTGCGCCGCGATATCGTCAGCTTAGGCTTTGTGAAGGACGTTAAGATTTGCGATGGCAACGTCGCATTTAAGATAGAACTAACTACCCCCGCCTGCCCTGTCAAGGACATGATGAAATCGCAAGCCACACAGGCAGTGCTCCAGATTCCCGGCGTGAAATCGGTCAACGTGGAAATGACCGCGAACGTGCGTTCCAGGCAAATCGGTGCGGAAGACCTGCTACCCGGTGTCAAACACGTGATAGCGGTCGCCAGTGGCAAAGGTGGAGTGGGCAAAAGCACAGTGGCGGTCAACCTGGCGGTGGCGCTGGCGCAGCTGGGAACGAAGGTCGGCTTGCTGGACGCGGACGTATACGGTCCGTCGGTGCCGCTTCTTATGGGCACGCGCGAAACGCCCCATGTCGTTAACGAAAAGATTATCCCCATTGAACGCTACGGCGTGCAGATGATGTCGCTGGGGTTTCTTTTGCCCGACGACCAGGCGGTGATATGGCGAGGGCCGATGGTGGCAGGCACGGTCAGGCAACTGCTTACCGATGTGGAATGGGGAGAAAAAGACTATCTGGTGGTAGACCTGCCACCAGGCACGGGTGACGCACCGATGACCCTCTCGCAATCGGTGCCTATTACCGGCGTGGTTATCGTGATGACCCCTCAAGATGTAGCGTTCACCATCGCAGGTAAGGCAGTAGCCATGTTCCGCAAGCTGGAAGAAGGCTTAGGACGGCAGATACCCATACTGGGTATTATCGAGAACATGTCCGGCTTCGCCTGCCCGCACTGTGGCGAGGTAACACCTGTGTTCGCAGGCAGGGGCGGAGAGTACGCCGCGGAGAGATTGGGGGTGCCCTTCCTCGGTTCCATCCCCCTTGATCCAAATATCTCGCTGAGCGGAGACGAGGGGGTACCCGCTATTGTCGCGCATCCGGAATCGGCGCAGGCGAAGGCGTTCCGCAGCATCGCGCAGGCGATGGCAGCGCAGTGTAGTATCCAGAGTATGGCAGACCACACCCTTCTACGACACATCCCGCTGATCCGGAGGAGTTAAGCTCAGCGATGTCGCACCACACAAGACTGTTAGGCGCGCACATGCCTACAACCGGTGGACTGCACAGGGCGATTATATCGGGACATGAAATCGGGTGTACCGCCGTTCAGCTGTTCACCGCCAGCCCGCGCCAGTGGCGTGCGCGCCCCCTTTCGCAAGAAGAGATCCAGGCGTTTGCAAAAGCGCGTGAGGAGACGAACATCCACACTATCATCTCGCACGACTCGTACCTGATTAACCTCGCTGCACCGAATGGAGACATCCTGCAACGCAGCCGCGAAGCCTTTCTGGAGGAGTTACAGCGGGCGGAGTCTCTGAACATTACCTGGGTCGTTACCCACATGGGAGCCTATCTTGACTCCTCTGAGGAAGATGGGCTGGCGGTGCTGGGTGAAAGCGTACGTTTATTACTACAGCAAACAGAGGGGATGAAAGCGGGTATCGCGCTGGAAACCACTGCCGGACAGGGTACCAACCTGGGCTACCGCTTCGAGCATCTCGCGCGTATTATCGACGCAGCGGGAGGCTCAGAGCGCATCGGGGTATGTTTCGACACCTGCCATGTGTTCGTGGCAGGATACGACATCCGCACCCCGGAAACATTGTCTGCCACGCTGGATGAGTTCGACAGGGTTATTGGGCTTGACCGGTTGAAAGTCATCCACGTGAACGACGCAAAGAAACCACTGGGTAGCCGTGTTGACCGCCACGAACATATCGGTGATGGGGAACTCGGAAGGGAAACTTTTCGTATCCTACTACAGGAGCCGCGGTTGACACATGTGCCGGTTATTCTGGAAACGCCGGACGCCGAAAAGATGCATCCCGAGAACTTGCGCCGGTTGAAGGAGCTGCTGGACGGTTCATGAAAGTGCGTGTTCTATTCTTCGGTCATCTGAAGGACCGATCGGGGGAGTGCGAGCAGGTTGACGCTCCCAGCTCTGCTACCGTCAAGGATGTGCTGGACATCCTCTGCGAGCGGCATCCCGAACTCCTGCAGTGGCTGGGGTTCACGCGAGTGGCTGTCAACATGGAGTACGCCTCTCCGGACACGCCGTTGCGCGAAGGCGACGAAGTCGCTTTGCTTCCGCCGATGAGTGGCGGGTAAGTGAGAGTACACACTTTGTTACAGGAAATGATTTTTCGAAAGATATTCAGTTTGTTAGATGAAGTGCTTGACTTTTACGTAGTGTATGCTATAAGATAGAAATGACAGGGTTAACCGTCAAACCATTATTACGCGCCCATGGCGGTCAAAACCAAACATGGAGGATTGCGACATGCCCGAGGCAAACGTGTACGGCTTTCAAGCCAGGCGTCCGAAGACCGAGCGGTTACTGACGCTGATGAAGGAGATTCACAAGCAAGAGGATTTGACACCAAAGCGGCTGGCGGAAAAGCTGGGAGTGTCTGAGCGTACCGTGTATCGCTACCTGCGCCTGCTGGAGAATAATGATTTGCTGGCGAAACGCTACAGTCGCAGGCAGAGGCAGTACGTTCTGGAACCACAGACATCGCTGGAACCGATTCGGTTCACTCCGCAGGAGGCGCTGGCGCTGGAGATCGCAGCGTCCAACCCGGCTATCATGCAGGGTAGTATCTTCGCCAAGGACCTGCAGAGCGCGATGAACAAAATCCGCAGTATGCTGGATGCAGCTACCCAGCGCGAGGTAGAGAGACTAAAGCAGCACGTGAGCATTGACACCGATACCTACGCCAACTACTTCGCTTTCCAGACTATCATGCTCACGCTGCAAAACGCCTTCGCTTTGCGCCGCAAGGTGCGTATTCGCTACTGGGCAGCGTCCACCAACCAGGAAGAGGAGATTATTATCCACCCTCTGCATCTCACCTTCCGCGAGCACCACTGGTACCTGCTCGCCTTCTCGGAGCGACATGGCGAGGTGCGCCTGTTCCGCGTGTCCCGTATTCGCGAAGCCGAGATGTTGCCCCAGAAGTTCCGCAAGCCCACCCGCTTTGACCCCGATACCTGGTTCGAGCGGTCGTGGGGCGTGTGGGGCAAGACCGACGAGGTCATCGTGAAGATCAAGTTCTCGCCTCGCGTGGCGCATATCGTGAAGGACACGCACGGCAGACGATTCTACAAGATGGAGATGCAGCCTGATGGCAGCATGATCTGCACGGCGGAAACCTACGGCACGAAAGAGATTTCGTGGTGGATACTCTCCTGGGGAGCGGACGCTGAAGTGCTGGAGCCGGAATACCTGCGACAAGAGTTCGCCAAGGTGACGCAGGCGATGGCAGCGTTGTACACTCCGCAGACAGCCGCCGGAACACATGAAGGGGTATAATCCCTTCTGAAAGTATCTGCGTGAACCTGAACCAGAAGCCGGCCGCCCGGAAAGGGGGCCGGTTTTTGTCTTAACACCGCAACAGGCATTCCTAAAAAAATAACCGCCTTGGGAGGCGGTTTGCGGACTGCAGTAGCTGTTGCCGCAAAAGGGAGGGCTTTTCCCTCAATCGAGCTGCCGTCACTTTTAATGACGCAGCACAAGCCCTCAGGTTACAACTTTTTGTGGAGTTAGTCCCTTTTTTCACAATCTTGCCAGGGCATCCCTTAAGGCTGCTGCAGTCTCTTCTGCCAGCGTGTCGTTAATGAACGTACCCGCCTGTTCCGAACCGGCGAGGTACTTCAGCTTGTCGCGCGTGCGGTTGAACGGGTAGAACTCCACGTGGAAGTGGTAACTTGGGCTGTTGACCTCTCTCGCCGGAGACTGGTGAAGTAGCATAATGTACGGGATGGACATCTCCCACAGGTTACGCAGGGTGCGAGTCACGGTGGAAAGCATCTCCGCCAGCGCCCACTGTTCCTCCTGGCTCATCTCCGACAACGTGCCAACGTGACGCAACGATACGATGTGCACCTCGTATGGAAATCGTGCAAAAAAGGGCACAAACGCGACGAAATGCTCATTTTGGGTAAGCAGCCGTCGTCCATCTTGCAGCTCCTGCTCCATCACCGCACAAAACAGGCACTTGCCGCGCTCTTCGTAATATCTGCGAGCAGACAACACCTCCTTCTCGATGAGCGGGGGCAAAAACGGATAGGCGTATATCTGCCCATGTGGATGAGGTATCGTCACCCCAATCTCTTTGCCCTTATTCTCGAAGATAAGAACGTACTTCACAAACGGGTATCCCGACAACTCTTCGAAGCGGTCGGTCCACACCTTCACCAGCTTCGCAATCTGCTCCACCGACAGGTCTGCCATTTCGCCCTCATGCTGAGGAGTATACAATACCACCTCGCATACCCCTTGCGATGGGATAACAGGGGTAAGCGGGGTACCCTCCACCGCCGGCTCAGGAGCATTGCGCTGAAGCGAGGGAAAGCGATTTTCAAAAACCACAATCTCGTAATCGGGATAGGGTACCTCTGTCTCTATACTCCCCGGTTTCGTGGGGCAGAGCGGGCAATACTCTTTTGGGGGCAGGAAAGTGCGCTCCTGGCGGTGCGTGGCGGTAATCACCCACTGCTCCAGATACGGATGCCACCGCAACTCCGACATCTATGTATTGTCCTCCATCTGTCGCTCAGGTCTTTTCTTACACCCGTAGTTTAGCGAGCGTTCCCGAAAATCCCTGCGCTAAGCAGGGATAACGTACCCGGCGGTGAAAACTATAATTGTGCCAACAGGGCTTGAGCGAGGCGAAACAGGTTATGCGAGTGCTGGAACTGATGCATACCCACGTGGTCACCGTGCAGCCAGAGGATACTCTGCGCGACGCGGTAGACAAGATGGACCTCTACCAGGTAAGCGGTTTGCCGGTAGTGGACGAGGAAGGACACCTGGTAGGCGTTATCACCGAACACGACATCATTCGAGAACTCCTCCCCCACCCCGGCGAGGCGCACACGGAGGAGAGCTATCGCGCTGAGTGGCAGGACTTACCTACCCGTGCATCACGAGTGCGCGGGATGCAGGTCAAACAAGCCATGACCAGCAATGTCATCGCCGTTGACGAGAACACCGACGTGCTGGAAGCTGCTGCCATCATGCTTCAGAAGAAAGTCAAACGTCTGCCCGTCACCGCCGAGGGTAAGCTGGTCGGCATTATCAGCCGTATCGATATCTGCCAGGCAGTGCTGGAAGACCGCTTGTGAGGGTAAAAGGATGGACTGGCTACACGAAGTATCCACAGGCAAACTACTCGTCTCCGACGGAGCGATGGGCACGATGCTCCAGTCGTTGGGATTGGAGGCTGGCCAATGCCCCGAATCATGGAACCTGATGTACCCGGAGAAGGTGCAGCAGGTGCATCGCGCTTATCTGGAGGCTGGCGCCAACCTGCTCACCACGAACACCTTCGGGGGCAACCGTATTCGCCTGGCAGCACATGGATTGGACAAACAACTGACCGAGGTCAACCGGCGGGCAGTGGAGCTGGCGCGCGAGGTGGCTGGGCACACCGCTGCGGTCATGGCGTCGGTAGGTCCGACGGGCGCACTGCTGGAACCTCTCGGCGATTTGAGCGAAGAGACGGCGTTTGAGGTTTTCAGCGAGCAAGTTCACGCCCTTCGCGAGGGCGGCGCAGACACCGTGATTCTGGAAACCTTTATGGCGCTGGAGGAGATTGTCATCGCCTTGCGTGCAGCAAAAGCGCAGGGCATGAAAGTGATTGCCAGCATGAGTTTCGGCACAGGCGAGCGCACCATGATGGGGGTTACCCCGGAGCAAGCCGCCAGCACTCTGGTGGAGGAAGGCGCGCTGGTCGTCGGCGCTAACTGCAGTACCGGAGCACAAGAGATGGTGCCGGTCATTCGGCGGATGCGCTCGGTTGTTTCCGTTCCGCTCATCGCTCAGCCCAACGCGGGAATGCCCGTGCTGGTAGAAGGCAGGGCAGTGTATACCCAAAAGCCCGAAGAGATGGCCGCTTTCGTGCCGCAGTTTGTGCAGGCGGGCGCGAACATCGTCGGCTCCTGCTGTGGTTCTACTCCCGATTTCACCCGTGCTATTGCGCAGGCGATAACACGGGCTTCGTAAAACCGCACTTTTGACAGCACGCTACCCCCTCAACAATGCCGATGATTCTGGCAGGGGTACTCCATAGTATCTACCCCGATAGGCGAAATGTTGAGGAAACTTCAGTACATCTCTCTACGTAAACGCCTGTTTATCGGCATCTTTCTGTGTGCAACCGCAGTGCTGGTGGTGCACACCATCGTTGCGTACCGGCAGTTCGCTCAGGCTATAGACGTACAGGCGAGCGAGGCGGTAAGTAACAGGCTTAGACAGGCGGTTAATTTTCACAATCTGTGCCTGCGTCAGCAAATGGCAACCCAGGTACGCCACTACTCCAGCCATCCGCCTATCGTACGCGCTACTGCCCGCCGAGACGAGTTCCAGTTGAAGCGCCTCCTGCTGTCGGTTGCACAGAAGGAAGGTTTTCGGCAGCTGGCGGTGTTTGCACCGGATGGAGAAGTGGTCGCAAGTACCGGCTTTACACAAGAACAGCTGGATGACCTCCGCCACAGTCGCCTTCTCCATACTGCCCAAAGCACAGGCAGCGCGTCTGCTCACCTGCGTCTGGGGAACGACGTGTACGCTGTAGCAGCAGCCGTCCTTCATCAGGAAGGGGTCCACACTGGCGTGCTCGTCGTTGCCTCTCCTCTCTCGCTGAACTGGATTATCCGCTTGCACCAGATGACGCGAATCGATGTTGCCCTGCGCGTAGGAGGCAAATGGCTTTTCGCTCGCAAGCCTCCAGAGCAGCTCTTGCGCTGGTCACAAGAAAAGTTTGAAGGGGTGCGGGAAGACTATCAAACGAAAGCGATATCACCGATATTGCGCATCAGCTACATGGTTTTGCGCGACGAGAAGGGCGCACCCCTGGCGGTAATGGCCGTTTGGCAAAACGACCCCTACATTCAGTTGATGCAGTACAGCCTGGCGCACTCGATGCTCTCGGCAATGACCGCTGCACTGCTCCTTGCCGTGCTCATAGCAATTGTGCAGGTGCACCCTGTGATTAACCTTGTTCGCCATCTAACTACCGCCGCGCACATCATTGCAGGAGGACATTTTGCCCACCGGGTAAAGGTCTCCCGCTGGGCGCCCTACGACTTCCACCTGCTCGCCGAAAGCTTCAACCTGATGGCTTCGCAACTGGAGGAGTTCGCCCTGCGCCAGAAACAACAGCAGAACGAACTGCGCTCCCACAACGAACTGCTTGCTCGTCTTTCGGTCACCGACGCACTGACACAGGTAGGTAATCACCGTGCGTTTCAAGAACATCTACACGCCCAGATCAGCCTGAGCGCACGCAAAAAACAGCCCCTGTGTCTAATGCTTATCGACGTCGACCATTTCAAGCAGTACAACGATACCTACGGACACCCGCAGGGCGACATGGTGCTTCGTGAAGTGGCGCGCCTCCTGACCGAAAACACCCGCACCTATGACTTCGTGGCACGCTACGGTGGAGAGGAATTCGCCGTCATTTTGCCGGATACAGATATCGAGACCGCAACCGCAGTGGCAGAGCGCGTGCGTCGGGTAATCGAGAGCCACCCCTTCCCCAACCGTCAGGTGACGATTAGCATCGGGCTGGCGAGCTGGCGTGCAGGAATGGACTCTAACACGCTGATTCAAGAAGCAGACGAGGCGCTTTACGAGGCGAAGCGGAGCGGGCGCAATCGGGTATGCCTTGCCAGACAGGATAAGAAGGCTGCATAACACGCGGGAGGTTCTCAGGGGTGATCGAGGTCGGCGTTATCGGCTATGGGTATGCGGGACGTGCCTTTCATTGCCCTCTCATCACCCAGGCAGAGGGCTTGCACCTGGCGGCGGTATCTTCACGTGACGCAGACCGGCGCGAACAGGCACGTCGGCAATGGAACGTGCGCGTTTATACCCAGCCGGAAGAACTGCTGGCTGATGAACGTATTCAGCTGGTTGTCATCGCTACCCCGCACCATACCCACCACGCGCTGGGCAAGATGGCACTGCTGGCAGGCAAACACGTAGTAATCGACAAGCCGTTTACCATCACCACCGCCGAAGCGGACGACCTCATCGCCGAAGCGCGAAAGCGCAACCTCCTGCTGAGCGTCTTCCACAATCGCCGCTGGGATTGGGACTATTTGACCGTACGACATGTCATCGAGCAGGGCTTGCTGGGCGAGGTGTGGCAGGTGGAGAGCTGCGTCGGACGCTACGGACACTCCAGCCGATGGCGCGCCCGGCGCGAGTCGATGGGTTCCCTGCTCCACGACTGGGGGGCGCACCTGGTGGACCAGGCTATCCAGCTCATGGGGTTGCCACAACAAGTGATGGCATGGCGACACTTTCGTGTGTGGCAAAGCGACGTGGAGAGCTTCATCCGCGCGGTGCTGGACTACGGTCAAGGACGCACCTTCACCGTCGAGGTAAACTACCTTCGCGCCGCCGAGCGTGCTCGCTGGTACGTGCTGGGCGACCGGGGCGGTCTGGTGAAATACGGACTGGACCCTCAGGAGAAGGCGCTGATTGCCGGGGACATCACGCAAGCTCAAGAGCCTCCCGAACACCGTGCCCACCTGTGGCTGCGCGAAGACGACCAGACAATAGAGCGCACCATCGGGAGCGTGCGCGGCGACTGGCGCGAGTATTACCGCAACATCGCGAGGGTGCTACTACAGGGCGAAGAGCTGGCGGTGAAACCGGAGGAGGCACGAGAGGTTATTCGCGCCATCGAAGCGGCGCTGCAGTCCGCAGAGACGGGCAAGTCGGTGCTTCTCTCTTGACAAGTATACTTTGTTAAAGTATACTTTAGTAAAACATACTTTAGTAAAGTATACTTAAGCAAGGAAGGGGCGGCTACTATGCCTGTAACATCGGCTCTTATCCGGCCCGAACCGTTCTTCGACCGCGAGGAGGAACTGCGCGCTCTGGAACGAGCGTGGCGACACCCTTCCCCTGGAGGGCAAATGGCTCTGGTCTACGGCAGGCGACGATTGGGTAAGACATACCTGCTACAGCGGTTTGCAGCTGGAGAAAACACCCCAAAGCCGGCGTGCTACTACCTCGCGGAGCAGACGACCGCTCCTGCGCAAAGACTGCATCTGGCAAACCAGCTGCTGGACAACCTGGGAGACGGAACGCTCGCTCCAGCAGACCTTGCGGTGTCATGGCAAGCCCTGCTACACTACGTCTGTCAACAATGGAAACGCCCGGAGCGCTTCGTTCTTATTCTGGACGAGTTCCCCTATCTGGTGGAACAGTCTTCTGAACTACCGTCTATCATTCAAGCGTGGTGGGATCGCGAGGGCGTCCACTCCCGACTGATGCTCGTTTTGTGCGGCTCGCACCTGTCGATCATGCGAGCACTTGGCAGTCAGAGTTCCCCTCTGTTCGGCAGGTTCAACGCAGGTATTCTGCAGATACTGCCGTTTCAGTATCATCAAACCGCACTGTTCTACGCTGGTAGCCCTCACTACGGAGTTGCCGAGAAGCTGATGATGTACGGGGTACTGGGCGGCACACCTCGCTACCACGCGCTGGTGGATACCAATCAGCCGATAGATACTGAGATAGTCAACCTGCTCCTGCGACGTGGCAGTCCTTTGCAACACGAGGTGGAGTATCTGCTCGGCACACAGCAGATTCGTGACCCCGCTCCTTATAACGCGGTGCTTGGGATTATCGCCTCGGGGGAAACACAGTATGGACGTATCCAGCAGTTGAGTGCAACAGGAAACTCGCTCAGTTTCTACCTGCGCACACTGGCGGAGCTAGGATGGATACGCGAGGAGTTACCTTTTGGGGAGAGCAGCCGCCGCCGGCTGCTGTACCGTGTTGCCGACCCGTTTCTCGCTTTCTGGTACCGCTTCATTGTCCCCTCGAAGAGCTTGCTGGAGTTTTCCGACCCCGTCGCTGTGTACGAACAGAGGATGAAACCATATTTCCCGGCCTACATGGGACAGGTGTTCGAGCAGATATGCCTGCAGTGGCTCCATACGTACGCGCCCGCCCACTTCGGGGTAAACGTGGTCCAAGCGGGCAGGTACTGGAGCCGCGACGGGCAGACAGAAATCGATATCGTTGCCGACCTGTCGGATGGAAGACGCCTTTTCGCGGAGTGTAAGTGGAACACCGCGCGCCCTATCGGGCTGGATGTTCTGGTCGATCTCAAGGCGAAGGTGCAGACCGTTCCGCACCTCCTGCAACACCAACAACCCGTGTATGCGTTATTTGCAGCAGGCGGTTTCTCCCAAGAGCTGCGCGCTGCCGCGCAGGATTCGCGGGAAGAGATATGGCTTATCGATCACACATCCCTCTTGCCAAACACCAGCACCGCCAGCGCAAGCACCACCGCGATATACCCGAACACATAGCCGATTTCCCATCCGCTTGGCGGATTCTCAAACGCCTGAAAGCGCTGGCTCGCCAGCATCCGCTCGGGCACGATTACCATCATCTCCTCCAGTACCCAGCGGCGCAGGTGGTTCATCGGTACAATCCAGCGCACGTTGTTTGCTATATTCATCAGCGTATCGATATCAAACACAATGCCGAACTCCCGCATCGGCTTTTCCGACCACGCCACGCCTGCCGAGATGATAGACAGCGCAATTGTCAGCCCCATCGAGGCAAAGGTAGAGAAAAACAGCGTCAGCGTGCCGAACAACACCGGATAGAGCAACACCACCAGCGGCGCGCGCCATGTTTCCAAATAGCTCTTGCCCATCATCACCCGAACAGAAACATACAGCAGAACCGTCCAGAACAGCGTGTTGACCAGTGCAAACACCAGCACACCGACCCACTTCCCCAATACCACCTGATAGCGGTGCACCGGCTTGTACAGCACGGCGTACAGCATCCCTCGCTCGATCTCCAGCGCAATCGCCCCCGACGCCAGCGTCATCGCCATCACCGAGCCGAAGAACTTCACCACGTCCAGCCCCAGTATCAGTGTGATGCGCGGCACCACACTCTGCACAATCGGGTCATGAGCGCGCACCGATGCCCCCATCTTCGCCACGAACACGAAGCCCACTACCGCCAGCGAAGCCAGCAGCGAGGCTACCCAGAGGCGTCGGCGTATTGTCTCCTTCAGGGTCAGAGAAGCTATCAGGCAGATTGCCCTCACTTCGCCTCCTCCACCACCCGTACAAACAGGTCTTCCAGGCTCTCGCGACGCGGCGCAAAACGCATCATCTCACCGCCTGCTTCCACAATACATCGCGCCAGCGCAGGTATCTCCTCCTCGCCCTGCACCTCCGCCGTGAAGCGCGTGCCGTTCTCCGACAACACCCTTGCCACCGTACGAACAGCTTGCATCACTCGCTCTGAAGGGGCACGCAGTTCCACATCCACCACCGGATGTACCTGCAGTAGCATCTCTATATCCCCCTGCCGTTGCACCTGCCCGGCTCGCAGAATAGCCACTTCGTCACATACCATCTCCACCTCCGACAGCAGGTGCGAGTTCAGGAAAACCGTTTTGCCACGCGACTTGAGTTGCAGGATAAGGTCGCGCACGTCTCGCCTGCCCAGCGGGTCCAGCGCGGAGGTCGGTTCGTCCAGAATGATGAGGTCGGGGTCATGCAGGATAGCCTGTGCAATACCTAATCGCTGCTGCATCCCTTTGGAAAACTCACGCACACGCGAACGCGCTCGTTCAGAAAGCCCAACCTGCTCCAGCACCTCCGGTACACGCCGTATCAGCGACTGCCTGTCCATCCCTGCCAGCCTGCCGTGAAACCACAGCAACTCCTCGGCGGTGAGCAGCTCGTGAAACTGGAACTTCTCCGGCAGGAATCCGATACGCCTTCGGACACCCATATCCGAGATAGAATGTCCCAGAACACGAAAGGAGCCCGAGGTCGGATACACGTTTCCCAGCAACATCATGATGGTGGTGGTCTTGCCCGCGCCGTTGGGACCCAGAAAGCCGAATACGCATCCCGTCGGCACTTTCAGGTCCAGCGAGTCTACCGCTACCACGCTCTGCCGTCGCAGCAAAGAACGATACACTTTACGCAGCCGGTAAGTTTCTATTGCGTATTGCGTCATACGGTCTGCTTCCACGCCTTCACTCTGTTCAGAAAGTACCATGCGCCCACAATCAGCGCGGCAATGGTAACCAGCCCCTGCGTTTCCAGGGGCAACAAAACAAACACAAAACTCAACAGCGTCAATATCGCCATCACCGTGAGCCACGCCTGCAGTATCTTTTGCACCACCTGCTCCTGCATCGCCCACTCCTTCAGCGCGGCGACGGTCTCTATCGGGCTACCGCACCGGATACACCGCCTTGCTTCGCCGGGGTTCTCCGCCCCGCACATCGGGCAGATGACCAGCTTGCGCTGAGCGAACGCCTGTTCTCGCTTCCACGAATGCAGTTTTCCTCGCTCCAGCCGCGAGATGGCGGGCGAGCTTTCCACCGCGTATTCCAGATGCTCAATGGCTTCGTCCAGCCTGCCCAATTTGTACAGCTTCTCCGCCAGCACCACGCGAGCGATGTGGTTTTCGGGGTTCATGGCAAGCGCGTCTCGCGCTCTGTACATCTCCTCTTCATCCATTTTGCGCAGGGCGCGGCGGTTAAACATCTCGCCGAGCCAGGGCACCATAGCGACCCCCGACACCAGCAAAATCAGCGCCATAAACGCCAGCCATGCGCTGTTGCTCATCAGCAGTAGTCCCATCAAGCCGATATACGAGCACACCAGCACCGCCAGCTCCCCGCCCGCGATGCTCCCCTCAATCCACCAGCCGACGAAGCGATATACGGGAAACGCCGCCAGCAACGCGCCCAGCACGAATAGCATCAACCCCTCGCCCATTGCGATTCACACCTCGACGGTTATCAGCTTCGCACCTGCCTCTTCGTCCTCTTCATCCCACACAATCTGAATGTCGTCTTCGGGCAAAGACTGCCCTGCGCTCTCCAGCTGGACGAGGCGGTTTCGCAGCAGCTCGCGCAATAGCCCCACCGCCGTTTCTTCGCTGTCACCATGCGCCACCAGCCCGGGTATTGCGGGCAATATCGCCACGAAACCTTTGGGGTCGTCCGGCTCCACGATGGCACGGTAGATTCGTCCAAATGTCTTCATCGTCTTTCCACTCGAACCGCATTCTCGCCACTGCTGCCGCTAATCTCGGGCAGATACATGCCGAACGCCTGCACCGGCCTAGCGCGGACCTGCCCCGGACGCTCTGCCCGCAGGGTGTAAGTAATCACGCTCTTGCCTTTCGGAATATGGACACAGAGGTATGCCACCCGGTCGTCCCGCACTTCCCGACGCGAGTACCAGTATATCCAATCGTACTCATCGGCGGCGCGCTCCACAAACTCGAACCCCGAAGGTTTGGGATCGTCGATAACACCGTAATAGATATCGGTAGCGCAGTGGATGACCAGCTTCACCACCAGCTGTTCGCCCGGACGAAAAACGCCCTTCGCCGGCTGCAAAGCCCACAGATACTCCGATTCGTCACCGTAACGGCGTATCAACTGCCTGCGTTCCTCCGGCGTGAGCTTGCGTGGCACGCGCTTGAGATAGATGCGCTCCACCCGCATCTGCTGTGCGGTCGCCCGCACGCGCTCTGTTGGCTCGAAGTAGCGTACCATGACCGACGCCACCACTGCACCTTCTCCTTGGTGCTCGATGTACAGTGTATTCACGCCGTCGCGCAAGCGGGCAGCGGGTATCTCCACTACATCCTCCGGGCGCAACCAGTCTTCTGCACCGTATTGCAGCTCCTTTACCACCTCGCCGTTCAGCAGTATCCGCACTCGATGTGCGCTCTTCGCCGCCTGCGGCATCCTCCGGGCATAGTCCACCAGCGCCATAATGACCTGGGCGGTATCGTTGGTTGAGTACCAGTAGTCTCCCCGACGTTTCTCCGATAGCCAGCGCAGTGCCTTCAGCAGTAGAGGATGTCGCGGGTCGCTTCGTGCCAGCATTCGCACCACCCATGCGGTGGCGTAGGTATCCTGCGCGTACCATAGCCACTCTATCCGGCGCCGCAGTTGCGGGGTCGCTTCACGCCAGAAGGCAGTGGTCGGGGTTTGAATGGCACGGGCGAGTATCTCTGCCTGCAACTGCTTTGCCTGTGCAGGCAGATTCGCCTGTTGTAAACCCATGACCAGCACGCATTGCGACGAGGTACCGAGGTATCCGCGCAGCTCGTACAGTCGCAACAGCGGTTTCTGCGCCCATCGCGGGGAAATCCGAGCTGCCGTCTCCAGCGCGTGCGCCTTCTCGTTGATCTGGTGAATCCACCGCGCTATGAGAAGCTCCTGCTTGGGCTTCGGTAACCCCTTTACCACGGGAGGTTGTGACGGTGTTTCTGCTATCAGGCGGAACAGCGCGTTGACACCCCGGTTGATACGCTCCTGGGAGACCGCAAAACCCGCCTCTTTCGCCCGTTGAAGTGCATCCAGCGCCAGCGCGGTCCACAGAGCGTTGTCCGGCGCGTGCTCTGTATAGCCCCAGCTGCCGTCCGGATACTGCAGTGCACTCAGCCGGATAATACCCCGCTGTATCGCTTCCTGCGCCCGCTTGCGACGCTCCGCATCCTGTACGCCCAGCGCATCCATCACCTCCAGCACGCGCAAAGCGCTGAGCATGGGGTGCACCGTCTGCTCCACACAGCCGTACGGGTAGGTCAGTATCTCATCCAGCGCACCGATTGCCGTGCCGAACCACGATGGCGCAACACGCACCACCGCTTTCGTGCTACCCGGCGCACGCCCGGCTGCCAGGCTGAACCGCTTTTCCACCGCCTTCTCCACCACCGATGCGGAAGCAATCAGACGGGGCATTCCTCGCGCGTACACTGGCACTTTCAGCTCCATGCCGTCGAACTCGTCCGGCGAGCGAGCGGTGAGCGTGAAAACCGCTTCGCCTGTTGCCTCTGCCTCCACTACCCACTCCACGCTTGCCTGTCCCTGCGGGGGCAGGGTTATCCGCCTGCTTTGTCCCTCGGTAATTCGCGCGGAACCACCAACCTGCAACGAAACCAGCACTTCTTGTGTCTTTTCCGTATAGTTGTGCACCACGCCTGCAATCACAGAGCGGTCGCCCTGCGTCAGGAAGCGCGGGGTCTGCAGGCGTACCAGCAGAGGTTTGAAGGTTTTGGCATAACTGCGCACCGTGCCCACGGCGGTATCGGCGGTAACCGCACGCGCGGTCGCCCGCCACTCGGTGAGGTTCTCTGGCATGGGGAAGCGTACCTGCGCTTCGCCATTGTTATCGGTCACAACGGCGGGGTTCCAGAAGGCGGTGTCCTCAAAGCGACGGCGAATCTGCTCGTCCATCTCGCGCTGTGCCGCTTCTTTCGCTGCGCCTGCCGCATATTCTCTCCCGAAGGAGACCGCCGTGTTCACCGCGTTAGGCGTTGCGCCCCAGAAAAACTTGCGGATGTCAGGCGTGTAGTCGGGCATGATGGCGTAGATAGCCTCGTCCACCACACCCAGCGAAACCTCTGCCGAAACCGGCCTGCCCTCGTCGTCGCGCGTGCGAATGGTGTACACCGCCTCTTCGTTGGGCAGGTAGCGCTCCTTATTCGGTAACACTTCCACCCGCAGTATCTTACCCTTCGGAGCCACGCGAAGCAACTTCTGCACACGGATCAGCGTCTTGCGGTTCACGAAGCTGGCGGAGACAAAAGCGTTGGGTGCGTGCTGCCATTCTGTCGGCAGTTCCACAACCCCCACGCCGTTGCGCAAACGCACCACCTGCGAGGAAAACAGCTTGCGTCCTTCTACGGTGAGCCATACCTCCGCATCGGGCACGGAGGAGCGTACCAACACCTTCGCCGTCTGTCCGGGCAGGTAGTTCTTGCGGTCCAGGGAGAGTTCCAGAGTCTGGCGTGCGCCCAGCTGCTCTCCGCGATACAGAGAGGTGTACGCGCCCACGATGTATTCGCTCTGTGTGCTGCGCCCCTGCGCATCCGTTGCGGAGGCTCTGAGCAGATACTCCCCTTCACGCGGAGGGGTGAAATCCACGCTGGCGACGCCCTGTGCACCGGTGCGCACGGCACGGCTCCACAGCAGTAGTTCCTCGCGCTTCCACTGAGTTCCCCGAATATGCAACCAGCGCACCCGATAAGCCGCCACCCTGACCGTCGTGCTGAGAGGTTGTTTGGTGCGCGGATGAATGGCGCGAATCTGAAACTTTCCCGTTTGCCCCGGCTCCAGCCACCATGCCTCCGACCGCCAGTCCAGACGCACCGCCGCTGGATACACGTCCGCCGAAGCCGAAGCCTCCTCGGTGCGCAGGCTCAGGTCTATTACTTCCACCTCCAGCGCGTAGCTGCAGGGCTCCGCGTGCCTTCCTGCGGGTATGCGAATAATGGCATTGCCCTGCACGTCGGTAGTGGTTTCACCCTGCGTCAACAGCTCGCCGTAACCGCCGTACTCCTCTTCTTGCTCCTCTTCCGTCCCATACAGCTCGCGATATTCGTCCTCTTCTTCCCACCAGCCCCAGTCCCACAGATAGCGTTTATACAGGTAGTAGCGCACCCGCGCCTGAGCCACCGGCGCACCGAAATAGTACTCCGCGTGAAGCCGGAAGGTTACCGTCTCACCGCGAATGTACACCGGTTGCGCAGGCTCCAGCTTCACACGAAACTCCGGTTTGCGGTACTCCTGCACCTCGAAACCGCCCGCATATTCCACCACCTCGAGCGGTTCCAGCTCACCAGCGCGCAGATAGACTACCTTAAACGAGTAGCCTCCCAAAGGTGCTTCTTCAGGCAGGGCGAATTCTCCAGCGAACGTACCGCGCTCGCTGATGGGCACACTTTGTTCGGCTATCTGCTTGTTTTCCGGGTCCAGCAAGGCGACTTTCGCCTCGTTGACCTGCGGTATACGGTAGTCGTTCTCCACCCGCTCGCGCAAGACGCCCTTGAAATATACCCTTTGTCCGGGGCGATATACCGGGCGGTCGGTGAACAGATAGTGTACGTAGCGAGACACCTCTCCCCGTGAGATGTACGTGGCGGCACGATGCGCCCCTTTGAACGCCCACACCATCACCGTACCCGCCGGGCAAGGCGGTAACAGGGCGACGCCATCAGCATCAGTGGTCGCCTGCCCGGTGGGAGTCTTTCCGTTCTGGTATAACGCTACCGTCGCCCCGGATACGCCCCTGCCGTCCTTCAAACGCACCACGCGCACCACCGTGTTGCCGGCAGGGGCGTACTTGACAACCAGTCCGATATCGGATATCCATAACAGATTCGCCCGCGAGTTGCCACGCACATCGCTGGTAACCACCACATACATCCCTGCGGGCAAGCGGGGTAAGCGCACTTCTCGCGCATAATACAGGCGCCGTGCAGACGGGGGTTTGAGCAGAACAATTTGAGGGTCACCAACCGGTTTGCCTTTCAGAGCAAGCGGACTAACCTGACTCAGGTGGTATCGCACCACTTTGCTTTCGTCCACCCGATATACTCGCATCTGCAAACGGTGGACGCCAACACCCGATACGGTAATCAGCGGCTGCTCTTCGGTGGTGAACACCCTATCGGGCGCGTAGACATCCCAGTATTCCTGCGCCCAGGCGGAATAGCACATCGCCGTGAGCAGCAGCACCAGCCACACCCGCCTCATGGCAGAACCCTCCTTTTAGGGGCAATATGCATTCCTGTCGACCTCTATTCTTCATGGAGGGCGCGGCTCCTGCCGGAACAGAAATCGCCTAGCCCTCAGCCTTGCTTCGCTTCGCGGCGTTGTTCTCCATACGCTTCACCACGCCGATGGTGAGAAAATACAGGAAAACCATTGGCAACGCCATCACCATCATCGAGAGGGGGTCGTTGGTAGGTGTTACAATTGCAGCGATGACAGAGATAATAACCACTGCGTGGCGCCAGTAAGTCAGTAAACGTCTGGAGCTGACCAGCCCCAGCTTCGCCAGAATAATCAGCACGATGGGTAGCTGGAAGGAAAGCCCAAAAGCGAGTAAGATTTTGACCGCCAGCAACACGTAGCTTAGCGGGTTCTGCAGCAGGGTCGCGTCGCCGTAATCGGCGAGGTACGAAAGGAACCATCGAATGCCCGCAGGCAGAAACAGATACCCCAGCACTACTCCCATCACAAACAGTGCGCCGGAGAAAGGAATGAACATCTTCACTACGCGCCGTTCACTGCGGGTCAGCCCGGGTGCAACAAACGCCCATACCTGGTAAGTGACATAAGGCGAGGCGAAAATGAGTCCTACCACAAACGAAAGCTTCAGGCGCAGGAAGAAGGGGTCGGCAAAGTGCAGAAACACCGTTGTGCCGTGAACCCTGCGCAGAGGTTCATCCAGAGGCAGTGAAATCAGATGGTACACCGCAGGAAACAAGACGTATCCTGCCACCCAGCCCACAAAGATGGCAAACAATGACCGCACGATGCGCGTGCGCAGCTCCTCCAGATGCTCGGTGAGGTCAGCCGGGCGGTCCTCTATCTCGTTCTCTTGCAGTTCGGGCTGCTCCACTTCTTCTGCGGCGGCGCTACTGTTCATGTTCACCTCACTACTCTATCTCATCGGGGTTCACGCCTAGCTCACGCAAACGCTGTGCCAATCGCTCCGCGCGCTGACGCTCTCGCTCCAGCTGACGCCGCAGCTCCACATACGGGACGAACCGTTCCCCACCGGGGCGATACAGTACAAGCGCGCCGTCCTCCAGCGTGAAGCGTACTCCCAGTCGGGGGCTTGTAACGATTCTGGGCTTGCTTGTCGGGTGCACTGCCATTTTTCCTCACCGCTCGTATTATACCAGTTTATACGCTCGCCTGCACGTGTGTTTCCCTGTACAACAAAAGCGGGCGAAGCGAGAAGAAGGTGCTCCGCCCGCCGCTGGAAGGAACAATCCCTACTGCTGGAGCAGCTGCACGGACTGTATGACTTTCAGCTTCAGCGGTGCCTGCTCGCGCGCCTGAAGCCCGCCGGTGCGAGGTACCCCGGGCATCCCGGGTCCTCCTGGTATGCCGGCGTATCCACCGCGCATGCGCCCAGCCATGCCAGAGGTCGGTCCCATCATCGGCACGCCCGGCACACCGGGCATCCCCGGCGGTGCACCGTAGCCCGTCGCGCCGCGCCGTCCCGCAATCGCACCACCGGGTACACCGGGAACGCCGGGTACCCCAGGCGCACCTATTGCGCCGCGTCGTGCGCGAGTGCCTATCCGTCCTCTATCTTCCTCCTCGCCACCACCGAATCCAGCCATCGGAGCACCACCATACGGTGCGCCGTATGCCCCGTAAGGTGCTCCCATCATCGGTCCCATTGTCGGCGCGCCCATCATCGGAGCACCGGGCATCCCGCCTAAACCGGCAAGACGCGCGGGCTGAACGCCGGTTGGCACCTGCCCCTCAATCTCTATCGTTGCCTCGCTGCGCACCAGCCGCCCTGCGTTGAAAGCAAACCACAGTGTTCTGTCCAGCTTCACCTTCGGGTCCTGCAAGGCGTAGTTGCTGAACTCCAGCGTGCCCGACAGCGTGCCCTCGTAGGTCTGGCGTATCTTCACGGTGGGATAACCGCCTTCCCACTCTACCCCTTCTACCTTGTTCTGCGCCAGCACCTTGCGCGCCCGCTCCACAGGCATATCCGGCAGCAGGATGTGCGCCCACGAGGTCCAGGTATCCCCTACCTTTACTCGCAGCTCAGGCAGGACGGGCAGCACCATGACCCGGAACACGTATGGGTCGTTGGTGGTATCCACGTTCTGATAGATAACCGTGCCTAGCGGAGTGATAAACTGCAGTACCGCGCGGAACATCTCCTCGCCCAGCGTATACACCGGCTGGTTATATGCCAGCACCTGCTGTTTATTCGCACGCTGGCGGATGATGAAGGTATCGCCGCGGATGTCGTAGGCAAACAGGTTAAAGAAGGTATCCGCTTCGTAAGCCACCTGCTCGCCGGTAACGCCGCCGGTAATCTCCGCGCCCGTCTGACCTGCCAGCAGGATCACCTCGTCATGCTGTTTGTAGTTAACGTTCTCGCCGAGCCGGAAGCGATACTGCAAGCGCGTGCCGATAGCAGGCAGGCTAATCCCTTCCTGATTCGCCACCTGCACACGCACCTCCGCACGGTCTATCGCTTTGCCGTCGGGGTCGTACAGCACCACGGTAATGGTATGCTCGCCGTCCTTAACCGGCGTCGGCTTTTGCGTAGAGGGGTCTACGATCGGCACTTTGGTGTCCCAGATGTAGCGCAGGCGCGGTTCCTTATCGTCTCGCCGAGGTGCCAGCGAGGTCTGGAATCTTCCGTCGATGTAAATCGCAACGAAACCGCCCTCTGGAATGCTGGCACGGGGCACCTCGATGCGCACCCGCTCGCGTACGATAGCGCCGTCCGCCGGACGCAGGATGTTGAACGGTGTTCCCTGCGCCAGCGCAAATGCTGCCACGCCTAGTACTGCCACCGCTGTTGCCAGCGCAGCTCTCCACACGGAATACTTGGGCATTTCCGTTCCCTCCCGGTTGTTCTCCACTATGATAGCCTCAGGTCGCGCGCAGAGAATAAACGTCCCTTCGCACTCCCTCTGCTTTTGGACGCCGAACGGTGCTGAAAGGTTACAGCGTCACTCTTTCTTTCGCGCAGGAAGGGTTCTATTCCTGCATCCGGGCTACTCGTCGCCTACCTCGCCGAAGTTGAACACGATCACCGCGAAATCAAACAGGGTGACCTCCGCATCCACGTCTAAATCCGCGTTGATGTTCCAGTTGGCATCGTACGGGTCGCTTCCGAAGGCTTGCACCAGCAACCCGAAATCGAACAGAGTAACCTCGTTGTCGCCGTCGATATCGCCGTTCACGAGGTAAACATCCACTTCAGGTGCACCCGGCGCAATCGTCACCTGCGGCACCACCCGACGCAGCCAGTGCATCCCGCGAAAGGCGATGTCGTACACGCCTTGTGGAGCGTTGTACAGGGTGAAGCGACCGGTCTCATCGAGATACACAACGTCACGTCGAACAACGTATCCGTTCTGGCGAAGTTCGACCTCGACCGGCATACCCGGAGGAATTACCCCCGCGTCGCCCAGCCATACCTTGCCACTGAAGCGTACCCCCGCTGTCTCTCCTATCTTAAGGGTGAGGATATCCATACCGGTCCAAGGGGGGTTACCAAACTGTGAAGATACCGCTACCACCACGTTACCCTCCTCATCCGCCGAGGCGGACAGGGGAGTGTCGGTAGCCTCTGAACTGCTAATGAACGTCTGCTCAGAGAGCAGCTCCCCCGTTGCACTGTACTGGGCAACGAGTATGGGGGTTGGCGACGAGTATCCCGTTCCCACGCTGGCGAAGACCCAGAGGTTTCCTCGCGCATCTCTGCTCATGCAACGAGCGACCTCGGATTTGGAGGGATCGCGCTGCCGGAGCCAGACGAGGTTACCGTCGCTACTGACCTTGAGCAAAAGCACGTACCTCTGTAACGGGTAGCCGTACTGCTGCACTGCATCAATTGCCATGTACACATTACCGTCCTCATCCAGTGCAGCCCCGGCAAAATAGAAGGTGTACTGTGTGACCGTGTGCTCATACCGCCATAGCCTGGTTCCTTCAGGAGTGTACTTAATCACAACGGCTCTTCCGCGTGAGGTACCAATCACATACAGACTATCGCCCCGATACAGCACAATCGGTTGACGTGTTAAGAGTCAACAAGGGCGTTTCCTACCATGCCACTTCCCACACCACCGCCTGATGAGGAGCAATGCTCAGCCTGTGCTCGAAGCGAGAGGAAACTGTCCGAACCTCGCCTGCATCGCTTTCTTCCCTCTTCTCGATGAGCCGTATCTGCTTCGCGCGGATACCGTATGCCGACGGGTTAAAGCGCATTGTCACCGACACCGGTTCATCCGCCACGTTTACGAAGAACAGCACCAGCCTCTTCTTCTCCGGCATAGACCACGCGCCGGTGTACACCGCAGGCGCACTCACCCACCACTCGCCCTCCCACTGCCAGTCGGCGCGGACGGTGGGGATGTTGCCCTCTAATCTGGGAGGACGCGCCATCTCGCCGTGCGTGAAGAAATCGCGATATCGCCAGCGCAGACGCACTATCTGCCTCAGAAAGCGGGCGTTGTCCTCTTCGCGCACGATATTGGGGTCTATCCAGCCGATTTGCTCGCCGAACACAAGTTGCTGTGCCGCCTTCATACGCAAGGCAAGGTCTTTGGTGTTTCCACCACGATACGCCCGCCCGAACATCTGGATAGCCTGTGAGTACACGGCGGGGAAGACGGGAACCTGCCTCTCGTGTTGCCAGTGCCAGGTGAGGTAGCCGTCGAACCACGCGATGAACGGCTCGGCGTTGCATTCGGTGGTGAGGGCGCGGTCGGCAGGCATCTCGCTGCGAATGCGTTCCAGCATCCGCCAGTAGCCTTCGTTCCACCAGTGCCCACCGCCCAGCGGATGTCCATGTGAGGCATCAAAACAGAGCACCGGAGGCGCGGCGGCAACCTGGTCGATATAGACCGCGTTCACACCATACTCGCTAAACAGGCGCATCACGATCTCGCGCACCTTATTCTGCCACAGCTCGGTAGCGGGGCACATCACCGCCAGACGCACGGGACTGCCGTCTGCTTCTTTGCTGCCGTACATCTCGGTGTAAGGGTTGCCGTTCTCGTCTTTGGTGGCAGCGGGCCTGGCGACCGTGCTGAACTGGAAGTCCTCCATACCCTTATCGCGCGTGTCCCATAGCCTGCCGTTGATGTAGGGCATGACGAAGACACCCGCCCCTTTCAAACGTCTTACCCCGTCGGCGAAGCCTTCTTTCACGGGGAAATAGTGCGGGTAGTCGTTATCGAAGGGTATCTGGTGCCAGTAGTACCAGTGAAAACCCACCGGTACGCCGCAGTATTTCGCGAACTCCTCCACAGGCGGAACCACCTCTTGCGTTCCACCGCTCGCCAGCGACCAGGCGGGCAGGTCACGCATCCACTCTCGAAACGTCTTCAGCGGACGCGGAGCGGTCCACGCGCTCACGCTACCCAGACGCGGAGAGGTGTCGTTCCCGCGTGGGTACCAACGTGCCTCCTGTATCACCCACTGACGATAGACACGCGCCGCGTCGTACCAGTCGCCTCTGAGCAGTTGCCACACTGCCTGTCCGCCGAGCGCAAAGGAGTTGCCCACCTTGCCCATATTCGGCACGGGATGCTCATAGATCATTCGCACACTGCGACCGGCGGGGTTGCTCTGCACGCCGATGTCTTTGGTACTGCCCATCGGGTCATGCAGGGCGAAGTACAGCCCTGTCGGACGCGGGCGTTGCGCGTATACCGCCAGCAGTTGCATACTGCACCAGCCGTTTGGGTAGGTGCTGCGATAAGCAAAGTTGCGTCTCCACACGCCCTGCTGGATTTCGCCCGGACCACGTGGGAACAGCACCGTGGCATCGTCGCCCGGCTCCGCAACCGCTATCTGCGGGAAGGTTACGCGCCACAGGCTCCAGCGTTTGCTCTCATTGTGCACCTGCAGGCTCCAGCGCAGGGCATGTCGTCGGCTATCGGTATGTGCCTGTGCGGTCACGCGGATGCCTGCAAAACGCGCATCGCGAGGCTGGCTCCAGTTCAGTACAAAGCCGTCACGCCGTCGTTGCATCGACACCTTTTGCCAGCCTTTATCCGCGCTCAGGGCAAGCAGGTCGCGTGTTGCGGCATCTCGCACGCTCAGCGTGAACAGAGGAGGATTGTCGGCGGCAAGCAGTTCACGCTCACGCAACAGGTCATAGAGGCTCTGTAGACGGAACCCCTCGTCCGTCTGCTCGATGAGGATGCCCAGTTCCCCCGCCGTGAACCGATGCCATCCTGAAGGCAACTGCCCGCTGACCACTCTCTCCGCTCCGGCAAAATCCCCCTGCGCTTCCAGACGCTCTGCCAGCGCGGCTGCCCAGAGCGCATACTGCCTCTCCCGCCCACGCAGGAACGACGCTTTCCGCCGAAAAGCTTCGATACGCTGGCGCAGCGCAGGCGTTGTCATCACCGCCGATACGGGTTGCCCATAGCTTCGCGACGCCTGCCGCACCGCATTCATGGGGTCTTTTGCCGTCCCTATCCACAGCCATGTGGAGACCTGCAGACCGGTGCTGTCCCAGCCCTGCCACGTAGAGTGCAGATAGGTACCGTATGCTCCGCGTCCATCGTGAATGAGCAGAGGCTGTCCCCACATGCCGATAGCGTCTTGTCCATCCGTGAGCACAGCCCATTCATCCAAACGGGCGGTTCCGCCGTCCGCAACCAGAGGCTGCTGGCGTATCGGTTCGCCGCCTGCCCAGCGGGTGAAGCTGGTATCGGGGAAGTTGAACTCCAGAAAGTGGAACTCGTCCCATGCGAAGGGCTGTTTCTGCTGCACCTGCGCTGTCACATACACCAGCGGCAACCGCCTGAACAGGAACCAGTGATACACCGCCGACGGCTCCGAGGGTGGACGCTTGCCGTCCGGCTGGCAATAGCGCGCCCGCACGCGCACTACCGTGCATATCTCGCCGTCCGAGACCACCTCCGCGCGCGCTTCGGGGTCAAAGCGCAGGTGGAAACTGCCCAGCGAATGATGGTGCACCCGGTCGTTCCACACAAAGGTATCCAGTCGCTTGCCCGTCGCCCGATAGAGAATGGCGGAGGGATAGCCTGCCTGCCGCGTATCGGTAAAGAGCATCTCGTAATGCTCGGCAGAGACAGCACGCGCCGGTTTGGATATGTCCGCGCCTCTTCGGCTTATCTGCAACCGCACCTTCCAGTCGCCCGCCCCCGGCAGTTGCGCCACAAGCACGCCTTCGCCGTCCTCGCCCGGCACAAACTGCACGGGAACCGGTTTCTTATCCGGCAGGGTCACCGCGCTCAGTGAAACAGCACCAGAACGCCCGATAAGGGGACGCAGCTTTACCGGAGATACCACCAGCCCATGTGAGGGCACACCACGAACAATCCACAACGCCTCTTCAGTGGATGCTACGCTCATACTGACCTCCATCAGGTTCCACAGGATAACGAACCAGAACAATCTCTTTTTCACAGCGCCCTTCCTCCCAGACGTGGTCCGCGCACGAAATTCGCGGAGGTACGGGGTGTCTCCTGCTGGCATCGTGAGCATACGATCAGGATGACAGGCTGTGTTCAGGCAATATCAGGCAATAGACGCAGGAAACACTTTCACCCCAGGCAAATATTTGATTATGGTACGGCAGGTGCAACCGTTTCCCTGTGAAAGGAACAAGCACGGATGAACAAAGAAAAGTGCTTCTACGAGACCCTGAAAAACCTCTTCATCGGAGTGCCCGTAGAGGGCGAATCGGGCTATATCAACCTGATGCGCATCAAGGCGCGCTACTTCGAAAGCGCCATGCGCCCCGAACTGCAAAAACTCATCGCGCAGGAACTCCAACCCTTCCCGGATTTCCGCGAAGAACTCTTTGACAAGCTCTACACCTTCTTCAAACGCTACTTTACCGAAAGCGGCAGCATCGGCTTTTTTTTCACCCCCTACCATCAGAGCGTCTACGAACAGGTGTACACCGACGACCGCGATGTGCTTCTCTTTTGGAAAACGCAACGGCTCTACTATGTCAAAACCGACAGGCTTTTTCAAAGTATGCAGATTGAAATAGACGGCTTCCGCTTCTACTTTGATGTTGTCGAGTTGGAGCATAAGAGGGCGAATGAAAAGCGGAGCCTCGTTTTCGAGTTCAAAGAGCGTCGCGGTGACGGAGTGCTAACCTTTACCGTGCACTACTCGGAACGCGGGCAACAGACCAAAATGGACGACATCCGCCGCGCCATCAAGGACGCCCTGAACTTACCGCGCTACACCGATGCGGTACCCTCTGAAGAGACACTGGAGCGCGCCTTCCGCACCTTCGAACGCCAAAACGAGGTGGACTACTTCCTCTGCAAAGACGCCCGGAGCTTCCTGCGCGAGCAGTTCGACCTGTGGATGTGGCAATACCTATTGGGTAAGCCGGGCGAAGAGCCGCAAACTGAGTGGACGGAAACGCGCCTCAAGCAGCTGCAAGCGCTCAAGCGCATCGCCTATCGGGTTATCGACTTCATCGCCGCCTTTGAGGATGAAGTGGTCAAAATCTGGAACAAGCCGAAGTTCGTGCTGCGTTCGAACTATGTGATTACGCTGGACAGGATACACGAGCGTTGCCCTGAGCTGGTGGAGCGAATTGCGCAACATCCGCGTTTTGCCGAGCAAATCAAGGAATGGCAGAATCTCGGCATGGTTGACTCCACCTTCACAGGCGAGGCTCTCTGGGAAAACAACCTCATGGGCAAGTCGCTGCACCCACGCTACCGCTTCCTGCCGATTGACACCCGCTACTTCAAAGACCTGGAGCTGGAGATCCTGAGCTTGTTTGAGAACCTGGACGACGCGCTGGACGGCTGGCTCATCAAAAGCGAAAACTACCAAGCGCTCAACACCATCCTGCCCAAGTTTCGGGGGAAAGTAAAATGCATCTATATTGATCCGCCGTATAACACAGGGAGCGATGAATTCATCTACGAAGACCGCGTTCGCCACTCCAGCTGGCTGACGATGATGGAGAATAGGTTCAAAATAGCCCGCGACTTTTTAATACAGAGCGGGATTATTTTTGTCAACATAGACGAAAGGGAACAGGCACGACTTGAGTCCTTGATGGAAGAAATTTTCGGGCACGGGAATTCTCTTGGCCCTTTTATCTGGCTGGCGCGAGCAGGCAAAGCTGTCACAGAAAGGCAATTGCAGGTAGCCCACGAGTATGTACTTTGCTTCGGCAAGTCAATTGCCGAGGTAAACCTGAAGCTTGTGGAAAGAAGGGTTACAAACTGCCGATATCGAGACGAACGCGGGGGGTATAACCGTGAGCTTCTTCGCCAGTGGGGTGGGCAACATGATCGTCGTGAGGATCGTCCCACTCTTTATTTTCCAATTCCGACTCCATTCGGCGTCGAAGTTTATCCCAAAAGGCCAGACGGTTCTGAAGGTTGCTGGCGTGCCAGCCGTGAGCAGGTTGAAAAAATGCTACGGGAGGGGGACTTGGACTTCGTGCGTGACGAAACGACGGGAGAGATTACCGTGTACCGAAAAATACGGGAAGGCACGGTTACTCTATCCGCCCCCTCGAATATCTTGGACGACTGCGGCACATCTGCTACTGCTACAACGGAGATCAAAGCGCTGTTTGCTGATAAAGTATTTGACACTGCGAAGCCAGTCAACTTAGCAAAACGCTGTATATCGTTAATTGCAGAGGAGAACAGCAGCTACATCCTTGACTTCTTCGCCGGCTCTGGCACGACGGCGCACGCGGTGATTAATCTCAACCGTGAGGACGGTGGGCGACGCAAGTATATTTTGGTGGAGATGGCAGACTACTTCTACACCGTGCTGCTGCCGCGCGCCAAGAAGGTCATCTTCTCGGACAAGTGGAAAGACGGCAAGGCGCAACCCGACGGTAAGGGGATTAGCCATTTCGTAAAATACTACGAACTGGAGCAGTTTGAAGACGCTCTGCGCAGGACGCGCTACCTGGACGACGACCTTTTCACACATCCACAAGGAGAAGACCCGTGCCAATACATCTTCCTGCGCGACCTCAAAATGACCCACGCGCTGGAGGTGGATTTGGAGCAGGGCACAGTGACGGTGGACCTGAGCAGGCTCTACGAGGACATTGATCTGGCGGAAACACTCTCCAACCTGACGGGCAAGTGGATCCGGCGCATCCACCCCGCCCCTGAAGACCCCACCAAGCCCGGCAAAGTGGAATTCACCGACGGCACAGAAGCCGACCTGAAAAACCCCGACTGGCGGCTGATCAAGTCCCTGATTTGGTGGTGAAACCCGATGGGCAGGAGCGGTCAAAAGCTCCTGACCAAGCGTCTGAGGCAGGTCTAAAGTTGGCAATTACTTGGCGATTGCGGCGATTAAGCGAGGGATGTAAGGCTATGAACCGGATCCTGCTCCAATCGATGGTCGAAGCGATTGCGGAGACGAGCCTGCCAACCGAGTGGGCAGACTTCGACTTTGCCGCCTTCTCCGCGTCGAAAACCCTCTGGGGCTACCAGCAACACGCGCTCCGAAACGCCCGCAACGCGCTTTGGAAGTACTATGAGGATTTCGTCGATTATCGGCAGAACGAACCCCTTGCCGTCCACCAGCAGCGCAAAGAGCGCATGTGGCAATGGTATCTGGACAACGCGCTTCACGGCGATAGACTGGCAATTGAACTGCCCAACAAACCTCGCCTCGCCAGCCTGCTCCGAGAGTATTACGAAACCGAAAACAACCGCATAGACTATCAACACTTCATTAACCGCATGTCTTTCTGGATGGCGACGGGGAGCGGCAAGACGTTGGTGATTGTTAAGCTTATCGAGTTGCTGGCGCAGCTTACTGGGCGTGGCGAGATTCCTCCCTGCGACATCCTGTTCCTGACGCATCGCGACGATTTGCTGGAACAGCTCAAACGCCATGTGGACGAGTTCAACGCGCGCGGCGACCTGCAGATTATCCTGCGTGAACTGCGCGAATACGACGCCGCCAGGCGTGAAACCCCCACGCTCTTTCGGGGGCAAGAGGCCACGGTCTTCTACTACCGCTCCGACAACCTCAGCGACGAACAGAAAGAGAAGATTGTGGACTTCCGCAACTACGAGAACGATGGGCGCTGGTACCTGCTGCTGGACGAGGCACACAAAGGCGACCGCGAGGATTCGAAACGCCAGCACCTCTACGCCATCCTGTCGCGCAACGGCTTCCTGTTCAACTTCTCGGCGACCTTCACCGACCCGCGCGACATCGCCACTACCGTCTACAACTTTAACCTGGAGCATTACATTCAGGAAGGCTACGGCAAGCATATCGCCCTCTTGAGGCAAGAGATGCGGGCGTTTCGAGATGAAGACGACTACACGGGCGCGGAGAAGCAGAAGATTGTTCTGAAATCGCTGATGATGCTGGCGTATGCGCGGAAGGCGTATCAGGCAATCCAGCAAAATAGGGGAGATCGCTTTTACCATCGCCCGCTGATGCTGGTGTTGGTGAACTCGGTGAACACGCAGGACGCCGATCTGGAGCTCTTTTTCCAGGAGTTAGAGAAAATCGCGCGGGAGGGCGTCGCCGACGATGTGTGGGATGCGGCAAGGAGCGAGCTATTAGAGGAGTTTCGCGAGGGTGTTGTACCGGAGTTCGAAAGCGGCGTTAAGGCAAACATCGACGAGGCAACTTTGCAAAATCTAAGCTACAAAGACCTGCTCCAAGAGGTTTTCAACGCCCCCTCCAGCGCGGAGATAGAGGTTTTTATCCGCCCCTCCAATCGGCAGGAGATGGCGTTCAAGCTCAAAAACGCAGACACACCTTTCGCGCTCATCAAAATCGGCGACATCTCCAGGTGGCTGAAAGAGAAACTACCTGATTACGAAATCAACGAGCGATTCGACGATGAGGGATACTTCGCGCGGCTCAACGAGGACGACTCACACATCAACATCCTGATGGGGTCGCGTACCTTCTACGAGGGCTGGGATTCGAACCGACCGAATGTGATTTGCTACATCAATATTGGTGTCGGTGAGGACGCAAGGAAGTTTATCCTACAATCTATAGGGCGCGGCGCGCGCATCGAACCCCTGCCGCACAAGCGCAAACGACTGATTCCTCTGTACAACGCTGGCGAGGTAGACAAAGCAATCTTTGACCAGCTTAAACCCTATGCCCAGCCGTTGGAGACACTGTTCATATTCGGCACAAACCGCACGGCCCTACAAACCGTGATTCAGGAGTTACAAAAAGAGAGACTCGGTGCCAAAGAACGTCGTCTGGAGGGTGTTGAGGTCAATCCGGCTGTACGCGCTCGCCTGCTGCTGATTCCTGTCTATCGAAAGGTGGAGACGCCGTTGGTCAGCCAACGTGTCGTTGCGAAGTTCGTTATAGACGGCGAAGAGTTCAAACACATCAAACAGCTCGCAGAGGCAACCGACGAGCGCGTGCTGCTCTGTCTGACGGATGCTACGCCCCAACAGATTGCTTTGCTGAAACGAAGTGTCGAGACGCCAGACACCTATTACCGTTTCAACGGCACACGGCGCGGCGACCTGCTGCGCTTGCTGGGCCAGACCGTGCGTTACTTTGCGCTTTCGCCCTATGAAACTGAGGGGCTGAAACCGTTGGAAGAGGAGATACGTCACTTCCAGCAGATTCGTGTAACTCTGGAAGATATCGCCTCCTTACAGGAGAAATTGAACGCGGTCAGGGGCTATCCTGAACGGGTGCAGGAGGTACGCGCCCTCTATGGGAAAATATCGCCTGAGGAATATGAGGCGAAGAGCAGAGGGTTAGCCGCTAATCAAGAGTTTACCTATGACGGACAGAAAATCTCTATTAAGCACATTGCACAGCACTACTACCTGCCCCTGATTGTCAGTGAGAGCGAACGCGTGGAGTTCATTCGACACATCATCAGAACCAACAGCGAGCGACAGTTCGTTCGCGCCTTAGAAGGCGTTCTTGCGCAACCTGAGAATGCATTCAAAGAGCTGGATTGGTGGGCGTTTAGCAAGATAGACGAGAGCCTGGACGAGGTTTTCTTGTGGTACTGCGACCCCAACGCCAACCGCATGGCGAAATTCAAGCCCGACCTCATCTTCTGGCTCCAGAAAGGCAACGACTACTGGATTGTGTTCGTGGACCCGAAAGGCGCAGAACATATCGACTGGCAACGCAAGCTGGAAGGATATCGAGTGCTTTTCGAGCAGCATGGCAAGCCGAGGGAGTTCGTGCACAACGGCTATACCGTCCGAGTGCTACTGCTGTTTTATACAAGCGATTCCAACAGAATACCTACCACTGAGCGAGATTATTGGTTTGATAGAGTGGAGCAGCTGCCGGCCAAGTGTTGTGGCATAAAGAGTTGAGGATATAGAATATGGGCGCTTCCTCTATGGTACTCTGCCACACATGATTGTTTGGATATGGGCGGAGCCGTTCCGCTTGCTGTCATTCTGAGCGAAGCGAAGAATCTCGTTGTATCGCCACTCTGAGATGCTTCGCCGACGCTCTGCATGACAAAATAGGATGAAAAGAATCCCCCCACCATTGAAGTGGTGGGCTATGGTGAGGATAAACCTGTCTTCACAGGTTGTTCAATCCGCGCAGGCGGATTTTGCTCTGCTCATAGCCCATGATTTCAATCGTGGAGTTCAGCATGGTGAAGACGTAAAACCACCTTGTCTGCATCCAAATAATCACGTGTGGCGAACTAATAGAGCGAATAGTAGTTCGTCCGATTGACATGGTATCAAGGCTGGGCTATGATATTAGGGCCAAAAGTCAGCAACGCAATCAGGCTTCGGAAACCAGAGGTGAATCGCTATGGAGCAAAAGATTCTCGCCGCAAGCATGGTGGTGATTCTGATGGCTGCAACACTGTTTGCTCAAGCCGACCGTACCCGTAAGAAGCTCATCCAGTACGGCTGGGGAGTGCCAACGACCGCCTTTGTGCGGGCGAACATTTCCAGGATGGAAAGCCAGTGCCCTTTCTTTGACGGGCTGGTCATCAAGACCGAGGGCGGCTGGAAAGCATTCCCGGCTCACGTCTTCCGTAAAACCCCCTTTGACCGCCAGGAGTTCGTTGAAGACATCAACAACCTGCGAGCAACCGATTTTCGCCAATTTACCGAAAACTTCATCCTGATGTGGGGAACACGAGAAAAGGACTGGGACTGGTTTAACGACAGCGATTGGCGGAGCGCGGAATACAACGCCCGCAGGCTCGCCTATGTAGCCAAAGCGGGAAATTGTGTCGGTATCTGTTTTGACCCTGAACCCTACAATGGAAACCCCTGGCACTATCCCAGCTTGCCGAATGCCTCCAGTAAATCTTTTGCCGAATACTGGAACAGGGTTCGCGAGTGCGGTGCAAAGTTCATGAGAGCACTGCAAAGGGAGTTCCCGAACATCCGCATCTTGACGTTTTTCTGGTGTAGCCTTTTCAGCGACATCGTCGACATCCCTGACCCGAAGGAGCAGATGGAGCGTTTGTCCAGGCACCACTACGGCTTGCTGCCGGCGTTTCTGAACGGGATGCTTGACGCGGCAAACGAACAAGTTGTCATCATTGACGGCAACGAACCTGCTTACTACTACCGCGAACCGGAGCAGTACTTCCGGGCCTACCATCTGATGAAACAGCGCGCCCTCTCGCTGATTGCCCCCGAAAATCGCCGCAAATACACCCTGCAAGTGCAGGCGGGTTTTGCCCTTTACGTGGACCTTTACTTTGGCTTAGTGCCATTCGAATACGCCTGGGGACGAGTCGGTCACTTCTTGAAGCCTGAAGAAAAGGCAAGATGGTTTGAGCACAACGCCTATCATGCTTTGCTTACCAGCGACGAATATGTCTGGTGCTACAGCGAACGCATGGACTGGTGGGGCACTCAAGAGAAGTCACAATGGCATAACTTTGTTCCAGAAGGGGCTGCCGACGCGCTGAAAGCCGCGAAGCAGAAAGTGGAACAAGCAAAACCCCTTGGTTTCTCCATCAGGGAAACGTTAGCCGAGGCGCAAAAGCGAGCGGACGAAGCAAGGGAGAAGTAAACACAACGTACGAAGGGAGAGGTGCGTTCCCCTGCATTTTGGAGAACCGGATAGTGAATGCGCTGCTTGACCGTCGGGGATATCGCCATGTCACACACCCCCTCCCGTTGTGCTTGCACACATTATACCAAAGGTCTCTCCTATTGTCCTCTCGGTGCGTTCAGTGCCTCTTGCAGCATCCGCGCGCTCTCTACATGCCATATCGGCTGGATTTCGAACTCGGTAATGTTTAGCGGCGTCTCAATCTCCACCCGCGCCACGTAACGGTCCCCAACAGCGATGACCAGCGTGCGCCCTACGTTCTTCGCGGAAAACTTCCATAGCCTGCGCCGCCCCTCATCGGTCAGGCGCACCTTGACAACCCCGTACTCACCTGTCAATGGGGGTGGGGCGGGAGCGGTACGCAACTCGGCATCGGGTTCGAACTGCGCTTCGGTCAGCACGATAGGCGCACGCTCCAGCAGTTGCTCCACAATAATCGCCCTTGCGCCGGGGCGGATGGCAGGCTCTTCACCTGCCGAGAAAGACTTCGCCTGCACATCCCCCTTACGGTAGACATACACGGTCTTATTCGCCACTATTGCCGTTAAATCGTCGGGTAGCGCAATAAACATCACGCGCGATCGTTGCAAAGGCGGCTCCTCGATGCGCTGAAGCTGCCACCGGGTGAAAAGGTGGCTGCCAATGAACCACAGCGCAATCAGCAGGATGACCGGTATCACAAAACGCAGCGATGGTAAAGCACGAAACATACCTTCTGGTTCCTTTCCCGTGTTTTTAGTAAACGAACTCCCGAATGTCGTATGTTGCGCGTTGTACACCGCGCGGTAGATGCAAACTCGCTTCTATCTCGCGTCGCTGTGCGCGCATCTGTTCGGGCGACAGGGGACGAATCCCTGCCTCCTTTGCCATCTGCGTGTATTCGCCCGCAAACGGCTCTATCAGCTCCGAGAAGTACAGAATATCCCCTGCGCTCCATGGCAGGCGGTTCAACAGGGCAACCGTCTCCGCAACGTGCCGGTGCGCATAGCGGTCTCCCCCTGCCCCCAACAAGATAATGATTCCCACCGCTATGCCCGCCTCCTTGAGCGCATCCACAAGCTGTATGACCTCCTCATTCGTCTGCGGCTTGCGCAGGAAACGCAAAAGGTCCTCACAGCCGGTTTCCACTCCTATATACACCCGCCGCACCCCCAGCTGTTGCAGCTCGCGCAATTCCGTGACGCTTTTTCGGTAACCGGTGAAGGCGTCGATGAAGGAGTACATGCCCTGAAAGCGCACGGGATGCTCCTCTCGCCACTGCTGCAGGTCGTCCGGAGAGAGGTCGTCGGGTTCTATCGGAAATGTCTCACGTATCACCTGCAGCAAGGGAACCAGCATCTTCTGCGGTGCCACCAGCGCGTTCGCATCGGCTAAGAATATGCGGTTGCGCAGACGCAGGGTGTCGCCGAAATACTCCTGCACCCTGGCAATGTGTTCGCGCAGCTGGTCAGGCGTCTTGATGGCAAACCGTCGGTCACGGTAGAAATCGCAGAACGTACAGCGGTTCCAGTGACACCCTTCGGTAACCTGCAGCACCAGCGCAAGGTACTGGTCAGGCGGAAGGATACTTACCGGCTTGTACACCTGCAGAAATCGTTGCGCGTCCCGATGGTGAGCTTCTACATCCCAGCTACGCGCTTTCTCCAGCGCGTGCTTGCAGGTGGGGTCGCCATCCTGCGGAAAGAAGTCCAGCGCCTGTACCACCATCTGGTTCGCCCATCGCAGGATGCTATCCGCCTCATCGCTGCTCAAACGGCGCAAGTGTCTGGCGTCATCAGGTGTTACCCACTTGCATACCACTCGTCCGTCCAGCCCTCGCTTATAGTTGACGCCATCGATGTACGCCATCCAGAGCCTGCCCGCAGGGTCGAACGTGTACACCTCCCGCTCATCCAGCATCAGCGAGATGGCGTGTCGCTTCACCCCTACCCACACGCGTTCTGCCAGAGGCGGGGCAGGGTATTCGACATGATGCAACAGGTTGGGCGAGAGAGTCTGTGTGGACATGGTGCGCTACGTCAACCTCACCGGCACACCTCTTTCGTGCAGGTACCGTTTGAGCTCCGCGATAGTATAGTGTCCGTCATGCACGATGCTGGCAACCAGCGCGGCGTCCGCTAACCCTTCGGTCAGAGCATCGTACAGGTGTTCCGGCTTACCTGCGCCGCCGGAGGCAATAACGGGAATGCTCACCGCTTGCGCTACCGCTCGTGTCAGCTCGATGTCATAACCGATTTGGGTACCGTCGCGGTCCATGCTGGTCAGCAGAATTTCACCCGCCCCCAGCTCCTCTACCCGCCGTGCCCACTCGATGGCATCCAGCCCTGTGGGTTTGCGCCCGCCGTGCGTGTACACCTCCCAGTACGGCGTGCCATCAGGCTTTGTACCAACCCGGCGAGGGTCTATCGCCACCACCACACACTGGCTGCCAAACCGCTCCGACGCCTCGCGGATGAGGTCGGGGTTCTGCACGGCAGCGGTGTTGATGCTGATTTTGTCCGCACCTGCCTTCAGGATGCGTCGGAAATCCTCCACCGTACGAATGCCTCCCCCAACGGTAAAGGGGATGAACACCTGTTCTGCCACGCGCGCCGCCATCTCCGCTACGATGTCGCGCTGCTCATGGCTGGCGGTAATGTCCAGAAACACCAGCTCGTCCGCCCCCTGTGCGTCGTACAGCGCGCCGAGCTCCACCGGGTCGCCTGCGTCGCGCAGGTTCACGAAGTTGACACCCTTTACTACCCTGCCGTCTTTCACATCCAGACAGGGAATAATACGCTTGACCAGCATTGTTGACCCCTCAAGGTAATAGCACCTCTATTGTACCGCTTTTGGAAGAGGATGTCATGCAGAAATGCGGTATAATGGTGCTGGTGATGCCAGATGGTGACGTTAACCATTGAAGAACTGTATGAACAGCACATTGCCTCGCGCTCGATAGAGGAGCAGCTGCGTCTGGTGCAGCTCATCGCGCAGAAGCTGTCCGAGCAGGCGAAGGAGGCACCCAAACCACAGCGCAGCATTATGGAACTACACGGCTTAGGGCATGAGATATGGGAAGGCGTAGACGCCCAAGAGTACGTGAACCAATTGCGAGACGAGTGGGACCGTGATGACACCGCTACATGAGGCACTACGTGGGATCCAGTCTCTGGCTCTGGACTCGGCACCCGTTATCTACTTTGTAGAAGCAAATCCACGTTACGACGCAGTGGTTACAGAAGTCTTCCGTCAATTTGTTGAAGGTACAATCAGAGGACTGACTTCTGTAGTGACGTTAACAGAAGTGCTGGTAGTGCCGATGCGAATTGGGGACAGTTTCCTTGCTCGAGCGTACCGCGAACTGCTACTGAACAGTACCGATTTCGCTACGGTGCCTGTTACCTCAGAGATAGCTATCCGCGCTGCAGAGCTGTGTGCTCGATACGGGTTGCGCACGCCTGATGCCCTGCAGATAGCCACCGCGCTGGCACATCGGTGCGATGCGTTCCTCACCAACGATGCGCGGTTGAAACAAGTAGATGCGGTTCGCGTGCTGGTGCTGGACGATTTAGCAGAAGAGGTGTCGGGGGACTGACCCCCTTGCGGAGGTCAGTCCTGTGAAGGGGTAACGTCGCTGAAGAACGGCAGGTAGTTGCGCCACACTTCGTTCTTAGCGCCCTCGATGTACTTGCTGAGGCTGATGTAGGGCACGTAGCGCGGCCGGCGCGGCTGCCTCAGCAGAGTCATCCCCGTCTGGTGCAGCGGCTTATCGCCCTTCTTCAGGTTGCACTTGCGGCAACAAGTCACCAGGTTCTCCCAATCGTCGCTACCGCCGAGACGACGCGGTATCACGTGGTCCACCGTCAGGTCTTTACCCCGGTAGCCGCAGTACTGGCAGGTATAGTCGTCGCGGGCGAAGATGGTGCGCCGCGTGAGCTTGAGCTCAGGCAAGGGGCGCTTGACATGATAGCGCAGCTTCACCACCGACGGAACCTGAATCACCCTGTCCACCGTGCGCAAACGGATTCCGTCGGCGTGCAGCACTTCCGCCTTGCCCAGCAGCACGAGCACCAGAGCGCGCCGCACGTTGCACACGTTCAACGGCTCGTAGTCATTGTTCAATACCAGAACTTGTCTGTCCGTCTCCAACACCGATCCCTTCCTGTTTACAGGTAACGAAAAAGCCCACTGCGGACACGGCAGCGGGCTTGACCGATTAGCTATATCGGGTACGCATTACGTGTCCGAAGCGATGATGACGCCAATGCCTGTCCTGTTGCGCAGGCATTCCCCAGCAACGCCACCGCCAGATGAAACGCGGTTCATGCATACTATGTCGCCGAAAACTGAGTTGCAACACTTCACCTCAAAAGAGTATAGCAATTGTATTATAGCCACAAGATGGCGTTCTTGTCAAGGGAAATCTTGACGAAGAGAGATTTCTCTGATACCATGTAACAGGGATTGTACGAATCGCTACGAGACAGGAACAGGCGGTTCGTCGCGAATCTTGAACCAAGAAGGAGGAGAGTCATGGCGGTTAAAGTCGGAATTAACGGCTTCGGACGCATCGGACGATTGGTCCTGCGTGCGGTTCTCGCAAAGTACCCCAGCGATATCGAAGTGGTTGCCATCAACGACATCGTCGATGCCCATACCAATGCTCACCTGCTGAAGTACGATACCAACTACGGTACGCTCCCCAACGAGGTGAAGGCAGACGACGAGAATATCTACGTTGACGGTAAAGCCATTCGCAGCTTCGCTATCAAAGACCCTGCCACCATTCCCTGGGGCGAGCTGGGCGCGCAGATTGTGGTGGAGAGCACCGGACTGTTCACCGACGCAGAGAAAGCGAAGGCGCACCTGCGCGATACGGTGAAGAAGGTCATCATCACCGCGCCTGCCAAGAACGAGGATGTGACCATCGTCATGGGCGTAAACCACGAGACGTACGACCCGGCGAAACACCATATCGTCTCTAACGCCTCCTGCACCACCAACTGCTTGGCGCCGGTGATGCGTGTGCTGCAGGATAGCTTCGGCGTGGAGAAGGGCTTCATGACCACCGTACACGCCTACACCAACGACCAGCGCGTGGCGGACCAGGCGCACAAAGACCTGCGACGCGCCCGTGCCGCCGCGATGAACATCATCCCCACCTCTACCGGCGCGGCGAAAGCCATTCACCTGGTGGTGCCCGAGCTGAAAGGCAAGATGCACGGCGTCGCCCTGCGCGTGCCCGTTGCAACGGTGTCCGTGGTGGACCTGGCGGTGCTCTTGAGCAAGGAAACCACCGAGACCGAGATTAACGACGCCCTGCGTGCCGCAGCGAACGGACCGATGAAGGGCATCCTGAAGGTCAGCGATGAGCCTCTGGTTTCGGGCGACTTCAAGGGCGACGAACATTCGTCCATCGTGGACGCCCTCTCCACCATGGTGCTGGGTGGCAACATGGCAAAGGTGCTCGCCTGGTACGACAACGAGTGGGCATACTCGGTGCGCGTTGCCGACCTGATCGACTACATGGTGCAGAAGGGTCTGTAAGTTACGGCGTAACAAGGGCGGGCTATTCCCCGCCCTTTTTGATTGCTGCCACAGGAGGTGTCACGATGAACAAAAAGACCATTGAAGATATCGAGGTCAAGGGCAAGCGCGTGCTGGTGCGCGTGGACTTCAACGTGCCACAGGATGAAACGGGTAAAATCACCGATGACCGCCGCATCCGTGCCGCCCTGCCCACCATCCAGTACCTGATGAAGCAAGGCGCGAAGACCATCCTTGTTTCACACCTGGGGCGCCCCAAGGGCAAACCGGAAGACAGGGAAAAATTCACGCTGAAACCCGTCGCCGAGCGACTGAGCGAGTTGCTGGGCAAAACGGTACCCCTGGCACCTGACTGCGTGGGACCGGAAGTGGAGAAGATGGTGCAGGCGATGAAGGATGGCGACGTTCTGCTGCTCGAGAACGTGCGGTTCCACCCCGAGGAGGAGAAGAACGACCCCGAGTTCGCTAAACAGCTCGCCTCGCTGGCAGAGGTGTACGTGAACGACGCCTTTGGCACGGCACATCGCGCCCACGCCTCCACCGAGGGCGTCACGAAATACCTGCCCGGCGTCGCTGGTTACCTGATGCAGAAGGAGATTGAGTACCTTGGCGGCGCGCTGGCGAACCCGAAACGCCCCTTCATCGCCGTGCTGGGCGGCGCGAAGGTAAAAGACAAAATCCCCGTTATCGAGAACCTCATGGGCAAGGTGGATCGGCTTATCATCGGCGGAGGCATGGCGTACACCTTCCTGAAGGCTCAGGGCAAGGAGATCGGACAATCCTTGCTGGACGCTGACTCTTTAGACTTCTGCCGCGAGATGCTGACGAAAGCGGGCGATAAAATCCTTTTGCCGGTGGACGTGGTGGTCGCCGACGGCAACCCATTCGAGAAGGGACCGGATGCGGTGCAGACGCAGGTGGTGTCGGTAGATGCCATCCCCGCCTGGTGGCAGGGAGTAGACATCGGTCCCGAGACACAGAAGCGATTTGCCGAAGCGGTGAAAGGTGCGGGAACCGTCGTGTGGAACGGGCCGATGGGCATCTTCGAGTTCGATAAATTCGCCGTCGGCACCCGCGCAATGGCACAAGCGTTGGCAGACTCCGGCGCGGTGACCATCGTGGGTGGAGGCGATTCCGCCGCGGCGGTGGAGCAGCTCGGCTTCGCCGACAAGATGACGCATATCTCTACCGGTGGCGGCGCGTCGCTGGAGTTCCTGGAAGGCAAGGTGTTGCCCGGCGTCGCGGCGCTACAGGATAAGTAGCCTCTCATCCGTGCCCCTCTCATGAGAGAGGGGCACCCTCTTTCTGCTCATGGGCAAAGGAAGCTGTGGTCAGTCATTCGAACTCCGGCAAACATCACACCGCTCCCGCACAGCGACATGTTCTCTGCTTGACATCCGGCAAAACTGTGCATATAATAACATGGTGAGTTTGTTTGTCTTGCAACCGCAAACTCATCCCTTTTTAACACGGTATCACTTCGTCGAGAACACAGGAGGATAGGAGGCAGCGATGCATTTGATAAAACAGGCGGGACGCAGCAGGAGCATGTCGCTGGCGTCCACGCTGTTTGCGTTGCTGGCCGTCTCACGAGCGCACGCCGCCGAGGCCATCGAACTCCCTCCATTCGGTCCTACTGAGCGCACGGTGCTGTGGGTAGTGCTGCTGTTTGCGTTACTGGCGGTGGGGTTCGGCTTGTGGTTGCGCGCGTGGACGCTGAAGCAAAGCCCCGGCAACGAAAAGATGCAAGAGGTCGGGCGTGCTATTCAGGACGGCGCATACGCCTACCTGAAGAGGCAGGCGAAGACCATGATATGGTTCGTTCTGCTTATCACGGTGGGCTTGTGGTTGCTGTACACGCCCGTCTACTCGGATAAACCCATCCTTGCGGTTGGTGTGGCGATAGCGTTCTTCATGGGTGTCGCCGCATCCTATTTCGCCGGCGTGGTAGGCATGGATATGGCGGTCAAGGGTAACATGCGCACCGCCAATCAGGCGTTGACCACGTTTAAGGGCGCGCTGGAAACCGCCTTCCGCGCAGGCGCGGTATCAGGAATGGCGACCGTCGGCTTGGGACTGCTGGGCGCGATTACCATCTTCCTGCTGTTTAAGGAAGATGCGATGAAGGTGCTGGTAGGTTTCGGGTTCGGCGGCAGCCTTGCTGCGCTGTTCATGCGCGTGGGTGGTGGTATCTACACCAAAGCCGCCGATGTGGGCGCAGACCTGGTAGGGAAGGTAGAGGCTGGCATCCCCGAAGACGACCCGCGTAACCCCGCAACCATCGCCGACAACGTAGGCGACAACGTGGGCGACTGCGCCGGTATGGCAGCGGACGTGTTCGAGTCCTACGAGGTCACCCTGGTAGCGGCGATTATCCTGGGTGCAGCCACCGCCAGCGTGCTGACCGGCACCGCGGTGTTGAAACTTATTGTGTACGCCCTGCTGGTGCGCGCGGTGGGCGTGATTGCCTCCATCATCGGCGTGCTGGGCGTGCGTGGAGCCGACCGTGAAGACCTCGACCCCATGCGTCCCATCACCGTCGGCTTCAATATCTCGTGGTGGGTTGCGCTGGCAGGTTTCGCCATCGTCAGCTACTTCCTGATGAACGACATCGCGCTGAAGCCGGAGCTGGGAGGACGGCAAGTGGAATGGTGGCGGTTCTTCCTCGCCAACGCGGCAGGTCTGGTGATGGCGCTGCTGATCGAACGCCTCACTGAGTACTTCACCTCCACCGAGAAGAAACCCGTCACCGAAATCGCCTACTCGTCCAAGACCGGTCCTGCCACGATGATTATCGAGGGTTTCGCTACCGGGTTGGAGAGCAGCGTGTGGGCGATAGGCGCGATTGTGATTGCCCTGCTGACACCGCTGTTCATCTTCCCACCTGAGCAGTTCGGCGGTGCTATCCTTTCGTTCTACGGCATCGCGCTGACAGGCTTGGGATTGCTGGCAACCACCGGTTTCATCCTGGCGATGGACACCTTTGGCCCCATTTCGGACAACGCCAACGGCATCTTCGAGATGTCCGGCGCGCTGAAGGAGCAGAAGGTGGTTCCGGGGCGGCTGAGCGGTGACCGTATCGTGCACCGCCTGGACTCGGTGGGCAACACCACGAAGGCTCTGACCAAGGGCTTTGCCATCGCTACGGCGGTTGTCGCGGCGACCGCGCTGTTCCACTCCTTTGTGGAGGACGCGCAGCTGGTAGGCAAGGGATTGCCGCTGGACTTGCCGGAAATCTTCATCGGCTTGCTGATTGGCGGCGCAGCGCCGTTCCTGTTTTCGGCGTTTTCCATCAAGGCGGTTGGGCGCGCCGCGTTCCAGCTGATTGAAGAGGTGCGTCGGCAGTTCCGCGAGCGACCGGGCATCATGGCGGGCACCGAGAAGCCCGACTACGGGCGTAGCGTGGCTATCGTTACCGCCGCCGCGCAGAAGGAACTGCTGGGACCGGGCGTGCTGGCAATCGCCCTGCCGATACTGGTGGGGTTCGGTATGGGCTTTAACGATCCGGTAAAGGGCGCGCAGGCTCTGGGCGGTTACCTCGCAGGAGCCATCCTTACCGGACAGCTGATGGCGGTGATGCTGGCGAACTCTGGCGGCGCGTGGGACAATGCCAAGAAGAAGATCGAGGACGGCCTGTTCGGTGGTAAAGGAACTGAATACCACAAGGCGGGCGTCATCTGCGATACCGTCGGTGACCCGTTCAAGGACACCGCCGGACCTGCGCTGAACCCGCTGATTAAAGTGATGAACCTGGTGGGCATCCTGATCGCGCCGGTAGTGATTCAGCCGATTGCCCCTGTTGCGCGTGCCGCAATCGTTCTGGTTGCTCTGGCAGCGCTGACGTTCGCGGTCTACTGGAGCAAGCGAGGCTCTATTGTAGACCAGGTGGAGCTGGCAACCGCTACCGCCGAGCCGGTACCCGCCGGCAAGGGCGATCGCTAAAACCCCGATGACACAGGGCGAGCGGCGCCGCTGCTCGCCCTTTTTTGATAGGCTGGTAAGATGGAACGGCTGGTCAACCATCTACAACAAGTAGCAACCCATCACGACCTTGCGCAGCTCCATCAGTGGCTGTGCACCTATATGGTTTATGTGCAATCCGGCACGCCTCCCACAGCCGAAATCACCCCCTATGACCCGCGCGCACCGCTTCTCTACGGCTTGCGCTGGAAAGGTCTGCATCTGCTGGTTCCAGACAGGATGTTACAGGCGGTGCCCGCACGTCCGCTGGCATTACTGGCTGTACGGGGTTATCTGGAGGCTCAGGCGCGAAGGCGGTTAACAATACGCTCTATCCTGCTCACGCTCTTGATTGTGTTCACTATCCCCCCGATGCTCTTTCATCTTGCCCCTCCCACACACGGCAAAGCGTACCACTGGCTGCTGCACCTGCTTGTAGTGGTGCCTATTGAAAGAGTATGGGCGTGGCAACGAAAAATCGCCCGTCGTATAGACCGCGAGGTGCTCAAAAGCATCGGGGAAACCGATGTCTTCCTGCAAGCGCTTATCACAGTCATCAAAGCAGATATCCAGATAAGAGGTGTGGAAAGAAGTGTTGTAGAGATGGTCGGCAGGCTCAATTCCCTACGTAAGGAGAATGGTTATCCCGAGGTAACGCGATGGATGAACTATTGCCTACGCCTCCTCCGGAAGACAATGAACAGAAGCAACCTTCTTCTCCCGCCGTCGACAAGGGCGAGTTCCTGCGCCGACATCCCCCTGATGAGTATAATAAGGTAGACAAGGTTAGGATATAGGAATAGCCGATGCAAGCCCCTCAAAGCGTTCAGGAAACTCAACCCGAATATCGGGCTCTGGAAAGCGCACACCCATTTATGCAATGGTTGCGTACATACCTGTTGTGGGCTCAGATAATGGGATTGGAACCGCGGGTATTCGCTTTTGTTTCCGATGGAGAGCCTTCGGTGGAGAACAACCTGCGCTGGCAGAAGGATAGCCTGTGGATAGATAGCAGCCTGTTGGAGCGAATGTCTCCGCGTCTGCTTGCTATCCTTGCAGTGCGTAACTATATGGAGCAGGAAATCTGGCGCAGGTACCTTCCCCTTCTTCTGCTGGTGGGGGTCACGGCGCTCGCTCTCAGCTTTGCCGCCGCCTCCTTCCTGCAAAGGCTCTTCGGGGAGAATATACTTTGGCACCTCACCCACATCTTCGTGATACCGCTGTTTCTCGAGATACCTTCCCTGTTGCGTGAATACGTCCGCCGCCGCGCAGACGAGGAGACCCTGCAACGCCTTGCAGAGCCGGAGACCGTCCTTCTTGCGATGGAAAAAGCGGTGGAAGAGAGCTACCGCAACGGTGAAACCGACAAGCGACTGCAGTCAATGCTCAAGCGATTGAACCGCGTGCGAGCAAAGGCAGGAGAGCCTCCGCTTACTCTGGAGCAAATCAAAGCGCAGGCAGGCGAACCCCTGCACCGCGAAGAGGAAGAGCAACTGCTAACGGTGAACACTGCACCACAGGAGGAGGGATAAATAGTCTGTATGCCACGTATTAAACCACCAGCATTGCGCCCGGGTGATACCATTGGTGTGGTATCGCCCAGCAGCTATAAGGCGATAGAAGCCCTGCAACCGGGTATCGAGAAAGTCCAGCGGCGCGGCTACCGGCTGGTCTTCGGAGAGCACGCCTTCGACCGACGCGGCTACCTGGCAGGAGAGGACCGCGATCGCGCCGCCGACCTCAACGCCATGTTTGCCCGCGAGGACGTGAAAGCCGTCCTCTGCACGCGCGGTGGCTACGGGGCTTCGCGCATTCTGGACTATCTGGACTGGGACACCATCCGCGCGAACCCCAAACCGCTCATCGGCTACAGCGACATCACCACCCTGCACCTCGCCTTCTTGCGCCATACCGACATGGTGGTCTTTTACGCCCCGATGATTATCACCCTCGCCCGCGAGGTTTCCGAGCTAACCCTGAGCAACTTCTTTGAACTGCTGGAGAAACCCGAACCGCTAGGCATATACGATACGCGAGAGGGAAGGGTTCAAACGCTGGTGCCCGGCGTGGCAGAGGGTGAATTGACCGGTGGCTGTCTGTGCCTTGTCGCCGCTACCTGCGGCACGCCGGAACAGATAGACGCGAAGGGCAAAATCGTGGTGCTGGAGGATGTGGACGAACCTCCCTACGCGGTAGACAGAATGCTAACGCAGCTCAAGCGGTGCGGCGTGCTGGACGAGGCGGCAGGTTTCGTCATCGGCGAGATTACCAACTGGGAGCAGCACACAAGCGACCGCTCAGAGACGTTAACCATCGACCAAATCTGGGAGGACATCATCGTGCCCCTGGGCAAACCCGCTATCACCGGCTTTCCCTTCGGACATGTCACGAACCCGCTGACCATACCGCTGGGAGTGAGGGCGCAGCTGGATGCCACTGCGGGCACGCTTACTTTGCTCGAACCCGCAGTATCGTGAGAGGCGAACGGAACAAAAAGGCACCGGCATAAACCTCGCCGTCACGGGCAAGAGAAAGAAAGCCGGTGCCTTAACTATTCCTCTCAGCAAATCAGTCAGTGTCGATTCGATAAGCAGGCGGGGGAATAGTCCACGATTAGTAATGCCCGCAGCTACTGCAGCCGCCGGCCTCCTGCCCCTCGTCGGTAGCGAAGGACTGCCCGCAGCCGCAGGACCGAATGGCGTTCGGATTATCGATCTTGAACCCGCCACCGAGGCTGTCTTCCACGAAATCCACTTCCGAACCGCTCATATAGCCCAGGCTCAGCGGGTCAATCACAATCTTCACGCCGTGCGAGTCGAAAATCTGGTCGCCTTCATCCACGATGTCATCAATCGCCATGCCGTACTGTAAGCCGGAGCAACCGCCACCCGCTACAAATACGCGGAGCATGGCGTCGTTCTTACCCTGCGCTTCCATGATGTTGCGAATCTCGGTTGCTGCCCGTTCGGTCAATGTAATCATCGCGCTGTTTCCACCCCTTATCTGAGTATCGGACTGTTATAGTATACCTCTTCTGCTAGCCAGCGTCTATCCCGTGCGCTCCACCCGGAGGGCGAGCACCCAGCCGAGCCGTGCAACATACTCGGCATGATCGCTCTAAGTATTTAGCCATGCAAATTATATCCTATTTTCGCAGAAGATGCAAGTGGATTTCATTCAATCCCCTGCGCGGCGAGCCAGCGCTCGGCGTCTATCGCCGCCATACAACCACTGCCTGCAGCGGTGACCGCCTGACGGTATACACGGTCCGCCACATCGCCCGCTGCGAACACGCCTTCCACGCTGGTGTAAGTGCCCTGCCGCAGGAGGATGTAGCCCTGTTCGTCCATTTCCACCTGACCGGCAAAGATGTCGGTATTCGGCTTATGCCCGATCGCCATGAACACCCCGTCAATCGGCTTGTCCCACACCTCGCCAGTTTTCACGTTGCGCAGGCGCACACCCGTCACCTTGCCCGCGTTCACATCGTAGATGTCTTCCACCACTGTGTTCCAGATGAACTCGATCTTGGGGTTATCAAACGCCCGCTGTTGCATAATCTTGCTGGCGCGCAGCTGGTCGCGCCGATGCACCACATATACTTTCGTGGCGAACTTGGTGAGGAAGATTGCCTCTTCCATCGCGGTGTCGCCGCCGCCGACCACAATCACCTCTTTGCCCCGGAAGAAGAAGCCGTCGCAGGTAGCGCAGGCGGAGACTCCCCTGCCCTGCAGTTTCTGTTCCGCTTCCAAGCCCAGCCATTTCGCGCTGGCTCCGGTGGCGATAATGACCGCATGCGCTTCGTACAGGTTCTCTGCGCTATCCCACAGCTTGAACGGGCGTGCGGAGAAGTCCACCCGCGTAACCACATCGGTGATTATCTGTGTGCCGAACCGTTCCGCCTGCTGACGGAATAGCTGCATCAGCTCCGGTCCCTGAATGCCCTCTGGAAAACCGGGGTAGTTCTCCACCTCTGAGGTAATGGTTAGCTGCCCACCCGGCTGCAAGCCCTCGAACAAAAGGGGTTGCAGATTTGCCCGCGCGGCGTAGATGGCGGCGGTGTAGCCCGCCGGCCCCGAACCGATGATAACCAGTTTGTGTGCCAATGTACAACACCTCCTGTGGTGAATGAGTGCTTTTCTTCCGTAGTGTTCAAGGTGTACGACGCACCCGAAAACCAGTGCGCTCTACAACTACCAGCGCTCCCCTGAGAGAGGACATGTCAAATTTATCGCAAAAGCTCTCAAGTGCATACCACACGTCCTCCGCAATAGGAGGATGGACACGTATCAGGATAACGCAGGGGTTGTAGCACAGTGCAAACACGCCTCGATGTCCTCTTTGGTGAGTTGCGGGTAGTAGTCGCGTATAATCTGCTCGGGAGATACACCCGCCTCGAGGAGCTCCAGAATCAGATACACCATGATGCGCGTACCTCTGATACAGGGTTGTCCGTGACATACCTCAGGGTCTACGCTTATCCTTTCAAGCAGGGTTTTCATCCTACCTCCCCCCCTCATTAGATACGCAAGTACTACGGGTAGATTCCCCGCGTGATAATGGCGTCGGCGACCCTGCCCACGCCGATGATGTAAGCGGCGGTGCGCATATCCACCTTGCGCGTCTTCGCCGTACGCGCCACCTCCTCAAACGCGTTGATAAGCACCCGCTCCAGCCTCTGGTTGACCTCATCCTCGCTCCAGAAGAAGCTCTGCAGGTCTTGCACCCACTCGAAGTACGAAACGATGACCCCGCCAGCATTTGCCAGAATGTCGGGCACAAGGAACACGCCCGCTTCGTTCAGGATACGGTCTGCCTCCGGTGTGGTAGGACCGTTCGCTCCTTCGATGATTACCCGGGCCTTGATACGTTCCGCGTTCTCGCTGGTAATTTGATTGCCCAGCGCGGCAGGTACCAGGAAATCGCAGGGTAGCTCCAGCATTTCCGCGTTGGTTATCACCTCTCCCTCGGCGTACTGGGGCAACGTGCCCTCGCGCCGGACGCAATGTTTCAACAGCACGGGAACGTCCAGCCCCTTAGGATTATACACCGCATTCAGGGCATCGCTGACGGCAACCACTTTCGCACCCGCCTCGTGGAAGAACTTCGCCGCGGTGCTTCCCACGTTCCCGAAACCCTGTATCACCACGCGCGCGCCCTGCAAGGGAATATTCAGCATCTGCGAGCATCGGTTCGCCACCATCACCAGCCCGCGCCCGGTGGCTTCAATCCGCCCCTCAGAACCGCCTACCGCTATTGGCTTGCCGGTGACCACCGCAGGAACAGTATACCCCTTGTGCATACTGTAGGTATCCATAATCCACGCCATCACCTGCGGGTCGGTTCCCACATCGGGGGCGGGGATGTCGCTTTCGGGTCCGATGATGACGCTGATTTCGGTCGTATAGCGGCGGGTCAGGCGTTCCAGCTCCTTAAGAGACAGCTTCTTCGGGTCACACATCACCCCGCCTTTTGCCCCGCCAAACGGGATGTTCACCACGGCGCATTTCCACGTCATCCACATCGCCAGTGCGCGCACCTCGTCCAGGTCCGCATGGGGGTGATAGCGGATGCCTCCCTTGGAGGGACCGCGCGCGCGATTGTGCTGGACACGATAGCCCGTGAAAATTCGCACCGAGCCATCGTCCATCTGTACGGGGAAATTCACCGTCAACTCGCGTTCGGGGTACTTGAGGAATTCGTGTATCTTGGGGTCCAGTTCTAGCAGTTCCGCCACAATCGCTAACTGCTGCAACGCCATCTTGTAGGGGTTCGCCTCATTGCGTCCCTTGGTTCGCGTTGTGGACATTGTGTCTCCTCCATCGCTCGAATTTTGTTTAAGATGTATAACTCAGCCCCGTGCTCGGCGGCAGGATGCGCCTGACCCACGCAGAGACCGGTACCACAAACACCAGATTATACAGGCTCTCGCCCACCGCCAGAGATACCCACCGCCCTACGTTCTGCTGTGGTGAGAACAGGAAGAACACCGCCTCGCACAACATACTGCCCGTCAGCGCAGAGAAAATCAATACAATAGGATTATGGCGAAAAACGCGCAACTCCAGCAGTCCCAGCAGCGCCCCCAGCATCATCCGGCTAATCAGGTAACTGCCCACCGACATTCCCACCACGCTACCCATGAGCCACCCGGACAGGAAACCGTACGCCGTTGCAACGTGTACCGAAGTATTCACCGCTATGCAGATAAGCACCACCTTATTGAAATCGGGCTGCACCCCGTGAAAGCGCAGGCGATGTGCAAACACCGCCTGTACGGCAGTGGCAAACAGTATTAGCAACACCAGTTTCAACCACGCGGGTAATCTCATTGGGGCGTTGCCTCCGCACGGGTGAGCAGCACCTCTTCAACCCGCGTCACGTCCACAAACGGCTTGATTCGCGCCTCGCGCATCCCCGCTTGCCTTTGTTCCATCACCTGTTCGACGACGCCGATGGGGATACCTGCGGGATATACCCCTCCCAACCCGGAGGTAATCACCACGTCGCCCGGACGCACGTCGGCATCTTTAGACAGAAAGGTTAGCACCAGATAGTCTTCTCCCCGTCCCCGACAGACACCGACCGCCCGCGACTCCGCACGCTGTACCCGCGCGCCAACGCTGGCGTTGGGGTCGGTAATCAACAGAACATGAGCGGTGTGGCGCGTGACCATATACACCAGCCCGACCAGCCCCTTGTCCGTCACCGCCACCATGCGCGGACGCACCCCCTCCGCCTGTCCACAACCCACAATCAGCGTATGGAAGTAGGCGGACGGCTGAATCGCCAGCACGCGCGCCACCAGAGGGCGTATCTTCTTTGTCTGTGCAAACTGCAGCAGGCGGCGCAGACGCTCGTTCTCCTGACGCAGCTCCTCCTGCGCCACCTGCTCTGCCCGCAAGGCTTCCATCTCTTGCCTGAGGCGTTTGTTCTCTTCGCGCAAACGCCGCCCGTGAACCACCCCGTAGCCGAAGTCCGAGAGAAAATCTCCGGTAGAGCGCAGGGCAGATTGCACCGGTGCAACGAGAGCCATTACCGCTTCGGCAAATGGGTTTGTCGCTCCACGCTGCACAGCACGGTTGTGCTGTATGCCAACGAATAGAGCCAGCACAGCAAGCAGGGCGATAACCCGAAACCGGTTGTCGCGCCAGAGATTGCGCATACAGATACACACTCACTAGGAGTAAGAGCGGTTCGTGCCGATGAGCACCTTGCGCAGGCTGGGGTTGGTCTCTATCTCCTCCAGCACCCTGCCGGTACCTATCACCACACAGCTGAGCGGGTCCGGCGCTACGTGCACAGGCATGCCGGTCTCCTTAGCAATCAGGCAGTCCAGCCCCCGTAGCAACGCACCGCCACCCGCCAGCGTAATACCACGGTTAATAATGTCCGCCGCGAGCTCGGGTGGGGTCATCTCCAGCGTCAGCTTCACCGCCTCCACAATAGCGTTAACCGGCTCCTGAATGGCGTGCCGAATCTCTTCGGAGGAGATGACCGCACTGCGCGGTAGTCCGGTAATCAGGTCTCGCCCGCGCACCTCCATCGTGGTCTCCTCGTCCAGCGGATACGCGGAACCTATCTGGATTTTCGTCTCCTCGGCGGTGCGGTCGCCGATATACAGGTTGTAGGTACGACGCACGTAAGCGGCGATGGCTTCGTCGATTTCATCCCCCGCAATACGGATGGAACGGCTCGCCACAATACCCGACAGCGAGATGACCGCTACTTCGGTGGTGCCGCCGCCGATGTCCACAATCATCGAGCCGGTCGCATCACCCACAGGTAAGCCCGCTCCTATCGCCGCTGCCATCGGCTCCTCGATCAGATACGACTCTTTCGCTCCTGCCTTCTTGCAGGCGTCCATCACCGCGCGACGCTCCACCTCGGTCACACCGCTGGGGATGCCCACCACCACCGTCGGCGCCGCCCACGAACGCCGGTGCACTTTCTGGATGAAATAGCGGAGCATCTTCTCGGTCTGGTCGAAGTCGGCGATGACCCCATCTTTCAGCGGGCGAATGGCAACGATGTTGCCGGGGGTGCGTCCGAGCATCCGTTTGGCTTCTTCGCCCACCGCCAGAACCTTTTTGGTATCTTTTTCGATAGCAACTACAGAAGGCTCACGGAGGAGAATACCTTTGCCTCGCACGTGCACCAGAGTGTTCGCCGTGCCGAGGTCGATACCCATATCCCGCGAGAAACGTCCCAGAAACCTTTTCCAAATCGCCATGCGAACCCTTTCCGTCCTCCATCCTGCGCGATACACCAGTATATCATAACATAAAAGTATCTGCGCTTCACACCCTTCTTATCTGTACGTGATGCGCACGCTCTCTACCTCGTCCCGTACCAATCCGGGAGGCCCGTCGATCTGCGCTTCGAGATAAAACGAGGCAGAGGTTTGCTCCATCACAAGCGTGTAAGGCAATGTCACCCGAAAAGGAACTACGCTTGCCGTTGACGGCTTCAGGTGACGGCTGGCAGCAGAAACCATCTGTGGCGCGTGGGAGGCGGCGGGTACCAGAACATGGAGCACGTTGTTGAGCCGAATACACACCTGAAAATCGGTCACATCGTACGAACCGACGTTCAAAACGGTTGCCGTGCCCTTCAGGATGGTCGCGTTCCCTGCTTTAAATACGCTCGCATCCGCATCTTTGAGGATGACCTTCCCCTCCTGAATCGGCGCGGGTTGTTGGGGGTCAACTGGCACCAGTTCGGGTTCGCCCTGCGGGTTCTCCACAATGTAGTACTGTGAGCCGTCATTGTAACGCGCAATCGGCGGCGGATACTGTTTCACTATCACGCCGGGCAAGAGCGGCTGGTAGACCATCAGAACGGGAGCGGAAGGAGCGGGTGCCGCGGAAGGTGGTGGAGAGAGAGGCACATTTCGTGTCACACTCTGCGGTATGTTGCTTCGCACGGGCGGTGCGGTTGTGGGCAGAGGCGCAGAGATGGGCGCGTTTGCCACAGGTGGAGCCGGGCGACGCTTCCCTTTCTGTTGTGCCAGGTTGCTGGACAACCACATCAGAGTTCCAACCAGCACGATGGCTACCAGCACGAGTAGAACAAGAAGCAGGAAACCTCCCTGGGTCCTTCTCATAGCGATCAACCTCCTCTACTCTGGGCGAGGCAGTCCGCCTCGCCCAGAACATTACGAACTCTTACCCGCTACCGCCTCCACCTTCTCCGCTACCTTCCAGCCGGATGGCGCGGTAACCGCCTTTCGACTTGTAGTACAGGAACTGCAAGCCAAACAGCACCACCAGAATCACCGGCAGGATGGCTACGTAGCGGATAGCCATTGCCGCGCCCTGACGCAGGGCTTCCTTAATCACCTTTGTCTGCTCCGCAGCGGTTGGGTCGCCCTGTTGTGCTCTGTCCTCTACCTCCTTCGCCTTCTCAGGGCTGAACTTGCTATCCACCACCACTATCTGCCGGAGTTCAGGGGTCAGGTGCTGGATGGTGTGATAGTCGTAGATTCGCCCCATCACCGGACCGGCGATGCCCGCTGCGATCATACCGGTCGCACCCATCACCGCCAGCAGGAACTCCCCGCCGCGCGGATACCGCTCAGAGGTGACCCCCAGCATGGTGGGCCAGAAGTAGGTCTTGCCGATGCCGAACACGGTCGCCGCGGCGAACGCCACCCCCGGAGCGAAGGCATGGCTCAGCCAGTACAGGCCAACCGCCGCCAGCGCGGCGCAAATCGCCAGCAATCCCACCGGTGTGAAAACTCTGGTGAGCGGACCGGCGAACAGCCGCAGCACGAACATCAAGCCCGCTGTGTACACCAGGAACAGGATGCCGCGAATGCCCACCGTGTCGGTCAATACCGAGCCAACCCACTGGTCAGGTCCCAGCTCGGTGATGGCGGTCATACACATGCACAGCATCAACAACAACACACCCGGACGCAGAATCTCCTTGAACATCTCGGCGGTAGACACACCGGAAGCGGCACGCTCGGTCTGCGGGAACTTCTCTGTCCATATCATCGCCCCGTAAATGAGGGCTGGAATGATAATGGTACCGACCCGAACCTGCCAGCTGGCATGGAAGTACTCCGCCAGCGCCGTGGTGAGCAAGCCGCCGATAACCAGCCCGCCGGGCCACCATGCATGGAGCACGTTCAACTTGTGCGTTTTGTCCTCCGGGTACATAGTGGCGGCAAGCGGGTTAATTACCCCCTCCACCGTACCGTTCGCCAGCCCCACCAGTAAGGTGGATGCCAGCAGAAAGGGAAAACCAAACTGCGGGGACAGGATGGTGAAGATAATCCCCAGAATGTGCCCAATGCAGGCAAGCCGAAGCAACCTGCCCATGCCGATGATGTTACACAGGGGTCCCACAATCAGGATGGCGATAGGGAACCCCCAGATGCCCATCAGGTTCACGAAACCCTGCTGTTCGTGACTGATGTTGAAAGTAACACCCAGCTCCTTCAGGATGTCCGCGCGGATGGAGAAAGCCATCGCGGTGGTTACCAGCGCAATGCAGCTGGCAATAAACAGCTTCTCGCGATGGTACGTTCCAGACGAACCGTGTGCGTTCAACTCCCTACCTCCTTACACAGGAATGTTTTTGGGATGTTTCTTGTGCATTATCATAAAACGCTTGTACATTCTCGTCAATAGCTCGATTACCTTCACTGATTGCACACTCGCTCCTGCTCGTGTTAAAATGGATATGGTAAAGGAGGTTCATCCGTCGCTATGCCTGTTATCGAGCACAGCATCTGGATTAACGCACCGGTAGAGAAGGTTTACGCCGCCGCCAGAGAGGTGGAACGGTTCCCGGAAGTGATGCCCGACCTGGAGTCGGTGAAGGTTTTGGAGCGGAGCGAAGACGGTTCGCGCACGGTTACCGAATGGACGGGACTGGTACGCGAATTCAACAACATGCGTGTGAAGTGGACAGAGGAAGACCTCTGGGATGACGCCGCACACACCTGTCGTTTCCGTCTGATTAAGGGCGACCTGCAGCGCATGGAGGGTGAATGGCGGTTTGTCGAGGAGGAAGGTGGCACGCGCTTCCATTCACGTCTGGAGTACGAATACAACGTGCCACTGCTTGGTTCCCTGGTAAAGAACCTGATACACAAGAAGCTCGAAGAGAATGTGCAAATGGTTCTACAGGGCATCCGTACGCGAGCAGAGGGAACTTAGTCCTGTTCCACTTCGTGAAGAACCTTTTGCACCTCATCCAGAATGGCAACTATTTTGTCTGTTGCTTCGAGGATGCGCTGTACGTACACCCGCTGTTCCGGGGTGAGTTCCTCATCACCCAGCAGCTCGGCAAACCCTACGATAGCGGTCAAAGGAGCACGCACGTCATGGTTGAAACGCGAGAGGATGAGGTTTCGGGCTTCGCGCCAGCGCGCGAGCTTGTGGGCAAGCGTTTCAGGGCTGTCTTCTGGCATAGCGGGAACCTCCATTGTCGATTCGGCTTCTTATAAAAGTATAACACGTAGTGACGCACTGAACCAGTGGCTCAGGAAAATAGCACACGGATGGACGCGGATATAACGGATGCACACGGTCTGATTATCTGTGCCAATCTGTTTCATCCGTATCCTTCGGGAAAACAGTGCACGGATTGATACAGAATGAGAGAAGCGGAGATAGCAACGATAGGCAAAAGCCCCCTCCGGCGGTGGCAGGCTCTGCTGACGCCATTTTCACTGCTGTATAGCGCAGGGCTACAGGCGTACCTCTGGTGGCGCCTGCCAAGGCAGTTCCGGGCAAATGCTGTGGTGATTTCGGTGGGCAACCTGTCGCTCGGTGGCACAGGCAAGACGCCGACGGTGATTGCGATATGTCGCCACTTACAGCGGAGAGGGTTTCGGGTAGCCGTGCTGAGCAGGGGATACGGCGGAACCATGAGCCACGCAGGCGGTGTGGTATCTGACGGTGAGCAGATATTCGCCACCGTTGCGCAGGCTGGCGACGAGCCGTTGCTGATTGCCCGCAAGCTGCCCGGTGTGGCGGTACTGGTGGGTAAGGACCGGCGCAAAACCGCACGCAAAGCGGTTGAACAGCTCGGCTGTGATGCGCTCGTGCTGGACGACGGCTTCCAGTACTGGCAATTGCACCGCGACGTGGACCTGGTGCTGCTGGACGGAGAGCGTCCGTTCGGCAACGGCTGGACGTTGCCCGCAGGCACTCTGCGCGAGCCTGTGGAGCACCTGCAACGCGCCCATGCCCTGCTGGTGCAGGGCGAGCACACATCCTGTTCCAGCCTGACACAGATGCTTCCCTTCATCCCCTGCTTCGCCTGGCAAAAGTCTCCTTCAGGCATTCGGCAGCTCCATCGCAACGAAACCTGTTCCGAGGCGAACACATTGCGCGGTAGACGAGTATTCGCGCTCGCTGCCATCGCCAGCTTCGAATCGTTCACCAAGGTGCTGGCGCAGCTGGATGCACAGGTAGCAGGTACATGGAGCCTTCCCGACCATCACCGCTATACCCCGGATGATATTCTGGAGGCGCAGAGGCGTGCCCGCGCGTGTCATGCCGAGGCGATACTGGTCACGGAAAAGGATGCGGTGAAGCTGGAGGAGATGCCCGCTATGCTGCCGGAACCGCCGATATGGGTCATGGACATCGAGGCGCGTTTTACAGAAGGGTTCTGGCGCTGGCTGGACGCACGGGTACGCGTCGCTCAACACGCCGCATCAAAGCAAGTCCCCCCGGCAGAAGGGGCACTCTGAACCTTCCCCCGGGTGCAAACAGCCACATCGCGAACACTCTCGCCACCCCTGTTGCTTCCGTATCATCGCCAGCCGGTGGTAGGCGACCAGATACTCGGTAACCTTCGCACGCATCTCCGCATCGGCGATAGGCTCGGTCAGGGTATGCAAACGGGCGATAGTGACAGCATCCAGCTCCGGCTCCACCACTGGTTGCTCCTCAGGTTGCGCAGCGTTTGCGGGCGACTTGCGGGAGCGTGGCTTTACCCGAAAAACCAGCTCGGTGAAGATGGGCGCACCCGCATATTCGTTGAGCTTCTGGAGGATGGTTTGCTGCTGGAAGCGCAGTTCCTGTATCCACGCACTGCTCTTGACCGCAACAAACACTTTGCCTTCCTTCAGCGCTTCCGGCTGTGCGGCGGCGGCAACGGTTTTGCCTACCACCTCTTCCCAATTGAGCAGGGCGCGAAACGCCCTCAACCGCTCGCGCAAACCGAGCGCGTCCACCGTTTCGTCCAGAATATCGCGCAACAGGTCAGGGTGAGACATGTTCACTGCACCACTTCAAGATGACCGTTCTCCACCCGGTACATTCGGGCGCTAGAGAGGATTTCCTGCGGGAAGCTCTCGGCAGAGGTGGCGGTGATGAATGCCTGCGCACCGCGCAGGGTCATTTGCAGGAGCTGCGCTCGCCGTCGGTCATCTAAATCGGACATCACATCGTCCAGCAATACGATGGGCGGTTCCTGTCGCTCTTGCAGGGTGAGTTCAAACTCCGCACGTTTGAGGCTCAGCGTCACGGTTCGCTGTTGCCCTTGCGAGGCATACGTGCGCGCTTCCTTACCGTCTACGAACAGCAGCAGGTCGTCACGCTGGGGACCGACAAGGGTCGTGCCCCGACGCAGTTCCTCCTCTCGCATCTTCCGCAGCTGTTGTCGGAAACGCTCTGCTATTTGCTCGCGCTCTCCAGACACCCCTTCGATAGCGGGAGCATAACGGATATCCAGTTCCTCGCGCCCTTCGGAGAGTTCCGCGTGTGCGGTGCGTGCCAGCGGGCGCAGGGCGCAGATGAACCGTTCTCGCGCCACTATCACGCTGCTGCCATAGCGCACCAGCTGCTCGTCCCATGCCTCCAGCAGCTCTATGGTGGAAGGGGTTATCGCGCCGCCGCTTTCGCGAATGCTCTTCAGCAGACGATTGCGCTGCTCTAACGCCCGGCGATAGCCCACCAGCGCACGTGCATACGCCGGACTGAGCATACTGATTTCCACATCCAGATACCTGCGCCTGTCCGCCGGTTGCCCGCGCACTACCTCCAGATCCATCGCGCTGAAGATGACCACATTGAACTGCCCCAGTGCGGTGGCTGCGCGGTAGGTTTGCCCATCCACCTTCATCACCCGTGGTTGGCTGCGCGAGAGAGTAATCTCCACCTGCACGTCAAGCGACTGCTCTCGGTGGATATGCGCGTGCACCGTTGCATCCTCGGCACCCCAGCGGATGAGCTCCTCGTCCCTGCCTGCGCGAAGCGCTCTGCCGGTCGCCAGCAGATAGATGGCTTCCAGCAGATTGGTCTTGCCCTGCGCGTTTTCCCCTGTGATGAGATTCAAGCCTGCATCGGGCACCAGATGCAGGCTCTCGTAGTTGCGGAAGTTGGAGAGATATAGTTCCAGTAAACGCATGACAGCGTTAACCCAGGTCCACCCCGTTCACCCGCAAACAGAACCGGCACCCCAGCTGTTCCGCTGCCTTACGACACATCACCATGCGCGACAGGAATATCTCGAAATACTCCATCACGCTGGCAAAGGAGGTGTCGATCTCCAGGTCCAGTCGGATAATGCGCTTATCGGGTTCCACGTACAGGTTGGACCGCTGCACTGCGTGATTTACCCTATCGTGGATATCGAAGGTCTCCGGGCGCGGGTTCTGTACACGGCTATAATGCACGTCCGACTTGTCGGCGATGATAACGGCGGCGGAAGCATAGTCAATGGGCGTGCCATCGCCTTCCTCGTGGTTGCCTATAGCGGCGACCACAACCGCAATCTCGCGCGGGTCCATGCCCATCTCGTCCAGAATGTTCATGGCGATAATCGCGCCGATCTCAGGATGGTTGTTGCGGTTGACCATATTGCCGATGTCATGCAAGTAGGCGGCGATGGCGGCGAGCTCCGTTTGGCGTGGTGTATAGCCCAGTGACTCACAGATGGTACGCGTCACTGAAGAAACCACCCCCGCGTGGCGGTGTCCGTGTTCGGTATACCCGATTGCCGCCATCTGCTGGTTCGCGGCGTCTATGTAAATGCGCACCTTCGGATAGTTGCGCACGTCCTTCAAGGTTACCTGCTGCAGTGTAATCACTTTATGTTTCACTCCTCTCTGGATAGCCGGCTCTCTTCCGGCATGTACTTCTGAAGGAACTCCCTTGTAAATTGTTCCAGATTCCCTTCGCGAATCGCCCGGCGAATATCTTCCATCAACCTCTGGTAGAAGTACAGGTTATGGTACGTTGCCAGGCGCGCTGCCAGAATCTCCTTCGCCTTAAACAGGTGATGGATATACGCCGCCGGATAGCGCTGGCACACCGGACAGTCGCACTCCGGGTCTACCGCACCGAAGTGGTCGGCGAAGTGCGCGTTGCGCAGGTTCACCCGTCCGCGTCGGGTCATCATCGCCGCGTTGCGTGCCAGGCGCGTGGGCAGCACACAGTCGAACATATCCACCCCGCTGGCGACCGCCTGCAGGATGTCATCCGGCTCACCGACCCCCATCAGGTAGCGCGGCTTCCCGTCCGGCAAAAGGGGCGTGGTGAACGCGACGATGCGGTGTATCTCCGCCTTCTCCTCGCCTACCGCCACTCCGCCGATGGCGACCCCGGGGAAACCGAGTTCGCTGATAAAGCGTGCGCTCTGCTCGCGCAGGTCTTCGTATACACTTCCCTGTACAATACCGAACAGAGCCTGTTCGGTATGGTGCGATTCCAGACAGCGCACCGCCCAGCGATGGGTGCGTTCCATCGCTGCCTTCGCCTGCTCATAGGTGCACGGGTTGGGAGGACACTCATCGAACGCCATGATGATGTCCGCGCCCAGCGCGTGCTGTACCTCCACCGCCCGCTCGGGGGTAAAGTAATGGATGGAGCCGTCGATATGCGACTGAAACTCCACACCGTCTTCATATATTCGTCTCAGCCCCTGCAGGCTGAACACCTGGAAGCCACCGCTATCGGTGAGGATATTGCGATTCCACGCGATAAAGCGGTGCAATCCGCCCGCGCGGGCAACGCGCTCATGCCCCGGACGCAGGTACAGATGATAGGTGTTGCATAAGATAATACGGAAATCGAGCCGTTCAAGTTCTTCCTGCGTCATGGCTTTGACCGTGCCCTGTGTGCCAACGGGCATAAAGACAGGCGTTTCCACCTCGCCATGAGGCAGGCGCAGGATGCCACACCGTGCCTGTGAACGCGGGTCACGCGCCACTATTTCGAACTGTAACGCGGGAGACGGTCTCATTCTGTCGCTGGCGGTTTCAGTAGAGGGTTATCCGGGGCAATCTCAGCCAGACGCTGCAGGGCTTGCTCCGCTTCCGTCTCTCTGCCCGCACCGCGCAGTGCAAGCACCAGATTCGCCTGTGCCTCGGCATAGCGTGGGTTAATCTGCAGTGCACGGCGAAACGCCTCCTCCGCCCCCCGATAGTCGCCCTCCGCCATCAGGGCAACGCCCAGACGGTTATACAGGTCGGGATAGGCGCCGTTCACGTGCAGAGCCTTCTGATACTCTTCCGCCGCTTTCGCGTACATGCCGCGCCGGTACAGGTCATCGCCCAGGCGGGTATGGAACTGAATATCTTCCACTTCGGTGATGCGCACCTGCTCTAATGCCGTCAGCGCGCCCTGCAGGTCGCCTTTCTCCCATAGCTCCAGTGCTTTCTGATAGGCGGTTGTATGCAGGCGAGGCTCCAGTGCAATCGCTTCCTGTACCGTCTGCCAGCCCCTCTCGGCTTGACCCTGCTGCAGGTAGCAGATGCCGAGTCGCAGCTTGGCGTAGGCAAAGCGCGGGTTAATCTCCAGCGCTTTGAGCAGAGCCTCTTCTGCCTCCTGGTACCGCTCCTGCTGCTGAAGTGCGACACCCAGATTGCAATGAAGGTCGGCAAAGCGCGGGTGTATCTCGATAGCGTGGCGTAAAGCCGCCTCGGCGCGTTCCAGCAGTCCTCCCTGCAGGTAGCGCTGTCCCAGCTCGGCATACGCCTGCCCCAGATGAAACCGCGCCAGACGATACACCGCAGGGTCGGAGGTCCCGACCTGCTCGAACTCGGCGATGGCTTCCTGGTACAGTCCCTGGTCCAGCAAACGCACGCCCTTATCATAATGCGGATTACGCCCCAGCACCAAATCGCGATTGAAGAAACTCATGCTGCTACTCCTCCCCTGCGATTATTGCGACGCCGCACGGGCGAACGGCGTGGCATTGGCAGATCGCCCGATACCGTAGTACTCCAGACCGGCTTGTTTTACCTTCTGGGGGTTGTAGATATTGCGCCCATCGAATAACAGCGGGCGACGCATAGACTGCCTCAGCTTCTCAAGGTTAATCTGCCGAAACTCGTTCCACTCGGTCACCACTGCCACCGCGTCACAGCCTGTAGCCGCGTCGTACGCGTTTTCGCAATAGGTGATTTGCGGAAAGATGGCTCGCGCCTTGGGCATGGCAATGGGGTCGTACGCCCGCACTTCTGCCCCCTCCGCCAGCAAAGCGGCGATAATCTGCAACGACTTCGCTTCGCGCAGGTCATCGGTATTGGGTTTAAAGGAAAGCCCGAGAATGGCTATCCGCTTGCCATCCAGTCCGTCCAGCGCATTGCGCATTTTGCCGACGAAGTACAGCGGCTGCTCCTCGTTAATCTGCTTCACCGCCTTCAGCAGCTGGAAGTCATAGCCCAGCGCATCGGCGGTAGCTATCATTGCGCTGACGTCCTTGGGGAAGCAGCTCCCGCCCCATCCCAATCCTGCCTGCAGAAACTGGTCGCCGATACGCTTGTCGTAGCCCATACCCTTCGCCACCAGGGTCACGTCCGCCCCGCTCAGGTCGCAGATGCGGGCGATAGCGTTGATGTACGAAATCTTCATCGCCAGGAAGCAGTTAGAGGCGTACTTGATGAGCTCGGCGGAGTTGACGTCGGTAATAATCATCGGTCGTTCCAGCGGGGCGTAGAGCTCGATCAGTTTCATTGCCGCGCTCTGGTTCGCCGCGCCAATCACAATACGGTCGGGATGCAGGGTATCGTAAATCGCGGAACCTTCCCGCAGGAACTCAGGGTTGGACACCACTTCAAAGTGGGGGTGGTCAGGTGGAGCGTACTGCTCGATCCACCGCCGCACCACGTCCCCTGTGCCGACAGGTACGGTACTTTTATTCACAATGACCTTCGGAGCGTTCAGCGCACGCGCGATATGGCGACAGGCATCCTCTACCTGCGATAAATCGGGTTGACCGTCGGGAAGGCTGGGTGTACCTACCGCAATGAAGACCACTTCGGAGCGACGCACCGCATCTTCGGTATCGGTAGTGAAGGAAAGGCGTCCTTCCTCCACATTGTGGCGCACCATCTCCTCCAGCCCCGGCTCGTAGATGGGCATGACGCCCGCGCGCAAAGCGGTAATCTTCTCCTCGTCTTTGTCTACACAGATGACTTCGTTGCCCAGGTCAGCGAACACTGCGCCCGTAACAAGCCCCACATAGCCCGTACCGATGACGCTCAGTTGCATCTCTCCAGCCTCCCCCGATGATGCCAAGCCCTGCCTGTCGGCAGGGCGGCGCGTGCTGTCCAATATGGATTATGCCAGTTATGCGGTGTTCGTTCAGGTGTGTACGGAGAGTATTTCGTAGTCCACCGTGCCGCCAGGCGTCTCCACCTGCACGATGTCGCCCACTCTCTTGCCCACAATGGCTTGCCCGATAGGCGAGGCGGCGGAGACGTGCTCATACTCTTCATCGGTTCCGAACACTGCAGCGGACGCGGTGTCCACCACGCGGAACGTCCACTCCTCGCCGTGCTCGAGGTCCTCCACGGTGACCACACTGCCGACGGTTACCACCCCATCTTCGCCGGGCAGATGGTCTACTACCTGCGCGATTTCCAGAATGCGCTGAAGTTCGCGGATGCGCCCTTCCAGCATCGCCTGAGCGCGTTTGGCTTCGTGGTATTCAAAATTCTCGCTCAGGTCACCCTGCGCACGGGCTCGCCGGATGCGCTCTGCACTTTGCGCCCTCCCAACGGTCTTCAGATGTTCCAGCTCCTGCTTGAGTTTCTCATATCCCTCGCGCGTGAGGATAATCTCATCACCCATTGCGAACAACCTCGATAGCGTTTTGATTGGTCAGCACCATCCACACAAAACGCGGTAGCAACATCACTTTGGAGATTTTACGCGGATTGTGCCCTACCCGCCACAACCATTCCATGCCTATCCTCTGCATCCATAACGGCGCGCGCCGCACCCGCCCGGAGAGAACATCAAACGTCCCTCCCACACCGATGCTTACAGGCACCTTTAATACATGACGATAGCGGTCAATCCACTTCTCCTGTTTGGGGATACCCATCGCTACACACAACACATCGGGCTGAGCATCCCGGATTTGCCGGACAATCTCAGGCTCCGCCTCCGGTGGGAAATATCCGTGCTGACACCCTGCAACACACACACCCGGATAGCGTGCCTGAAGACGCTGTGCCGCTTCCTCGGCAACCCCCGGCTGCGCCCCAAGGAAGTAGAGCCTCAAACCTGTTTGTGCGCTGATTTGCGCCAGGCGCATTACGATGTCTACACCGCTCACACGTTCAGGCACTACAATACCGCGCCGACGGCACGCCCACAAGATGCCGATGCTGTCGGGCGTCACCAGGTCCGCCCGATTGATAATATCGCGCAGGTGGTCATCTCCCTGTGCCATGACCACCATGCTGGAATCGGCGGTAACTACCTGTCGCGGAGTGCTTTCGCGCACAAAACGCAGGATGTGCTGTATTGCTTCGTCCATGCTGACCGCATGAACGCGCACCCCGAACAGTGAGACCGCCGGTATGCTCTCTCGCACAGGCACTGTTGCCGTTTCCATGATGCTCACGGCTATAAGTATACACGAAATCGCAGGCTTTTTCCTGCCCCTTCCGCTTGACAGGAACCAGACGGACAGTTGCGATATGCAAAACCCTGGGAGCTACTGGAGAGGGAAACATTTTTCATTATTGCGGCGCGGTGCGCTGAAAAACCTGGATACACTGGGCGGATTGGCTGACTTTTACTCAGCTACTCGGACGGCTCAGAAACAAAATGGTGGACCGTGGAGGACTCGAACCTCCGACCCGCTGATTAAGAGGTTGGGCTTCCTGCTCCATTATTGTCTATAAACGTCTTTGAACGGCTATGCTGTGGCATTCAACTGCCGTATTTTCCATGTTTTTCTGTGTTTGTCTACAGCCGTTTACCACAATTGGCATCAAATTGGCATCACGCGATCTAGCAACGAGCGTAGATTCAAAAGCACCTGCTGCGCCCGTTCCCCTAACGCAATTGCCTCAAGCACCTCACCACGCACTACAGCGGGGTACTCGCGCAATGCAATCACCTGCATCTTTTCGGCTTCCCACGCTGTTTGTGCCACCACTAAGGCGTGGTTGATTATAACCATGCTGAGCATTAACCGCCGTTGCTCCGGCGTCCAGAATCCCCATTCGGGGTAGGCTTCTGCCACAACCTCAGCAATGCCGTCCATGCTCTCTGCATAGCGAGAGGCGAGTACCACCTGCAGAAATCTTCCGTCACAATCGGGAAGCCGTTCCGCGTGCCACTGCAACGCACAGTACCGGATTGCACGTTGTAACCACGTTGGTATGGGGTACGGGAGAGTGTACATTTGCCATTGTGACCTCCTCCGTTGTATGTGGTGGCGTCCCGCAGGGGGAGTCTTAACGCCTGCGGTAGTTACGCGCTACGCGCAGGCATCCTATTTTAACATCCTCTCGCGAAAAGGTCAATCTACAGGCGGAACGCCAGCAGGTACGAAAGCGTAACCGCATCGAACCACGCGCCGTTATGCATCACGTTGGGGTTTGGGTGATGCTCCGACAGCCGAACAATCTGGAGCATTAGCGTTTCGGCAGTGCGCCTCTGTTCTGCTGGCGTTTCGCCGAGAGTGCAGAGGTAGTCCTGCACCCCTCGCTCAAAACGTTTCAAAGCCTCTTTGAGAAAACGCGGTTCCGTCTGTTCGTTATACGGTTCGTTCCGGTGTGGGCGCAGATTCGGCTCGCTACGCAGAAGGAACAGAATCGCCTCGCTGATTGTGGCTCCTCCGCAGCTTTGCAATCTGTGCCAGGTGCGAAGCACCGCGAAAACGAAGCTCATGCGCTCCTCGCGCCGTGTCTCCGGCGATTCCAGACCGAACATGCGCCACCTCATGATTCGGAGAACGGTTCTCGCCCTTCGTGGCAGCTCCTCCGGCGGAGTTGCCAGCAACACAGGCAGAGACTCGGCGAGCACCATTTTGCGCCATGTGCTGCGATGCCACGCGAGCAGCAGCTGCCTCTCCGTCTGCTCTGCGCTCCGTGTGAAAGCCTCGCAAATCGCATCCGCAAGCTCGGCTCCTGCGCGATTCTCGATTTCGGTGCTGAGCGGTATATGGCAATCGTTTGTATTCGAACCCATACGTACCCCAAAATGAAAGTCATGCCAAAAACTGCCGGTTCTTTCGTTTATTATAGCACTGTAACAATACAAACGCAAGGAGACAAAGATGGAATCGCACACTCATCTTCTCTTCTCTGTGCCGGACGCAGCAAAAGTGCTCGCTCTGAGCCGTAGCATGGTCTACAACCTGATTGCGCGGGGGGAAATCAGGACGCTCAAAATCGGACGCGCAACCCGCATTCCGTTTTCGGAGCTGGAGCGGTTCGTGCAGGAGCTGAGCGAGGCGCAGCACAACGGCAATCGGTAGCCTGCCCCAAACGAAAGCCCCGTGTCGGCATGGCACGGGGCTGGACGGCAAGACAAGGAGGAATCTCACCGTGAGTATTATAACAAATTCTGGCAATAATGGTCAACCCCTGCAAATCCGCGCTCGCGAAGCTGCCGACTCGCTCTTGCGCGAGGTGAACCGCCACGCGCCGGAAGACCAGACAAGCGCGCTACAGGCTCTGCTCGGTGACTTCCTCGCCACAACGCGCGACGTGTTCCTGTGCGAAATGGTGCTCAGCGAGCTGGCTCGCCGGTTACGGTTGCACCCAAAGACCCTGCGCGAGCTCGTTGCAACAGCACCCGAGAGCTCACCTGTCACCTGTCACCCCTTTAAGGCGGTGACAATGACAGCTGAAAATCCGCGCGTTTCACGCTTTGCCGACCTCGCGAGCATCGAGCCGAAAGATGTTGAGTGGCTCGTTGACCGATTGCTCGCGAGGGGAAAAATCACTCTGCTGGACGCACCGCCAGGTGCAGCAAAAACCAGCTTCGCAGTTGCGCTCACCCACGCGCTCAGCACCGGCTCGCGTTTCATCGGATTGGACACTGTACCATGCAAAACTCTATGGCTCCAATTCGAAATGTCGGACGGCGACCTTGCGCTCAAGTACGAGCAACTAGGCGGGTTGCCACAAGGCGCGGTGTTCATTGCCCCTGAGCCAGAACCCCTGCGTGAAAGCTACGCGCAGCTGGTGAATGGGGTGCTCGCGGAAAACATCGGCGTCGTGGTGGTAGACCTCTTGTATGATTGGCTCGCGCTGGAGGATTATAACGACATTGCGCAGGCGCGAGCGGGTATGCAGCTCCTTCGGCGTTTCGTGAACGACACCAGCTGCGCGGTGCTTGGCATCCGTCACGTGTTCAAAGGGGCGTCTCTGAGCACACCACACGCGGGCGCAGGGAGCCACATCTTCGCGGGGAAAGCAGACTTCTGCTTTACGTTGGAAGCGGACATCGAGCAAAGCGACATTGCCACCCTTCGCGCAGTGAAGGCTCGGTACGGCAGCCTACGAGCGTGGACCATCACCCTGCGACTGCAGGACGGGCGGTTCCTGCCGGTAGAGCAACCGCGCGAGGTTCCGTTGCACCAGCAGGTTGCCGATTACGTGAGACGCACCGGCAGGCGCGTGGCGAAGGCGGAGATTCTGGAGCGGTTCAACACCTGCTCGGAGCCGAGCCTGCGCCGTGCTCTGGAGAAGGCGGTACGCTTTGGAGTGCTCCAGGTGAAATACGAACGCACAGGGCGCAGCACTCGTGCACTGTTCTGGGCTTCCGAATGTGATGAAAGTTCACCTGTCACTGTCACCCCCTTAAATAGGCGACAGGTGACAGGTGAATGTGATGTAATGCCTGCTACAGATTCGGACGGCGGTTCCGCCGACCCCTTCGCGGATGCTGGCGGTGATTCTCTCTGGCAGTGTGACCCTATTTCGGGTGAATGGTACCCCCGTCACGCAGGAGGTGGCGAGCGATGACCTCTGTTCGCGAGATTCTACAAAACAAGATTCTCAGGGAACTTCGCGGTGATGCCCTCTGCGCGATGCGCTTGTATGCGGGGTTCCTTAAAGGAGCGAAGGATGCGAGCATGGCAATCATCTACTTGTTGGAATTGGCAGAGCATCTGGAGCATCTCTGTCGGCATTACATGGTAATCGAAAGCATCCGCGAAGAGGTGGAGGCTTATGTTGCACGCCAGCAGGCGGAAGGGCAGAAACGCAAGGCGTGTGTTGCTTCTGCACGCAGTGAGCCTGCCGACACTGACCGAGAGGGGTAATCATGGCAAGACCGTTGCCCATACGCGAGAGGGACTTCTTGCTGTCGGTGATTGAGTTGGCAACGCTATTGGGTTGGCGTTGCTACCATACCTGGCTCAGTGTGCGGTCCGCCAGTGGCTTTCCCGACTTGGTGCTGGTACGACCGCCCCGACTGGTGTTTGCGGAGTTGAAAACTGGCAGGCGGAAGCCAACACCGGCACAGCAGGAGTGGCTCGCGCTGTTAGGCGCGTGTCCGCAGGTGGAAGTGTACCTGTGGACACCCGATTGCTGGGAAGAGATTGAGCGCGTGCTGCGGTAGCTGAAACCGTACGTTATTGGCTTGCAAATGTGGAATCAGGTGCGATAATTATCGCACCTGAAGCAACTAATGCAATTCAGCGAGCACGTTACTGGATTGCAACGCCACTGCGAGCGCAGGGGTGGAGCTTGAGAAAGATTGCGGAAGTTGTTGGGGTAGGGCGCATGACAGCCCATCGAGACCTTTCAGCTGTCCCAAATGGGACACCTGCAACCGCTGTTGGTTTGGACGGCAAGCGGTTTGGAACATGCAATCCGTTGGCGAAACTGCGAGCGCAGGGGTGGAGCACAACACGAATCGCGGAAGCAGTAGGTGTCTCTGATGCGTCTGTACGCCGCGACCTGTCACCTTCGACATTTGTCGAACCTGAAGCAACCAACGCAACCGTTATTGGTTTGGACGGCAAGCGGTACCCGGCGAAGAAGAAGCCTGCGGTGTTCGCGCTTGTTTGACAAACATTCACTCAGTTTCGTACAATACTTGTGGGAGGTGAAACAATGTATTCGCTTAATTTTGCGATTTCGGTGCTGGAAAACTTCCTGCCTGTGAGTTTCTCGCAGGGGCAGGTTCCTCAGGAAGTATTAACTCTTTCGCGCCAAATCGCCGACTGCCTCGCGGAGCTTGAATGTGGCGGAGACTGGCTTTCTCAGCTCCGTGCAAAGTTGATTCGGCAACGGCTCAGTGCGATTGAGCAAAAGCTCGGTGTGCTCATTTTCTCTGCCGGAGGCGCGAAATGAACGACTACGCTGACGCACTTTCGGAGGCACGCAACCTGCTCCGTGAGTGGCGCGAGCTTCCGACACGGGAGGCGCAGGCTGTCGACCGTGACGACATCCTGGACACGCTCGTTGCCGAGCGGAACTTACCGAAGCGGGCACACCGCGCACTGCTGGAAGCGGCGCAGGCAGGAGCCGAGTTTTACGCCAATGAAGCAGAGCGCGAGGAATCGGCAATCGCCGAAATCGACCGCCAGTTGGAGCCACTGCTCCGGCAGATTGCCGAGCTTCAGCAAAAGCTGGATGCTTTGACGCGCCAACGGCGTGGACACGAGTTGCGCTTGCAGGCGTTGCGCTCGCACGCGCAGGACGCTCGCGCTTTGAGCACTCTTCCTGCCGAGCGTGTCACCACGCCGGAAGATGCTGAAAGCTGGCTCGGCAAACTGCCACCTGTGGAAGTACCGCCACCTGCCGAGCCATTCAAAAGCATGTACGACGCTTGAAAAGTTGACAGAAGTTGACACGTATGCGGGGGTGAAGCCGATGGCTCGAAACTGGCGACCCGTGTTTTTGAAGGCTCTTGAGCACGGATGTAGCATTGCCGAAGCGTGCAGGCTCGCTGGCGTCTCCAGGCAAGCAGTTTACAAAGCACGCTCGCGCTCAGAGCGGTTCCGCGAGCAGTGGACAGAAGCAGAGCAAACCGGCGTGGACATGCTCGAAGACCGTGCTTTTGAACGTGCCATGAATGGGAGCGACACGCTCTTGATGTTCCTGCTTCGCGCGAAAAGACCGGCGGTGTACCGTGACAACGTTCGCATGGAGCACGATTTGGGACGGGAGCTTTTGGATGCGCTCAACAGAGCTGCACAACGAACCGCCGAAGACCGAGCCTCTTCCAGGTGAACCTCCACCTCCCCTGAGTGAGGATTGTTCTCCTCCTCCCCACTCAGGGGACGGTTTTCTCGCCGAGCACGTCGGATTGGCTTTTCTGCTCGCCAGAAAATTCAAACCGCCACCTGATTCGTTGCTGACGGAAGAAGACTTGCCAGGCGAGGCTTTTCTCGCACTCGCCACTGCTGCCGAAAAGTGGGATCCTGCTCGTGGCTCTTTCGGCACATTCGCCTGGCTTTTTGTAAAAGACCGCTTGTGTCGCCAGCTCGCGCAACACAAACGGCATCTGAGCTTGCCACCATTTAACGCCATTCGCATCACGAAGAGCGGTGCACCGGCTTTGCTCTGCCTGAGCCTCGACGCCACGCCGGAAGACGCCGACTGTTCTTTCAAAGATGCACTCGCAGACCCCAACGCCGAAGACCCCTTGCAGGTGCTGCTGGAGCGCGAGGAAGAGGAGGAACGCGCCGAGCTGGTGGAGCGTGTGCTTGCACCGCTCAATGAGCTGGAGCGACGAATCGTGTGGCTTCGGCTCGGCGAGGAGCAATCTTTCACGCAGATTGCTGGCACGGTTGGAGTGAACCGCGAAACGGTACGGCAACGTTTTTACGAAGCTCTTCGGAAAATCGTTGACTTTCTCGCGTGAACCTGCTAAAATGGAGAAGCCTGCGCGTAGCGCGTAACTACCGCAGGCGTGGCGTCCAGCAGACAGGGTGCTGAACGCAGGAACATTTTACCTCTGTTCTCTTCCTGCGTCAAGACCCCCTGTGTTGGTCACTAGACACGCCGATTTTGTCAATTCCATACACACGGCGCAAGCACAAGATGTAGGGGTGTAAAGCGTGTGAGGGGGCTAGATGTTGTAGAAAATAAAAATGGTGCCGACGGGGGGACTCGAACCCCCAAGCCCGTTCGGGCACTAGACCCTGAACCTAGCGTGTTTACCAATTTCACCACGTCGGCATCTACCTTTATATATACACCTATTGCCCTGCGTTTGTCAAGCGTTCGCACCGTTCCTCAACGGAAATTTCGTTTTATTCCAACGGCACGACCCTGCGCACTGCTTTCCCATCCTCGCGGGTGAGCAATGTGACCGAGCGCACTCCATTTACCAGAAGATGCTCCCTTGCCTTGTTGATGCCGAAACCCACCTGCTCTACACAGTGGCTATCGTCGCCAAAGCAGAATCCGATGCCCATACGATGCGCCATCTGCACCAGCCACGAGGCGGGGTAGGGTTCTCCCAAACCTTTGCGGTAGCCTGCCGTGTTGACCTCTATGATACCGCCAGTTTCGCAAATTGCTTCCAGAGCCTCTTCTGCAGCACGACGTATCGCCGGCGTGTCTAACGAGCCAAACCGATGTCCATGCAGCTTAATCAGGTCCAGATGCGCAACCACCTCCGGGCGCAACGCCTTTACCATCTGGGCAAGGCTCTGGTAATAACGGATTACCAGTGCTTCCAGACCACCTTGAGACGCCATCGCTCGCTGAAAGTCCTCGACGCTGCCGTCGATGGAGATTTCATCCACATAATGCACCGAACCGACGATGTACTCAAATTCGTAACGATGACGATACTCTTGCATCAGCTGTACGTAAGAGCTGGCGGGCACGACCTCAATCTCGAAGCCTCTTAGCACGATCAGGCGGTCGGCGAACTCTTCTGCCAGCGCGGGGAGGGTTTGCGCATAGCGCTCGAAGTCCGCAACGATTTTAGGAACGTCCCAGCCCAGCCGGATTTCGTTCGGATAGAGGAGACGCGCTTCCACGCGGGGGGCGTGTTCTGTAACTCCAAAGGTGTGATAGCCCGCCTGTACCGCCGCTTCCAGCATCTCGCGCAGGGACGACTGCGCATGGTCACAGAACTCACTGCTGTGCCCGCCGTGCAGGGAGAACATCCAGGGAGGAGCACCTACCGACATAGTTCCTGCCACAGCGCGCGGTAATAACGCATGAACCGCTCGGTGTCCGCAATGCTGGTGGTCTCCAATCCCGGAATCTCGGCAAGGGTGTAGCGGTCGTATCCGATGCTCTTCAGCAATCCGAACAGCTCGCGCCAGGGATAGTTGCTGGTGAGCTCGGTGATGTGGCACGAGCGGATGTACGCCTTCAACAGGTCAAAGCTCTCGCGCACGCTACCGTTCTTCACGTCGGTGGGATTGGAGTTCCATGTGATGCCTACGCTGGGATGTCCACAGTGCTGCATGATGCGAGCGATATTGGGCGGCTCTTGCGTGCCGTGACCGTGCACCTCCAGCCAGATTTCCACGCCGTTGTCCGCTCCCGCTCTGCCACACTCTACCAGCGCCTTGCCGATTTGCTCCAGCGTTTTTTCCACAGGCACGCCTTCGGGCAAGGCGTTAGGTCGCACCTTGACGCCTTTCGCGCCTACATCCCGTGCCAGCTCGCAGAAACGTTTGCAGGTCTCGATGTTCTCGCGCACCACGGCGGGGTCTGGCGAGTGAAACTCACATACGGTTCCCAGTCCCCACAGCACAATACCCGAGTCTTCGAACTGCCGTCGTACCTCTTTGCGCCTGGCTGGGCTGATGTCAGGCTCCACCCCATGCGCGTGGGTGGTGCGCAACTCTACCGCCGTGAAACCGGTGGCTTTGCATCGGGCAATAAGAGTAGGCACATCCCATGCACGGGCAAGGTTGTAGGTGACCAGCCCCAGCTGAAAGGCAGGTGGGCGCGGTGCAGGCTGCGCCGAAGCAGAAGAAGCGAACGCAGCGGCTCCGAACATCATCATGCTCCCCTGAATAAACTCTCGTCGGTTCATGGTGGCATCTCTTGCTCAGTAGATGTTATGATTCATTTGGCGAGACGGGGGATAACCTCCTGCATTCCGCCCTGTGAGGAACAAAATGAAAGAACAATGGTGTCTGCAAAAAAAGACGCTTGACGATTCGAAACGGGTTTGCTAAAATAGTAGTTGGTGAAGCGTATAAGGTGGACACTTTTCTTACTATCACATTCGAAGGAGGTAACGAAATGAAGTACCAAGACAGACACTGGGCGTTCACCCTGATTGAGTTGCTGGTTGTTATCGCGATAATCGCGATACTTGCTGCCATTCTGTTCCCTGTGTTCGCCAGGGCGCGGGAAAAAGCACGGCAAACCAGCTGCCTCAGCAACATGAAACAGATGGGAACGTCCAGCATGATGTACGTGCAAGATTACGACGAACGGTTCCCCCTCAGCTACTACCTGTCAGCTAACAGCCAGGCACAGCCGTGTGCGTTCACTTTTTTGGCGGCGGTCGAGCCATACGTGAAAAACCGCCAAATCTACCAGTGTCCATCGGAGCCAAAGGCGATGAATATCGACGATGCGTTCCGAAACCTCGGGCTACCCGGTGGAGAGTGTGGCGGCTTCACGTGGGCGAGCTACAACTTCAACTACGCTCTGACCAATATCGGAGTGGCTGTAGCCTCCATTGAGTATCCGACGGAGACCGCCGTTGCTTCGGATGGCAACCTCGCTGCTCAGCAGAACGCATGCGCATGGAACCTGTTCGACTCGCCAGTGCAAGCTCGCCATAACGACATCGTGAACGCCTGCTATGCAGATGGCCACGCCAAGACCTTCACCGCGAAGCTGTCGGGTTGCACAGGTATCAATATCAACGGCGCTGCGTTGAAGCAGTACTGCATCACCTCGGGCGCCTACACCCGCTGGTGCAACCAGGAACCAGGGCCAACCGTCTGCCGCGACGAGCTCTGGGGCTTCGCGAAGCAGGATCAATGGGGCTGGTGTACACAGGGAGCACCGTAAGGACGGTTTGAAGTCACCAGCAGCGATAAAGCGCCGGTTGGGCAAACCGGCGCTTTGTTTTTCGAAGATAAGAGCCGCCTTACAGTGCGATGACGTTCGCGGCCTGCGGACCTTTCGCGCCTTCCACGATCTCGAACTGCACGCGCTGCCCTTCGGTAAGGGTTTTGTGCCCGCGCATCTGGATCGCTGTGTAGTGCACGAACACGTCCTTGTCACTGTCGTCTGGCTTAATGAAGCCGTAGCCCTTGGCGTCATTAAACCACTTTACGGTGCCGGTTTGCATTGCAACTTCCTCCTGTTTCGTACCTCGCCCGGTGCTACGCTTCCCAACCTGCAACGGCGCGGGCGGCGAACACGGGCAAAACCTGCGGCTTTACCGCATCACTTCTACCCAGTAGATACTGCAAGAATCGTGCCAGAATCCTGCTTTTTGCACTTTATAGCCCGAAAAAACCGTACTTTGTTTTACTCCGCTTCAGGATATGAGCCGAGAACGGTCACAAAAAGGCTTCGTTCCCGTAGTGCTGCCAGCGCCTTGGCAACAGGAGCATCTTTGATATGCCCCTGCACGTCTACATAAAAGATATATTCGCCCGGCACCAGTTTGGTGGGACGGCTCTCGATCATGGTCATGTTCACATTGTACATTTCGAATGCCGCCATTGCGCGGAAGAGGGCACCCGGACGGTTATGCACCGAGAACATCAGCGAGGTTTTGTCCTTGCCGGTCGGTTCCGGCTCGTTGTAACCAATCACAAGGAAGCGCGTGCGGTTGTGCGGGTTGTCCTCGATGTGCTCGCAGATAATGGGCACATCATACATCTGCGCTGCCAGTGCGTTGGTAACGGCAGCGGATTCGGGGTCCTCCTTTGCCATTTCCGCTGCACGGGCAGTGGTAGAAACCTCCACAATCTCTATACCGGGCAGGTGTTGACGTAGCCACTGCTTGCACTGCTCACGAGGTTGTGCACCGGTGTACACGCGCTTCACGCTCTCCAGCGTGGTCAGCGATACCAGATAGTAGGTAATCGGCACGTAGAGCTCCGAACAGATTTTCAGGTTGGTGTGCATGAACTGGTCTAAAGTTTCGGGGATAACGCCGGCGGTGGAGTTTTCCACGGGAACGATGCCGTAGTCCGCGCTGGAACGCTCGACCTCGTGGAACACATCCTGTATCGAATCTACCGGCACGAACTCGCTGCTGGTACCGAACTTGGTCACACCCGCTTGATGGCTGAAGGTACCCGGCGGTCCCCAATAGGCGATAACCAGCGGTTTCTCCAGCGCACGCGCTGCGGAGATAATCTCCCGGAATATCGCCCGCAACTGCTCGTTGGAGAGCGGTCCCTTGTTCAGATGAACCAGACGGCGATATATCTGCTGTTCCCGCTCGGGCGTGAAGAACTGCGTGCGCGAGCGTACCTTCATCTTGCCAATCTGCTGCGCCAGTTCCGCCCGCCGGTTCAGCAGGTGCAGGATTTGCTCGTCTATCTGGTCAATCTCTTTACGGAGGTCGTGTAAGGTCACAGGCGCATCACCCCTGCGCGAATAACTTGTTGGGGCAGATTTCGGCTTGAGGTGGGGCTAATCCTGCCTGTAACAGGAGGAACGAGCGGAATGCAAAGGGGATGGTTCGCAAGGCGAAGCCGTATCGAAGGGTTGGCGCTGGATGAGATGAACGATGCATGGGTCAAATGTAACGGGTGTCAGCAGATTCTGTTTGCCCGCGATTTTGAGAGGAATCTGAAGGTGTGTCCGCGTTGCGGACACCACCATCGACTCTCCGCGCGCGAGCGCATCGAGTTGCTGGCAGACCCCGATACCTTTGTGGAACGAGATGCCGAGGTGGTTTCCGCCGACCCGCTGGGCTTCCCCGAATACGCGGACAAATTGAGCAAAGGCAGGGCGAACTCCGGGTTGCCGGAGGCAATGGTGAGCGGAACCTGCACCCTGTCGGGCATTCCGATTGTGCTGGCGGTAGCGGACTTCGCCTTCATGGGGGGCAGTATGGGCAGTGCGGTGGGCGAGAAAGTGGCGCGAGCGATGGAGTATGCATTAGAGCAACGTCTGCCGATAGTCATCTGCTCGTGCTCGGGTGGAGCACGGATGCAGGAAGGTTTGCTCTCGCTGATGCAGATGGCAAAGACCTGTGCCGTTGCTGCGAAGTTGCATGAGGCAGGGGTACCCTATATCAGTGTGCTCACCGACCCGACGATGGCAGGGGTGCTTGCCAGTTACGCCTCGGTGGGCGACGTGGTGGTAGCCGAGCCGGGTGCGCTCATCGGCTTCGCGGGACAGCGCGTGGCACAGCAGGCTCAGGTGGTAAAGCCGCCACCCAACTTCCAGACCGCCGAGTTTCAGCTGGAGCACGGCATGGTGGACATCGTGGTGCCTCGCAAGGAATTGAAACACACGCTTCATCGGATACTCCGTTTTTTTACGGGGGGATAGACGAGGTGCGAACCATTCTGGACTTCGAAAAGCCGATTGCCGAGCTGGATGCCAATATCGAGGCGTTGAAGCGTATCACAGCGGAGCAGGGTATCGACAAGAGCGACGAGATCGCCGCGCTGGAACGGGACCGCGAGCGGTTGCTGCGCGAGATTTTTCGCAACCTGACTCCGTGGTACCGCACCCTGCTGGCGCGCCATCCGCAACGCCCTTACACGCTGGACTATATCCGTGCGATTTTCGATGACTTCATCGAGCTGCATGGTGACCGGCAGTTCGGCGACGATGGAGCCATCGTCGGGGGCATGGCGTGGCTGAACGAGAAGCCGGTGGTGGTTATCGGTCAGCAGAAGGGACGTGACCTGAAAGAGCGTCAGCGGCGCAACTTCGGCATGGCGAAGCCGGAGGGCTACCGCAAAGCGCTTCGGTTGATGCACCTGGCGGAGAAGTTCGGGCGACCGGTGATTACCTTCGTGGATACCCCCGCTGCCGACCCCGGCGTGGAATCGGAGAGCCGGGGCATCAGTGAGGCTATCGCGCGCAACCTGCGCGAGATGATTATGCTGAGAGTGCCCATCGTTTCCGTTGTTATCGGAGAGGGAGGCAGTGGCGGTGCGCTGGGTATTGCGGTCGCCGACCGTGTGTTGATGCAGGAGCACGCCATCTACTCGGTGATTCCGCCCGAAGGGTGTGCGGCGATTTTGTGGCGCGACCCGAAGCGCGCCCCCGAAGCAGCAGAGGCGTTGAAGCTGACCGCTCATGATGCTTTACGTTTCGGTGTGGTGGACGAGGTACTCGAGGAGCCGCTTGGAGGTGCGCACCGAGACCCTTTGGCGGCGGCGCAGACGGTGAAAGAGGCATTGCTGAGGCATTTGCCCCCTCTGCAAAAGCTGTCTGTCAGTAAATTGCGTGAGAGCCGCTACGAGCGATATCGCAATCTGGGGATGTGGCAGATCGCCACAGAATAAGCAAAAGAGCCGGCGGTGTTCCGCACCGCCGGCTCCATTATCTGTTACCTTCTCCTACCTCTGCATCGCCTGAATCTGCGACCACAAGTTCTGGATGCGCACATAGCAAGCGACATGTCCGTCACAGCTCGCAGGCAGAATGTCTTCTTTCTCCAATCGTATCACCCGATCACTGCCTACCTGTCTGTACACGCCTGGAGCAACGCGCTCTCCCGCCAGGAAGAGCTCTTCCGCGAATTGGTCGTTTTCCGGTCGCTGCCACATTGCTGGTATCCCCCCTCGAATACAGTCACGATGCAGCATGACCAGCACCTGGGAACGCGCTGCATGACTGTTCCCATGTTTCGTCTGCAGTTGCCCCTTTTCTCAGCGAACCGGAATACAACCAAACAGAGAAAGCATGGAGCGTTCTGCTAATCGGTTCTTATTGTAGCAGACTTGGACGCAAAAATCAACCATATTGCGAGTTTCTTTCAAAAAATCTTACGAACCCCGTATGGGACCTGTGTCGTTGTCTCCTCCTGTCGGTATTGTGCTGCGATTCGGCACTCGTTCCGCGACACCGAGAGCCACACGTCACCTGTCGGGTATCTCGAGGCGGGTGTAGCCGTCAGGGATAGGATGGAGGGTGTCGCCGGATACCAGTGTTCCCTTCACTCCAGCGGGCAGCATCACCTCCACCTGCACCCTGTCTTTTTCACGCCGACAGCGCACCGAGACCTCGCCGCGCGGGTGCACGAGTGTACCCTGAGCCTCGCTCAGACCGCCCAGCTGGGGATGGATAAGCACTTCACGGAAGCCGGGCGCGGCGGGGCGAATGCCCAGAAGGGTGGCGAAAAAGTGGAACACCGGATGCGCGCCCCAGGCGTGGCAGTCCGAGCGCGTCGGCTCGGGCGACTCGATGGTGGTTTTCAAGCCGTTCCGGGTGAGCACATACCAGTCGTCCAGACGCTTCAGGATGAGGTCGGTGCGTCCCAGCACGCGCAGAGTCTCGAACAGGTAATGCGAGAAGTAGATGGTAGTCTGCGCCAGGTTATTGGGCTGGGTCAGCACGCTGGCGATGCGTTTCTGCTTCTCGGTGTCCACGCAACCGCTCAGGATGGCAAGGCACTGCGTATGCTCGGAAAAGTGCTCATGCGTCAGGTCGTCCGCGAACAGACCGCGAGCCTCGTTCCAGAAGCGTTCGGTGGCGATTCGTACCAGCTCGTCGCGTGCGCGGGCGGCGCGTTGAGCCAGCTCCGGTTCGCCAACTGCCTCTTCCAGCTGCGCCCACAGGTTGAGTGTGTAAATGAGGTGCCAGTTGTGCACGCCGGAGATGCCCTCGGTCGTGGGGGGAATGCCATTGCGCCAGCTGCGCACCCAGTCCGCGTAGTTCCAGCCGTCGATACAGCGGAACAACCCTTCGTCGGTTCGGTGCGCCAGATGTGCCTCCATCACACTGCGCACGCCGGGCATCCGCTCGCGCACGAAGCGCAAATCGTCGCGCCACATGGCGTAGTCGTGCACCATCGCCACCCACCACAGCGAGAAGGGCGGGATAATCTGCTCCCAGCGCGAGGGGTAGCGCGACTGCGTGATGCCGATGTTGACTCGCGAGGAATCGAACATCAGCAAAGCCTTGCGCGGCAGACGGTCATCACGGGTAATGGCATAAGTTACCAGCACCTGCAGGCGCGTGTCGCCCACGTACATCAGCTGTTCAAAGAAGGGGCAGTCCATGTAGGTTTCATGGGAGCACATCTGCAGCGCCCGTACAGCGATGCGGGTAACAGGCTCGATGCGCTGGTCGTCGGCGGTGAAGGTGCTTTCCATCTCCAGCGGGTAGCGCGTTTCGAGGAAGGTGAGGCTATCGATGGTGAGCGGTTCATCGGCGGTGCGCACCACGATCTCCACGTATCGCCCCGCACGCCACCAGTGGGAATCGAATCGCCTGCCTGCCCCGCCGTCGGTGAGGAAGGTGTCACCGAAGCCGTCCTTCAGGTGCCACACCATACAGAAGGTCTTGCCCTCTATCTCGTCGCGGTTGCCCTTCACGCTGCGGCGAGGGTCTTCATACAACGCTTCCTGCCAGTGGATGCGCACCGACGCCCCCTTGCCCCCGCTCAGCACCACTTCAGGGTAGGCGCACACATAGTTGCCCATATCCACGATAACGCGGCGGGCAGTATGGGGCGGAATGGTTAAGGAGGATTTGCCGTCCAGCAAAGCCTGCCAGCCGTCTGCCTCTTCGGCAAGATGCTCGGCGAGACGAATGGGGATGTTCGCGGTGCTCTCCGCCTGCAGGTTCGCCACGAAGCGCACTTTTGCTCCCTGCCAGGCGCGTTCCATCATGGCGGGCAGGGTAGCGGGTTGCAACACGTGTTCCGGCAGGCGGTCGCCGCGGTGCATGGAGTTTGCATGCACCAGCGCCTGGGCAGGCTGCCAGCCATCGCCTTCGCCGCGCTCGAACCCCCACGGCACGAGGTTGCCGTCCACCTTCAGCATCGCGCCGGTGAACCAGCCGCCCAGCGGGGAGAAGGGGAGAAAACCGTCCAGATCCTTGACCTCCCAGCTTGCCACACCGGTGGCAAGGGCGTCATCCCAGTCCGGTTCCTGCGGGCAGAGTATAAAGCCCTGCGGTGGCTGGGTCATCTGGGCAATCGGGGCGAGGTCACCCAGCACCCACACGCGCGCCACCAGCACGTGCTCGCCCGCAGTGAGGGACAGGTCGTAGGTCTCGAAGAACCAGTGATGGCGGTCGCCGCGCTCCGGTCCCCTGCCGATACGCTTGCCGTCCAGATAGAGCTCGTAGCGTTCGTCGGCGGAGACGTGCACGCGCACCGTTTCGTCCCTTTTGACCGTGAACCGGTTGCGGAACGCCAGCACGACCGGCGGTTGAAACGGTTCGGGATAGCCTATCCAGCGGGCGCGCCAAACGCCCCGTTCGTCCCACGGATGGTCTTTCGTCTGTTCGGCAAAAGGATAGCTGTCTATCAAAACGCGCATGGTGTGCCTCCTTTCTCAATCCATTATACGCTTCCAGCCCGAAGAATCCCTTACCGGCTCCAAAAACGCTTGACAGGCACTGCACATCAGGTATATATTGCAAATAAGCCCATGCAACAGGCAATTCACAAGGGGAGGTATACTATTACTCCACCACACGTGATTATTTGGATATAGGTAAACCGGTCCCGCCTGCCTGTCATTCTGAGCGAAGCGAAGAATCTCGTTGTATCGTCACTCCAAGATGCTTCGCTAATGCTCAGCATGACAAAAAGCACACCAGCCCTGTCATTCTGAGCGTGAGCGAAGAATCTCGTTGTATCGTCACTCCAAGATGCTTCGCTGGCGCTCAGCATGACAAAATAGACTGGAACGTCTCTGGGCTCAGAATGCTCGCATCCGAAGATTGATGAGTGGTAAAGCAATAGCATACCCCCTCCCGAAGGCTTTCGGGAGGGGGTAAGGGATTCTCAGCCGATGACCCGTCAGCACGGCTTGTTGGCCACGGTCGATGAGCCGTGCTGTTCACTTATCCCGTAGCGGGGTAATCCTCACCACAACCACGTCATGCGGGTCTACCGGCGCACCGAAGAAACGGGTGTACACGCCATAGTCCTCGCCGGTAATCACATTCTGCACACGGCAGGGGCGGCGGTCATGGATACCCAGCGCTTCCCATGGGGCGGTGATCATGCGCCGCCAGCTCTCGTGCCGGTTGAATAGCCCTACCGCTACCGAACCGTCCGCCAGCGGCTTCATCCATGTCTCGAAGTGGTCCCATTCCTGTCCCACCCGGAAGCCCTGCCTGCCCAGCGGGTCCTGATTGATGGCAATCAGTCCCTTGTTGGTGAGCAGCTGGTGGGTAAAGGCGTTCATGTTGCGCACGTCACAACCTATCATCAGCGGTGCGGCGAGCAGACACCACAGCGCAAAGTGCACGCGGTACTCGTTATCGGTGCAGCCGCCCCGCGCCACGTTGCCCTTGCCGTACATGCCCACCACCAGCATATCGGGGTCGTTCCAGTGGTCGGGACCGGCGTATGCCTCCAGCCCGTTCTGGCTGAAGCCTATCTGTTCGATGCTTTCCCACGAGTCGTTGATGTCGCCGGTCGTGCGCCAGAGGTGTCCGCCCACGCTTGCGCCCCACTTCCACGGCTCGTTTGTGCCCCACTCGCACAGGCTGAAGACGATGGGACGACCGGTGGCGCGTAACGCCTGCCCCATGCGCCGATACAGAGAGGGTCCGTCTACCCCGGCGGGCTTGTAGCAATAGTCGTACTTCAGGTAATCCACCCCCCACTCGGCGAAGGTCTGGGCGTCTATCTCTTCGTAGCCGTAGCTGGCGGGCTTGCCCGCACAGGTGTGCGTGCCCGCGCAGGAGTAGATGCCGAACTTCAGCCCTTTGCTATGCACGTAGTCCGCCAGTGCCTTCATGCCGCTGGGGAACTTCTTCGGGTCAGGCACGAGGCGACCCCTGTCGTCGCGCTCGTCCGCTTCCCACAGGTCATCGATAACGACGTAGGTATAACCGGCTTCTTTCAGTCCGGCTTCCACGAACACATCAGCAACCTGCCGAATCAGCTCCTCATGAATCTCCGCACCAAAGGTGTTCCAGCTATTCCATCCCATAGGGGGTGTGGGTGCAAGCATCCTTTCTGCTCCTTCAGAACGAGATTTCGGTCAGGTTTCGTTTCGAGGCGAAGGGGAAGGTTACCTGCCGGGGAGGGCGGGGGGATACCCCGCCCGTTGTCAGTTGCGCGATACGAAGTGGCGTAACTCGTCTCGTGGAATGGTGACCTTCACTGCTTTTGTGCTGACTTTGGGCGACATCTGCATCGTGCCCGGTGGGCGCAGCAGGTTTTGGACCGACTCTTCAGAAGCGAGCAGCTTGCGTACCCGCCGAAGCAGAGTGTCCAGAGAACCTGTTTTCCAGTAGCCCGTCGCATCGGATATCTTCATCTTCAGCATTGGGAACCGTCGTTTCAGCGCCTTGAGCAGAAGGATGTGGCGCAGGTGGCACTGCACGAAATGCGCCTCTCCGTATGCATACGCGCCGTGTTCATAGACGGCATCTTCCGCCCACCAGCCGAATACCAGACGGCTGTCCGCTTCGAACACCTCCAGCGGATACTGGGCGAAGGTCAGGCGGAACTCCGTGCATCCCCTGCCTCCGCTGGCATGGAACCCCACCAGACGCTGGGGCGGGAGATACACGATGTCGATATGCTCCTCGTCGTCGGGGTTCTTCGGTATACCCAGCCTTCGCATGTGAACCGCCCACAGCTCGTAATCCACAGGCGGCTCCATGCCAAACAGTCGGCAGAAGACGGGGTCCATCAGCTCGTAGTTTTCCAGCCGGGGCAACAGCCGTTCGATCTCGTCATACTCCATCCCCACAACGGGCTGAATCTGCTGAAACCCCAGCGCTTCCGCCAGATTGCGGGCGTGTTGCGCGATGTCGAACATCTGCTGGGTGGAAAGGTAGCCGGGCGCAAAAACGGTAAAGCCGAGTTCACTCACGGGTGTTCATCCTCCTGTTGTCAATGTGCTCTCGTTGCGAAAGGCTGCGTAAGTACGCAATAATCCCCCTTTCACAACGGTAAAGAGCACATTGCAGGCGGTTCGATAATAATACGTCTCCTTTTTGTGTTCAGGTTGAAATGTTGAGCGGGCGCAAGCGATTCTTTTAGACACCTCTTGTGCCGGAAAAGTTTCACCCTGTGCGGGGTATTTTTTGAGCAATTAGCGTGCCCACAGCTTTCGTGCCGCGCCTAACGGGTTGCACGCGCTGACCACATAACTCTCCAGCTGACGGTACTCGGGGTGCACGCACTCGTACACGCCGTTTTGCTGGAAGTCCGCAATCAGCTCCTCGAAGGTGCGCAGAGCCAGTTGTGGGTTCACGGGGTGTATCGCCTGCATCACCCAGCCGGAGGCGGTTGCCCAGTACGCGCCGTTCTGGTAGCGGTCGCGCGGTACAGGGGTGAGCAACCGTTCCCAGTACTCGCCCTGAAAGAGATGGCGCACCTGCCCCTTCCACATGTAATCTTCGTAACGGCGTGTGAGCGTCTGTTGCACAGGAGCCTTGCGTTTGCCCAGCGGGAAGCCGATGGCGAGGGCGTAGGCGTTGCCCCAGATGTCCACCTGCCTGCAGTGCACACTGGCGGCGAGAAACGCGCCCGTCTTTTCATCCCACAGCCTGCCGAGGTTCTGCTCCACCTGTCTGGCGCGGCGCAGATATTCCTCCGCCTGCCTCCTCTCGCCGTACTGCCGATGCAGGTTTGCCATCTGCTTGCACGCCCGCCAGTAGAGCAGAGACTCCATCAACAGATCGCCCGTTTTGGCGATGCAGTCGGTGAAACCGTAGGGGGAGTGTGGCTTTTCGGGGTTGTTGAACACCAGACCCTGTGCGCTGCGTGGAACCCACTCCATGCCCTTATCCAGCGCGGGCGACCACTCCGTGAAGATGCTCTTGCGCCGGCTGGGGGAGATGCGCTTCAGGTAGGCGTCGCTGGCAAAGACGAGGAACATCGGGTTGTCCAGATTCGGCTCGCCCAGGGGGTTGCTTTCGGGTCCGGCGACGTACACGGGCACGCCGTCGGGACGCACGCGGTCGGGCACCACGCCGTCTTCCCGTTGCCCCTTGATAAGGTATCGGATGCAGGCTTCGATATGCTCGGCGGGCATCAGGTCGCCCGCGTATTCCACCATGTAGGCGAAGTCGCGCGTCCACAGCGCGGCGTAGTGCGCCCTGCCGTCGGGCGTATAGAGCACCGTGCCGTCGTGCGCCTTCGTCTGACAGCCCTGCAGCAGCTGGCGGGCAGTCTGTTTCAGATAGGCTACTGGCGAGAATGTTGTCTGTGCGCTGCCGGTTAGCATCTTCACGGAAACCTTTTTCACGTCTGACGTTGTAAGTATTCGGTGACCTGCTGGACAAATCCTCGGGCTGTCAGCAACAATTCTTCCGCCTCTTCGCGAGATAGGGCTAAGCCCGTCGCATAATCCCCTATCAACCGCTTGTCGTATGCCTCTGATAACGCTTTGCCCAACTCTCGGGGGAAGATGCCAGTCTTTACAAAGTGTTGCCCAAACAGGGTGATTACCCCTTTGTGGGAAGATGCAGTGATGCTTTTGGTGAGCAACGCCGCTTCTGCCAGGTAAAACATGGCGTAGTAGCACCGCGATGCACACGTATCGTAATCGCCGAGTTCTACCGCTTTCTCCGCGGTACCCAGAAACCGCTCTGCTTTGGCTATCAGGTCGCGGATTGCGCTCATACCAGCACCGCTTCCCCTTTCACCTGCCTCAGAAACGGTGAATCTCCGCCATCGAAATAGGATTTGGGAACTACGACTACCGAAACCAGTTCTCCCTCCTCCAGCAAGATATCCAGCAACAGGTCATTCAGCTCCTTGCGAACCTGCTGAGGCATCAATGGCTCACGAACAACCACGAGCAAATCGATGTCGGATCTGCTTTGTGCTTCCCCACGCGCATACGAGCCGTACAACAGAACACTCTCTATCGCCTGGCCATAGCGTGCAGACAAATAGCTCTTCACCCGCTCCGCAACAGGGCGTATCTTCTCTTGTACCCTGCGCTTCGACATCTTATCCTTTCCCCCTTCGCATATAGCATATCACACCCCACTTACACTTGGGAACCTCATCACAAAGGTTTTGCCTTTGTACTCTCTTCGCTCACTTCACAGGCAGAATCACCTCGATGGCGCCGGGGTGAACAGTGAACTCGACAGGCGTGGTGCCCATCACATCACCATCTACCAGCACGGGCACAGGAGGCGTGCTTTCTACGTGAACCCTTCGCGCGGTATGCATCAGGAAACAGGGGTGCGTGATATGAGTGCCGCTGTACACGCGCGGAAAGACGCTGACAAACTCCAGTTTATTCACCGCCTTGACGATGCACACGTCCAGCAACCCATCGTCTATCTGCGCGTAGGGCGCGATGCGCATCCCGCCGCCATACGATTGGGTGTTCGCCACCGTACAGAGCAGGGCGTTCAGGTGTTGCTCCTCACCGTCGATGGTAATGCGCATGGAGACGGGCTTGAAGGTGAGGATAGTTTGAAACAGCGCGGCGACGTATGCGGCGGTTCCGTGCAAGAAGCGAAAGCCCTGGTTCACCCGCTTGGCGACGGCGGCATCCAGCCCGCAACCGGCGACATTGATGAAATATCTCCCCGCGACCGAGCCGAGGTCTATGCGTCTCGGTTTACCGGTAAAGAGGTTCTCCACCGCTATTTGCAGGTTCTCGCCGATGCCTGCGCAACGCGCAAAATCGTTGCCTGTGCCCAGCGGCAAAACCCCCAGCCGTGCAGGCGTGCCAATGATGCCGTTGGCAACCTCGCCACAGGTGCCGTCACCACCTGCAGCAACCACGATGGATGCACCCTCCTCCGCCGCCTGCCTCGCCAGTTCGGTAGCCTGTCCGGGGCGGGAAGTCTGCACGATGCGCCAGGTCAGCCCGGTTCGCCTGCTCACCTGTTCCAGAAGGTTCTGCAGCGTGCCTTTGTGGCGAATGGCACGGTATCGCCCGGCTTTTGGGTTCAGCACGACCACGATATCGGGAGAGGTCATACTGTTACTTACGCCCTCTAACTTTCTCCATCCTGCTGGCAGGGAAGGGACAGCACAACGGCGAATGGTTGCAACCGAGCAATTCGACAGCAAAATAGGGTACCCTATACAGGAGTAGAGCGAAGCGAGGAGGCGGCGGCTCATCGGTGAAGGTGCTTTTTCTGGGAACGGCTGCGGCGGAAGGTGTGCCGGGGCTGTTTTGTGGATGCGAGGTGTGTCGACTTGCGCGAGAGCGCGGCGGGAAGAACCTGCGCACACGCAGTTCGATATTTATCGACGACACGCTGAAGATTGACCTGCCCCCCGATACACTGCACCACGTGTTGACTTACGGGCTGGACCTGTCGCGACTGCGGCACTTGCTGATTACGCATACCCACGAAGACCATCTGGCGCTGCATGAGCTGGGATACATGGTGCCGGGCTTCGCCTATCGCGACCTGCCTCTGGCAATATACGGAAGCGAGGATTTCGTGCGCGCGCTGGGCCATGTGCCCGACGAGGTGCGCAAATCGCTGGATGTGCAGGTATTGCAGCCATTCACACCGTATGAAATAGAGCGTTACACCGTGATACCGGTGCTGGCGCACCATCGAGAAGACGAGAGGTGCTTCAACTATATCGTCTCCGATGGGGTGAAGACGTTGCTGTACATGTGCGATACTGGCTGGTATCGCGATGTGACCTGGCGTTATCTGGCAGGGGTGCGGCTGGACGCTGTGATTGCGGAGTGTACCAAAGCCTTTGTGGACGCGCCTTACGATACCCATCTGGGGCTGAGTGATGTGCTGAGGTTGAAGGAGCGGTTGCTGGTGATGGGAACTGCTCATGCGGAGACGCGCTGGGCGGTCACCCACTTTTCGCACAACGGACGTCCCCTGCAGGAGGAATTGGAAGCCTTTTGTCAACCGCATGAGATTGAAGTTGCCTATGACGGATGGGTAATGGCACTTTAGCGCCGGACAAGACGTAAGAAGAATATAAGAAGAATATGAGATTCTACCGAATAAAAAAGCAGGAGATAGCGCGCGCATCGTGTAACGAAAAGAGCAGTACGAGCGTCTAAACAACGCGCAAGCAGGAGGAAGGTTTGCGCGAGGCGAAAAGGAATAAGCAGGTACTCTGTCGCATCGATACCGGGAGGGAAAACCGTTGACAGCCCCCTGGTGACCTGCTACAATGGGGTCGACAGGGGAGGAGGAGATTAAGGAATGGCACGTGCCCGAAAAGTGAGTGGACCCGTAGTAGGGTTGGATGTAGGCACCACCTTGATGAAGGTGGCGGAGGCGCGCCCGAGCAAAGAGGGCGTGCAGATTAACGCAGTGGGCGTGGCTCCGACGCCGGAAGGCGTCATCGATGAGAGCGGCTATATCCAGGACCCGCAGGCGCTCGGTCAGGCGATACGGCAGCTGCTTACCCAGGCGGGCATCTCCACCAAGCACGTAGTGACCTCCATTCCGGGGCAGAGTGCGCTGGTGGTGCGCGTGATCGAAATGCCCAAGATGAGCCCGTCGGAGCTGGATAAGTCGATGGCGTGGGAGGTGGAGCGGCATATCCCGTTCGCCGCGCAGGGCGATGTAGTCACAGACTACGCGGTGATTGAACGCCCCGATGCCGACCCGAACGACCCCAACATGGAAGTGCTGCTCGCCGCCGCCCAGCAAGATGTGGTGGACGCTGTGGTAAAGACACTGTTTGCTGCGCAGCTGGACCCTGTGGCTATCGACGTGCAGGTGCTGGCGACCGCTCGCACCGTCATCGGCTTGCAACCCGAGAAGTATCAGGACAAGACGGTGGTGCTGCTGAATGTGGGGGCGACGGCGACCGACATGGGAGTGTTCACCGGCGGTGTGTTGCGTCTGCCTCGCACCATCCCTATCGCTGGCAACCACTTTACTCAGGCTATTATGGATTCGCTGGCTTACCGCGTGGAAGGAACCGACCCGCGTGAGCGGTTCGCACATGCCGAAAAACTGAAGCGAGAATACGCTGCGGTGCTTCTGGAGCGACTTGGTCCATCCGGTGCGGCTCCTACCTACGGCACCGATTTGGGTGCACCGACCGGGCTTATCGACTTCTCCCAGCCGTCTGCACCGCCCGGCATGGTGGACTTTTCCACAGGCTACGGGGAGCCCAGTTTCGATGTGGAAGAGGAGCAACCGGGCACGCCGGAAGAGCAACCAGCGGAACCTGCAGCACCCGCACCTGTGGAGCCAGAGGAGACCGACCCCCTGCGCATCGAAGTATTCGATGCGATTGCGCCCGTTCTGGGGGATTTCCTGGCAGAGGTGCGTCGCTCGCTGGAGTTCTATAGGGGACGAGTGCAGGGGGCGCGGATCGACGAAATCGTGCTGTGCGGTGGCACCGCGCGCATGAAGAACCTGGACAAGTTTCTTGCTCAAGAACTGGGGATACCGGTCAGTGTTGCCGATCCGTTGACCCATCAAGAGGCGCTGGTGCGTCGATACAGTATGCCCTATCTGCAGGAAGTGGCGCCGTTGATGACAGTGGCTATCGGCTTGGCAATCCGGGACATGATTGACTAGGCATCCGGAGGGAAGAGAGAACCATGCTAAAACTGAACCTGTTGCCGCCTAACATCTACGAGCCGCGCAAGAAGCGAGTGTGGTTCGCGGTGTTCGTGGTGGTGTGGATTGCGCTGGCGGGCGGGCTGATTGCCTGGCAGCTGAGCCTTGTCAACCTCAAGTCGCAGAAGTCGGAAGAGCTGCAGCAGCAAGAGGCTATCGTCAGGCAGGTGGAACAGACCGAGCAGGAAGCAGCAAACACCAAAGCACTGGTGGCTCCGCTTCTAACCCGCGCGCAGCTGGCGGACGAGATTTTCCGCTACAATAAGCAGTACCCCAAGCTGTACCGCGAGGTGCGCCGCTGGACAATTGCCAGCGTGCGGTACGGCAGTCTGGGCGTTGCGCAGGGCATGACACTGCAGGCACAGGCGGTCACCCGCGACCTGGACGAAATGGCACGCTACCTGCAGATTATGCTACAATGCCCACTGTTTACCGGCGTCAGCATCTCATGGACTACTGCGGGCGGTACTACCACCACGACCACTACCGGTGGATTTGGTGGCATGGGAGCTCCACCCTTCGGAGGCGGTTACGGCGCACCAACAACCCCGTACGGAGCCTATGGGGGCACCTACGGCGGAGCCCCTTACGGTGCACCGACAGTGCCGGGAATGCCGGGTACACCCGGTGCTCGTGCTGGTCAGCTGGGACAGAGGCAGGCAACGCAAGGCATAGTGTTTAATGTAGTAGCAACACTACGCGAACCTTTGATGAACCAGGTACAGCAATTGGTGCAGCAGCTTGTCTCCTCGCTGGGAGGTACGGGTATGACCGGCATGGGCGGTGGCATGGGCGCAGGCATGGGACTGCCCGGCGCGCCGCCGATGATGGGTGCACCGGGCATGGGCGGTCCGATGTTTGGTGCCCCACCGAGTATGGGCGGCGGAATGGCTCCGCCGAGCATGGGCGGCGGAATGGCTCCACCGCGAGCTCCGGGTATGGCGGGTCCCATGGGGGCTCCCGGCGGTATGGGAGGTCCTCGTGGCGGTGCTGGCGCGATGGCTGAATAGAAGGAGGGGCGTAGGATGCTTTCGAAACTCACTTTGCAAAACGTTATCGTGATAGGCATTGTGGTGGCGGCGGTCATCGCGTCGGGTATCTTCTTTGTGTTGATACGCCCTACGCAGGCTGAGATTAAGAACCTGGATACCCAAATAGAAGCCGCCAGCCAGCGAGCTGCCCAATTGCCTGCAGCAAAGAAACAGTTGGAGAACGCGAAGAAAGAGGTAGAAGAGGCACGGCTGAAGTGGGCGCGCTATGAGCGTTCCAAGATGCCCAACATCGATATGACCGACCGCCTGAAAGCAGCGCTGGCTTTCTGGAAGGAACCGGAGCGAACCGCCAGGCTTCTGCAGGACTTCGTGTCCAAGTCGCAGGACGTGCTTTTCCTCGGAGGTTTCGCGATTGGCGTTCCGACTACCGACCCGAACCAGCTGCCCTGGCCGATATGGATTGTGCCACTGGGTACTTTTCAGGTGCAGGGAGACTTTGAAAGCATCCTGCGCCATGTGGAAAGGTGGAATAATGCTCCCCGTCTGGTGCTGGTGGACGGACTGCAGTTGAGCGGAGTAAGCCCCCAGCTGATAGGGCAGTACACGGCGACGCTGTTCATCCTGCCTCGCGCTAAAGACGATAAGCCTGCCGAGATGCTTCCCTCAGCAGGCGCCGCACCCGGAATGGGTGGCATGGCAGGAATGGGCAGATTCGGAGGCGGGATGCCGGGTCCGATGATGGGTGCTCCGATGACGGGTCCGGTGCCGGGTGGCGCGATGATGCCGGGTGCACCTATGGGCGGAGCACGTCCCCCGATGATGGGTGGACCTGGCGGCGGAGCCGGAGTGGGAGGTCCCGCTCTGGGTGGCGGCGCCGGTGCGCCCGGAGCAGAGGAGTACTAAAGGAGGCTTGAGGAACAATGCAGCAGTGGCTCAATGACCCCAAAAACAAACCGATTGTCATCGGTGGTGCGGTAGCGGTGATACTGATCGTCGCGGTGGCATTCTTCCTGTTTATGGGAGGCGGTGGTCAGCAGCAACCTTCCTCCCCTGGCGCGACCGCAACCGCTCCTGCCGGTGGCACACCTACAGGTGGTTTGCCCGAAGACCAGCCAACACCGGCCGGGCCGGGCCCCATGGGCGCGGCGGGACCGACGGGTAGCCCAATGATGGGTGGTCCTATGATGGGCGGATACGGCGGCGCAGGAGCAGCTCAGCAGGTCGCCCAGGCACCCAAAGAGGGTAAACCGCCCTCGAAGTATCGAGTGGACCCGTTCAAACCGCTGCCCTGGGAAGCGGATATCAGCAAGCCTCCGATACTGTCGGTAGTCACGCCGGTGCGCCTCCAGCCGATACCGACCTATAAGCCGAAGGAAGAGGAACAGGAGGACGTTCTGCCGCCCCAACCCTATCGCCGTGTCGCGGGTATCATGTGGGGGCAGAGCGTCGCGGCGATTATCGAGACTCAGGGTGATCTGCCTCGCGTGGTTAAGCCCGGCGATAACCTCGACGGGCTGCGCGTGGCACGGATCGAACCAAATCAGGTCGTGCTCTCTACACTGGGTAAGAAGCCACGAGAGATTACGGTCAAACTAGGCGCCCCGATTGCGCCGGTACAACGAGCTGTCCCCGGATACGGCGGCACGCCCGGTGGAATGCCGGGCGGGATGCCCGGCGCGCCTCCAGGTGCTCCTGGCGGTGCAGGACTTTTGGAAGAATACTAACCTTAAGTCATCTCTTCTGGATGCCACTTTGGCGCTAAGCAGCGAAAAAGTGCGCAGAGAGGAAGGGATTCCAGAATGGTAAGCGAAACAATTTGAGGAGGTCTATCTTCATGCAACGAGCTTTGCGCATTGCAGCGTGCTTTGTGGTGCTCGTCAGCGCGACGGTGTCTGTAATGGCACAAGAGGGCAGCAGCCCCAGAGTAACGCTCACCCTTGAGAGCGCCAGTATCGCGGACGCTCTGAAGTTGCTCTTCCGCTCTACCGGCTACAACTACACACTGGATGAGTCGGTAGTGCAGGGTTACGTCACAGTATCGCTGAAGGACGTTACCTTTGAGACGGCACTACGCACTATCCTGCGTGCCGCCAATCCCCCGCTCACCTATCGTGTGGACGGTGGCGTGTACATCATTTCACCGAAGGTGGAAACCTATGAGAGCGGCTCCCAGGACCTGCAACAGCCCGAGGAGCCGTCGCAGCCACAGGTGCGCACGGAAAAAATCACCCTGCAGCATCTGGACTCGCTGGCTATCGCTCAGGTGCTGGGCGGAGGAGCCGTATCGCTGAATCAATCCGGCTGGACCTATAGCGGTGGTGGCTATGGTGGCTTTGGCGGAGGCTATGGTGGCTTCGGCGGAGGTTTTGGCGGAGGCTATGGTGGCTTCGGCGGAGGCTACGGTGGCTTCGGTGGTGGCTATGGTGGCTTTGGCGGAGGCTATGGTGGCTTCGGCGGAGGCGGCTTCGGTGGCTTCGGCGGAGGCGGCTTCGGCGGCTTCGGCGGAGGCGGTTGGGGCGGTGGCTTCAACCGTGGCGGCTTCGGCGGTGGCGGTTGGGGCGGTGGCTTCAACCGTGGCGGCGGTGGCTGGGGCGGCGGACGCGGCGGTTTCTAAGCGTCTGCCCCCGGCCCCGTGCCGGATATCGCTGTGAAAAACGATCTGTAACGAGTAAAAGGAGGACAGAGGTTCATGACACTCCGTAAATGGCGGAACGTCGCATTACCTTTGGTGGTGGCTTGTGCTGTATGGAGTGGGTGGAGTTCGCTACCGGCGGCAGGTGCCCCTCGCGCTCAGGGGAATATGCCGTTAGTGAGCCTGACGCTGGTTGAGGCAGAGTTTCGTGATGCGGTGAACATGCTGATGCAGCGCAGTGGAGCCAGCATCGTGCTGGAACCCAGCGATAAGCCCTATCCGCGTGTGAACGTAAATCTGGTGGATATGCCGCTGGATAAAGCGCTGGAATATCTGGCACGCTCGGCTGGCGCAAAAGTGCGCCGCACCGAAGATGGAGTGTTTATCGTCGGACCACAGGGTAAAGAACCTGAGGCGGTGACCACAGCACAGCCACAGGAACCCGCTCCTGCACCTGCGCCGGTGCGGGTGCGCACGGAAAAGATGAAACTGCAGTACATCAACCCCAGCGAGTTTCTGATGCAGCTGCGCACAGACCCCGAAATCGTGGGACTGGACTGGGCAGCTCGCAACAGCGGCGCGCTGATTCAACACCTGATGGACATGACGCGCCCCGGGATGCGTCCGCTTACCCAGCCCCAGCCTATTCTGCCAACCCCCCAGCAGACACCAACGGTTCCAACCGCTACCGGTAACTCCAGCAATGCTGAGCACACACCCACTCCCGATACCGGCTTTGACCAGCGCGGTGCCTTCGGCGGTGGGCTGGGCTACGGTATAGGTGGACAGGTCGGCGGCGGTTTTCGCGGCGGTATAGGCGGCTACGGGCAGCCGGGCGCAGGCTTCGGCGGCGTAGGCGGCTTCGGACAGCCGGGCGCGGGACTTGGTGGTCTGGGTGCAGCGGGTGGTCAGCTCGTGCAGCTCAGTGACCAGGCTCGCATTATCGCGGTGGATGTGGATAACTCCCTCATCGTGGTAGGCACCGACGAGGACATCGAAAATGTCCGGCGCTTCATCCGCCTGCTGGATGTCGCTCCCAAGCAGGTGGAAATCAAGGCAGAGTTCGTGACCGTGAAGGTCAGCGAGGTCAAGCAGTTCGGCATCGACTGGCTGGTGCAGCAGTTGAACACGCAAGCAGGCAACGTGCCCGGCACCTTCGCGTCGGGTGGCAACGTCTTCATCCGCTACAGCGCGGGCAATCTGGCGGCGGAGCTGCGCACCGCCATGTCCAACGCTCGCGGGCGCGTGATCCAGGCTCCGCTTGTGACCACCTTGAACAACACGCCGGGTTCGATACTCGTGCGGACGCAGGTACCCTTCGTCACCACGATATTCACTACGCCGGGGCAAGGGCAGGTAATCCAGGGTAGTCAGGTGTTCTACGTGCCGGTGGTTTCCGGTATGACCGTGACCCCCCGCATCAACGGTGACGGCACCATTACCCTGTTTATCCCGTTGCAGCTGTCGGACATCACGGGTTCGGTACGTGCGCCGGACGGCAGCTCCTACCCGATTGTCAACAGCCAGGCGGTTTTCACCACACGGCGCGTGCCCAGTGGGCAGACGGTGGTGCTGGGCGGATTCATCCGCCGCAGCGAGGACAACTCGGTGGCGAAGTTCCCCATCCTTGGCGACCTGCCGTGGATCGGGCATCTGTTCCGCTCCACCAACCTGTCGCAGGATGATACCGAGCTGCTGATTTTCCTGACGCCTCGCATCCTCGAGGAGGCAGGAGCACCGAGCGTGGGCGTCACACCCTAAGGTTCCGACCATTGCTCGTTACGGATCGGCGCGGGGGTGAACACCCCCGCGCTTCTCATCTGCCTATGCAACAGGTTACGCTTCCAAACGTCGCGCTTATCGGCTTTATGGGCACCGGCAAGAGCTTGCTGGGGCGGATGCTGGCGCAACGGTGGGGATGGAGGTTTGTCGACACCGATTCGCTGATAGAAGAGCAGGTGGGCTGCAGCGTGGCGCAGATATTCGAGCGTTTTGGAGAGGAGTACTTTCGCAGGCAGGAAACGGAAGTTTTGCGTAGCCTGGAGCATCAGCGTCATCTGGTTATCGCTACGGGCGGGGGAGTGCCGACGCGACCGGAGAACGTACGTTCCCTGCGCCGCCATGCGGTTATCGTGTTGCTGACCGCAGAGCCAGAGGTGATTTTACAGCGTGTTCAGCCTGTAGAGACACGCCCTAAACTGTCCACAGCGCCCGACCCACTGGCGGAGATACGTCGGTTACTGCGTGAGCGCGAAACCGCTTATGCCTGTGCCGATATCCGCATAGATACTTCCACTCTCTCACCCAGCGAGGCAGTACTGCGCATCGAGGAGCTGGTTAAAGCATGGAAACCAACCCCTCCCCCTTAAGACTTCATGTGCAGTTAGGTGAGCGCAGCTACCCTATCCTTATCGGTTCGGGGGTACTGAGCAGTGCATCAGAACATCTGCGCGCCCTGCAACCCTCGCAAGTGGTTCTCGTTACCCATCCCCATTTGGCAGAATGGTACGGAGAACCGCTGCGGTACTCCCTGCAGCAAGAAGGCATTCCGGCATATATGCTCACGGTTCCTCCGGGTGAGCGTACGAAGCGCTGGGAGGTTGTTGGACGTTTGCTCCGGCAGATGGCACAACTCGCTCTGGACAGGCGTTGCATCGTAGTAGCGCTTGGGGGAGGAGTTATTGGCGACCTCGCGGGGTTTGTGGCGGCGTGCTACCTGCGTGGGGTGCGTTACGTACAGATTCCAACCACCCTGCTGGCGCAGGTGGACTCCAGCGTGGGCGGTAAAACGGGTGTCAACCTGCCGGAGGGCAAGAATCTGGTAGGGGCGTTCCACCAGCCCGTACTTGTGTTGATAGATACCGACACCCTGAAGACGCTCTCTCGCCGTCACTTCAGAGCGGGTTTAGCGGAAGTGCTGAAGTATGGTATAATCGCAGACGAAACGCTATGGCGACTGGTCAACGCCGAAGCAAACAGTTTGCGGCAGTGTCATAGCACGCACCTTGCCGAGATTATCTATCGCTGTTGTGAGATTAAAGCGAACATCGTCTCTGAGGACGAGACCGAGCAGGGCGTCCGCGCAATTCTCAATTTTGGGCACACAGTGGGGCACGCTCTGGAAGCGGTGGCAGGCTATGGTCGCCTGCTACACGGCGAGGCGGTATCTATCGGCATGGTATCCGCCGCCTTGGTGGGCGAAGCGACAGGTGTTACCCCTGCAGGGACGGCGGAAGAGATAGCGCGTGCACTACGTGCTCTCGGTTTGCCGGTTGCGTTGCCTCGCGATGTGGAGTTCGATGGTCTGCTTGCCGTGATGGCGCGGGATAAAAAGGCGCGTGACGGGCAGGTACGCTTTGTGCTGATTGAGCGTATCGGGCAGGCACGTCTGCCGGTTGCGGTGAATGAAAAAGAGGTGCTTCACGCGCTGATGATGCATCGCGAGAGGTTCCATCGGGAGGCGATGTCATGGAAAACGGTCGGTCAGAGTTAGTGCAGGATTTTGTTGGGGCGATATGGGTGGTTGCGGTGGTTGTGGTTTTCCTGGGTTTGCCTTATGGCTTGCCGGAGGTTAGCGTATCGGTGCTGGAAAAGGCGTATGCACTGTGCTTAATCGGCGGAGTGGTCTGGCTGGCTCTTCGTGCAACCTCCTCTGGCAATACGGTGAAGGGGGCAAGAAGGCGTGATTAGCCGGGTGCTGGCTGGACGGTATGAGCTGCTGGAAAAGCTGGGGGAAGGAAGCCTTTTCGCCGCCTATCGTGCCAGAGACCACGAAACGAATGCCCTTGTTACCGTGAAGCTGCTGCAACCCGCCTTTGCCGACGATACCGCGCTGGTTCACGCGCTCAAGCAATGTTTTTCTGTAACGTCGCCTCTCAATCATCCGCGAATAGCCCGTATCCTGCAGGTTTGCGAGCACGAAGGACAGCTGGTGCTGGTTACCGAGTTCGTACGGGGCATTAACCTGAAGGAGCGCATACGCAGGGTGGCTCCTTTTACGTTGTCGGTAGCCATCGATATCGCCCTGGCAGTGGCGGAGGGGCTGGAGAGCGCGCATCGCGCGGGGATAGCGCACGGCGATTTGCGCCCGCACAATATTATCGTATCGCAGGAAGGGCTGATTAAGATTACCGATTTTGGGCTGCTTCCTGCGTTGCAGGCTTCGCCGCTGGCGCAAACCGCATGGCTAACCCGCGCTGCACCGTACCTTCCGCCAGAGGTTTCGGAGGGGTGGCAGGTCACGCCGTCGGCGGATGTGTACGCTCTGGGGGTGATACTGTTTGAGATGATTACGGGAGGGGTTCCCTTTCCTGCAGACACGCCGGTAGCGGTGGCTCTGCGCCATGCCAAAGACCCGCCTCCCAGCCCGCGCGCAGTGAACCCGGGCGTTCCCAGAGCGGTGGAGGGTATTGTGTTGAAGGCGATGCAGAAGCTGCCGGAGCAGCGGTACCCCGACATGACCACGATGCTTCAAGACTTAAGGGCAGTGCACGATGCATTGCGGTTCGGTAAGCCGTTATCGTGGTCGCCGCTGGAGCGTAAACCGGAAAGCCCTGTGCTTCCCGCTACGGATCACGGGGCACGCCCGGCGGAAACAGAGGACACCGAGCTGCGCATTATCAAGTATCTTGCCCGATCGCTGACGGTTCTGGCTGGGCTAATACTTATCGCGCTGGTGATAGTGTGGTTTTGGATAACACGTCCGGTTAAAGAAGTGCCCGTTCCCGACTTGCGAGGCAAGCCGCTGACAGAGGCGCGACGGCTGGCGCAGGAAGCGGGATTGAATCTGGTGATACGCCAAGAGGAGTACAACGAGCAGTTTCCGGCAGGAACAGTGTACCTGATACAACCCGAACCGGGAAGCAGTGTCAAAGCAGGCGGAGCGGTGCAGGTGTGGGTGAGCAAAGGCTCACGCACCGTGGAGGTTCCTAACGTTCAGGGCTTGAGTGAGGCGGATGCTCGCCAGAGGCTGGTAGAGGCGGGGTTGCAGGTGGGGAAGGTGGAGGAAAAGGTGGACGTCGCCCCCGCTGGCACGGTACTGTCGCAGTCACCCGCTCCTAAGCAGAGGGTAAACAGGGATGCGCCGGTGGACCTGGTTATCAGCAAAGGTCCCGCTTTACCGCCCGTGCCGGAGGAGCCAAGGGAACGAGGGTTCGAGCTGGTTATCCCGGTGAAAGGTGCTCCTGAGGAGGTGGTACAGGTGCGTCTGGAGGTGCAGGACGCACTGGGCGTGTACACCGTTCTGGATGAACCGCATTCCGGCGGCGAGCGGTTGATTGTTCCGGTGCGGGCGCGGGGACGCAACGTGATATTCCGCATCTACTTCAACAACCAGCTGGTGCACGAGGAGGTGCGTCCGTGAGTAGCGCCCCGCATGTGCTCATCGCTCCCTCTTTGCTCTCCG
>ERZ511473.215-NODE-215-length-128566-cov-27.881974_pt1 | contig 128566 bp, 93 predicted proteins | sample MGYA00374947_ERZ511473 | MGnify/ENA primary metagenome ERZ511473 (study PRJEB26303, sample SAMN06343854) | sediment metagenome | isolation source: hot spring sediment | place: Canada: British Columbia | collected 2012-09-26 ... | reverse complement strand
TACATGCTGGTCGTGAGCGGTCACCTGGATGGTTCTTTTTGTCTTATTCTTTCGGCATTCATATGGCTTATTTCGGCGCTCTTATGGCGTCTCTGCTCTCGCAAAATCGCCTACAACATCCGCTTATGAAACAGCCCCGGTCCCCACAGGTCTGGACTGCCCGTGCTCGCCGCTGGCCGGAACGCCGTGACCTCAGCAACTGATAAGAACCCAATCGGTGTCCATCCAGCACCCAGGCGTCGGCAGGCGTATTCGTCGGCATTGACAGGCCAGCGACAACCTTGTCCCCTATAGCTGCCGGAGTGGCCGATTTGTCAATCATCACGGGCAGCACGCAAACCGGGATGATCGAGAGCAAGGCGATAAAGGATTTGGTTGTAATCGTAGCGCGGCGTACGCACCGGGTTGCCGGAAAATTCCGCACTGTACGTGCCTTCCAGATGCACCAGCCGTCCCCCTTGCCGATCCAGAAAGGGATGATGGCACACGTTGTAAAACGAGTAGCGATCGTGGGTGATGATCTTGACGGCTCGGGTGAATGGCCCCGTGGGATGACGAGCCTCGGCATACCAGACTTCGCCCAGAAAGGATTCCTTCCCGCCCACTTGGCCGGCCACAAGAATCCACCGCTGGCGATACGCGTTCCAGTGAACCGTGCCGCTATGCAACTGAATCCGCTCATCGCGACGCTCTCCGTCAGCCGGACAGAACCGGGCCTGCTGTGTCGGCAACTTGCCTGCTCGAAGCCAGCGCCACTCGGTGGCGGCGTCGGTTGGCGGGAGTTGTTTCTGCCACCGCCAGACCACTCGTCCCCGCTCATCGCACTGTGGGCCGACCGGCTTGCCGTCCTGCTCCCCGCTGGCACAACTGAACGCCTCGTACTGCTGCGGGTCGAGCACCGCTTCGTAGCGAGCCGGCACACGCACCACCGGCGCGGGATTCCCGAACAGCAAATAACGCGTGCCATTTTCTTGCCACCCGGTCGCATGCCCGAACGGATGCCGCCAACGCTCTGATAACGGCAACGTCCGCACCGGTACGAAAACCTCCCGCGTGTCGTCGAAGACCGCGATCCCGTGTTCGATTTCCTCGGCCAGTCCCTTCCGTCGGGAGTAATGGCAAACCAGGCGTTCCTGCCCCCGGGCGTCGCTAACCACGCAAACTCCGTCAATCCAGATCACGCCCTCCTTACGTTCCGGCAACGGCATCATGGCGCGAACGAAACCGTTGGCATCGGTGAAGTAAACGTAGGGGATGCCATCCGCAGGATCCAAGCTGTCGGGGAAGACAGGAGTGCGTGCCCCGGCCGTGCGGAACAGCCCCAGCGGATACGACAGGCGATTGGTATCGCCCCAGAACCAGTAAATGTGGTTGCGGTAAATCGCCGCCTGAACCGAATCCTGCCCGGCCACCTGACCGCGAGCCCATCGAGGAAATCCATCGCCGGCAACACGACCATCCGCTGTGCCAGGCACTCGATAGCCCAGCAGGACACTGTCGCGATACAACCCTTCGCCGGTCAGTCGGCACAACCGTTCGGCAATCTGCCGCCGCTGGATTCGCACTTCCACCTTTTGTCCCGGTCGCAACAACAGGCGAACTCCCCGATACCCGAACGCATCCCGCGACAGCTCGTAACCGTGGCTGCGAACGGAAAAGAAAACCTCGCGGTCGAGCAAATCGGGCTCCGCAATGGCAATACGTCCAGCGTTGTCGGTAATGAACCGAACGTGATGCACCGTTTCGAGTTCCACCAGGGGCACACCCCGCCCGCCTTCCGCATCCAGGACGCGAATCTCGGCCAACGCCGGCGCCAGACCGTCGGCCCTTGCCCAATCCCACCATATTAGCAGCACCATTCCGGCTGCCCAAAACCATTTCCATCCAGTAATTTGCCGCATCTGCTTCCATTTCCAATTTGTCTGCGCCATTGCCGGAGCTCCTGGCAGCGGTGGCTGATATGGATTCGGACAGGCAGAGCTACGGGATGCCCGCAGCAAGGGCCGATTAGCCGCTCCGATGAACGGATCATGGCGACCGAGTGTCCAGGGGTCATCCGCCCACGATTCGTGCGGTCACAGCAGAATTTTTCGCGGTGACCGCTCGATTGCCAAGCCGATAAGTTATATACTATTGCCGATTATTATTACTATCATGCTCGAGTACCATCCCAACGCATTGCCGGGAGGCATGCGGTCAGGACGGATCTGGAGTCGGTTTTGCCTGATGCTGACCACCCGAGTCCCGGCTATCGCGGAATGGTCAAGCATGGCGAATCGCCTCCGCCACCGGGGCATGACCGCCAAACGGATACCCGAACCGTGACTGAACGCGAATCCAAGGTCCCAGCGGCTGTCGTCCAAGACGACAACGGCAATGGCACAGCGGAAGCCGCCTGGTCGGAGTCCGTGCCGGGCGAACTGGCTGGGGCTGGCGTGGGGCCAGAGAGTTGGCGCTATTGGATTTTCAAGCGCGTACCGGCGCTGGACTCCTTGCGGACTTACAGTTGGCAGGCAGCCTGGTGCGATGCCGTGGCGGGGCTTTCGGTGGCGGCGCTGGCCGTTCCTCAGGCGATGGCTTACGCCCTGATTGTCGGTTTGCCACCCCAATATGGCCTGTACACGGCCATGGTGATGACGGTGGTGGGAGCGTTGCTGGATTCCTCGCGGCAATTGATCAACGGCCCGACCAACGCGATCAGTATCGCCTTGTTCAGCGCGCTGGCGCCGCTGGCGGTCGGGGAAAACGGCAACGTGGAGGCACTGGTTCGCGCCGCTGTGCTGATGGCCCTGCTGGTGGGGCTGATCCAGTTGGCGATCACGCTGCTACGATTGGGCGACCTGACTCGCTATATTTCCCATGCCGTGATCGTCGGTTTCACCGCTGGGGCGTCCGCCATGTTGTTGCTGGACCAGCTCAAGCACTTGCTCGGTCTGCGATCCGTAGGCAGTGGACAGGAACACTTCCTGGTGCGATTCTGGCGAACGTGGACGGAAGGAGGCGGGGTACATCTGCCCACCGCAGCGGTCGGACTGGGAACCATCGCGGGTATCCTGTCGCTGATGTTCGCCAATCACTGGGTGGGACTGCGGCGGTTTCGCATTCCGGAATTTCTCGTGGCGGTTCTGCTGGCCGGGGCGGTCACTTACGCCCTGAAGCTGGAGGAATTCGGTGTGCGGACAGTGGGCGAAATCCCCCAGCATTTGCCGCGCTGGCAACCGCCTCCGTGGGACTGGCGGCTAGCGACGCAACTGGCTCCCAGCGCACTGGCTATTGCCATTCTTGGGTTGCTGGAAGCCCTGGCGATGGCCAAAGCCATTGCCGCTCAAACCCGCCAGAAACTTGACGTCCACCAGCAATGCCTGAGCGAGGCGGTGGCGAACCTGGCCGGTTCCTTTTTCCAGTGCATGCCCGGCTCCGGCTCATTGACCCGCTCGGCGGTCAACCAGATGGCCGGCGCCGTCAGCCAGTGGTCGGGGATTATTGCCGCCGTTGCCGTCGCTTTTACCGTCGTCCTCTTTGCTCCGTATGCCCGCTACGTGCCCCGCGCCGCTCTTTCCGGAGTGCTGATCGTAACGGCATTTCGCATGATCCAGTATCGCGAGCTGGCGTATTATCTGCGGGCATCGCGATTTGACACGGCCATCGTGTTGATCACGGCCCTGTCGGCGGTGCTGATCTCTGTCGAGTTCTGCATCTTGATTGGGACGTTCTGCTCGTTCGTGTTCTACGTGCCACGGGCGGCGCGAATTCACATGGCACGCCTGACCCTGACTCCAGAACGGGTGCTCCGCGAAGCTCAGCCGGGCGACACGCTGTGCACACGATTGCTGGTGTTCAATGTGGAGGGGGAATTATTCTTTGGTTCGGCTCCGGATCTGGAACGGCACCTGGAGCAGATTCGTCGGCAATGCGGCCAATTGACGCGGATTGTCGTGCTGCGACTGAAACGCGTCCGCAATCCGGATGCTGTCTGTCTGCGGTTGCTGGACGAATTCGTTGCCGACTTGCAGGCCCGGAATATCCGCGTCTATTTCTGCGGTGTTCGGCGGGACCTGGCGGAAGCATTCGACCGTTGCGGACTGAGGCAGCGGCTCGGCGAAAAGTATCTCTTTCTCGAGTCAGCCGCCACCTGGTCGAGCACCCTCGAAGCTGTCCGCCAGGCTTATACCGAACTTGGCGACGACCTCTGCCCTTACTGCCCACGCCGAAACGCTCCCAGCGAACCGCCCGACTGGTACTACATGATCTGACGTGGCAAGCATGCGCATCTTTGTGTACGAGTACACCTGTGCCACGGTGGGTTCAGGTCCACCACTGCCGCTTGCCCAGGCAATGCTGGGCTCCGCTATTGGCGAGAGGCGAGTGGCCAGGACCGAGTGGCGAATGGCGAATCCGGAGGTTGGGCCGACGCCACGCCCTCTTACCCCGGCTGGCATTCGCCGGGAGGGCCAGGCTATGCGCGACGCCGTCGCCGCGGATTTCCGCGCCGCCGGCTTCGAGGTGATCACCCTGGACTCGGTCGAACCCGATCGGGAGCGCCAGGCCTTCTTCGACTGCCTGAGCCGCGCCGATGCCGCTTTCATCATCGCCCCGGAATTCGACCACCTATTGACCACGCGGTGTCAATGGGTCGAGTCCAGCGGTGTATTGCTGCTGGGCACATCCGCGGGAGTGCTCAACTGGCTGACCGATAAATGGCAACAGTATCTGCGGCTGCGCAAGTGTGACGTGGCAGTGCCGGAGAGTTGGTTGGCTCAGCCGACCGGTATTTCTCCACTCGTGCGCAAACCGCGTCGTGGCGCTGGTTCCTGGCAGGTGCGTTTGTTCGGCCAGACTTTACCGCCGCGCCAGAAGGATGACGATTGCTCCCGGAGCACCTGCGAATCCAGGATAGACCAGGACCGTCCCGCCACTGACTCGGAATCACGGCGACGAAATCCGCGGCGCTCTTGCGCTGGAAAACACGGTGGGATAACCTCCGCTGCTCCTGATACCTTTTCAGCACCATCCACGGCGACGGAGTTTGAGTCGGCCAAGTGGTTGTGGCAACGCTACGTTCCTGGCACTGCCGCCAGCATCGCTTGCCTGTGCGGTGAAAATCGCCGGATATTCTTGCGGGGCGGTTATCAGTTGCTGAGCAAGGACGGTCAGTTTCGCTATCTCGGTGGCGAATTGCCGCTGCCGCCACCGCTAGAACATCGCGCACGCCGACTCGCCGAGGCTACCCTGGCCGCGTTCCCGGAATTGCGCGGCTACGTGGGATTCGACATCGTCCTGGGTAACGACCTCGCGGGTCGGGAAGATTATGTCATCGAAATCAATGCCCGCCTGACGACTTCCTACCTCGGTCAGCGGCAATTGTGCCGGCAGAATTTGGCCGAAATGCTGGTTCGCCTACTGACGGGTCAGCCCCTCGCCGAACCTGACTGGCATCCTGGCCGCGTGCGCTTCCACCCCTGACTACGAGCGGAATACATCGAGCGGCGTGAACTGGCCGTCGAGGATGCCCTGGCTGGGGATGCCGAGCCATTTTTCCAAGACGGCGGCGTACACTTGGCGGAAGTCGGTGTGATGTTTCAGGTTGCCCAATTCGAGTTTCTCCAGGCTGGGATGTTCGCCGATCAGCCCGGCGCGGACGCGTCCACCGATGAGGAACATGGGGGCAGCGCTGCCGTGATCCGTCCCGCGGGATCCGTTTTCCTGCACCCGTCGGCCAAACTCGGAGAAGGTCATAATGCAAACACGATCGCGATGGCCGCGGGCCGCCATGTCCTTGAAGAAAGCCGTTACCGCACCGGACAATTCAGCGAGCAAATTAGCATGGGTGTTGGCCTGGGAAGCATGGGTATCGAAACCGTCCAGCGAGACGTAATAAATGCGAGCGCCCAGATTGGCTTCGATCAGTTGCGCCACCAGCCGCAGGCGATTCGCCAGGCCCGTAGGCGGATAGGGGACTTTGGGCTGATAATTGCGACCAATTTCGCGAAGTCGGCGAGTGTTCTCGTAGGTGTTCAGGGCGGTTTGCTGAACAAAGCTCAGCAGGGGATGGTCTGCGGGTCGTTTGGCGGCTGCTTCGAGGACTTGCCGTTGCGAACGCTGATCGCTACCGGTCGCCGCCGGTGTCCGCAGCTGAAAATCCTCGAGGCTGGTCAGCGCGGGGACTTTGAACGGTGCCCCCTGCAACGCCAGCCAATTCGGTTCGTTGGCCATCGCTACGTGAAACGCTCCAGGTTGCGGCAGCCGATGCAGGGCTTTCCCGAGCCAGCCCTCGGTCAAGCTCTCGCGAGTGCTGGCGGCATGCCAGATATCCATGCTCCGGAAATGCGACTGGCTCGGATTGGGGTAGCCAACTCCTTGAACAATGCACAGGGCACCGTCCTGCAGCAGGTCGGCGAATCCCGTCATGGCCGGATGTAGGCCGATCTCGTCGTTGACCTTCTTGAGCTGGGCCGTCGGCAACTGCAAAGTGGGACGGTATTTGGCATACAGCGGGTCTTTAAAGGGCACTACCGTGTTCAGTCCGTCATTGCCCCCGGTGAGTTGGATGACGACCAGGATGGTATCCTTGGCTCCGGGAGAATCGGCGGTGGGAGCGGCCAGCGCCGTTCGTGCCAGGAACCCTGGCCCCCATCCGTGCAGTGCCACCAGGCTCGAACCCAATAGCGACGTGTGCAGGAATTCGCGGCGATTCAGCATGGTCTTGCCCTCCGATAGGTTCATCCCCCCAGGAGCGGGGGCGTATGCTCCGTGTCGCCATTGCAAAAGCCAGGACTGGCGATCAAGCGAGCTGAAATTCCGGCTGGGTCAGCACCAGATAGCACACAGCCCGCAGGCGATGTTCCCGGCGATCCTGATCGCTCCAATAGGCAGGCCAGCGAAATTGCTCGGACTCACGCAGATAGCCGGCCAAGCGTTGTCGCGCATCCGGAGCGAGATCTCCTTGCAGGAACAAATCGAGGAAGAACGCCAGCCCCTGTTCCTCGGACTGGCGTCCATACTTCCGCAGCACCAGCACGGGATCGCAGCGGGAACCGAACTGCGGATCCTCGCCCGAGACCAGCGCCTGCGCCAGGTTGTTCCGCGCTAACAACGTTGTCGAATTCAGCCAGGCCGGGCCACCGTCCCAGCCTTTCACCGATGGGGGATAAAATAGCCGCTGCCCTAGGTTTTCCAGCGCGTTAGCCAGGGCGACGGCGTTCGGCTGTCCTTCCAGAGCGCGGAGAATACCGATGGCAAACTCGACCGGCGACTTCACACGGGCACGGTAGGCGTGTTCCGAATAAAAGATATTCGAGGTCAAAATCATCCGCACCGCTTCTCCGACCTGATACTGGCTGTGGCGCAAGCGCTGGGCGAGTGGTTCGAGCAAATCCGGCTCCGGGTCGAGGGTTTCGCTGACAAAGTAGCGGAAGAGCTTGCGTGCCAGGAAACGCGAGCAGGCCGGATGCTCCAGACACATCCGGACAATGTCTTCGCCTCGCCAGCGGCCCGTGCGACCGAACACAGTTTTTTCACCGTCATCGTGCTCGGCGGGGTTGAAGTGAAACTTGCCGTCGCGAATCTCCCAGCCGGTGAAGGCCCGGGCAGCTTCGCGGATATCCTGTTCCGTGTAGTTGCCAATACCCAGGCTGAACAGCTCCATCAGTTCGCGGGCATAGTTTTCGTTGGGTCGGCCTTTTTTGTTGAGGTGAGTATCGAGCCAGATCATCATGGCCGGGTCTTTGGAGATCGCCTGCAGCATTTCCGCAAACGAACCCAGGGCAAATCGCCGCAACGTCTGGTTCTGCTGGAGCATGTAGCCGACATGGTTCACCTTGGCGTTGCTGGTGGCGAAGTGATTATGCCAGAACAACGTCATCTTCTCCAAAAGCGGGAAAGGTGTGCGGCACATTCGCGCCAGCCACCAGGCACGCAGGTGAATGGAGTTGTCCCCTTTGGCGATGAGAGCAGCGACTTCCTCCATGCTGCGGTGAAATGACTCGTAGTCCGGCCCTGGTGTCAGCAGACGATCCACCGTCTTCTTGGGGCCATCGTGCAGGGCTTGCTGCAATTCCGCCCAGCTGGCAGCAAACGCCGCTCGCCGATACAGATGCCCCACGCGTTGCAGATTCCAGGGCCGGTCTCTGTCTGGCAGGTACGGCTGCCAAGCCCATTGGCGATCGATGCGTTGTTGCGTCGGCATGCCTTTTCCTCCGCGACCCCGTGGAGTTTACGCCCAGCGCTGCTGGTCGGACCAACCCCGCAGGATCAGGGGGCCAGTTGCCAGTGCAATTGCAGTCGGGTCTGCTCGTCAGCCATGCGGAGGCGCAACTCGATCTGCCCGAGACTGCGCACCAGTTCGGTCACCTGTCGGGCCTGCTTCCGGGCCGATTCCAGACTCTGCTCCCGCTCCAGCACGTACTGCACCACCAGTTGCTCTTCCGAACCCTGCAACAATGTGGCCACGCCGGACCAGGAGAACACGTCGGTGAAAAGCGGAACAGCAGCGGTCTGCGTAAGCCTGCCCTCTTTGTCAGGACTGTCCGCGGCCGGCAACTTTTCGCTCAGCAACGCCCGGATGATTTGCCGACCCAGTTCCAGCGTCGAAGCGAGCACAAACTGGTCGCCGACCTGAGCGAAACAGGGGCTGAAATTGAACAGCAAGCCGTTCCGCACGGCGCGGTTGGTATCCTTCTCGGCAAAACGATAGCCGACAAGTTTCACGCCGTTGTGGTTTTCTTCCCCCAGTTCCAGCCGGGTCTGGAAACTGGCTAACAGAGCCGCAGCCCGGAGAATAGCCGCTAGTTTCGTGCCGGTTTTCTCTGCGTCTTTCAACTCCAGCACCAAGGCAAACGACGGAAGGATTGTGCCGGGACGCTGCGAGTAGGTCTGGCGATCCGGCTGAGCCACGATCAAGCGATGTCGGGAGCCCAGTCCGCTGACCAGTTCGCTGAACCGCGTACCCAGGAGAAATTTGCTGGAGTTCTTATCGAATTCTTCAAAGGCCTGGCGTTGCTCCGGCCGAAGCAGCTTGTCCCGCTGTTGCAAAAACGAAGCTGGGTCGAAATAGAAGCTGCTGGTGTAAATGGTGCCGGGTACACACAATGGCGGGCGAAGCTGGACGCGACCGTCGGTTGGCGTTTGCGCACCGGCTGCCGGCGACGCTTCCTTCCAACCCGCGGGAACGTACAGCGTCAAATGCAGTTCCTGCCGCTGCAGTGTCAGCCAGGTCGTCAGGTAGTCCGCACGCCGGAACAGGTCGAGGTACCGCCCGAAAAACACATGGGCCAGCGGCACATCGCCAGGCAACTCCACCGCTTGCCGCACCTGCGGCAGCGATTTCAGCGGACGCAGATCGACCCAGGCCCAGGCGACCGCCTCCGGCGGAATGCTCCTGCGGGCCCCTTGCCATTTCGCCGCATTCGCCAGCGAGCGTTCCCCATTTCCCGCCAGCAACGGCGCCGCGTAATCGAACACCTCCAGGCGATTGCTGAGCAGCAGCCGCGTTCCCTGCACCGTGTAGTACACCTCGCCGAGCTGCGTGATCTTCAGCCCGGAACGCTGATGTTCGCGGCGCTGACTGGGCAAATCGCGGCGAGCCAGTTCCTGCTCGGTGACGTCGCTGAAGATTCGCACACCTTGCTGCAGCAAAGCGGCATCGCGTCCGTACACGATCAGCAATAGCGGAGCCGGCGACGGGGCGTATTTGCCTGCCAGAACAATGCCGCCACCGGCCAGGACGTCCACCAGTTCTCGCCACGGTTTGCCCAGTTCCCGTTCGGCATAGCGAAGCAGTTGCAAAAACCGCCGCACATTTACCTGTTCGCTTGCCTCGCGATATGCCGGCAACTCCCGCAACCGCTCACTTTCCAATAGGTCGCGCAAGGTATCGGCCACCGCGCCTGGCCGGGCGACGGCAATGGCAAAGTCGGCTTCTTCCGGTACCCACCGCAACAGTTCCGTGAAGTCGGTGGCCAAGGGCGTCAGACGACCCTGAGTAATCAATGGCGGCCACCACAGCAGCAAAAGCAGCAACCCACACCACCACGCCCGTCGCATCAGCTGTCTCCCTGATTAGGCCAGCGGAGCTGTTCCTAGCCCATTCGTGCAGCCCCGCGCCTTCTGCCTGGCCATTTTCCGGAATCGTTCCCGAAAGGTTTACCCCGCCCGGCCAGCGGCAGTTTCAATCGTGTCGCGTCTGTTGCTCGACACGGTTGCCCTTGGCCGACGCGGCGATGTCGGAGCCACCGCTCCTGTTTCGCTGCTACCGACCCAGCCAACCACATTCTCCCCTGCAAGTGCGTTTCCCGAATCACGACGGCGCACGCCCACCGCTCTCGCATTGCCCGACGAACGTTCATCGGCGAAATTGCTACTTTTGCGGTGTACGAACGCATGCACAACCAACAGGGAGCGTTAGCCCCCGGGGAATATGGCAACCGCGCTTGCAGACGCCATCCCACAAATCGGCGCGAGACTGCCGAGCCGGCACCCGGCAAACCTTTTGGCAGTCGCGTTACCACACTCACGGCGGCTCACGCTCGCCGCTGTACCGCAGGCGAAAAGAGGGGAGAAGCCAGTCCGGAATCCTCTTGACAATCCGGCGGAAGTCGCGGCATGCTATGGCCCCATTGCGCAGGCACACACAGGGAGAAACGGGCCCATGCGCGAAATCGCCCTGACGGTCTTTCTGCTCACGCTCTCCAACATTTTCATGACCTTCGCCTGGTACGGTCACTTGCGGTACAAACAGGCGGCCATGTGGTCGGCTATATTCGCCAGCTGGTTCATCGCCTTTTTCGAGTACTGTTTGCAGGTGCCGGCCAACCGCATCGGCCACCAGCGGATGACCTTTGCCCAGCTCAAAATCATTCAGGAGGCCATTACGCTCCTGGTCTTTTCGGCGTTTTCGGTCTGGTATCTGCGCGAGGAATTCAAGTGGAATTACCTGGTGGCGTTTTTGCTGATCCTGGCGGCAGTGGCTCTTGTGTTCAAAGACGGCTTGCTGCACTAAAACGCCTGGGACGCAGCACCGCGGCACCCCTGTTATGGCGACTGTGGTTTGGCAATATGCAGATGGGGCAGAAGTTTCTCGGTTTCGGCGGCAGCTTCCTTAGTCACGCTCCGGTTCCAGACGGCCCGGACACGGACACGCCAGGCGGATTTCGGATCATCTCCGGTAGCAAACAGGTAAACCACTCCGGCCTCGCGACCATTGCGGGATGGGCCATCGCGCAGCTCGATGCGGTAACCCTTGCGAGGCGGTTGCGTCGGCAGTTCCATTTCTTCCGCATTACCCACCTGTTTCTCGCCGTAAATGAGTTGCAGCACCTTCAGCTCTTCGGCGACGATTTCGGACAAAGGTAGTTCGCCCATCGGCACCAGGGTAATGCTGACTTCCACCGTCTCTTTCTCGTTGGAGGGCAATCGCCGACGCAGGGAAAAGGCGGGAAAGTTTTGCACCGGTTCCGGCGACTTGACCTGCCAATCCCTGGGTAACTGCAGTTCCAGGTTCGAGGCAACATGCAAGTAGCCGGCCTCGGTTTTGCGAATGCCCGGCGGCAGTTTTTCGTTTTCCTGTGCCGAGACCGCCATGCTACACCCAGCAGCCAGCACAAGGATTAGCCAGGCACCCGTCCACCATCGCCAGCCAGCGCCAGAGCGAATGCCAGTGCGATCACCCATCGCTATTCCTGGTCTGCCCACTTTGGTTCTCCTTACGAAGACACTACCCGCGCGTCAGGCGAATGTTTGCCGTCGGAACCGTTTCAGTTTCGCCTCGCCCTTTGAGCAAGGCAACCGCTGCTGGAAGCTCCGCAGCTATTCGTCCCCCACAAATTTACACTCGTCGAATCCGCTTGCAAAGTGGAAAATTCACGCACCGCCACAAGAGCGGCGGGCGTGAGCCCGCCGTGGGTTCGGCGACCACGCATGCAGGGGAAATCGCGAATCGCAAGCAGGCGCGAACTCGCACAGCGCCAGGAGCGGCGAGTGTGAGCCCGCCGTGGCGATCGAGAATCGCGCTTGCAAAAGCGCTACCGCAAGCGGTCCGGAGACTGCCACCGTTGCAGCAACGAGCGTCGTTGCCGATGCGTTACCCCAACCACGGTGGGCTTACGCCCACCGCTCTTGATGCTCGACGACCCATGCGGACATGCGTGGAATGCTAGTCGCTGGCGCTTTTCCCGACGGCCACGGTGGGCTTACGCCCCCCGTTCTTTGGTCCCGCAGCACGCGTTTGTGCACCGTAAAAGTCGCTTTTGAACCGGCAAACGAACGACGAACATAAGAGCGGCGGGTGTGAGCCCGGCGTGCTCGCGAGACGCGACTTGCGTGCAACGGAACACGCGCTTCGGTCCGGATTTGCGGTGGCTGCTGCCCTGTTCGCTGCACAGTGTGGCTGGGGCTGGCGGCGGGGATCAACCAACCCGGGGGCAGCTGGGCTTGAACGGGCGAGTGCGACAATTACAATGAGCGCCCGCACGGTCAGGACGACCGACACGATCGGCAAGGAGGCTAAAAACATGACGGCCCGATTGCGTATCCTCAGGTGGTTGTTTCGGCGAGGGAAGCGGTTGGTCTGGGCAAAACAATGGCACTTAGCCAGGAGGTGTTTCGAGCAACTGTTGCGACTGAGCGAACGGGGTTCAGGGGTCTGGCAACTGGCCCAGGTCTATCTGGCACGTATTGCCGAGCGTCTCGGTGAGCGTGCGACGGCCCGAGGGCATATACGGGAATTGCTGCGTTGCCAACCCGGCGATGCCCGCTGGCATTATCGTCTGGGTCGGTTATGGCGAAAGGAAGGCCGGCCGACAGGTTGGCAACGTGCACTGCGGCATCTGCGTACCGCGGTAAAACGCTGCCCCGACCGTGCCGCCTACTGGGCCGAATTCGGGCGATGCCTCGCCGATGCCGGCAAACCCCAGGCCGCACTCTGCGCTTTACGCCGCGCCTGGACGCTGGCACCGGGGTCGTTGCGGTACCTGGCCTGGCTGCTGGAATTGCTCCTGGCCTGCGACCGCCATGCCGAAGCCGAACAGATCGTCCAACAGGCACGTTTCTTGCATCACCGCCGGACTGTTTTCGAGTCCTTGCATTGCCGATGCCGGTTCCACATCCTGGCGGCTCGTAACCGATCACAGGAACTCGGGCCACCGATCCTTTTGCCATTTCTGCGTTTCACCGCATCGCCGCACTCGGTGAGCTCCCCTCGTCCGAACTCCTGCTCGTCTGCCCCGAGTCCGGTTCGGCAAGCTGGCGAGTCGCAGTCGGGCGATGGACAACCCGTCGGCTCCACGGAATCCGTTGGCAATCCCTCCGCAATCCAGGATGCGACCCACGAACCGCTGCCTGGTTCGCCGCAATCCTGGCCGACCATCATCCGCATGGACTTACCGCAATCGTCTCTGCCCTCGCCAGTGCAATTCCGCCGCCGGGGCTGATTTCACCGGGGGGCGACGAGTCCGCCAGGCGTCACGGCTGGCGTCCGGCGGAGGGCAATTTGTCGGCGAGGCCATTCGATTCAGCGCGGCGGTGGTTCAAGCCAGCTCGGTGAGTAACGCTTCCATTTCCTCAGCGGCATGCTGATCGCCAGATTGCCGGGCCACTGCAATCCCTCGCCGCAACACCGCCTCAGCTCCCGCTGATGCCCCAACCGCAAGAGCAGTTTGCCGTACTGATGGTAACCGGCAATGTAATCGGGGTGTTCGCGGGTCAGGCGCTGGAACCAGTCCACGGCGGCGTGATCGTCGCCCTGAGCGGCACATTCCATAGCCAGGGCGTATTTCAAGAAGGGATCATTCGGGTCGTGCGCGAGCAGAGCTTCGAGTTTTTGGCGGCGGGTCGGTTCCGACATGCTTTGCTCTCCCTGCGTCAGGACACAGCCAGTGCGACCAGTCCAGCAGCCGATCGCTATTGTACTTCGGCAAAATTCGTGCCGCTGCCACATACGCCAAGGGTGGTAGTCTGCGGCGACTTGCCACAGGTGTTATCGCCCGCAAAATCCCCGGCCGGACCGGCTGGCGAAGTGCCGGCCAGGAACATTTGCCTGGACAACCACGTCTCCTTTGCCGAAGTTCGATCAGCCACCCAGCGCGCAATGCCAAGCGGACACCAGGGATGCAAGCACCATGGATCGGCAGCTGGTGAAATGGACGGGGCTGGTAGCGGCTATCAGTGCGGCGTGGGGACTGGTCTGGGCGTCGGCAGCGGCGAGGCGAACGGCCATTGTCAAAGCCGTGGAACGCGCCCGCCCTGCTGTCGTCAGCATCCAGAGTGAACGTACCGTCCGCAACACTGCCTCCGACGAGTTCGTTCATCCTCCCCCCGGTTCTCGTTCCAGCGGTATGGGTACGGGCATTATTCTCGACCCGCGTGGTTATATCCTGACCAACCACCACGTCGTCGAAGATGTCAGCAGTATCCGGGTGCTACTGGTAGACGGCAGCAGTTACGCCGCACGGTTGGTAGCACGCGACCGCGAAAACGATCTGGCTTTACTGAAGATCGAAGTCGCACGCTCCCTGCCGACGATACCGATCGGCACTTCCAGCGACCTGATGCTGGGCGAAACCGTCATCGCCATTGGCAATGCCTTCGGTTATGAACATAGCGTGACCGTCGGCGTGATCAGCGCTCTAGGGCGGAATGTAGCGCTGAATCGCGATATCGTCTATAAGGGGCTGATTCAGACCGATGCCAGCATTAATCCGGGCAATTCCGGCGGGCCCTTGCTCAACGTGGATGGGGAACTGATCGGCGTCAACGTCGCCATCCGTGCCGGCGCCCAGGGAATTGCTTTTGCCCTGCCGGTGGACCAGGTGTTGCGGGTGGCGGCCGATTTGTTTGCCAGCCTTCGGCCAGCGGAAATTCGACCGGGGTTAGTGTTGCGGGATTGCGTGGACGTGAGCGATGCGAATCGGCCAGCGCGGCGCTGGGCCAGTGTCGAACGCGTGGAAGCCGACAGTCCGGCTGCGCGCGCCGGGATACAGCCCGGCGACGTTCTCCTCGAAGCCAATGGCTGGCCGATCGCTCACGGGCTCGACTGGGAACGCGCCTTGCTCGATCTCCCGGCCGATGACACACTGCGGCTGCGGTTCCGCCGGGGAAACGAGGAGCAAACCGTCCAACTCGCTTTGCACCGCAGCAGCCCGGACAACCACGCTGCCGAACTCGTCTGGCGAGTGCTGGGTCTGCGACTCAGTCCGGTCTCCGCGGAACAGGTGCGGCGAGTGCAAGCGAGTTTGCGGGGCGGCATGATGGTGGTCAGCGTCGCCCCGAATTCCCCGGCCGAGCGGGCCGGCATCCAGCCCGGCGATGTCCTCATCGGCTTGCATCTGTGGGAAACGCTTTCTTACGACAATCTCGCCTACGTGCTTCGTCATCCCGACCGCAACAGCTTCCTGCCGCTACGGTATTTCATTATCCGCAACGGCAGCGTGCAGCGGGGCTATTTCCATATCGGCGAAGACACTTGGCGTTGAATGCCGCAGCCGCTTGGTCTTCTTCCTAGCCAGGTCCGTCCAGCCCGCACCGGCAAACGCTTGGCAGGATCCGGTGAGTTGCTTATGTTGACATGGGCGGCACAAACAGCTCGGCGGTCAATCGCTCGGAATCGGTGACGGTCTGGCCAGCGCTGGCCGATTCCCAGACCGCGATCGTGGCTGCCCGCTTTCCGCCCTTTCCTTCAGGGGAAGATGCAGGGCCGGCCTTTCGGGGCTAATCCCCGCGGACAACTCGGGAGAATCCCATGCGGCAGGCGGTCATCGTCGCTGCGGTACGCACACCGATCGCGCGGGCACATCCGGAGAAGGGCTATTACCGCGACGTCCGGGCCGACGATTTGTCCGCTCATGTACTGCGGGCATTGCTCGAGCGCGTTCCTATCCCGCCCGAACTCGTCGAGGATGTCCACTGGGGCTGTGTCAAGCAGGAACGCGAACAGGGCTACGACATCGCCCGCCAGGCGGTTCTGATTGCGGATCTGCCTCTTTCCATCGGCGGGGTCAGCGTCAACCGCAACTGTGGCTCGAGTTTGCAAGCGATCCACCAGGCAGCGGCGGCAATTATGGCCGGCTGCCACGACATCTTGATTGCCGGCGGTGTCGAACACATGCACCACTGCCCCCTCGAACAGGGTTTCGACGCCAGTCCGCGATTGTATTACCGGCACAGCCCGGCCGTGTTTCACATGGGACTAACCGCCGAGTTCCTGGCCAGGAAGTTTCAGATCAGCCGACGCGAACAAGACGAGTTTGCCCTGCGCAGCCATCTCCTGGCCGCTGCAGCTACCGACAACGGCTATTTCCGCGCCGAGATTGTCCCCACCTGGGGACGCGACGAAACCGGCCATAAGAAGCTGATCACCGAAGACCAGGGCATTCGCCGCGACACCAGTCTGGAAGCGCTGGCGGCGCTGAAACCCGCCTTCTTGCCCGATGGCGGAACCGTCACAGCCGGCAACGCCAGTCCCCTCAATGTCGGTGCCGCCGCTGTTTTGCTCATGGCCGAAGAGCGCGCCCGCGAACTCGGCCTGCAACCGAAAGTGCGGATTCGCAGTATGGCCATCGCTGGGCTCGACCCTGCCGTTATGGGACTTGGCCCGGTGCCGGCTACGCAAAAGGCTCTCGAACGCGCTAAACTCCGCCTCCAGGACATTGACCTCATCGAAATCAACGAAGCCTTCGCCGCTCAGACCCTTGCCGTCCTTCGACTTTTGCGGGCCGATCTCGATAGGGTCAACGTCCACGGCGGGGCGATCGCCATCGGCCATCCACTCGGTGCCAGCGGGGCCCGTATCGCTACCACCCTAATCCACGCTATGGAACGTCGTGGAGCCCGACTCGGCCTGGCCACAATGTGTATCGGTGGCGGCCAGGGAATCGCCACCATCTTCGAACGTTGCGACTGACCACACGCGATTGGTGGCAAGCTTTCGCTTCAGCATGGGTTAGCCCATCTCCCACATCTCCGTGAACCGGCAACATGCACACCAGGAGCAGCGCGTGTCCGCCCGCCGTGGCGATCGGGAATCGCGCTTGCAATGGCGATTTCCGAACACAATCACGGCAACACGTCGCGCAACGAGGAGCGGCGCATGTCGGCCCGCCGTGGCGATCGGGAATCGCCCTTGCAAAAGCGCTACCGCAATCGCTCCGGAGACTGCCAGCGCTGCAGGGACGTGCGTCGTTGCCGATGCGTTACCCCAACCGCGGTGGGCTTACGCCGACCGCTCTTGATGCTCGACGAGCCATGCGGACATGCGTGGAATCCGAGTCGCTGGCGCTTTTCCCGATGACCACGGTGGGCTACGCCCACCGCTCTCTGGTTACGCAGAACGCGTTTGTACACCGTGAATGTCGCTTTTCCACCGGCAAACGAACGACGAACGTAAGAGCAGCGCGTGTCAGCCCGCCGTGATTCGGGAGACGCACTTGCAAAGGCGCTACCGCAATTACTCGGAAGACTGTCGTCCGGCGTGTTGGCGGCCGTTAGTTGCAATCGCGCTGGTGTAACCACGGTGGGCTTACGCCGCCCGCTCTTTGGTCCAGCAGCACGCGTTTGTACACCGTGAAAGTCGCTTTTCCACCGGCAAACGAACGACGGACGTAAGAGCGGCGAGTGTGAGCCCGCCGTGGCGATCGAGAATCGCGCTTGCAATGGCGATTTCCGAACACAATCACGGCAACACATCGCGCAACGAGGAGCGGCGCATGTCGGCCCGTCGTGGTGATCGGGAATCGCGCTTGCAAAAGCGCTACCGCAATCGCTCGGAAGACTGTCGCCCGGCGTGTTGGCGGCCCTAGTTGCAATCGCGTTCGTGTAACCACGGTGGGCTTACGCCCACCGCTCTTGATGCTCGACGGCCGAATGCGAACATGCGTGGAATCCTAGTCGCTCGCGCTTTTTCCGATGACCACGGTGGGCTTACGCCGACCGCTCCTGTGTGCGCAAGGTGAACGTTTGCCAACGAAATAACGGCTTTTGCGATGCAAAAATTGGCCAACTCAAGCCTTGGCTGAACACTCCTGCTAGACTGGCTGAGATAAACCCGGAGGAGAATACCGCCACCGGCCAACTCAGGGCTTGCCTGAAAGGGGTTGCTTTTTTACAAAGTGTGCACGTCTCTCATCACACGGGTCATTGCAATTGCCGAGGTGAGGAGACGTCCAGCATATCGCTTGCGATGCTGAGGAGAGCGGGGAAGCGTCAGCACCCCGTGATGGTCCGGCGAGGAAAATCGTCGGCTGGGAAACTCCTGGGAGAACCTTTCGATGCGGAACCTGTTAGCACCTTGCCTGGCAGAAATGATTGGGGTATTTTTCCTGACTTTTCTGGGCGGTGGGGCGATTTGTGTCAACGAATTGCTGCCCCCGGAACAAAAGATCGGCTTGATTGGCATCGCCTTGGCACATGGACTGGCGCTGGCGATTGGCGTGAGTGCCAGCATGAACGTTTCCGGTGGCCACTTGAATCCAGCAGTGACCATCACCATGTGGGTGTATGGGCAAATCGAGACGTTGCGGGGCGTGTATTACATCATTTTCCAATTGCTGGGCGGGCTACTGGCCGGGGCATTGTTGGCACTGGTGTTCGGCTGGTCGAACGCGTTAACGCAAGCGAGTCTCGGTACTCCCCATGTCGCTCTGCATGGGATGTTCAACGTCGGTGGCTGGCAGGAATACCTGATGGCGATGGCTATAGAAATCGTGTTGACGGCGTTACTGGTGGCGAGCATTTTTGGCACGGCCGTCGATCCGCGGGCACCGAAGATCGGGGGGTTCGGCATAGGCCTGACGGTAATGGCGGATATTCTCGTCGGCGGGCCACTGACCGGCGCTGCGATGAATCCCGCGCGGGCCTTCGGCACCGTTGTCTGGGAAGCGGCGCTGAAACCGGGGTTCGGCGTCTTTGCCGACCATTTCGTTTATTGGGTCGGGCCGATCATCGGCGGTATCCTGGCTGGCGGCATCTACCTCAATTACATCCTCCCGGAAAAGAGCTGACCCAAGCCCGTGGCGAAGGTCAAGTGGCGTGTGGTCGAGCAAGCCGCGAGCGGACCGGCGGGCTAAACCCTGACGGTGTACATCAGCAACCATGACCAGCGGTAGTCCGGTTCTGTCTGACCCAGTCCTGGCCGGTAACCCTGGCATGACCGCCGAACGTTTAGCCGCTGAAAATGCCCGACATGACCGGTTACTTTGGCTGCTGGCAGTGTGCAGCCTGGGAATAGTGTCCGCCTACCCGGTTGGGCCAGGCAATCCCGATGCGCGGTTCCACCTGGCTGCGGGTCGGCTGATCGTACACGGGGAGTACCGGTACGGCAGTGACCCGTTCGCCTATGGAGAGCACGCCCCGCAGGGTTGGTCCGGCTGGCAACGACTGCTCGGCACCCTTGGTCTTGGGCCGAAACAGCTCGATTGGGTCAACATAGGTTGGCTGGCCGACGTGCTGTTTTACTGCTGTTACGGCCTAGCGGGCGGTGCTGGGTTGGTGATCCTGCGGGTCGTGCTGGTGGTAACGGTAGCCGGTGTCGTCTGGCGGATATGCTGTCGGCTGATTGAACTGCAAAGCCGATCGCCAGCGGCCACACGCGACGGATCCGTTTCCAGGCGAGTGGCGAGTTCCGAATCCGGAGCGGGACACGCGAATCTCCCGGGGTTGCCTCGACCAGCACCAACTCACGCCTTTGTCGCGTGGGGGACGGTTGGTCTGGTGCTGGCGGGGTTGGTCTGGAGTGTGCGCATGCACATTCGACCAGAGTCGTGGGGATTGTTGTATCTGGCGTGCATGCTGGCAGTGGTAACAGCACCCGCGGTGGAACTGAGCAAACTCCCCGCGGGGGAAAGCCCTGGTCGCTGGCGAGGCTATCTTCTGGCCGGGCTGCGACGCACGCGTGGGCGGTGGTGGTTTCTCTTGCCCGTGCTGTTCGTGCTCTGGGCCAATTGCGATACCACCGTGTTGTTGGGGCTGACAGTGCTGGTACTTTACTGGTTTGGCCAGCACCTTCAGGCCATGTGGGGGCCGGATCGCTATGCCCGGGATGCGTTGCTGCACGAGGATCGGCGATTGCTGGGCCGGATAATTGTGCTGTGCGTGGCGGCCACGGCCATCAATCCGTTCCACCTGCACGTGTTCGATCCGTCCCCGCTGTGGTTCTCCGAGTCGGCGGAATTGTTACGCCAGCGCAGTCCGCAGGCGGCACGGTGGGGCGTCTCACCGTTTTCAGCCGCTTATTTTACCGACGCCGATGGCCGATGGGTCGGTTTGAGCCTGGCCGAATGGGCCTATTACCTGCTTTTGCTGTTCACCGCAGCTGGGCTGTGGCTGGGCCGTGCCCGCTGGCGCTGGTCCTGGTTTTTGCTGGCACTGCTGGGACTGATTCTGTCGTGCTATGAAGTGCGATATACGGCCTGGTTTGCCCCGCTGGCGCTGCCTGGAGCCTTGCCGGGTTGGTGGCATTATCTGGCGGAACGTTTCGGCACCTGGCCGGCTACAAAACGCCGAGCAGTGCTGCTGGCGCAATTGGGCCGACTCATGCTCTTCCTGGCCTGGCTGGGGTTGATGTTGGCCACACTCTGGCCTCTACCGAGCACCGGCACGGCTGCGGGAAGCGTTACTCGCCGCGGTTGGGGATTTTCACTAATAGAAGACGCCAGTCTGCAAACGGCAGCGGAAGTCACAGCCGGTTGGCGGCGGACAGGAAGGCTGAGCGGTCGCGGCCTGCATCTGGCCTGGGTCAACACCGCCGGGTATTGGGCCAGCGCTCACGGCGCCGAGCCTGCCGTCTGGCTCGATCTCCGTGCTGGACTTTTCACCCCGAAAACCGTCCGCGACTTCCTCGACGCCGTCGAAGCCCTGGAAAAAACCGGCACGCCCGAAGGTCAGCGCGAACGCCGACGCTGGCAGGAGTTGCTCCGCCAGTACGACATCAGCCATCTGATCGTGCACAGTGACAACCTGGTGTCACGCTACGATGCTCGCGGGAATCGGGTGCGCCTCCCACTTTTACCGCTCCTGCTTGCCGATCGCGACGACCAGGGTCGCCCTGTCTGGCAAATGCTCGATTACGTGGACGGGGAAACCTTTTTGCTGGCCTGGACAGGGTCGCCCCACTGGCAACAGCTCCAGTCCCTGTGCTTTGTGCCAGGGAGTCGTTTAGGTAGCGAGTGGGGAGCAGGGGGCGTAAGTCCCCCATGGTCAGGGCGTCAGCCCGCCGTGGAATCGCGAGTCGGTCGAGAGATGGAGCCGCGGCGAACTTTGCGTATCTACTTCACCGGGCAACCTACACCGGTACCGCTGGCCACCACCGCCGCTCGCTGGGCCGCTGAAGTCTCCAACCAGTTGCGCGAGCCCCGTTACTTGCAGTCGCGACAGCGGGCAGAAGGGGAAATGCTCTGGACAACACTAATCGCCACGACCGCGGCCTTGCCCGTTGTCGGGGTTTCCGGCACGCTGGCCCAGGTCGGAAGTGTGTTCGTCGAAGGCTGGCCCAATCTACCGCGACTTCCCTCGTTTGCTTACCAGCGCGATGCCTTACTGTGGTTGGCCTGGCGCTGGGCACGCCAGGGAATTCTCGACGCCCCGCAACAACCTTACGCCTGGGCCGTTTGTTACGATGTCGCCAATCTCCTCGATATTCACGAAAGCCAGTTCAGCAATGGCGCCCGCCATGAGAGCCGACTACTGGCACGGATGTTCCTATTGCGACAATTGGCTCGCCTGCAACCCGGACTGGCCAACGTCCATCTGGAGCTGGCTCGGCGATTCCTGGAACGTGGCTGCGATGACCTCGCCCTAGTGCACGCCGAAAGTTACCTGCAAATTCCGGCCGCTAACACCGACCAGGCCGATTCCCCACAAAAACGTCTGCAGGAGCATCTGGGCATGTCGCTGGAGCAATTGCGCACTCGCGTCCAGGAGGCCCGCGAGCGTTTTCCAGCCTGGCTGCCGATCCTTACCCAACCCGGTTGGTTGCAAGCCCGTCCGGCAGAAGCGCTGGCCCGCGCTCGGGAAATGTGGCAATCGCGACTGGCCGGAACCACCCTCACCATCCTGCAGCAACTGACCCGTTCCCTTTCACCACGCCAGCCGGAATTTGCCGAGGCTGTTCGACTCCTCGCCGATGTGTATGTCCAGGTCGGCGACGCCGTCAGTCTGCAACGCCTGCTGCAGCAAAGCTGGGCTCAGGCCATTCTCGGACGGGAACGCTATGCCTTGCTGCAAGCCCTGGCTGCCGGTGCACTCGGCGACGCTCCTCAGGAAGCCCAGCGCCGCGAGGAACTCGAAGCACTCCTGCGACGGCAGTCGGCGGAATTGTTCCTGCGGGGCAGCGTGGCAATTACTTTGGGCAGCGATGTCGGCCCGGCCGGAAGTAGCTTTTACGGTCTGATGCAGCAGCAGCAGTCGCTGATGCGCAGCCGCGAACGGATTTATAACCTCCTGGCGATCGCCTCGGCGGCGCTGGAGGCTGGTGAAATTCCCCGGGCTCGCGACGCGTTTGACCAAGTTCGCCGCATCGCACCCCGGGAACCCCTGGCCGCTCTCGCCGAACACTACCTCCGTCTCCTCCCACAGTCCGCCGCCCCTGCTGCCAGCGCCGGCGCTGCCGACTCTTCCCGGTGAATACCAGACAGGCCCCAGGACGCAAATCCGTCCTTTCGCCAGCACCTTCGCCGGGCCGCCATTTTGCTCTCGCAAGGAGGCTCAGTTCATGGACTGGCAAACGATCGGGCAGAACCTGCGTTGGACCGAGTACGGGCTGGCCCTGCTCTTCCTGGCCGCGTCCATCCTGCTGGCGTTGTTCCTGCGACTGACCGCACGGTTGTTGCAGCGGGTTCGTCCAGCCCTGGCCGGCTGGGTTATCGCGTTGCTGCGGCTTGCTTCCTGGACGCTGGTTTTGCTAGCCCTGGGACTGGCGGTACAACTTGCTGACACCACTGCGGCTGTCCGGCACCTGGTCGAAGCGGTCTTGCTGGCCGTCTTTATCCTCCTGGCGGCACGTACTACTGTGCATCTGACCACTGCCGCGCTCCGCCGTCATTGGTCGCGCTGGTTTCCGCAACTGCCGCCAACCACCCTCGCCGATTTCCTCGTTGCTTTGACCGTGTACACCATCGCACTGTTGATGATACTGCATCAGTTCGGCCTGGCGATCACGCCCGTTCTCACGGCTCTGGGAGTCGGCGGACTGGCGGTCGCTCTGGGTGTCCAGGATACACTCGCCAACCTCTTCGCGGGGCTGAGCATTACCCTGGCGAGGCTGATCCGGCCTGGTGATTACCTGCAACTAGAAAACGGCCTGGAGGGGGTAGTGCACGACATCGGCTGGCGTTACACTACTTTGCAGACCCCTCAGCATACCCTGGTCATTGTCCCCAATCTGCGTATGAGCCAACTCATCGTCACCAACCTCGCACTACCCGAAATGCGTACCCTACTTGCCGTGCCCGTGACTCTGCCGCCGACCGATGCCCCAGCACAGCTGGTCTCGCAAATCGAACGCACTCTTCTCGACGCCGCTGACGCCATTCCCGGTTTGCTTCGGGAGCCCCCGCTGCGTTGTCGGATTGTCGGCATAACGGAAAAGGGTTGGCTCCAGTTCCACCTGGAACTCTGGCTGAGCACGCCCCAGGTTCAGAGCGATGCCCGGCATGCCGTCTATTTGCAATTATGCCAGGCCGGTCTTCGCCCCGCCCCGTAATCGCCTCAGCAGCAACGTGCAGTTCTACACATCCCGGCTGGCGTACGTGCCATTCACCGCTCGCCCCAAGTTCGCCCAAACGCTCCTCGTTATGCTCCGCATTCTCTCGGCGTTATTGTCTCAGCGAAATTCCTGCCACAGCAGACTCCGTTGGGAACGATCTTCCCGAAAAATCTGGCCTCCTGGAGAATACCGATTTTACAGGCTCTGCGGCGTATGCTATATACAACTAGGCTCCGGACACGGTCAGGTCAGGGTCAGCGCCCCGGCGGGGCCGACGACGGCGGTCCCGTTCTCCCCAACGACGCGCTGGCCAATGGCCAAGCGGATAGTCTACCAGTAACTGGGGGCCTTGCACGCTCTGGCCCGGTCGCGTGTGTCCGAAGGCTCGCCCTTCAGGAGGCGGTCGTGAGCGAATCGGCCACCAAATTCAGTGTCCTGGTTGTAGATGATGACCCGCTGGTTCTTTCGACGATTGGCACCATGCTCTGTCAGGAGTTCGAGGTGCTGGCCGCTGCCAACGCCGATGAAGCCATTGAGGTCTTTGCCGAGCGGGAAGTGGACGTGCTGGTCTCCGACCTGAAAATGCCAGGTCGTTCCGGGCTCGAGTTGCTTGACTGGGCCAGAACCCATGCCCCCAAGACCATGCGCATCCTGGTCAGTGGCTATGCGGAACTCGAAGACGTTCTGCACGCGATCAATCGCTGTCAGGTGTTTCGTTACCTGCTCAAACCGTGGCAACCAGAGGAACTGCGTCAGGCAGTCCGCGATGCCGCACGCGTCGTCGCTTTGGAACGCAGCCATGAGCAGCTGCTGCAGCAAAACTACCAGCTCATTTGCGAACTGGAAAAACGCGTGCAGGAACGCACTCAAGAACTAGAACGCGCCAACCGCTTGCTCGAGGCCGCCAACCGGCAGTTACAGCAAACCAACGCCATGCTCGAGAAGCTCGCCCTGACCGATGAACTCACCGGTCTGCCCAACCGCCGGGCTATCGAGCAGCTCCTCCAGGCCGAACTACGCCGTCGGGCTCGCTATCCCAGTCCGCTGGCCGTCGGCATGCTCGATGTTGATCATTTCCGCAGCATCAACGCCCGCTATCTGCACACGGGCGGTGACCAGGTGCTGGTCGCTCTGGCACGACTGCTCACCGGTTGCATTCGCGGCACCGATACCGTCGGCCGATGGGGCGGCGAAGAGTTCCTCATCGTCGCTCCCATTACCGAACTCCACGGCGCTGCCGTGCTTGCCGAACGCATCCGCGCCACCATCGAGCAGACCCCCGTCCACTACGACGGTTCCGAAATCCGTTTCACCGCCAGTCTCGGTTTCGTCGCCGTTAGCCATGACACCATCGTTTCCTCGGACATCCTGGTTTACCAGGCGGCTGCCGCTCTGAAAGAAGCCAAAGCACGCGGTCGCAATTGCTGCGTGGTTTCGCCCTTAGCGGCTCAATCCGGTCTGCCCCTCGTCGGCGCCGCTTCCTGAACCCCTAGCCTGGTTTTCCAAACGGGCTCGACCCCAGTTTTTGGCCGGTTTACGAGGTTGCGCGGCGGCGGACTACTCGCCATGGGCATTCTTACCACTATCGCACGAAGGTCCGAAGCAACACCCAGCTAATCCGCGGTGTTCCCTTCGTGTCGTGGTAGTTTCGCGGTTACGAGCTGACCTAGTGTCGAGATTCCCGCAGCTAGATTCCCGTTGACCGGTGGTTTCGGTATGCTATGCTGGCCGCGCACCGGGAACCTTTCGCTTGAACCGACGGCTTATGCCTCTATATCTGATTAGCTGTATTCCACGAGGGGCTTACGCCCCCCGCTCCACGACGCCGACGCGAGTCATTGCCCAGACCGATCCCGCTGCCTGGTTCCCTTGGGCCGCACAAAGAACATCGGCCCGCAGTTCTGGCAGGCGCCGCGTCGAGACCCTTGCGCGTTTCCGCACTAAACTGCCGCAGCTTTTCGGCTGGTGGGTGCTGCTGACCTGGGTCGTAAGTCAGGCTGCTACTGCACTTCTTGCCCAGAACCACACGCCAGCTGATGCATCCTTACCAGCCGACCACAACCACCCTTACAGCATCCCCGCCTGGCTGCCACGCTACGAGATGGACATTGCGCTGGACATCCCGGCTCGCCGCGTTTATGTTCGCCAACGCACCACCTTTTACCACCGCCACCGCCGACCTGTTGCGGAATTAGTTTTCAATGTTTATCCCCGCTATAAAGCCGAGGGGAAGGAGCTCAGTCTGCTTGCCAAAACGCTCGAATTGCTCCGCACGCCTTATAAAGAGGCACTCGATTCTCAAGGTCGGCGACTTACAGTTCACCACGTCTGGCACGGTGAACAATCCCTCCATTTCCACTGGCATCCCGAAATTCAGACCGCCCTCGTTGTTCCTCTGCCGCGAGCCCTCACTCCTGGCGAGTCGCTTACCGTCACGCTCGATTACACCCTGGAGTTACCGGAACTGCAGGGGCGCTGGGGACATTATCAAGGCGTTACTATGCTCACCAACTGGTATCCGGTTCTGGCTTATTATGATGACGAAGCCGGCTGGCAGCCGACTCCTTTTGTTCCCTGGCATCAACCTTTTTTCCAGGAAGCAGGCGTTTATCATGTGCGTATCACTTTGCCCGCCGACCAGCAGATCGCTAGCACTGGGAGCATCGTTCACCAGGAGCCACTCCAGAACGGTTATAAGCGGGCCACTATCTATTGTCCTGCTGCTCGCGATTTCTGCCTGGTTTGCAGTCATCGCTTCCAGGAATACAGTGCAATTACTGAGGGTATCCGCGTTCGCGTCCTGGCCTTTCCCGAACACGAACGCCTGGCCAAAAGGGCCTTGCGATTCGCTTGCCAAGCTATCCCGATCTATATTCGATGGTTCGGCCCATATCCGTATGAGGAATTTGACATTGTCGAGTCCTATTTCCCCTGGAACGGCAACGAAAGCGCTGGCCTGATTCAAATCGATCACCGCGTTTTTGCTATCCCGGAGTTTGCCGAACGATATTTAGACCACTTGATTAGCCACGAGACCCTCCATCAATGGTGGTACAATGTCGTCGGCACGAACGGTTATGCCGAGACCTGGATGGATGAAGGCGTCGTCAGTTATTTCACTGCAAAAAGGATGGCCCTCAAGTATGGCCCGAATTTTCCTCTGCTGAATCTCCCTCGTTGGCTGAGGGTCTGGGCGCCTAATGTTCACTATAATGATTACCGCTTCAGCGGTTATTATGGAACGCTTGGCCGACACGAACAAACCGCCGTCGTACAACCGCTTCCCGGTTACGGACACGTCGTGACTTTGTTCAGCATGACTTATGACGGCGGCGGCAAAATACTCGGCATGATCGAAAACCGTCTCGGCGAATTGGCCTTTCTCGACTTCATGCGCCAAATCTATCCCCGATACTATTTTCGCATTCTTCGTGTCGCGGATTTTCAAAGAGAACTCGAAACTTATACCGGCCAATCCTGGCAGGAGTTTTTCCAGCAATGGCTGTATAGCGCAGGCATAAGCGATTGGGCTATCGAGCGCGTGCGCGTCACCTGGCAGACCAGTCAAGGTCTAAGCATTCCGGTCTGGTGTCCGCGGTTGTGGCAGATGCTTCCGGGCACCGAAGGCGAAAAATATCACGTCGAAATCATCGCTCGCCAGCGGGGAAACTTTACCGAGCCGACCACCATCCGCGTCCTCCTTTCGGGAACGGAACCCCGTGATTATAGGATTCCGTTACGTACAGACACGCCACGCTACCAAACACACGATCCCCCCGGTGTAGTCGAGCAAATCGGCCCCGACACCTATCGCGTGCAGTTCGATTTAGATCAGGTGCCGAACGAGATCGTCGTCGATCCGGAGCAGATCATCCCCGATGCTAATCCCGCGAATAACAGCTGGCATACACCTGTGCGCTGGCGGATTACTCCCCTTTATACTAATCTTGATGAAACCGATCTTACCGTGCCCTACGATAGCTGGGCAGTAACCTTCGGGCCATGGGCGGGACTCAGCGACCCGGCTTTCGGACAGCAGCCTTATATGGGATTGCGTCTCGGCCTATACAGGTTACAGGAATTTCGTGGTGGCATATTCCTCGCCTATGATCCCAACGATCAGGATTTCCGTATTGGAGCGGATGCGATCTGGGATCATTTCCCTTGGCCGCGTACGCAAGTCGGTTGGCAGTATTCCAGAAGTCTGTCGCCGGACTGGTCGGATTTCCAGAAAGACCGAGCCAAGATTTTTGGCCGCTATATTCTGACCTATACGCCCAGCCTCTATATGAATCCGATGGAGTTTATCGAGGTGTATGGCAGGATGGAACACGAATTTGCCGGCAGCGGACCGGTGCGCAGGCTGGGGATCGAGCGCTATGATAATCTGGCGGCCTGGGGCATTATGTATTACCGCGATTACCGCACCCCCTACTGGGACCCGGATGCCGGTTACCGTTTCTACACGTATTATGAAAACGGCCAGCCGATCCTGGGCGGCGACGAAACTTATCATCGCATTTTCGCGGAGGGGAGTTCTATCTGGCAATTCCCGGAAGGCTACGGTTACTTATCGGCAACGCGACTGGCCTTGCGTCTGGCCGGCGGTGCTGGTTGGCCGATCAACGGTCAACATTTCCAACTCGGTGGGTCCCTGCGCCTGCGCGGATTAGGACGCAGTGATCGCGAGGGCAGTGCCCTGTGGCTCGCGTCCATCGAATGGCGATTCCCCATTTACCGCGACTGGCATCTAAGCCTTGCCGATAACGTTGCCCGCATCAGTCACCTCTACGGAGCCGTCTTTTACGATGTCGGCGCGGTTTATCTCAACCATCGCATCGTGGACGGAGTAGCCCATAGTGTCGGAGTCGGTCTCCGCCTGGACATTGCCTGGTTAAGTTTCATCGAACGCACTACTTTCCGTTTCGATATAGCCCGTCTGGTCGGTGAGGAGGGCCCGTTCTTGTTCTGGTTCGGTTTTCAGCATGCGTTCTAAGTCGTCAAGGCACTGCCGGCCAGGTTATGCCGACGAAACAAAAGATATGGGCCTATATAGGTATCTATACAGTTGCAGCAGTAACGGATGTGTACCCTGACTAAGGTTCCTCGCAGTGCCTACGCAAACGCTCAATACGTCTGGCCGCGAGGTGCACACGCAAGGAGTCATGAACAGTTAACTGCGGCAGTGGACATTTGACGGTGCTGTTCATACAAATACCGAGTTCGTTGAGAGTAGCTTTGAGACGGGCCTGACCGCTATCGCTCCCTACTGGAATGGGAATATCGCGGTCCTGAGTGAACATGGTGATATGGCGAGCCAGAGAAACCGGAGTAGGACGGTCGCGAAGCAAGGGAGCGACGACGAATAGTTGCCGCTGCCAGGTGCGTGCCTGCGCCGCCGCTCCCTGAACAAAGGCATTATATGCCGCGACCGTCAGTTCTGGCAGGAGCACAGCCTCCGGACACATGGCGCCGTGCCCCCCAGCATCTAAATATTGGGTCAGGTTCAGGGCTGTTCCGCTCAGGAATATCTTACCGTGTCCACGGGTCAGGTAAATCAAGGTGCGGGTTTCCGCCAGGTCTAACGTCGAGGTCTTAATGCCAACTACCCGCGGTAACAAGAGGATACGGGCCAGGTCTTGGGGCGATAAATAGAGGCCAGTTTGGCCGGGAAAATGGTAGTAGAAAATAGGCAGCAAGCCCGAATCGCTGAGCTGGTGATAGAAGTGATAGATGCGCTCGGTGTCGGGACAGGGGTCACCTAAATATTTGACGAGCATAGCGTCCGCACCGAGGTTGCGCGCCTGTCGAGCCATGGTCATGGCCATATTCAGGTCCGAAGTGTGCACCCCGACGACGACGGGGACGCGCCGCCGGACCGTGGCAACGGCGGTACGAATGACGGCGGCCCGCTCCTCCAGGGTAGCATAATCTCCTTCCCCGAGCGTGCCCAGTACCAGAATACCATGCACTCCGCCGCAAAGCTGGTACTCGATCTCCCGCCGCAACGCCTCTTCGTCAACTGAACCATCACAACGCCAGGGGGTCACGACAGTAGGATAGATACCGCACCAGTGCCGCGGTGCTGGCGATTCCGCCGGCGCTGACCCGGATACGGAGATAAGGTAGCTCAATATAGCAAGACCGACTGCAGTACAAGCCACCCGGCTAGGCATAGTTCTTTGCCCTTGATTTTGCACTCTCGGCACGGAGCCAGGCTTCGGCCGAGGGGTGCCTGGATAGGGATTTAGGCGCTGGAAGATTAGAACTTAGAGGTGGGTCAGGCGCGAATGTGCCGGATTTACCAGAAGCGAAGTACCCAGTAATCGTAGCGTTGGGCGTGCGTGCCCAGATACCAAAACCCATCGTTCCATTCGAGTTTGACAGCCCGCCAGCCGAGCGGCACTTTAGGAAACGGGTAGAACGGTCCGAAGTAAGGGAAGGCTTCGTACGGATAGCAGGTGGGATAGGCGACGCGAGAGTAGTTGTTATAAGGGGCGTAAGTCGGCCAGGCGATCGGAGGTAACGGCGGGGTACCGAGCATGCCGTGGGCCGGAACGGGAATGCGGTAGCTCGGAAGCGGTTCTGGTGGCGGTGTAAGCGGGCCCGTGTCTGTGACAGAAGTTGTGGTACTCGGTTGACTAAGCGGCGCCAGGGGATTTGTGTACTGCACGGTCTGAAGTGTCCCGGCAGGTGCAGACCGAATGTTTAGTTCATTGATAACCTGCACAACACCGGGTACCTGCCGCGCCTGATGAACCGCTTCATTCATCTGCTCGGCGCTTACCACTTCGCCACGAAGCGTGACTGTACCGTCGCGTACAAGGACATGGATGGCGAAGTCGCGTAGAGTACCGCAGCATTCCAGATGGCGGGCAACGCGATCAGCTAAGACTTGATTTGGAGAAAAGGTTGCGGCAGGTACGAGACTTGCCGAGTCGGCCATTGCTTGCGAAACGAAAAGACAACCGGTGAGCACGACGGTGGGAGCGAATCGGGGCATGGACAGGCCTCCTTGTCCTGGGTCGGGTTCCTGCGTGGGACTGCAGAAGCTAGCGCTGCCGGCACAGGCGGATCAGCATACACTCCTAGGAAATCTGCCCGCGGCTTCCTGTAATGTCAAGTGATAATAACTAAGTCCGGGAGTGAGGCGGGGTATCAGGATTGTTGCGTCCGGCACCGCCGCTATATTAGAGCCTTGCGGAAGTTGCCGCGCCCTGCTTAGAGCCGCCTTAATCGGAATAAGCTGGTCGCGATAACTGATTCGTCACATGCAACGGGCGGTGCCGGGCAGCCGGGAACAGGAAGAAAATCGGTTGGGGAACTAAGTGTCGCGGTGCAGGCAGAGCCGCGCCAGTGTTTCCAGGGCCAGGCGTTCCGGTGAATTCGGGAATAGGGAAAGAGCTTGCTGGGCGAGTTGTGCTTCCAGTTCGGCGCGTCGGCGAGCGCGAGCCAGAGCCCCACTGCGCTGAAGCCGCTGGCGAAGCTGCACCAGGGATAACTGCCCTTGAAGACAGTCCTGGGCAAATCGAGCACGCTGCGCAGCAGGCAGAGAACGCCAATGGTAAATGACCGGCAAGGTGACTTTGAGTTGCAGCCAGTCGGTGCCCAGGGATTTGCCCGTGGTTTCTTCTTTGCCAAGCAAATCGAGCAAGTCATCCGCGATCTGGAAAGCCAGGCCGAGATGCAGGCCGTAGCGGGCCAGGGCGTCGGTCTGTTCGAGGCTGGCCCGTGCAAGCAAAGCGCCGAGTCGGCAGGCCAGACTGGTGAGTTCGGCAGTTTTGCCGCGAATAATGGCGAGGTATTCGCATTCGTCGAGGTCGAGTCGGCCTTGTTGCAGGGTTTGCCGCATTTCCCCTTCGCAGACGCGATTGGTTGCCTGGCCGATCAGCTGACAAGCTAGCGTGCTGCCTGTCTGGCTGGCCAACGTGAACGCATGGCTGAAGAGAAAATCCCCCGCCAGAACCGCTGCCGGTACCCCCCAGGAGCAGTGGACGGTGGGCAGATGGCGACGCAGTCGGGCACCATCCAGAATGTCGTCGTGAACCAGCGTGGCGGTATGGATCATTTCGAGAACAGCGGCGAGAAGATGGTGATCAGGCCCGGTTTGGCCGCAAAGTCGCCCCGCCAGTAACAGTAAGGCGGGTCGCAGGCGTTTACCCCGGTATTGACCAAGGTGATTCAGCACCTGTTGAACGACCGGTATGTCGCTGTGCAGTTCGCGTTCGAGGATGGCCTCTACCTGATCCAAGTCCCGTTCAACCAGCGAGAAAACAGCGTTCCAAGGGCGAGTCGCGTGCCGGGCATCGCCAGCCGCCCGCGAGACCGAGGGAATGGCAGTAGGATTCGACAGTTTAGAATTTTCAATCATCGCTGAAGCAAATCCTATCGCAGTGTGGGCAGTCGGCAAGGGTGTTGGGAAGAAACGATTTGCCCGGGGCGTTACTGGCTGCGGATGAAATGTCCCGACCTACCGCCGGACTTTTCTTCGAGCTGAATGGCCTCGATAACCATGCTGCGATCTACGGATTTGCACATGTCATAAACGGTGAGGGCGGCGATGGCGGCAGCCACAAGGGCTTCCATTTCCACACCGGTGCGGGCGACACAAGTGACGCGGGCCTCGATGGCGAGTAAATCGTCGGCCAGCCAGTGGAACTCGACTTCGACGGAGGTGAGTGGCAGGGGATGGCAAAGCGGGATCAGGAATGGGGTATGTTTGGCGGCGAGGATGCCGGCGAGTTGTGCGACCGCCAACACGTCGCCCTTGGCCAGCTGGCGATCGCGCATGAGCTGGGCAGTGGCCGACTGCATGCGAATCCGCGCCGACGCCCGCGCCTGCCGCAACGTCTCCGGCTTGGCAGTGGTGTTAACCATGTGGCAGCCGCCCTGGTCATCGAAGTGGCTGAGCGGACTGGTCATGAGTTGCCTCTCGAGTCAATAAAGTAAATCACGAATAGTGAATGGCGAATAGCCAGTGACAGGTACGTGCATCGCTCCTGTATTCCACGGCCGGCTTACGCTCGCCGCTGCTGGTTTGCTGGAGCGACTGCGATGGCAGAAGGTTCCGCCATTTCCGAAGAGTGAACGGGCGTAGCGGAGGCTGCCAGCTGGCCATCGCTGCCCGGTTGCTGGTAGATGCTGTAGGGAGCATCGCGGAGCAGGGATTCGAGTTCCTCGCGGGTGAGTTCTTCCTTTTGCAAAAGCGCTTCGACGATGCGGTCGAGCTTGTCGCGGTGGGCCTGCAGCAACTGGAAGGCGCGGTCGTCGGCTTCGCGCAGTAACCGGCGGACTTCTTCGTCAATGAGTTGTGCGGTGCCTTCGCTGAAGTCGCGTGGTTCGTGAATCTCCTTGCCGAGAAAAACGTGCTCTTCGCCGACGCGGTACGCCACCGGGCCGAGTCGTTCGCTCATGCCCCAATGGGTCACCATAAGCCGGGCAATCCGCGTGGCCTGTTTGAGGTCCATTTCAGCGCCGGCATAAGGTTGCCCATAGACCAGCCGATCCGCTGCCCGACCACCCAGGAGCATGGTGAGTTTGGTTTCGAAATAAGCTTTATCGTGGTGGAACCGTTCCTCTTCGGGGATGTTGAGATTGACGCCCAGGGCCTGCCCCCGCGGGACTATACTGACTTTGAGAGGTTTGTCGGCCTGGGGCAGGAGCCAGGCGATCAGGGCGTGGCCAGCTTCGTGATAAGCGGTTTTGCGCTTGTCTTCGGGGGTGAGGAGTTCGTCGCGTTTGGCGCCGATCAAGACTTTGTCGAGGGCGCGCTCGAAATCGTGGCGGTCAATCTTGTTTTTGCCTTCGCGTGTGGCCAGCAGGGCCGCTTCGTTGACCAGATTCCGCAGGTCAGCGCCGGTGGCACCGATGAGGGTGCGGGCGATCTGTTCCAGGTTGACATCAGGAGCCAGCGGCTTGTCCCGGGTGTGCACCCGCAGGATTTCCAGTCGGCCCCGCCAGTTCGGCCGATCAATGGTTACATGTCGGTCGAAGCGGCCCGGTCGCAGCAAAGCGGGGTCCAGCACATCGGGACGGTTGGTGGCGGCGAGGACGATGACCGATTCCGTAGGCAGAAAGCCGTCCATTTCACTCAGAATCTGGTTCAGCGTTTGCTCGCGTTCATCATGTCCGCCGCCCAATCCGGCACCGCGAACGCGCCCGACCGCGTCAATCTCATCTATGAACAAAATGCACGGAGCGTTCTCCCGGGCCGTCTTGAAGAGATCGCGGACACGGCTGGCCCCGACACCGACGAACATCTGAATAAATTCCGAGCCGTTGATGCTGAAAAAGGGCACACCGGCTTCCCCAGCAACGGCCCGCGCCAGCAGGGTTTTTCCTGTTCCCGGTGGCCCGACCAGCAAAATCCCTTTGGGAATCTGGCCGCCCAACCGCTGGTATTTTTCCGGATTGCGCAGGAACTCCACCACCTCCTGCAGTTCGGCTTTAGCGTGTTCCATGTCGGCCACGTCGTTGAACGTTACCCGCACTTTTCCCTTGTCGAACCGCCTCGCCGGGCTCTTGATGTAACTGCTCAGGAATCCGCCTCCCAGCGGGTCTCGGAAACGCACAGCAAACAAGAAAAAGAGCAACCCCAGCACCAGAAACGTCGGCAGCCAGTAGGCCAACACCGCCCACAACCAGCCGGAAGTTTCCTTCTCGTAGTCCCAATCTACCTGCATCTGGTCGAGTTGTTGCGTCAGGAGGTTGTCCGGGACGACCGTGGGTGTGCGGGTAGTGAAGCGAAGCTCCTTGAGCTGACGATACTTTTCCGGCAAACGCTCCCGCATGTCCACCTCGACCTCCTGGTTCTGGGCGTCGCGGATGCGGACTTTGTCCTTGAAATGGCCGGTGATCCTGCTGGAACCGATGCGGACTTCCCGAATGTGCCCAGCCAGCAGGTGCTGCTTGAACTGACCGTAAGTGAGGCTGATTTCCGAAGCACTGAACTGATCGCCCAGCCACAGTGCCACCAACGCCGCCGCCAAAAACAGGATCAGTAGCCAACCGCCCGGCAGAAAGACCGTTCCGGGCAGTCGTCGTGGCGGTCGCGTTTGCCCCTGCGGAGTTCGCGTCTCGTTTTCCGGCATTCTGTTTCTCCGGTAGCTCGGCAAAGTCAGCCGATCGTCTCCGGCTCCAAATCATCATATACATCACCCTTGCGTCCGATGCGAAAGCGGCGCGGTAAGGCCACCCCGTAGTGCACCACCGCCACTCTGCAAGAGCGGCGCGTGTAAGCCCGCCGTGCAATGCGGAATCGCGCTGACGAGGGCGATCCACACCCATCGTGGGAGTAGCGCCGTGCACCAGGAGCGGCGGATGTCAGCCCGCCGTGGGACGCAGAAACGCCTTTGCAACGGCTCACGCGCACCGGCTCGGAGGCAGACATCGCGCGCGGAACAGGAGCGGCGGGCGTGAGCCCGCCGTGGCGGACGGGCGATGCACTTGTCGGGGCACTATCGCCACTGTTCGGAAGACTGTCGCCGGTGCCTTGCCGGACGCCGGTGCAATCGCGGTAGCGCAACCACGGGGGCTTACGCTCCCCGCTCTTGACGTAGTTCGTTCACCGTGGGAAGTGGCAGTGCCCGGGCAGTGCGATTATCGCGCGTGCACGGGGGGGTTTACGCCTCCGCTCTTATGTGTATGTCGCAGGTTCACTGAGAAGTCGGGGAATTGCAATTGCAGGGGCGATTCCGGATGCTCACGGTGACCTACGCCCACCGCTTGGTTCTCCGCACGAGGCCGCATGAGGACGCGGTGGGTTTCGCCCTCGCAAGCGCGTTTCCGAACGACGGCGGGCAAAATCTTCGTACCAGGGGCTTATTTGAAAGAGCCCCGGGCCCTCGCAAGCGCGTTTGCGAACGACCGCGGGCAAAATCGGCGAGTCCGGCTGTCCAAATTACGGTTGGCAACACTCTCCGGGCCTTTTGAAATCCGAACCGTGCTCGAAACTGGTTCAGGCCTATTAGCCGTACAGGCACTTGTAGTAAATGCACAGATCGTCGCCGCGTGCGTAAAAATGGGGGATGGTGCCAGCCAGGCGGTACCCGTGTTTTTCGTAAAATCGCCGCGTCGGTGCATAGCTGGAAAGCGAACTGGTCTCGACCCGAATTACCTCGCCGCGTTGCGCAGCAATTCGTGCTTCGGCAGCCTCGAGCAATCGCCGACCGACACCCTGCCGCTGATACGACTTGCCCACCACGATCCAGTACACGTCCCAGGTGTGCAGGGTAAGTGGCGTCGGACCGAAGATGACGAACCCGGCCAGGGCAACATTCGAGGACGGTGGGCTGATAGCCCCGGTTCCTGCCGCTGTGGGCGAAAAACTCGCCAGCCGGGGCGAAGACTGCGGCCGGATCACCGGCGGCAATGCGAGTTCCTCACCCGCTTCCTGTGTTGGCGCTTCCGCCGAGGCGAGATGCCATTCGGCCAACTCGGCGACCAGAGCATAGTAGCCGCCTTGTTCCGGTGAGCGCAGGTATTCATCGAGCACCTCCGCCAGCACGTCCAGTTCGGCGGGACGAAACACCCCGGTTTCGCTGGCCAGTTGTACTGCCGATTCGCGGTCTCCCGCCCGCAGTTCTCGCAGTGTCAGGGTCAGCATGGCGAAGTTTCACCTTTGTGAAGCCGCCAGCAGTGGCCGGAAGTTGCCCGGACTTACCAGGTCTTCGCTCAGGGTCAGCCATGTCGCCGTAACCTTTGTAGGCCTAACGCCGGCCACTGCCCTGGTCTTTTCGGGATGTCGTATACTTCGGCGAGGCCAGAATACACCGTCCTTTCAACGTCGTCGAGTACCAGTACCGCGGTCGGTGGTGGCGATAGGCCGGGTTCGCGGGAGAAGAACCGGGCTTGGGCAGTGGCGCTTCGTTCAAACGCCGATGGGCCTTTCACTCCGGGGGATTTTACACCGCTGGCTCGTGTCCGCAGTAATCGCGACCGCAACCGTTGCTTCTATGGCTGCCAGGCCGTTTCGCAGGCAGGCTGCGAGGGAGTTGATCTTGACGTGTAGCAGGCGTAGTCTGAACCCATGGGAAGGGTGCAGGAGGGGGTAGCCGTGGCTAAAGCGAATCTGCCTTTTACGCGGAAACAATTTCTCGAACAGGCTCAGCCGGTCGAAGTTTCCGTAGCCGGTACGCCGGTACTGGCGGAGGTCAAGGAATTTTCGACCGGTTCGGTGGGCTGGTATTACAGTGGCAAGACGGCCATCCGTGTCGGCGAAAGACCCGTCAACGTGCAGGTGAGCGTAACGATCACGGTCATCGGCTCGAAGGATCTGCCGCAGGACTGAATCGCGCTACCATCGCCTGGACGACGCGGCCAGCACCGTGGGCATCGCTCGCGCGAGCCAGTCGCTTCAGCGGGCGCGGAGCATCCACAAAAGCACAACGCGGCCGACCTGTTCCAGACCATCCGGGGAACAATTGTCCGGCGTGTCGCTGAGACGGTGCCAGTGCGGGTAATCGAAGTCAATGATGTCCACCGCTGGAATGCCGACTTTTAGGAGTTGCAAATGGTCGTCGAGCACGGCATGTTTGGCTTCGGCGACAAATGCTCGGCAAGCAAGCAAGTCGGCGTAACCCCAGATTTTCTCGACGAGAGGCCCGGCCTGCACCAGGGAATGTTGCTCAATGTAGAAGCGGGGATTCCTGCCCGCGATCATGTCCACCAGCACCGCTTCCAGGTACACCGGGGCATTCGGGGCCTGCTGGCGCTGGCGGGCGTAGTTTCGTGCAAAAAACTCCGAGCCGAAAAAGTACCGATCGCCACCCCATTCGCTCGGCCGCGGATCGAAGATGTATTCCTCGCCATCGAAGCAAACGAAATCCACGCCGACCTGCAGAGGCAGATGCGGCAAGGTGAGCGCCAGTTCCATCAGCAACGCCACGCCCGAAGCACCATCGTTGGCCCCCAGAAACGGTTTGTGCCAGAGTCGCTCATCCCGCTCCTGATCGGCAATGGGACGGGTGTCGTAGTGGGTGCAGAGGAGGATGCGGCGGGTGTGTTGCGGACGCCAGCGGGCAATGAGATTGACCATTTCCACCGGCTCGCGGCGACTGCGCTGTTGCGCTTGAAACCGCTGCCATTCCACGGTGGCTCCGCAGCTCTCGAAATGCTTGCGTAAGAGCTCTTGCTGCTTTCTCATTCCCGTCGAACCGCTGACCCGCGGCCCCAACGCACAAATGGCACGCAGGTATTCCATCGCCCGGTCCCCGCGAAAGCAGCGCCCAGGCATGGTAGCACTAGCTTCCAGAACCTGGCGAGCGATGGGGTGAATCATGGCGTCGGCCTCCTCCGCATCCGTGGCAGGCATGGTGTGCGCACCATTTCCCGGCGTTTCCAGGGGATTGTGCCCAGAACGCAGCCAGATGCCCAGCCCGACAATTCCCGTCAGCAACACCGCCAGCACCAGTAACCGGCCTCGTGTGAGATTGGGCGTGTGGGTCATTGGCAACCCCGGAGTGGTGGCAGATTCTGCGGCATCGGCGATGATGCCGGCTGCCATTGCTGGGCGATAAGCTGTATCGGATGCAAGGCGGCTCGACCCGTCAGATCGTGAATCTGATGACGGCAGGAAGTGCCGTTAGCCACGACGATGGCGTCGCGGCGTTTCTCCAGTTCCGGCAGCAATGCCAGCCGGGCGATGGCCACGCTCAGTTCGTAATGCTCGTGGCCGAACGAGCCAGCCATACCGCAGCAGGTGCTGTCGAGCAATTCCACCTGGGCTTGCGGAATCCGTCGCAGCAACTGCAACGTGGACTGGCTGCCGAGCAACGCCTTCTGGTGACAATGCGTGTGCACGGCTAGGCGATACGGCCAGGGTGCCAATTCCAGCTGCAGCGTACCGTTTTCCAACTGTTGCAGCAGCCAAGTTTCGACGAGCTGGGCGTGGCGGGCAATGGTTTCGCTGACCGAGCCGGACACCAGTTCCGGCCATTCGTCGGTGAGCGTGAGCAGACAACTCGGCTCGACGCCCAGGATGGCCTCATATTCGCCCAGACGCGGTGCCAGTTGCCGAGCCTGGCGTTTGACCAGATGCTGCGCTTCGTCGAGGAAACCCTTGCTGATGAGCGTTCGCCCGCAGCACAGCCCCGGCTCGATTTCCACCACATAACCGAGCTGCTCCAGCAACGTAATCGCCGACTGTCCGATCTCCGGCTCGCTCCAGGTGGTGAAACAGTCTGCCAGGAACAGCACTCGGCCCCGCGGACGGGAAGGCGGCTGCGGTCGGTGCTGGCGGAACCAGCGGAGCAAGTCCTGGCGTACCAGACGGGGCAGACTGCGACGAGAGTCCAGCCCGCTCGCTTTCTGCAAGATCCAGCGCAACGTCGGTCGTTGCCCCAGCCAATTCAGCAGCGGGGCGAATCGTGCTGCCCGGGGAACCAATTGCCGCCACCATGCTAGCAGATAATCCCCCAGCGGTCGCCGATGCACGCGGTAATAATGGCGGAGAAATTCGGCTTTGAGCTTAGCCAGGTCCACGTTGCTCGGACATTCGGCTTTGCACGCCTTGCACATCAGGCACAACTCCAGGACTTCGTAAACCCAATCGGAAGTGAAATCCCGAAGCGGCTGCGAACCAGCCAGGGCTAGACGCAAAACGTTCGCTCGCGCCCGCGTGCTATCCTTCTCGTCGCGGGTGGCACGAAAGGATGGGCACATCACCCCGCCGTGCATCTTGCGACATACCGCGGAGCCATTGCACATTTCGATGGCGCCCAGAAAACCGCCTTGGCGGCGGTAATCGAAAACGTGATCGGGCGTGTAGGGGCGATAGTTCGGCCCATAGCGGAGATTCTCGGTCATCGGCGGGGCATCCACAATCTTGCCCGGATTCATCTGCCCCGTCGGATCGAATGCGTGTTTGATCTGGCGGAAAGCCTCGTAGATTTCCTCGCCGAACAGCTGGCGGTTCCACTCGCTGCGAGCCAGACCGTCGCCGTGCTCCCCACTGAGCGAACCGTTGAATTCGAGCACCAAATCCACTACTTCCGCGGTGATCTTCCGCATCCGCTCAACGTCGGCAGCATTTTTGAGATTCAAGATGGGGCGAATATGCAGACAACCCACGCTGGCATGCCCGTAATAGGCCCCGTCGGTGCCGTGGCGACGCAGGATTTCGCGGAAGCGCTTTGCAAACTCCGGCAGTCGATCCGGACTCACGGCGGCATCTTCTACGAACGTGGTCGGTTTGCGGTCACCTGGCATGCTCAGCAGCAGTGGCAACCCTGCGGTGCGGAGATTCCAAAGCGGTTCGCGTTCGCTTGCTTCTTTGGCGGTGAGGACCGTCTGCACACCGGGCAAGTGCGTCAGCCGATTCACCAGCCGTTGCAGCCGATCCTCGACCTCGCGGCGGTCGTCGCCTTGCAGTTCCACGAGTAGCAGCGCTGCCGGATGACCGACAATGAGCCGTTTTTCGCGGCGTAAGGCCAGGTTCTGCTGCGCCAATTCGATCACCAATTGATCGAGCAACTCCACTGCCGATGGCGAAAACTCCAGACAGGTAGCCAGGGCGTCGAGCGATGCGGCCAGGGAAACGAAATGAGGTACAGCCAGCATGCGGAACCGCGGCCGTTTGACGATTTTCACCTCTGCTTCGGTGACGAACGCCAGCGTCCCTTCGCTGCCGACGATCAACCACGCGAGGTTGAGCACATCCTCCGGCAGCTGGCTGCTGGCGCGTGCCGGGAGCGGGGAGTGAAAGCCCATCGTGGGTGCCAGGCGGTCGGCAAACACATCGAGATTATAGCCACTGACCCGGCGAGGGATCCGCGGAAAGCGGCGGTGAATCTCCGTGGCATGCTGGCAGACGATATCATGGACGGTGCGATAAATCTGGCCCTCCCGCGTCGGCGCCTGACATCGCCTATCCCATTCGTGCCGCGACATCGGCTCGCAGACCATCGGTGTACCGTCGGCCAGGGCTAATTGCAACCGCACCACGTGGTCAATCGTCTTGCCATAGACAATGGAGCGCGAACCGGCGGAATTGTTGCCAATCATACCTCCCAGCGTTGCCCGCAAATAGGTAGAGACTTCCGGCCCGAACTGATAGCCATACCCGGCCAGATACCGGTTCAATTGATCCAGCACCACGCCGGGCTGCACCCGCACCGTCTCGCTTGTCAAATTGAGATCGAGGATGTGATGCAGATACTTGCTGCAATCGAGGACTAGCCCTGGCCCGATGCTTTGACCGGACAAACTAGTGCCGCCACCTCGGGGAACGATGGGGACGCGGTGTTCCGCCGCGATGGCCAAGGCCGTGTGCACATCCCGCAGATGTTTCGGGATGACCACGCCGAGCGGTTCGATTTGATAGATGCTGGCGTCGGTGCTGTAGATTTTGCGGCTGGCAAGGTCAAAGCGCACCTCGCCTTCCAGATGCCGTCGCAACGGCTTCTCCAGGGCCCGCCTCCTCTCCTCCTGCCACTCTTGCATAGCCGCCTCGATTACGATGCCTTTCCATTATTGGCAAGGATTCGGGCCAGCGGGGCGCCAGGGTGTCGGCTGGCCGAACCACGTGTCCAGCGTGGTGTATTCGATGTATTCGACGATGGCGCCGTCCTTGTGGATGAAGGCAACCCGGCCAAACTCCGCAGGTTCGAACGGCCCCAGCACCACTTCTTCGCCGCGTAGCGCTTCTTCCAGGTTGTCCACGCGGTAAGCGATATGCGGCAGATGCCATAATTTCCACAGCCCGACCTGCCGGGGATCAATTTCGGGCATTTCCAGAGGGCGAATGTACTCAATCCGCTGCGGGTGCAGACGCGGATTGGTTACCCAGACGCGAGTCTGCGGAACCCAGCTTTCGCCCTGGTGCGGTTCGCTAGTGACGATGCCGATGTGGTCGAATTCGCGGTACACGGTTTATTCCCCTCGCCATGCACACGAGCGCGTTTGCGGATACACTACTAGCATCGCGGGGCAGAGCAAGGCGAGGAATAAGCTATGCAACTGGAAGCGATTCAGCAGGCCTTACGGCAAGCGGGACTGGATGGCTGGCTACTGGCCGATTTTCGCGGCAACAATCCTCTGGCTCGCCGCATCCTCGGCTTGGACACGCAACTGACGACGACCCGGCGATGGTACTACTTTGTTCCCGCCCAGGGTTTGCCGAGTAAAATCGTGCATCGCATCGAATCGGCAGTGCTCGACACTCTGCCGGGCGAAAAACGGGTCTATCTCCGCTGGCAGGAACTGGAATCGGCGCTGCAGCAACTGACGGCGGGCAAACGCGTCGCCCTGGAATATTCCCCGCGCAACGCCATTCCTTCTGTTTCCCGTCTCGACGCGGGGACGGTGGAACTGTTGCGGAGTTTCGGTGCCGAGCCGGTTTCGTCGGCCGATCTGGTGCAGCAATTCGAGGCGGTCTGGTCGCCGACACAATGGCAACTCCACTTGCAGGCCGCACAACACACCGACGAGGCGTTTCGGGTGGCCTTCGGTTTTCTGGCGGAGCGGTTACGTCAAGGCAGCCCGGTACGCGAAAGCGACGTCCAGGCGGAAATTCTGCGTTACTTTGCCGATCACGACCTGGTCACCGACCATCCGCCGATTGTCGCAGTCGGACGCCACACCGCCGACCCGCATTACACCGTGAAACCAGAAAGCGATGCGGTGATCATGCCTGGCCAACTGGTGCTGGTGGACCTGTGGGCGAAGGTCAACCATCCCGACGCCGTGTACAGCGACCTGACCCGTGTGGTCTGGACTGGAGAAAGCGTGCCGCCACGGGTGCAGGAGATTTTCCGCATCGTGGCGCGAGCCCGCGACGCCGTTATTGCCCGGGTGCGCGATGCCTTTGCGCGGCGAGAACCCATCTGCGGATGGCAACTCGATGACGTAGCTCGCCAGGTGATTGCCGATGCCGGCTGGGGCGATTATTTCCTCCATCGCACCGGCCACAACATTGGCCGTGACGTTCACGGCAATGGAGCCAATCTCGACAATCTCGAAACTCACGACGTGCGGCGCATCCTTCCCGGCACCTGTTTTTCGGTAGAGCCTGGCATTTACCTGGAGGAATTCGGCATTCGCAGCGAAGTCAATGTCTTCGTGGATTGGCAAGGGCAGGTGCACATAACCGGCGGCGAACCGCAACGGCAGGTGGCAACCCTGGGGTGAACACCTCTCGACCCTGCAGCCCCAGCCAGCTCTGCCAGGGAATCGCCTTTCTTCCCGTCCAACGGAGTGCCATCGAGGAACAACAGCATGCGTGGTCGGCTGGGCGTGATGCTTTGCCTGTGCTGGCCTTATGTCCTGGTCTGCCTGCTCTGGGCCGACGCTGACCAGGCTGGCACCTACCGCGTCGAACCTGTGCCGGCGGAACTGCGCCAGTCGTGGGGGCTAAGCGACTTCTACCAGAAATGTCTCGTGGCCAGCGGGCTGCCGATTCTCGCCTCCGCTCGCGTCAACGACTTTGCCTTGAAGGAAGCGGCTTATCTACTAGACAAGATGCTGGCCGGACGCGATGACTTGCGGCAGGCCCTGGTGAAGCGGCGTATTCGCGTGGTGGTCATGGCCTACAACGAGCGGACCACCGACGTTCCCGAACACCGCGACCTCAAGCCGCCGGAATACTGGGATCGGCGAGCCCGCGGTCTCGGTGCCACTCATGCTCGTCCAGCCGTCAGCTGCGGCGAGGAGAATCTGCTGGAGTATCCCGGCGATCCATACCGCGGCGAAAACATCCTCGTACACGAATTCGCCCACACCATTCACGAAATCGCCCTGCGCGATCTGGACGCCACGTTTGACCGTCGGCTGAACGAAGCCTACGAGGAAGCTAGGAAAGCCCAGCGCTGGCACAACACTTACGCCGCCACGAACCGGCACGAATACTGGGCCGAAGGCGTCCAGATTTGGTTCCATTGCAACCGCACGAACGACCGCCAGCACAATCATGTCAACAGCCGCGAGGTGCTGCGGCAATACGATCCGCCACTGGCCCGGCTGCTGGAGGAAGTCTTCCGCAACAACCCCTGGATTTATACGCCGCCCAGCCGGCGGGATTCGGCGGAACATCTCCGCGGTTTCGATCGCCGTCTTGCGCCTGTTTTTCGCTGGCCCGACCGCTTTTCCCAACCACGCAACGATGGGCTTCAGCATTCGCGTTCACCTGCCCTAGAACGTCGGCAGGCGCCCGGGCTCCTCTTTTCGAGCGCAAGTACAAGTAGAGATGCGACACCGCCTGGAGGTGATAAGTAAAGCAGCGGACTTCCGGAGACGGCACACATGCACCGCAGACTGCTCCTTTTTGCCTGGCTCGTCACGTCGGTAATCGGGATGGAAACATGGGTTCTCTGGCAGAACTTTGCAGCACGGGCGCAGCCGTTGATTGCCCCCACGGAAGCCCTGACGCCGGAACAAGAGCAACAGCGGTTCCGTCTGCCGCCGGGCTTCCTCATCCAGTTGGTGGCGAGCGAACCGCAGATTCAAAAGCCGATTAATCTCGCCTTCGACGCCCGTGGGCGGCTGTGGGTAACGCATAGCGTGGAATATCCGTTTCCGGCCAGCGACGATCGCCCGGCACGCGACGCCGTCAGCATCCTGGAAGATTTCGGCCCGGACGGTCGTGCTCGAAAGATTACGCGTTTTGCCGAGGGCTTGAACATTCCGATTGGCGTGCTGCCGCTCGGCGATGGCCACGAGGCGATTGTCTGGTCGATCCCCCACATCTGGAAACTCCGCGACACCGATGGCGATGGCCTCGCCGATCAGCGTGAGGTGCTTTACGGCCCATTCGAGTACGTGGACACGCACGGCAACCAGAACGGCTTCCGACTCGGTCTGGATGGTTGGGTCTATGCTTGCCACGGTTTCCGCAACCATTCCCGGGTGCGTTTGCGTGGCCAGGGGCCGGTCGTCGTGGAAATGCAGTCCGGCCACACTTACCGATTCCGCACCGACGGTTCAGCGATTCAGGTCTGGACATTTGGCCAGGTGAACCCGTTTGGCATGTGCTTCGACCGCTGGCTCAACCAGTACACGGCCGATTGCCATTCCCGACCGATCATGATGCTGTTGCCCGGAGCGTATTACGAAAGTTTCGGCAAACCGCATGACGGCCTCGGTTTTGGGCCGGAGATGACGCGACATAGTCACGGCTCGACCGGCATTGCGGGTATCGCCTATTACGACGCGGAGCAATTCCCGCCGCCGTACCGCGACTGCTTTTACGTCGGCAATCCGGTGACGGGTGTGGTGCATCGTGATGCGCCGGTCTGGCGGGGTTCTTCGCCCTGGGTCGAACAGCCGGAGGATTTCATTCGCTGCGACGACCTGTGGTTTCGTCCGGTGGATATTCAGCTGGGCCCCGACGGGGCGCTGTACATCGCCGACTTTTACAACTGCATCATCGGCCATTACGAGGTGGATTTGCGCCATCCGCGGCGGGATCGCTTTCGTGGACGCATCTGGCGGGTCGTTTACGTGGGCCAGGAGAATCAGCCACAGGTAACGCCGATCCGAGACCTGACGCGGCTCAGTTGCGAGGAGTTGGTGGAATTGCTCGGCGACAGCAATCAAACCGTGCGCATGCTGGCCACGCACCAGCTGGTGGAGCGTTTCGGTGAGAAGGCCCTGCCGGTTCTACAACAGCAAGCGAAAACGCCTTTGCGGCAGGCGCATGCCGTCTGGGTCTATCTTCGCTGCGGTAAGCTGAATCAGCTGGCCCTGGACAAAATCGCGGACGCTGACCCGCTGGTGCAAGTGCATTATCTGCGGGCACTGGCACGGCAGGAGCAGTGGTCTGCCGAACAGCGATCCTGGCTGGCACGCTGCTGGCAAAGTCCCCATGCGATGGTGCGGCGTGCTGCTGCGGAGACGGCCAGTCTTCATCCCGACCTGGCGCTGGTGAGTCCGCTGCTGGCTGCGTTACAACAAGCCCCGCCCGACGACGTTCAACTCGTGCACATGCTGCGGATAGCGCTGCGCAATCATTTGCAGTTACCGGATTCCCTGACGGTGTTGCCATCGGCGAAGTTTACTGCCGACGAACTGCCTTGGCTGGCCGATGTCGCTCCGGGGCTGAAACAACCGAACGGCTCGGTCTGGGCGCTTTACTTGCTCGAACAAGCGCACCTGGCTCCTGCCCACATCCCGAATCTGCTGCGGCAACTTTCGCAGTACGGTAACGATGACCAGCTGCAGCGTGCGGTATCGGCGGTACGCCCGCGGGTCGGCAATGAACCGGCCCTCGCACAAGCCGCTCTCCTGGCACTGGCCGATGGCCAACGTCTTCGCCGCGCTTACCCGGATCCGAAAGCGAGCTGGACAGCGTGGCCCGCGAACTACGCCCGGCAAATCCTGGTGCAGCCATCAGCAGCGACCACCGATCAGCGCGTGCTGGCATTGCAGTGGGCGGAATTGCTGGCACTGCGCGACGCCGTTTCGGTCATCGCCGGTTGGCTCGGGGATCGGCAGCAACCGCTAGCAGTGCGCGACTGGGCCTTGCGGGCGCTGTGGCGGACCGATGCCGCGGCTGCACGCAAAGCCAGCCTGGCCATAATCGTCAGCGGCGACGAACCGACCAGCCTGCGGCGTTTGGCAGGCGAATACCTGCTGCGGAACTGGCGCGACGAAGATGCGGCGGCTTTCGTAGCGGCACTGCAAAACGCACCCGCTGATTTGCAAACGCGATTGGCGGACTTGCTTTCCGGGCATCCGCGTGGTGCCGAGGTCCTGGTGCAGGCGATGGAAAGCGGCAAAGCCTCACCGCGGCTGTTGCAGAATCTGCTCATTCGCCAGCGCCTGGAATCCTTCGACAAACCGCAATGGCGCCAGCGTGTCGAACAACTGGCCCGCCAACTGCCACCTGCCAGCGACGCGGTGGCGGCCATGATTCGGCAACGATTGCAAAGTTTCGATCCCCACCGGGCCGACCCCAGCCGTGGCCGTATCGTTTTCCAGAAACATTGCAGCAACTGCCACCGCGTCGGCAACGAGGGAGCCAACATCGGCCCGAAACTCGATGGCATCGGCAGCCGTGGCCTGGAACGATTGGCCGAGGATGTCCTCGACCCCAACCGCAATGTGGATGAAGCCTACCGCCTGACCGTCGTGCTGCTGCGCGATGGACGCAGTTTGTCCGGACTGAAATTGCGCCAGGAAGGTCAGCAACTGATTTTCGCCGATCAGCAGGGCAAGGAATTCGCCGTCGCTCAGGCCGACATCGAAAAAATGCAAACCAGCCCGCTCTCGCCGATGCCCGCCAACTTCGGCGAAACCATCCCCGCTGGTGAATTCGCCGACCTCCTCGCCTTCCTGCTCTCCCTCCGCTGAGCGAACACCGCTGGGCCATTTGCTATCCGAAGTATCCACGAAGACTAACATGTGCCGCCTCTGGTTCTCTGCCTGAGACCAGTATGCGGAAGCATGTGCTATCGGCGCTGTCAGCGTGTTGCTACTGCCCATGGCAGGCTCACGCCCGCCGCTCTTGACGAACGTGCGTTCGTGCATCGCAAAAGTCGCAATTTCGCCGACAAACGTGCGCCTCGCAATCCACAAGAGCGGGGGGCGTAAGCCCCCCGTGCATTCCGGATACCGTACTTGCAGGGGAGTGCGACTCCTGCCGATAACCGAGCCGCGCCAAGAGCGGGCGGCGTAAGCCCTCCGTGGTGTTCGGAAGCGTGCTTTCAACGGTGCGCGCTGGTCCGCATACTGGCGTCGGGCCGAACAAGAGCGGCTGGCGTAAGCCAGCGGTGGTTGCGGCAACGTAACTGCAACGGCGTGCGCCAACACGCCGGTCGGCAGTCTTCCGAGCAAGTGCGGTAACGCCTGTGCAAGTGCGTCAGCGCGACCCACGGCGGGCTCACGCCCGCCACTCCTGTTCCGCACGCGATGTCTGCCTCCGAGCCGGTGCGCGTGAGCCGTTGCACAGGCGTTTCCGCGTCCCACGGCGAGCTCACGCCCGCCGCTCTTGGTGTTGCACAAACGCGCATCGGCTTGGGATTGGCGATTGCTCTTGCGGGTGCGTTACCACACGCCGGTGGATAGTTACCTGTGGCGCTGTGGTAGCGCCATGGCAACGGCGTTGGCTTGGGCGCGAGCGCGGCTATCGGTGCAATCGCGTTCACGGCTGGCCGGCGGGTACCATGAGGGTCAGTGGCCAGACGTAGGCTTGCAACAATGTCATCAGTCCGACGATGGCCGCCAGGATGATGCTGTGCCAGACCACAGCTTTGAAGATGTCGGCCTCGCGCCCGATCTGGTGAGTGGCGGCGGTGGCGACGCAGATGCTCTGGGCGTCAATCATCTTGCCCATGACGCCGCCGGTGCTGTTAGCGGTGCAAATGAGGATTTGCGTCTGCTCGCGGCTCAAGTGGGCGAAGGCGTCGGGGTGCTGGGTGTAAATCTCATTGGCGGTGATCTTCTGCAGGCTGCCGAATAGCGCGTTGCTTCCGGCATCGGTTCCGGTCAGGAACACGCCGAGCCAGCCCAGGATCGCCGCAAAAAACGGGTAAAAAATCCCTGTGCTGGCAAACGCGACGCCGAGCGTGGCGTCCATGCCAGCATAGCGCGTTACGTAACTCAAGCCGAGCATCAGAGCGATGGTGGGAATGGGAATCTTCATCTGAAAAAAGGTGCGACGCAACACGCTGCGAATCTGGCGGGCGTTCATCCTCAGCAAGAGCATGGAAATGCCTGCGGCGACAAAGACGGCCGTGCCCGGCGCTGTCAGCCAGGCGAAATTGAACTGAGCACGTTCCGGTTTGGGAGCCAGACGCTCGGCAAGCAACAGCGTCGGTGCTAATTCCATTCCAGTGGGTGAAAGGACAAGTGGAACCAGCTGGCCCACGCTCAGTGCCGCCGCTTGCTCGGCCCGCACCAGATGCAGATGGGGATCGCGATGGACCTGATTGTCCAGGCCAGGAATGGGGATCAGGTAGTTGGTTTGCCATTTACTGTCCGGGCCACCGAGCTTGACCGGCCCTTTGCCTTCCATTTGTCGCACAATGCCGGTGAGCATGAGCAATACCGACATGATGGCGAACGGAGTCCAGGCCAGGACAATTTTGCCCGCAGTCAGCGGTGTGTGCTCCGGATTGGACGGATCCGTGGAAGGAGAATTACCCGCAGTATGGCCCGGCGGATCTATGCTGACCAGTGCAGCGGCTTCGCTCGCGCTGGCCAGTTTCGGCAACTCGGGCCCGACTGATAAGGCTGCGGGTCGTCCTTGACCGTCATAATGCCACTCCCGCCGTGGCTTCCAGAACTTCAGGAAAATCGCGGTTACTATCAGCGAGAAAATCCCGCCACCAATGTCGGTCATCGGCCACATCTCGATCCCTGTCCAGAGGTGGAAGGTGGCGAAGGTGTACTGGAACAAGGCGAAGGAAATCCCGGATACGGCAATGGCCGGTAGCACCTCGAATGTCTCTTTCCAGCCGCACATACACCGCACCATCCACAGAGGAATAATGCAGGACAAAAGCGGTAGCTGATGCCCTGCCATGACGCTGAGCTGATGCCCGGGCAAATCGGTGACGCCGTTGAGGACAATGATCGGTGTGCCCAGTCCGCCGTAGGCCACCGGCGAGGTGTTGGCAATCAGGCACAGCACGGCCGCCAGGAACGGATCAAAACCGAGCCCCACCATGATCGCCCCGCAGATGGCCACGGGTGTTCCTCCGCCAGCCGCCCCTTCCAGAAACGCTCCGAAACTGAAACCGATCAATACCGCCTGGATACGTGCATCGGCAGAAAGACCGGCGACGGATCGGCGAATGATGGCGAACTGGCCGGTCTCCACCGTGATGTTGTACAGCAACATGGCGTTGAAGATCGTCCAGCCGACCGGCAACATGCCGAACAGTACCCCATGAACAAAGGAAGCCAGCGCCATCGGGGCCGGCATGCCGTAAATGGTAATCGCCACCACCAAGGCAGTGATCGCCCCGCCCAGACCCGCTTTCGGAGCCAGCCAGCGCCTCGGTACCAGCAACCAGAACAGCACCAGCACCGGCAGCCCCGCGAAAAAAGTGGATAGCCAGGCGTTGTGCAATGGGTCGAGGTTCTGCTGATAAGCCAGCAACATACCGGCACTCCCGTTCAGGCCATAAGTTGCCGCAATCTTACGATTTTTGGGGCCAGTGCGTAGCCCCCGGTGCCTCCGAACCGCACGTCGGTTGACCACAGTTGAAAACCACCGCCGCCTGCGGGGCAATGACATGCTGCAGCTGGTAAGCCTGTCAACTCACCCCAGATTCGCGGCGCTTTGGCAGCGTGCTGCATCACTTCATCATCAGGCGTCGCCGTGCATGAGTGCGGCGAGCACACACACCAGCCGCCAATCGAGCAGCTGCTCCGCACCAGGCGTCAACAGGAAGTGCGTCGTATCCCGCCAGGATAATTGCGTGCGATTCTCCGCCAGAATGTAATCCGAACCTTCCAGGCGCAGGCGATAATTGGGCCGGAATGGCTTTGCCAGCCAGGGTGTCAATAGCCAGGCCAGTCGCAGCAAGCCCAGGGGCAAAAGCAGCAAGTAGCGAACAAGCTGCGGCAACCAGATGCTTTCCTCGATGACCAGAGCCGCAGGAAATTCGGGCACGCGCACTGTCCAGCGTCGTCGAGTCAGCAACCGCGTCAGCCAGCTGGCCCGGTGCAATTCCGCCAGTACCTTGCCCCTACGCGTTTGGGCAACCCATCGTCCAAACAACCAGTGGGCGAAGGAAACGGGCTGAATGACAAAGTACGGAAATTGCAACTTGCTGTCGTAAGGGCTGTATAAGCCGGTTTGAAAAGTCGGAGCGTTTCGCCGCAGCCGCGAGTATAGCCAGTAAACCGCCAGGCAGCCGAATAGGATGGCCTCCAGGTGTCCCGCGTTTTGCAGTCCTTGAGCCAGCAGAAATATCAGCAGCACCAGCACCACGAGCGTCAGAGCGACCAGCAGAATTATCCCAATGGCGAAAAACAGTAATTCCATCCAGCCGAGCGAATAACGCACATACACCCGACCCGGATACTCGTGAAATAACCAGGCACGCGGTAACAGATGGAACGCTGAACGTACCTCCACGTGCGGTGATTGGGCGGCAACTTCTGAAAAGTCTTCCTTTTGTCGGCGATGGGCTTTTGGTATCACCACAAAGTAGTTTCGGCAGACTCCGCATTGCACGGTCCTGCCCAGCCAGTCTAAGTCGAGCAGGAATCTCGCCTGGCAGCTATGGCAAAAAGTTCGTAAGGTTCGCCCCATGCCTGGCACCAATAGCGGGCACGCACTCGACCAGGAACCAGCGATCGCGGTATCGTTTCTTCCGGCAATTATTAGCTATATTCGCGGCCTTCGGAAACGTAAGCATGGCCATTAGTCTCTGCGGCCTTTGGTTGAGCTTCGGTGAAGCACGGCTTATTCTCGTCGGTTAAACTGACCGATGGCGGCACTGGAAAAAGGTCGCTGGCCGGATAAGATGATGTTTGAATGCTCCCCGCCGGTGCGGCTTCTGGCCAAACCAGCCCGATTATTTCCAGCCCAAAATCTTCCCCAATAAGACGAGTAAGCGATGCGTCTGCGACAGGTGTTGCTGGCACTGGGTGCCATGCTGGGTATGTTTGTGGCGGCCGTGTGGCTGATGGGGGTCGGCGGCTGCTTTAGCGAGTCGGCTAAAGGTTCCCTCCAGGGGGGCGAAACCGAAGACTCCGAGCTTCTGGATCCGCCGCTGGTTACTGTGCAAAAGCGTTCCTGGCCGCGGCAGTTGCGGATACAGGGTAACCTGGTGGAAGCCGAAGAGGCATTAGTCGGTACTGAAGTTGCCGGTCGTGTTCAGCGTGTCCATGTAGATGTGGGAAGCACGGTACAGGCCGGTCAATTGCTTGTCGAACTCGACGCTGAAGATTATCGCCTGCAAGAACAACTGGTCGAGGCACAGGTACAGGCGATTCGGGCTCGCATCGGATTGATGCCGGGACAATCGGAGAGCGATTTGCGACCGGAGAATGCCCCGCCGGTTCTCCAGGAAAAGGCAGTCGTAGAAGAATCCCGGCTCGCTCTGGAACGGGCTACCCTGCTGCACCGCATCAACCGCAATGCCATTTCCGCCGAGGAACTGGAACGTTTACAAGCCTCTCTGAAGGTAGCCGAAGCTCGCTACGCCTCGGCACTGAATCAGGTGCGCGAACAATTGGCGCTATTGCAACTCCGCAAAGTCGAACTGGAGCAAGCCCGTAAACAGGTGCGGGATACGCGTATCCGGGCGCCTTTCCGTGGCGTGGTGCAGACGCGTCCCCCCGCGCCAGGAACCTATCTGCGAGTCGGCGACGGTGTGGTGCGGCTGGTACGCTTGGACGTGTTGCGGTTTCGTGGCAAAGTGCCGGATCGCTATACCCTGCAGTTGCGGACTGGACTGCCATTGCAGGTCTTTGTGGAAGGGCTGGAAAAGTCCTTCACCACTCAGGTCAGCCGTATCGAACCGACGCTGGACCCGGCCACGCTGATGCGAATCTTAGAGGCGGACGTGCCCAATCCGGATTGCCGATTGCCCGCCAACACCTTTGCTGAGGCCGATTTGCTCCTGGACCCGCAAGCGGAGGCGCTGGTGGTGCCGCGCAGCGCCGTCTGGGAGTTTGCCGGCGTGGAACGCGTGTGGAAAATCGAAAACGACCGACTGGTCGAACACCGCGTTGAGGTGGGAGAGACTCGCGGCGAGTGGGTAGAAATCCTCCGCGGTTTGGCCGAGGGGGATCTCATCCTCGCCGATGCCCGACTGGGTCGCGCTGACCGCCGCATCGCCGGAAAATCGCCATGAAACCGATCTATCTCGATTACAACGCCACCACACCGGTGGCGCCCGAAGTTCTGCAGGCCATGTTGCCGTACTTGCAGGCAGAATTCGGCAATCCGTCGAGCACGCACCCTTACGGGCAGGCTGCCCGCGCGGCTATGGAACGAGCCCGGCAACAGGTATCCGCGTTACTGGGTTGTCAGCCGTCGGAAGTTGTTTTCACCTCCGGCGGAACCGAAGCCAGCAACCTGGCCATCAAAGGCGTGATTATGGCGTCGCTGTTCGGTTCTGGGCAGGCTGCTTGCCCGCTCGCCGACGGCCACGCCGATTCGCTCGCTGCCGGGGTGTCCTGGTGGACGGCCTGGAGGCGATGGTGGCGGCGATTCTCCCGGCGATTGCACGTCATCACCAGCGCTGTGGAACACCCGGCCACGCTGCGTCCGTGTCGGTTCCTCCAGCAACTCGGCGTACGAATAACCGTGTTGCCGGTGGATCGGTTCGGCGTGGTGGATTTGGAAGAACTGCGCCGGGCTTTACGTCGCCCCACCGCTCTGGTCTCGATCATGCATGCCAACAACGAAGTCGGCACACTCCAGCCGATCCGCGAAATTGCCCAACTGGCTCATGAACACGGCGCCCTGGTGCACACCGACGCCGCTCAATCCGTCGGCAAAATTGCCGTTCGTGTCCGCGAACTCGACGTAGATTTGCTCACCGTCGCCGGGCACAAGCTCTACGCCCCGAAAGGTATCGGAGCCTTGTACGTGCGCGACGGCATACGTCTGGAACCGCTGGTGCACGGTGCGGGTCAGGAAGCGGGGCGTCGCGCTGGCACCGAGAATGTGCCCTACATGGTCGGTTTCGGTGCTGCCTGCGAACTGGCGCAGCGGGATTTGCCGGAACTCAGTGCTCGACTGCAACGCCTCCGCGACCGGTTGTGGCAACGGCTGCGGGATCGGCTGGGGGAGCGCATCGTGCTCAACGGTCATCCCCAACTGCGTCTGCCCAACACACTCAACGTGAGTTTTCTGGGCTGCGTTGGTGCCGAGGTATTGCAAGCGGTGCCGCAGATTGCTGCTTCCACCGGGTCCGCTTGCCATGAAGGCCAGGTGCAGGTTTCGCCAGTGCTGCAAGCCATGCACCTGCCCGAAGAAGTGGCTCGTGGGGCGGTTCGCTTGAGTGTCGGCCGATTCACCACCGAATCCGAAATTGACCAGGCTGCCGATTGCCTCGCCCAGGCCGCGCTTGCTCTGGCCAACCGAGCCGTTCCCGCAGCTGCGGCTGGGCGACTATAATGGTGTACGGCTGTCGCGGTGAATGCTGATTCACTAGTTGCTCGACCACCTGAGAGCTCGCCATGAGCTGGCCTTTCGTTCGCGTTTTTCTTTTGGGCTTACGCGGAACCGGAAAAACCACCGTCGCTCCACTCCTGGCCGATCGGCTCGGCTGGGACTGGTGCGACATGGATCGGGAAATCGAACGGCGTAGCGGCCAGTCACTGCGGGAGATTTTCGCCCGGCAAGGGGAGCCGGCTTTCCGCGACCTGGAATCGGCCCTGTTGCAGGAGATTTGCACCCGGCGGCATCTGGTGGTGGCCACCGGCGGCGGCGTGGTCTTGCGGGAACAGAATCGCCAACTGCTTCGCCAGCAAAGCCGCTGCGTCTGGCTCCACGCCAGCCCCGAAGTGATGCTGGCTCGATTGCACAACGACCCGGCCACGCCCCAACAACGTCCTGCCCTGACCGACCTGCCACCGCTCGAGGAAATCCGCCGGCTTCTACACCAGCGCCAACCCCTTTACCGCGCCTGTGCCGACCTGATCGTGGACACCGACAACTCCAGTCCGGCCCAGGTTGCCGAACACATCTTCCACCAGCTGCAAGCTTCGGCTCGTAGTGGCGGTCGCTGTTGAGCGCTAGTCGCATCCTCACGCCGACACGTTTCCCCGTTCCCACAGCCTCCCGATTGCCGTTTGTCGTCGAGTAACCACTCAGACGCGAAGGCACGAAGAAGCACTAAGCAACTCTTTGTGTTTCCTTCGTGTCTTCGTGCCTTGGAGATTAACAGAATCGGTTTCGCCCACGCCTTTGCCGCGCCACAGCGGGCTCACGCCCGCCGCTCCTGGTGCACGTCGTTCGCTCGACAGTGAAAAAGCGACTTTCGCGATGCACAAACGCGTGTACAGCCAAGAGCGGCTGGCGTAAGCCCCCCGTGGTTTCGCTACCGTGATTGCAACGGCGTGCGCCAACACGCCTCCCGGCGGTCTCCCGAGCATTTGCGGAAGCGCCTTTGCAAGTGCGTTAGCGCGACACACGGCGGGCTCACGCCCGCCGCTCTTCGTGGGTGTGTGTTTGTGCATCGGAAAAGTCGCGATCCCGTCGGCGGACGAACGTCGCGCGAACAAGAGCCGGGGGGCGTAAGCCCCCCGTGGTTGCGGGCAACGCAATTGCAACGGCGTTCCCCAACACGCCGGTCGGCAGTCTCGCGAACAATCCCGGAGGTGCCCTCGCAGGCGCGATTCCCGAACCACGGCGGGCTCACGCCCGCCGCTCCTGCGGGCGTGTGCGTGTTGGCATAGCAAATCGCGCATTTGCAGCGAACACGCGTCGCGCAACCAAGAGCGGCTGGCGTAAGCCAGCCGTGGAAACTCTGCACCGTTGCCGAAACGTTACCCACACCACGGCGGGCTGACACCGACCTAATACACCACGGCCGGCTCACGTCTGTCGCTCCTGCGGACGTGCCGTCGAATTGCGACAGTGTGGGGAACCGCTGTCGCGCGGGCGTTTCCACAAACCACGGCGGGCTCACGCCCGCCGCTCTTGGTGCTGCGTGCGACGATCGTGTGCTCTTGATCGAGTTCGTTCGCCGGCAGAAGGTGCATTGCCTTGCTAGCGCGGTTGTCGCTCGCACTCTGGCGGGCGCGATAGATGTTCGCAAGGCGCTCGGCCGCCGGTCCTGGTGGCGTGTTGTGGCGTGTGAGCGAGCAGGGCGGGAATTGTCGAATCCGTTGGGCGTATCCTGGCGGCTGCCGACGCATCTTCGATAAACTGGCACTTGCCGCGACTGGCGGGGTTGGCTAAACTAAGATATGCCTGCCGGTTCCGCTGCCCCGGCAATGACCCTGCCTGAAGATGGTTGCTGCCAACGAGGGAGCCAACGATGCTCCGAGTGCCCGGGTTGTGCATAATGGGCTGGCTGATCGGCTATCTGCTGCTGAGTCCGGCGCTGGCCGACCCGCAGAAACCCCAGGAGAAGAAAGAAATCAGTTATTACCGCGACGTTCGGCCGATTTTACAACTGCGCTGCCAGGGGTGTCATCAGCCAGCGAAAGCGGAAGGCGGGTACATCATGACCGAATATCGCGCGTTGCTCGAAAAAGGGCAAAGCGGTGAGCCGGGGATTGTACCGGGGCATCCGGAGAAGAGCCGGGTAATGCAGATGATCGTTCCGCGCGACGGCAAGCCGCCAGCGATGCCGCGTAACCAGGACCCACTCACGCCGGACCAGGTCGAACTGATCCGGCAGTGGATCGCTCAGGGGGCTCGAGACGACACACCGGCGTCGGCCCGCACGGCCTTGGTGGACGAAGATCATCCCCCCGTGTACGAACTGCCGCCAGTCATCAACTCCGTCCGGTTCTCGCCGGACGGTCATTTCCTGGCCGTGTCGGGTTACCATGAGATTCTGCTGCACCGGGCAGATGGTTCGGGACTAGTGGCGCGTCTGATCGGGCAATCGGAGCGGATTCAGGCGTTGGCTTTTTCGCCGGATGGTCGCTATCTGGCCGCCAGCGGGGGTACGCCAGGACAATTTGGCGAGGTGCAGGTGTGGGAATTGCGACAGGAGACGCGGGACTTATCGGCCTGGATTTTACCGCTGACGCAATGGACTGCGAGTACTGCGGCGCTGCCGGGACCGGCCAGGGTTCCGGTAGCGTCTGCAACTCTGGTCGGTCTGACACCGCCGCCGCGTCTGGGCGTGCTGCCGACCGGGAAGCTCCGCAGTTTCAAACTCCGCCTGGACCTGCCCGTCAGTTATGACACCGTCTATGGCGTGAGTTGGTCGCCGGACGGCCAACTGCTGGCGTTCGGTTGTGCGGATAATTCACTGCGAGCCATCGAAGTCGCCAGCGGCAAACAGGTACTTTATCAAGGTGCCCACCAGGATTGGGTTCTGGACACCGCGTTTTCGACGGACGGTTCGCATCTGGTCTCGGTCAGCCGCGATATGAGCATGAAGTTGACGGAAGTGGCAACGCAGCGCTTTGTGGATAACATCACCAGCATCACGCCGGGAGCATTGAAAGGCGGGCTGACCACCGTCTGTCGGCATCCGAGGAAGGATATCGTTCTGACAGGCGGGTCGGACGGCGAACCGAAGATTTACCAGATCTACCGCACCAAAGCGAGGCAAATCGGGGACGATTTCAACCTCATTCGTAAATTCGAACCGCTGCCCGGGCGGATTTATTCGGCGGAATTCAGCCCGGATGGCAACCAGATTGTGGTCGGAGCCAGTGCCTACGGCACAGGGGAAGTCCGCGTTTACGACGCCAACAGTGGCAAATTGTTGTGGCGATTCGACCAGGCTGGGCCGGTTTACGCCGTGTGCTATCATCCGCACGCTCCAGTAATCGCCGCTGCTGGATTTGATGGGACGGTGCGGCTACTCGACGCTGGCAGCGGCAAGCTGCTGAAAGCCTTCGTCCCGGTGCCGATTACCGCGAAACCCACCACCCAAGCAGGAAACTGAGCCGCTTATTCGCTGCCGGATAGGAGACTCCTCCATGACACGGAAAGCGATCTGCTACCTGGTGTGCTGGCTGCTGGCTGGTTCGCTTGGCTGGAGCCAGACGGAAACTCTCCCGGCTGGCGCTCAACTCGCCCGACTGGAAGCCTTTCCGGAACGCGTCGAGTTGACCGGGCCATTCGCTTATCGCCAGCTGCTTATCACCGCTCATCTCAGCACCGGCGACGCACTGGATGCGACCCGCATGGTACGCTATGAAGCGCCGGCGAATCTCGTCCGCATTTCCCCGCAGGGGCAGGTGAGTGCGGTGGGCGACGGTGCGGGCGAAATTCACGTGCATTTGTCCGGTCAAACCTTGCGTATTCCCGTGGTCGTGCGTGGCACCCGTGAAAACTACTCGGTAAGTTTCGTCCAGGACGTGATGCCGATCTTGAGCAAACTCGGTTGCAATGCCGGGACGTGCCACGGTGCCGCCAAGGGCAAAAACGGCTTCAAGCTGTCCCTGCGCGGATATGATCCGATTTTCGACCATCTGGCGTTGACCGATGACGTGGAAGCCCGTCGGTTCAATCGGGCCGCTCCCGAACGCAGCCTGATGCTGATGAAACCGGCTGGCGCCGTGCCGCATGTCGGCGGCGTGCTCATGCAGCCGGGCGACCGTTATTATGAGTTGATCAAACGCTGGATCGCCCAGGGCGTGCCGCTGGACAAGAATGCTCCCCGAGTCGTCGGCCTGGAAATTGTGCCGAAAAACGCCATCCTGCCACTGCCAGGCATGAAACAGCAGGTGGTGATCCTGGCGCGGTATAGCGACGGCAAAGTCCGCGACGTCACCGCCGAAGCGTTTGTCGAAAGCAGCAACACCGAGATCCTGACCACGGACAAGACCGGCCTGGTGACGGCCGTGCGGCGAGGGGAAGCGGCTATCCTGGCACGTTACGAGGGGGCTTACGCTTCCACCCTCTATTTCGTCATGGGCGACCGCAGCGGTTTCGCCTGGCAGGATGTCGAGGAGTACAACTTTATTGACACCCTGGTCTATGCCAAGCTCAAGCGTTTCAAGATTCAGCCCAGCGAGGTGTGTAGCGACGAGGAGTTTATCCGCCGAGTGTATCTCGATCTGACCGGCCTGCCGCCCACGGTGGAGGAAGTCAAACAGTTTCTTGCCGACTCGCGCCCGTCCCGTATCAAGCGCGAGGAACTGGTAGATCGGCTGGTGGGGAACCCGGATTACGTCGAACACTGGACGAACAAATGGGCCGACTTGCTTCAGTGCAACCGTAAATATCTTGGCGACCGGGGCGCCGCTGCTTACCGCGAATGGATCCGCAAGGCCATCGCCGAAAATATGCCCTACGACAAGTTCGCTTACACCATTCTGACGGCGACTGGCTCGACGCTGGATAATCCACCGGCCGCTTATTACAAGATTCATCGCAACCCGAGCGACCTGGTAGAGTCCACAACCCACCTGTTCCTGGGGATCCGGTTCAATTGCAACAAGTGCCATGACCATCCGTTTGAGCGCTGGACCATGGACAACTATTACGAGCTGGCGGCCTATTTCGCCCAGGTTCAGCGCCAGGAAGACCCGGGTTTTAAGGGGCAGAAAATCGGTGGCACGGCCGTGGAAGGAGCCACTCCTCTGGTCGAGATCATCGCCGATGCCAAAGGAGGCGACATTAAGAACGAGCGATCCGGCCAGACGGCGGTGCCGAAGTTCCCGTTCATGGTGGCTGTCGAGATTCCCAAAGATGCGCCGCGCCGCGAACAACTCGCCCGCTGGCTCACCTCCCCGAAGAACCCCTACTTTGCCCGGAGCTACGTCAACCGGATGTGGAGTTACCTGACTGGCGTCGGTTTCATTGAGCCGGTGGACGATATTCGCGCGGGCAATCCGCCGACTAATCCCGAACTGCTGGATCGGTTGACCGAAGAATTCATCCGCAGCGGTTTCAACACGCAGCACCTGATCAAACTCATCTGCAAATCGCGGGTCTATCAGCATTCGGTGAAAACCAACCGCTGGAACCAGGACGACGAAGCGAATTACTCGCACGCGATAGCCCGGCGACTGCCGGCGGAGGTGCTGTTCGACGCCATTCATCGCGCTGTCGGGGCTACTCCGCAAATTCCCGGTCTGCCCGCCGGTGCCCGTGCCGTTCAACTACTCGATTCCAACGTACCTATTCCGGGCGGATTCCTGGAGATTTTCGGCAAACCGCCCCGGGAAAGCCCCTGCGAGTGCGAACGCTCCAGCGATCTGCTCCTGGGTGCCGTGCTCAACATGATCAACGGCCCGGTCATCAGCGAGGCCATCCGCGATCCGAACAACCGCATCGCCAAACTCGTCGCCGCGGAAAAAGACGATGCCCGCGTCGTCGAGGAATTGTTCCTGATGATTCTGAATCGGCGGCCGACACCGCGGGAACTGGAAGCGGGTATCCAGGCGCTCAACGCTCCACGCAACGATTTCGAGCGGCTGCGGAGCGAACAGGAACGCCTCCAGAAAGCCTTGGCCGACTCCGAATCCCGCCTGCCGCAACGCGCCCTGGAATGGGAAAAGCAGCAGACCATCTGGTACACCGCTGACATCCTCGAAGCCAGAGCTCAATCCGGTGCGAAATTCGTTCGCCAGCCGGATGGTTCCATGCTGGTCGAAGGCCCCAAGGCTAAGAACGACGTTTACTACGTCCGCGTGCGTGTGCCGACCAGCCAGGTGACCGCCGTGCAACTCGAAGTCCTGCCACATGATTCCCTGCCCGGCAAAGGCCCTGGTCGGGCGCCGAACGGGAACTTCGTCTTAACGGAATTCCGCGTGCTGAGACCGACGGCGCCAACCCCGGCCGACGCAGGCACCATCGGATTGCTCGGCGGGGCATCGGTTTCCGCGATCGGCTGGCAGAGTCTCCCACTGCACCGTCCCCAGGCCGACTATTCGCAGAATGGGTTCCCGGTGCAAAACGCTCTCGATAACCGCGATGATACTGGCTGGGCCATCGGCAACGAATTCGGTAAAACGCACCGTGCCAGCTTCGAGTTCCGCGATTCGCAAACCGGCACCAGTGAACTCGTGCTCGTCCTAGAGATGAAGCATCCGCAACTTGCCGAGCACGCCATCGGCAGATTCCGCATCTGGATAACGCCCAGCCTGGCGCCGGTGAAGTTGGCCGGCCCGCCAGAGAAAATCGCCAGCATTCTCCGCATCGCTCCCGAAAAGCGCACACCGCAGCAGAAGGAAGAGGTGCTGCGCTTCTACCGCGGCCAGGACGAAGAACTGCAACGACTCCAACGCCAACTGGCCGAAGTCGGCACACCGGGCAGCGTGCGTCTGCTCGGCGCTCAGGATATCGCCTGGGCCCTCATCAACAGCAACGAATTCCTGTTCAACCATTGATGGCGACTGGCTAATAGGAGCGGCGAGCGTCACCGCGCCGTGAGGCGCAGTTCGTCGCCCCGCTGCTCTCCTGGCGCCTGCTGCTCGTCAATCGTTAGGCAGGTAAGTCCGATTTTTGCACGGCAGGTTTGCAGCGAGGGCGGCGCTATTTTTCGGGGCGAGGGACGGGGATGAACGCCGGGTTCTCGGACAGTTTCACGACGCCGACAGTTTTGCCGGCGAGCAACTGGCGTAGCTGCACTGCCGCCGGTTCCTCGACGCTGTCGAATCCGCCGACGGTCACCAGGGATGCCTCCTGCGTGTGCAGCACATAGGCTTGGTAATTCAAACTCGGATGCCGCAGAATCTGGCACAGATTGTGTGCCTGCAAAGCGGCGGCGTCCGGTTTCCAGCCCAGGATTTTCTCCAGTTCGCGCATTTCCTTCTCCACCTGGGCATCGAAGGCGGCAGGACGTGGTGCCAGGCTGTTGATCACCGGCGGCGTGCCTCGCATACCGGTGATTACCGTGGGGGCCTGATAGACCTTAACCAGCAACGAAAACCGCTTCGGACAACGCAGCAAGCTGTACGGATTGTGGCGATTCAAATCTTCCCAGACGGGGTCCCAGTTCACGGGTCGGTGTTGCTCCGGTTTGGGCAGCAAAGGGTTGGGCACCACGAAGGCGTAACGGAACGGATTGTACGGTGCGTATTCGCCTTTGACCTTGGCGGAGTTGTTTTCCTGAACGGCCCCGCGTTCCTGGCGGATAATGTAGAGGATGGGTAGCGGGATGTCCTTAGGCGGCGGCAATTGTTTGATGCGGTCGAGTTCGCGGCGTGCATCGTCCCAGCTGCGAAAATCGCCGACCAGCACTGCCCATTCCTCCTCGATACGGTACCGGCGAAAACGCTGGTTCGGGCCATACAACTCCCGCAGCCGTTTCAGTTCCTCCTCCTGCTTGCGGCGTTCTTCATCGGATCGACTGAAGAGATAAACGCGGCAGCGGTAATTCTGCTGCACGTACAAAGCGAGTCGTTCGGCCAGCTGCCGCGCGTTGTCCCCACGGAAACTGCCGATACAGATCAGGAACGGCCCGCAGTTCCTCGTCAGCAACCCGACGCTGCCATTGCTGGAACCGGATTGCGCTCCCGCTTCGACGAGCCAGCTGTCGCTGACGCCTGCAACCAGCGTCACCACCAGGACACCCAGGCACCAGGTCTTCCCTCGGTGTCTTACTGTCTTGGTGATTGATTTCGCTTGCTTCGTCAGGCAAGCGGCTCCGGTCAGCAGGAAGGTTCGGCGTCGCATGTGTGCAACCCTGATCTCGGCAAGGGCTAAGCCCGAGCATCCCCGGAATGTCCGTGAGCGGGGGGTCAAAATGACCTCTGGCGTCAGAAGCCGTCAGACCTTTCGGGGTCGAGTCTTTCCGTGGGCCGGATATAACAGCTGTGCCGCTGCCGTCCAGTGCGGTTTCCTTCACCGAAACTGCCGACGACAAAAGCACGAGGTCCAAACTTTCCCGGTGCCTGGTGTCATCGTTGCAACCGGGGCCAGCGAGGCGGAAAGAAAATCCAGGTGGCCAGCACCCCCACTCCGAAGGCAATGTACACCCACATCAACACCGTGTTGCTCCATTCCAGCTCATTGGGCAGAAAAAGAATCCGCCGTAGGTAATACAGCAGGAACCCCCGCTCCCGTAACTCATCCGTTTCCGTTTGCCCCGCTATATTACGCAACTGTTCCTCCCATTTGGTGAGTGGGCATACCTTACCAAAGACCGATTCCAGAACGATCATGCCGACGACAAGCAGGTGAACTACACGAAACCAGAAACTCCGCACCCACTGCCAGCGACACAATCCGCCGACCACGGTCACCAGCCAGCCGCCCACGACGAATGTCGCCAGCAGGGCGTGCAGAACCAGCACTACATCGGCAAGGAGTGCAGCGAGTTCGGGACGCATGCTCCGCCTTACGGTTTCACCTGTGCCTAGCAACCTGGTGTGCGACACGCCGACGGATCGCCATCATTGTCTGCTTGAAGGACCGGTGGGCGTAAGCCCGCCGTGGTCACCCAGCGAGGCTTTTCCCTCGGGATGCGGTTTCGGGATCGGCCAGAGCGGCGAAGGAACGTGCGCCTGCCGGATACGTTGTTGCATCTGAGCGACCAGCTGTGGATGCTGCTCGGCCAGGTTGTGGGTCTCGCCGGGATCGGTTTCGAGGTCGTACAGTTCGATTTTGCCCCAGAAAGGTCGGCAGACGGCTTTCCATTTACCGCAGCGCAGCGCCTGAGCCCCGCCGCGTTCGTAAAACTCCCAGTACAGGTATTCGTGCTGGCGTTGCTCGCGGTCCTGGCCAAGCCAGGTCGGCAGTAGACTGATGCCGTCGAGATGATCGGGCGGCTTGACCCCTGCCAGCTCGGCTAGCGACGGCAGAATATCGGCAAACCAGACCACCTGGCTGCTGGTCTTTCCTGCAGGAATCGTGCCGGGCCAGCAGGCAATGAACGGCACACGAATTCCCCCTTCATACAGGTCGCGTTTGATCCCACGCAAACCGCCGCTGGACTGGAAAAACTTCGGGTCGTGCCCCCCTTCCGAATGCGGCCCGTTGTCCGAAGAAAACAGAATCAGCGTATCGCGTTCCAGTCCGAGTTGCCGCAGCGTTTCGCGAATCCGACCGACATCACGATCCAGGCGGGTAATCATGGCGGCGAAACCTTTTTCCACTTCAGGCCAGGGTCTGTCCTTATAGATACCGAAGTCCGGCACCTCCATGCCGTGGTTGCCGGCCTCGTTGTTGGCGTGGGGGATGGTGTACGCCAGGTAGAGGAAGAACCGCCGACCGCGCTGCTCGCGAATCCAGCGCAACGCTTCTTCCGTCAACAGGTCGTGGCTGTATTGTCGGCGAACGCTGGCTACCCCCTGACCGAATTTCCCTTCCTTCGGAACCACGTTGGCCAGCGGGAATCGTTGCTCGTTGCGGAACAAATAGCTCGGATAGTAGTTATGGGCATGCACCTGGTCGAGGTAACCAAAAAAGTAATCGAAGCCCTTCCGCGTGGGTGCACCGGTTGTCCCTTCCAATCCCAGACCCCATTTGCCGATATGGGCGGTGGCAAATCCGGCATGTTTGAGCAGTTCTGCGACCGTGCGATCTTCCGGTCGCAGAGCATACCGAGCGTTGCCGCGAATGTAACAGTGCCCGGTATGCAGCCCGGTCATCAGCACACACCGCGACGGAGCGCAGACGGTAGAGCCGGCGTAAAACTGGGTAAAGCGCATTCCCTCCGCCGCTAACCGATCCAGATGCGGCGTCTGAATCTCCTTCTGTCCGTAACAACCCAGGTCGCCATAACCGAGGTCATCCGCCAGGATGAGAATGATATTCGGCGGTCGTTTGGCTAGGTTGGTCGGCTGGGCCCTGCTATCAGCAACGGAACCGGCTAGCAGCCCCAGACCCGCCAGCGCTAACTGCGTAGCCAGTCGCACCGACATTCCTTCGACTCCTGCAAGATAAGCGAGATTGCGGCAAGTTGGTTGGGCATCCACCACGAGCGACGGGCGTCAGCCCGCCGTGGCCAATGGAAGCGCACATGCTAGAGCGGTTCCGCAAAGCCGTGCTGCAGGTGTTGTATCGAGGGGCGGCGAGTTTGCCAGGAGCCAGGCGATTTCTTCGCTACATCTGCTACAGCTTATCACGGCGGGGGAGTCGGAAGGATTGCCCGAACATTTTGGTTCCATCGGCAATGACGGTTTTGCCGACAGATTCGCGGGAGACTTTCTCGACGGGAGGGACAAACCGTGCGGATGCCAGGATGGGGTCTGGTCATAGCGGCAGGCATACTGGTCATTGCCGGGGCGAATCCGGCGGAAGCGGATCGGCACTACCGGTCGCTCGATCCATTGCCGGACAGCTTGCAGACGGCCAATCACCAATTGCGTGGTCGCATTCTCGACTTCACTCGCAATCACGGCCACGACCGCCGCATCTGGTCTTATGCCCTGGGCAGTCGCCGCGATCTCTACGTGTATCTGCCGCCCAACTACAGCAAAACGAGTGTCTATCCGGTCATCGTGTACCTGCACGGGTTGTGGAACGATGAGCAGGAGTTTCTGGGAGTGGCGCATTACTTCGACCAGGCGATCCTACGTGGCCAGCTGCAGCCGTGCATTGTCCTGGCCCCGGATGGCCGAACCGACGAATGCGGCGGTCGCATCTGTCCCCACAGTTTCTTTATCAATGGCCGCGCCGGCGATTTTCAGGATTGGGTCTTGCAAGACGCCCTGGGTTTTGTCGCCAGCCGATTTCCTATTATGCCCGATGCCGAATATCATGCGATTATCGGCGTTTCCCTGGGTGGATTCGGCGCGTTCAACACCGCGATTAAATACCGGCACCAGTTCCGCTTTGTTGCCGGTATCCTGGCACCGCTCAACATCCGCTGGATGAACGAACAGGGCGATCCGCGGGCCTGCTTCGACCCGTTCAACTGGGGCTGGCGCAACAGTCTCCTGGATGGCAAGGAAGTGCTCGGCTGTTTTGCCCATGGTCTGATCAAAATCCGCGTCGAGGAGATTTACCATCCCGTCTTCGGTAACGACAGTTACGCCATCGTCTGTGCCGGCATGGAAAACCCCATCGAACTCATCGACCGCTACCGGTTGCAGCCGGGACAGCTGGAAATGTTCATTGGCTATGGCGGCAAGGACGAATTTAACTTCCACGCCCAGGCGGAAAGTTTCATCTATTACGCCCGCTCTCGGGGACTGCGTCCGCGGGTACACGTGGATCGGCTGGGAACACACAGCGACGCCACCGCCCAACGCATCCTGCCCCTGGCTATCGAGTGGCTGGGGGAACGCATGAAAGCCTATGGCGTGGTATGCGACGTGCGACCCGGCGGAAGCGAATCGGTACCGTCCGAAACCTCCGGGTCGGACTCATCCTCCGCACCGACGAATTCGCCTCCAGCCTCCCCCGCGAAGCCGGATCGCCTGCCCGACCCGGAAGCGGTTATCGCGCCGAACGCCGCACCGGCTTCACCCACGCCTCCACCCAGCCGATACGGTTCACCGCTGCGTTCCGGTCGCTGGTACCGCAACGCGCCGAAGTGAGCGAGCCCGGCACTGCGATAGACCGACCGGCTCGGACGGCATATAATCTCATGGTGACTCAGCTGAAGCCTGGCGAAATCAGAGCACTGTGGCCAGGATTTACCAGCCCGCAAGGCGAGGAGGTTTCGATATGCCGATTACATTGACTCCGCGAGCGGCGGAAGAAATTAAACGCATCGTTGAGGAACAGCGTCAGGCCGGCGCTTTGAACGACGAGCCGGTGTATCTGCGGCTGTCGGTGAAAGGCGGCGGCTGCAGTGGCTTCCAGCATAAACTGGACCTCGACACCTGTTACAACGAAAAGACCGACGAACTGATGGAGCAGCACGGCGTACGGATCGTGGTCGACCGCAAGAGCTTGCTCTACGTGGACGGGGCGACGATTGATTTCATCAACGAGCTCAACCGTCGCGGTTTCAGTGTGCAGAACCCCAACGCCCGCACGACGTGCGGCTGCGGTAGCAGCTTCAGCATGTAAACCGATCAGCGAACCAGCCCAAACGAGCGAACGTCATGCCCTCCGCCTTGCGTCGGTACTCGGCGCAAGGCGTTTGCTTTTTTGACGAACACTTCCCATGATAAATGGCGGTCGGGTAGCAGCGATGTCTGGCTGGCACGGGCGTGATCGCGACCAGGTTTTGCCCCACCGTCCTCGCCGGCATCTAGCCGAGTTGTCTCGCCGGGGCCGGGAATACTTGTGTCCCTGGTCGGCTGGATTGCTGGCTAGCGCGACCGTCTCCGGACCTCTGGCACGCGATGCTCCCCTGGCACTGGTGGAAGCCGTCTTATTCCTGGCAGAAGAACCGATCACGCCGAAACGCATCGCCGAGGTTGTCGGCTTGCGCGATGCCGGTGAAGCTCGGCGATTGGTGCGGCGGTTACAGAATTTACTGGCAGCGGAAGGTTCCTCCTTCCAGGTGCAGGCTATTGCTGGCGGATTTCAGCTGACGACTTTGCCGCAGTTTCAACCCTGGTTGCTGCGATTGCGTCCGGGTACGGGCGACTTACGATTATCGGCAGCGGCCAAGGAGACGCTGGCCATCATCGCCTACCGCCAGCCGATCACCCGGGCGGAAATCGAGGCCATTCGCGGCGTCCAATGTGCCGACATGTTGCGCTTGCTCATGGAGCGCGGACTGGTCCGCATAGTCGGCCGGCACAATTCGCTTGGTCGGCCGGTACTCTACGGCACCACGAGGAAGTTTTTACAGTTGCTGGGCCTGAACCGGCTCGAAGATTTACCGAACGCCGAACAGCTGCGGCACCCGTCGGCATCTGCACCACCGTCGCAGTCCAGCTGATCTGCTCATACACGCCAACGCGATTGCAACCGGCGCTAGCTAGTCCGCCGTTGGCAGTCTCTCGCGAGTTTGCGCAATCGCTTTGGCAAAATGCGTTCGCCGACCTCCACGGCGAGCTGACGCTCGCCGCTCCTGGTTGTAGGCCGAACGTTTGCCCATGAAATCGCGACATTTGCGGTGTGCGAACGCACGTACACAAGAGCGGGGGGCGTAAGCCCCCCGTGGTGTTGGGAACCGCGCTAGCAAGAGAGCGTTAGGCAAAGGAGTGGACGGCAGCGTTTAAACTAGCCCCCGCGATGTTGGGAACCGTGCCAGCAAGGGCGATTCCGCCTCTGTGTGCGAGATTACCGACCGTGTGCCGGTGAACGCCGTTGCCGATGCGCTTTCCGTAGCACGGCGAGCTGACGCTCGCCGCTCCTGGTTGCGTAAAGAAACGGCAGTTTGCGACAGCATGGTCTGTTGGTAACAATAGGGTTGAGCCTCCTGCACCAATACGGAGTGAAGCACAACCGGGGGAGATTGCGATGCTATCCCGGCCTGGGCAAACACAAGGGGCGCCATCGCCGGCAGGCGGAGAAAAACAAACTGGGGAGATTGCGATGCGCCGAGTCTGGTCGAAATGGAAGGTCGCGTACCTGGCTGCCATGCTGGCGGTAATCGGGCTGGGGTTGAGCACTGGTTTTCACGCCGCCCCACCGGCAGCGCCTGCCAGGGAAGTGCATCGTTGGGGAGTCTTTGAGGCCGCGTGGACGGCACAGCGGGAGCATGCGGAGCCGATCTGGGATATCCGCGTCGAAGTCACCTTCGTGGCGCCGTCGGGCACAAAGCACGTTCGCGAGGCGTTTTGGGACGGTGGGCGTATCTGGCGGGTACGGTTCAGTCCCGACGAACTCGGCACCTGGCAATGGTCAACGCAGGCGCAACCGGAAGACACCGGGCTTCATCGTCAGCAAGGGGAGTTTCGTGTCCGCGAGTACAGGGGCGAGAATCCGCTTTACCGCCATGGCCCGTTGCGCGTCGCAGCCAGCGGCACATACATCGAACATGCGGATGGAACGCCCTTCTTCTGGCTGGCGGACACTGCCTGGAACGGCGTGCTCAAAGCGACGCCGGAAGACTGGCGCCGTTACTTGACCATGCGACAAAAACAGGAATTCACAGCGATCCAGTTCGTTTCGACTCAGTGGCGCGGTGCTGACAAATCGTTGCAGGAGCACGTGTTTTCCCGGCCGGGAAAACTGCGTGTTCACCCGGAAGTGCTGGCGAAGCTGGACAGGAAGGTGGCCATGATTAACGAGCATCATCTCCTGGCGGTGCCGGTGCTGTTGTGGGCCCTGCAGCCGAGCGATCCGGGCGAAGCTTTGCCCGGAAACGATGCCCAACGGTTAGCGGAGTACCTGATAGCTCGCTGGGGAGCCTATCAGGTGGTCTGGCTTCTCGGCGGAGATGGCCCCTACCGCGACACGGAACGATGGAAGCGACTGGGGCGGAATCTCTTCGGGCAGAAGCCTCGCGATCGCCTGGTCAGCTTGCATCCCTCAGGGCAGAACTGGGTCTGGAATCGGTTGGGCGACGAACCGTGGATAGATTTCCTCGGTTACCAATCGGGACATGGCGACAATGAAGCCCATTTGCGATGGTTAGTGCAAGGGCCACCTGCCCAGCATTGGCGACGCCCGCCTGTCAAACCAATTATCAATCTGGAGCCGAACTACGAGACCCATCCCGCTTATCATAGCCGCCAGCCATTTCAGCCCTACCATGTTCGCCGGGCGGCTTACTGGTCGCTGTTAGTGACACCGACCGCAGGGATCACGTACGGTCATAACGCCATCTGGCCCTGGCTGGAGCAACCAGGTCGCGCAGAAGGACACGAAGGGCTCGGCATGATTCCCGTCTGGACAACCGGGCTGGAAACGGCTGGGATAGAAGGAATGACTTTGGGGAAACGGTTTTTCCAGTCCGGGCCGTGGACGCAACTGCGGCCAGTTCCCGAAGCCTTACTCGAACAGCCGGGAGACAAAGAGGTCTCGCGCCACATAGCGGTCTCAGCCACGCCAGATCGCGACTGGTTGGTAGCCTATTTGCCACGCGGCGGCACGATCCGCTTGCGCCGAGACGTGATACCCAATAATACGTCCCTCCAATGGTTCGACCCACGCACGGGTAAGAAACAACCCGCGAGGGTCGAGTGGAACGACAAGGAAGCGCGGTTTCTCGCTCCGGATGATCGCGATTGGGTGCTCGACGTTCGCCGCCAATAATAATGGCAGATGCAGGGACCATCCGCCCAAACGGTTCGTGCATGGGCAGAGCCAACCGATCCTCACCATGCGAGACGGTAACGCCTACCCGCCGACGATTATTGTGCGGCATCCGAAAGAGCGGCTGGCAAAGTGCACCGTCTGGCCGCTGCGAGGCCGCGAGGATCTGGTCTTTCTGAGTTGGCCGATTCGCCAGGCCCTGGCTTTGGACAACTATGTTCGGCTAGATCCGGAGGGCCCACCGCTGAGCCCGGCTGATCGGCGATATGGGTTGCTGATTCTGGACGGCAGCTGGCGTTGGGCACGACGCATGGCTCAGGATTTTCAGCACGTGCCGACACGGTCGCTGCCCGGTTATCGCACGGCCTATCCGCGGGTCTCGAAATTATTCCGCGACCCGGAGCAAGGACTGGCCACGGTCGAAGCGCTGTTTCTCGCCTACCGCATTCTCGGTCGGCCCACTGACGGTTTGCTGGATCATTACTACTGGCGCGAGGAATTCCTGCGGCTCAATGGTTGGGAAGAAAAATCTTAGCGAGCACCTTGCCCAAGACGGCACGCGGTTCTAAAATCGTGGAAAATCGTCTGCACGGTCGCGTGTGCCACGCTCTTTGAATGGAGCCTAGCCAACGCGTCTTATCCAGAGTGGCGGAGGGAACGGGCCCTGTGAAGCCACAGCAACCGGCCGAGGAAGCTCGGCGTCAGGTGCTAATTCCCGCCCGGCTGACCAACCGGGAGAGATGAGATGCGTAAGTCCAACACTTGCGCCTCTTCTCGTATCCCGGGGAGAGGCCGTTTTTTTGCCAGGCTAACGCTGTCCTCTCGAGTTGGCCAGCCGCGTCGGTGAGTGCTTCCCGTGTCTCTCGCCGCTGAAAACCCAGACGATTTATGCGCGACCACTCCGGGAAAACAAGTTTCCCGACGATGGCTCCATTCACCACTGAAGTGGCCCGCCCCTGGGAGGCTGATCGTGAGCGCGACTCTGGTACGCGGCTTGAAGTGTCGGCTGTGTGGCAAACATTACCCAAAGGAGCCGATCAACTTCTGCACCGAAGATTTCGGCCCGCTGGAAGTGGACTACGACTACGAGGCGATCGCTCGCCGGGTGCGACGGAGCGATCTGCAACGCCGGCCTTTTACCATGTGGCGCTACCGCGAATTGTTGCCACTGGACGGCGAGCCGACGGTCGGTCAGTTTGTCGGTGGTACCCCGTTGTTACCAGCCCCCAGGCTAGCCAAGGCCCTGGGAGTGCGGCGGCTGTGGATCAAGAATGATGCCGTCAACTTCCCCACTCTTTCCTTCAAAGACCGCGTGGTAGCGGTGGCGCTGAGCAAGGCGCGCGAGTTCGGGTTTGATACCGTCGGTTGCGCCAGCACGGGGAACCTGGCTAACAGTGTCGCCGCCAACGCTGCCGCGGCCGGCATGACCGCCTACATCCTGGTACCTGCCGAGATTGAGCAGGCCAAGATCATCGGCACTACCGTGTACGGTGCCCGGCTGGTGCGCGTCCAGGGCACTTACGATCAGGTGAACCGGCTGTGCACGCAGATCGCCTTCAAATACGGCTGGGGGTTGGTCAACATCAATCTCCGTCCGTTTTACGCGGAAGGTTCCAAGTCCATGGGCTACGAGGTCGCTGAGCAACTCGGTTGGCGGTTGCCGCAACATGTGGTCGTGCCGATGGCCGGCGGCAGCTTGATCGGCAAGATTCACAAGGCCTTCCAGGAATTGCAGCAACTCGGCTGGGTCTCCCCTTCGCCGTACCGGGTACACGGAGCTCAGGCCAGCGGCTGTGCACCAATCAGCACCGCGGTCAAGAACGGTTGGGATAGCCACCAACCGGTGAAAACTCCCCAGACCATTGCTCGCTCGCTGGCCATTGGCGATCCCGCCGACGGCTATTTTGCCATCCGTGTTATCCGGGAAACTGGCGGCTGGGCCGAAGATGCTTCCGATTCCGAAATTGCCGAAAGCATGGCCCTGCTAGCGGAAACCGAGGGTATTTTCGCCGAGACGGCTGGCGGAGTTACCCTGGCCGTTGCTCGCAAACTCATCGAGCAAGGCCGCATCTCTTCCGATGACGAAATCGTCCTGTGCATCACCGGCAACGGACTGAAAACGCAGGAGGCGCTGAATGGCGTCCTGACCGAGGCACCGGTCATCCCGCCACGGCTGGAGGAATTTGATCGGCTCCTGGCCAGCAGATTGGCGACGTCGGCACCCGAGTCCATTCGCCCACTCGCCCCAGCCACCGCTTGAACATTTTCGGTCCGCCGACCTTGCTACAATAACACCGCCAGCGTCCCATCGCTTCACGGGAAGCCTCTTTAGTCGCCATCTTGCGGCGGTGGGACGAGCCTGGCAGCAGCCCACTCTATGCCGAACGAGTGTGGTACATGTCGGCCCGCGAATCTCCCTGGCTGGATGACCTCGGCCAATCCTCGCCCCAATTACCTCTGGAGGCGGTGGTGCTGGGACTGGTCGGCTGGGGCGTCCTCATCTTCTACATGGTCGCTCAGAGCCTGCTGGCTTTCGCATTAGCCCAGGCCCGCTGGCTCGAACTCAAGCTCAGCCTGGAAACTTACCTGCTTCTACTGGGGCTGATCCTGCATATCCAGTGGCGGCGAGTGGAGCGGCTGGTTTGGGAAGCCGGGCTTCCTCGACCCTGGTGGCTGAGCCTGGCCGATTGCCTCAGCTTTGTCACTACCTTCTGGGCTTGCAGCACCGTCGTCTATTGCTTGATTATTTAGCGAGGTCGAACTATGCCCATTGCCGTACAGATTCCTTCCCCGCTGCGCCAGCATACCCAGGGTCGCGACCTGGTACACGGCCAGGGGCGAACCGTCGGCGAAGTGCTGCACGATGTGATACGGCAGTTTCCGGAATTGGGCCAGCGGCTCTTCGATAACGGCCAGGTACGCCGGTTCGTTAACATCTACCTCAATGATGAGGATATCCGCTATCTCAACAATTTGGACACCCCTGTCCAGGAAGGCGACCAGATCAGCATCATCCCTGCGGTCGCGGGCGGCAAAACTTAGATATTGTGCTTGCGGTGGCCAGGTATGAGCCTGCATCCGACCACATTAACTACCAACGACCTGCAATCCAGCGACACCAGCCTGGAGCGCTATAGTCGCCAGATGAAGTTTCCCGGCATTGGCGAGCCGGGGCAGCGGAAACTGCTTGCCAGTCGCGTTACGCTTTGCGGCTGCGGTGCCCTAGGTACGGTGCTGGCCAATTTATTAGTGCGTGCCGGCGTCGGCTTTCTCCGCATTGTGGATCGCGACTTTATCGAGTTGCATAACTTGCAACGACAGGTGCTGTTCGACGAGCAGGATGTCGCCGAAAATCTCCCCAAAGCCATCGCCGCCGCTCGCATTCTCCGGCGCGTCAATTCCTCCGTGCACATCGAACCGGTCGTCACCGACATAGACCATACGAATATCCTCGACTTGATCGCCGACGCGGATTTAATATTAGATGGAACGGATAATTTCGAGGTGCGTTATCTGATTAACGATGCGGCAATCAAGACGGGTAAGCCCTGGGTCTATGGCGGATGTATAGGCAGCCACGGTCAGGTGATGGTAATTCTGCCGGGCGAGACGCCGTGCCTGCGTTGTGTTATTGAATCCGCCCCACCACCGGGGATGGCACCGACTTGCGAGACCGCGGGTGTGCTTGCCCCGGCTGTGCACATCGTCGCCAGTTTTCAGGCGGCCGAAGCCTTGAAAATTCTCACCGGACACTTAGAGGCTGTCAACCGCGAACTGATTTATATAGATGTCTGGGATAATATTCTGCGGCAGTTCAAGGTAAGTCGGCTGAAAGATAAGGTGGATTGCCCCTGCTGTAAACATCGGCAGTTTGACTGGCTGGAAGGGAAAATGGGTTCGCATACGACGGCGTTATGCGGCCGGAATGCTGTGCAAGTTGCCCATCGTAGTGCAACTCGTCTCGATTTCGCCGAACTGGCGCAACGCCTCCGCGGTCTAGGGGAGGTAACCTATAATCAATTCCTGCTCAAATTTCAAGTGGATGGCTATGAGTTCACCGTTTTCCCCGACGGTCGGGCGATTATCAAGGGCACCAGCGATGTTGAGCGTGCCCGCACTCTCTATGCTAAGTATATAGGTCATTAGTGTGGCAGGGATGCCTACATTTATTGCCAGCCTGTGTCAGGCTGGCAAGAAGGGGCTGGAGAGGTTCAGCCATGGCGCGACCGATTCGCAGTTTGCCGGTGATTCAGCGTTGGGATTGTCATCAGTGCGGCAATTGCTGCACCGATTACTGGGTGCCAGTTACCCCGGAAGAGCGTCGCCGCATCGCCGATCAAGGTTGGTCGCAATTGCCAGAGTTTCAAGGCGTTCCGCTGTTTGTGCCTTATGGACCAATCTGGCATCGCCGCTGGAGGCTGAATCAACGGGACGGGGATCGCTGCATATTCCTGGATGAAAATGGTCTGTGTCGCATTCACGCCAAGTTTGGTCCGGAAGCGAAACCTTTTGCCTGCCGACTCTATCCTTACGTTTTAGTACCGGTCGGCGACCATTACCGGATCAGTTTGCGCTATGCGTGTCCGTCGGCGACGGGGAATAAAGGCAGGCCGGTAGCCGCTCAGCTGGAAGAGTTGCGTGAATATGCTACGGGATTCGAGCGCTGGCACCGGGAAATGCATCCGCACCTGGATTCTTCCGGGGAGACGCCTCCTCCGCCATTCGGTCAAGGGGAAATATTAGATTGGCGCGATCTTATTCTTTTCGCCGAACACTTTACCCGGATATTAGAGCAGCATCGCCGAAGCTTAGTCGAGCGGTGGCTGACGATCCTCCACATAGCCCGCATTTGCCGGGACGCCCGCTTCGAGCAGGTGCGGGGCGAGCGTTTGCGAGAGTTCCTGGAGATATTAGAGGAGTCGGCCGAGGAAGAAGTGAAGCAGCTTATGCAACGGCATGCTAAGCCCAGCTGGGTAGGGCGAATATTGTTTGGCAATTTCCTGGCGATTTGCTTGCGCAAGGATCAAGGGGTACGGCGGGGCGTAGCTTCACGCAGCCGACTGGCTTTGATGGCAGCCATGTGGCGAATGGTACGCGGCAAGGGTAAACTACCCCCCTTGCAAAAGGGACTCCCGGACAAAACTTTCCAGGAACTGGAAGGGCCTTTATCCCCCTTGCCCCAGGCCGCCTGGGAACTATTGGAGCGATATTATTGCGTCAAGATGAAATCGCTGCAATTCTGCGGCCCGGCCTTCATGAATTATCCGTTCCTGACCGGGCTGGAATTGTTAGCTCTGACTTTGCCGATGATCCTGTGGCTGACGCGGGGCTATCTGGAACGCGGCGGGCTGGCAGCGGTCGAAAAAGCAGTGCAGGTCGTGGATGAGAATTTCGGTTATAGTCCGCTGCTGGACTCGTACCGGCAACGGCTGGCACTCAATATTCTGGCCAGCCGCAACGAGACACAAGCCCTGATCCTGTGGTACAGCCGACCGGCGTAGCCCGGCTGGTCACGGGAGAGTACCTGGCCAGGGCGGTCAGCAAAGCAAAGAGCAGTGGGCATGTAAGCCCACCATGGTCACCAGGGGCGGTGGGCGTAAGTCCACTGTAATAGCAGCTTGTTTCCGACGCAACTCAGGCGTCGCCGCCGTTACCAGCGCATGACGACGGTGCCCCAGGCGAGTCCGGCGCCGAAGCCGCTCATCACCACCAGATCGCCGGGGCGAATGCGTCCTTCCTGAACGGCCTCATCGAGCGCCAACGGGATCGAGCCGGCGGAGGTGTTGCCGTATTTGTGCAGGTTGCAAAACACCTTATGACGGGGAATGTGCAAGACGTCGAGAGCGGCGTTGATAATGCGGATATTGGCCTGGTGCGGGATGAACAGGTCTATGTCGTCAATGGTCAGGCCACTATGCTGCAACACATCGCGGACGGAATCGCACAGGATATTGACCGCCCAGCGGAACACAGCGCGTCCGTCCATGTACAGATACTGCAATCCCTGGGCGAGGAGATCGGCACTAGGAGGAAGTCGGCTACCGCAGGCAGGTCGGCTGAGCAGATCGCCGCCGCGCCCGTCCGAACCGAGACTGTAGCTGAGGATGCCGTATTCTTTCGGCGCCTTCGCCAGCAGCACCGCCCCGGCACCATCGCCGAACAGCGGAAAGGTTTTCTGATCCTGAGGATTGGCGACACGGGAGTTGGTATCGCCACCGATGACCAGGGCATAGCGACTGACGCCGGCAGCAATGTAAGCGGCCCCGGTGATAAGGGCATACATGAAACCGGCACAGGCGGCCTGCAAATCGAAAGCGGCACAATGCAGCCCCAGCCGATCCTGCAACAAACAGGCCGTCGAGGGAAACGACATATCCGGCGTATAGGTGCCGCAAATGAGTAAGTCCACCTCCTGGCGAGCGATGCCGGCTCGTTGTAAACACAGTTCGGCGGCCTCGTAACACAGATCGCTAGTGGCCTGATGCGGCAGAGCGTGACGCCGTTCGACGATGCCCGTGCGACGTACAATCCATTCCGGATCGCAGCCGTAATGCTGACCGAGATAATCGTTGGTGATTACGCCGTCCGGCACATAGCTGCCGGTGGCCACAATGCGCACGCCCGGCAAGGACCGACACGCCGGTCGCACGCTGACCAGAGCACCATCGTATTGCGTGTTCATACCTGCGCCGCGATTTGCACGGCAGGCGGACGCCCGCCTCTACCTATGCGCTGGCTGGAATATGCACTTTCGCTGTACCAATTCGGTTGGCCAATCGTCCGGGCCGATCGCAAACAAACAGTATATCCGTCCGGCTGGCCTGGGTATAGGGCAGGTGCACCAAGTAAGGCCCGAAGGAGGCAGGAAAGTTGCGGCGACGGCAGCGGCAGTTGCGATGGTGTCTGCGAAGGGGCCAGTTGGCGCGCATCCAGTCGGCCAGCGATTTCGGCTGCGTGCCTCCGGGGCCGAATATTGTACAATGACCGGCGATCACCGCGGTCGGGGCATAACCCTGGCCTGGCGTAACGCGGAACAACACGGCGGGGGGCTCCCCACTGCGGCTATTCCCAACCCCTTCAGGAGGAGCAACATGCGAAGAGGGTACTGGACACTGGCCTGGCTGATCTGCGGCAGCATTCTGGTGCTGTTCGAGGCAGTTCCCTGTCAGGAAAAAGGGGACTTTTTTAACGGCAAGGATTTGACGGGCTGGCGTGGCCTGACGCAGTATTGGAAAGTCGTGGACGGAGCCATTGTCGGTTCGACCGAGCCGAACGGCCTGAAATTTAACACGTTCATGTGCAGCGAACGGGAATACGGCGACTTTGAGTTAAGCTTTCAGGTACGGCTGAAAAATGGCCGGGGGAACAGTGGTGTGCAAATCCGCAGCGAAATCTTCGACAAGGAAAAATTCGCCGTTCGTGGGCCGCAGTGTGATATCGGCGAGGGATACTGGGGCAGCCTCTACGGCGAACATTTCGGGGGCATGATGCAGGCTGCCCCGAAGGAACTCATTGCCAAAGCCGTCAAGCCCGCCGACTTCAACCATTATTTCATCCGTTGCGTGGGCAAGCACGTCACCATCCGCATCAACGGCGTGACCATGGTGGATGGGGAATTTCCGAAAATACCGGACAAAGGAATCATCGCTTGGCAACTGCATGCCGGCGGTCCGATGGAGGTCACCTTCAAGGATATCCAGTTCCGCGAAATCCAGAAGGAAAAATAACCCGCTGGGCGAACAAGCATCCACGCGTCCGAGGGGCAAGGCAGTGCCCCTGGCCTAATCTACGCCCTCCTTCTTCTTGCGTTTGGGAGCCTCCGGTGGTCGCGGATGCAATACTAGACGCAGAAAAGCAAATCGTCCGGCCAGAAATGCCAGGACGCCCATGCCGACGCTGGCGTAAATGGGAATGGCCTCGTTTTCGCCAGAGCGAAATTGCAGCCAGCCCAGACCGTATTCCTTCAAATCGGGCTTGGCCAGCAAGAAACACAGGATCGTGAGCACGCACAGAATCATACCGATGGCGGAAAGGATGCCCGGCATCAGCCAGAGCAGTTGATCTACGGCTGTCACGGGTTCGAGGACTTTCGTTTCCATGCGTTGCCGTGTCACCAGATTGAAGCCGCAGTTGAGACAGATTTTTTGATCTTCGCTCTCCAGTTCGTGGGCACAGAAAGGACAGCGAGCGACCGAATAGTTTTCCTGAGTGACCGCGTAGGGATTGGGATTACGGCTCCATTCTTCCTCTTCGCGGGCCGGTGCCACGGTCACGATGCCGCCGCACTTCTTGCATTTGACCTTCTTACCCAGTAGCGTCGCCGGTGCCTGAAAGCGAGACCGGCATTTGGGACATGCTACTAAAAGAACCTGTTGTGCCATCCGTACCCTCCATTCGTGAGTTCACCGCCCCGATGGCGGCAAAAAGATGAACTAATCCGAAAAATCCGCTCCCCGCGAAATCAAGCCTTCTTGCTAACAGTTTATAACGCCCGCACCGCTTTTCCAAGAGCGAAACCGCGGGTTCGGACACTGTGCGATCTGCGCTAGATGTTGACCCGACCGACATGTGATGTTGCGCGTCCTGCCCCGGCAAAAACCCTGGACTATCGGAAACCGCCACCCGACCTTTCACGACCACGCCAGCACGGGCAGTGTTGGGAACGTGGGCTTTGTCGTGTATGTTTACAATAGGTCATGCCGATCGCCATTAGGAACTGACGGGCATTGGTTGTGCCTGACCGGATCACCAGGACCATGCCAGGCCGGTCGGCATTGCTGCTGGCAAACGACAATTGCCTCGGGCAGGACTGGACTGCCCACCGCCGGGCCCGATGTGCCAGATGCGACCCAACCGCACTGCCGAGCTGCTGCCGTGTTACAGAAATTACCGGGTCCGGCAGACACAGACGGCGAGGATGGAAGCGATGCCTTTCGACAAGGTAGAGACGACACTGGATCTGCCCGCACTGGAGCAGGCAATCCTGCGCTTCTGGGAGCAAACCCAGGCCTTTGAAAAGCTGCGGGAAAAAAACCGCGGCAAACCGAAATGGTCGTTTCTGGACGGCCCCATTACCGCCAACAACCCGATGGGCGTGCACCATGCCTGGGGACGAACCTACAAGGACCTGTTTCAGCGGTTCCAGGCCATGACCGGCCACGAACTACGGTATCAGAACGGTTTCGATTGCCAGGGACTGTGGGTGGAAGTGGAAGTCGAGAAGGAGCTGGGTCTGCGTTCCAAGCAGGACATCGAGAATCTGGTGCCTGGGGATCGCTTCGCCAGCATTGATCGGTTTGTGCAACTGTGCAAGCAGCGAGTGGATCGCTTTGCCCGAATCCAGACGCAGCAGAGCATCCGTCTCGGTTACTGGATGGACTGGGACCGCGAGGAGGACTGGCAAAAACCGCCCGACCTGCGCCGCAGTTACTACACCATGTCGGAGGAGAACAATTACACCATCTGGCACTTTTTGAAACGCTGTCACGAGCGTGGCCTGATTTACCGTGCCTACGATGCCATGCCCTGGTGTCCGCGCTGTGCCGTCGGCATCAGCCAGATGGAGATGCACGAGGGCTACGAAAGGGTAGCGCATCGGGCGGTGTTTGTCCGCTTTCCGCTGCGTGGCAGGCCGGGCGAAAATCTCCTCGTCTGGACAACTACTCCCTGGACGCTTTCCAGCAACGTCGCCTGTGCGGTACATCCGGAGCTTACCTATCTGCGCGTGCGGCATCAGGGGCAGGTGTATTACATCGCCAAAGGAGCCTTCACCTACCCGCGGCTGGAAGAGGAGTTTCGCCGCAAGGAATGGATTGAAGGCGTGCCCAAACTCAAGACCGTGGAACAAATCTTCCGCGAACGAGGCGGTTATGAAGTTGTCGGCGAACTGCGTGGCTCCGAAATGCTGGGCTGGAGTTACGATGGGCCTTTCGACGAGCTTCCCGCTCAGCAGCATCCCCACGGTTTTCCCCCAGAGATTGCCGAGGTTGCGAAGCGGCAGAACTGGTCGCTCGGCGTGTCGGCCCGGCAGGCGCATCGTGTCATTGCCTGGGACGCGGTCGGCGAAACGGAAGGTACCGGCATCGTGCATATCGCTCCCGGTTGCGGTGCCGAGGACTTCGAGCTCGGCAAACGCGAAAAACTCCCACCCATCGCTCCCCTCGATGAGCAGGGACGTTTCCTCGATGGTTTTGGCTCGCTCATCGGCATGCTCGCCTACGAATCCGCACTCACCGATCGTGTCCTGGAATCGCTCCGGCAAAAAGGATTGCTCCTGGCGGTCGAACATTATCCCCACAACTATCCCCATTGCTGGCGATGCAAGACCGAACTGCTCTTCCGCCTCGTGGACGAATGGTACATCCGCATGGATTGGCGCGAAGAAATCATGCGGGTCTGTTACGACATCACCTGGATTCCCGAATTCGGGTTGCAACGGGAGCTGGACTGGTTGCGGAATATGGGCGACTGGATGATTTCCAAGAAGCGTTACTGGGGGCTGGCTCTGCCGATCTGGGTGTGCGAGGCGTGCGGCTGGTTCGATGTGATCGGTGGGCGGCGGGAATTACGCGAACGGGCAGTGGAAGGCTGGGAACAATTCGATGGCCATTCGCCGCATCGCCCCTGGATTGACCTGGTGAAAATCCGTTGCGGTCAGTGTGGCCGACTAGCCAGCCGCATCCCCGATGTCGGCAATCCCTGGCTCGATGCCGGCATCGTCCCCTTCTCGACCATGCGCTACAATCTCGAATTCCATCCCGATGACCCCGACCGCACCTACTGGAAGACCTGGTTCCCCGCCGACTTCATCACCGAGTGTTTCCCGGGGCAGTTCCGCAACTGGTTTTACGCTTTGCTCGCGATGAGTACGATGCTGGTGCAACGGGCACCGTTCAAGACTCTGCTTGGCCACGCCCTGGTTCGCGATCAGGACGGAGAAGAAATGCACAAGTCCAAAGGCAACGCCATCCCCTTTGAAGGCGCGGCCGATGAAGGTTACAGGATCGTTACCCGAGACGGTCGAACGCTGACCTGCCCGCCGATGGGAGCCGACCTCATTCGCTGGATGTTCGCCCGGCACAACCCGGCGGTGAACATCAATTTCGGTCCGCGTCCGGCTGAGGAAATCCGCAACCAGTTCTTCCTGAAACTGTGGAACACCTACGCCTTTTTCTGCAACTATGCCCGGCTGGATCGCTTTGATCCAAAACTGCCGCCAGTTCCTCTCGATCGCCGCAGCGAAATGGATCGCTGGATCCTCTCCGATTTGCAACTGTTGGCGCAGACAGCGCGGCGGGAACTGGCCCGGTACAACGCCATGACTGTTTGCCTGGAAGTGGAAAAATTCGTGGATGAAAAGCTCAGCAACTGGTACGTTCGCCGCAACCGCCGCCGCTTCTGGAAAAGCGAGGCCAGCGAAGATAAGCTTGCCGCTTACCAGACCCTGTACGAAGTCCTGCTCACGCTCTGCCGGTTGCTGGCGCCGATCATTCCGTTCACCACCGAAGCCATGTATCAGAACCTGGTGGTACGCGGGCGGGGCATCGAAGACGGTGCCCTGCCATTCAGCGTCCATTTATGCGATTATCCCGAGGCGAAAAGTGATTGGATCGACACCGACTTGTCCGCGGACATGGCGGTTGTGCTGCGAGTGGTGTCGTTGGGGCTGGCGGCACGGAACCAGGTCAAGATCAAGGTGCGGCAACCGCTGGCCGAGATGCGGGTCCAGGGCCAGCACGATCGCCTGCGCCGAGCCCTGACACGCTTCCGCGAGGCTATCCTGGAAGAACTGAACGTCAAAGCACTCACCTGGGTTCCGCCGGAGCAGCCGCTGGTGCGTTATCGGATTCAGCCCGATGCCAAACAACTCGGCCCGAAGCTGGGTGGGCAATTCCCGGCTCTGGTGCAAGCGTTGACCGTGGCGGATTCCGGACAACATGCTCGCTGGGCCGAACGCATCCGCCAGGGCGAGACCATCTCCGTTCCGGTCGGTGACAGCACATTGACACTCCTGGCTTGCGAATTGCGGGTGCAACTGGTGCCGCCCGATGGCTGGGTCGCCGCCGAAGAGAAAGGCGTCCTGGTGCTGCTGGACACACGGATTACGCCGACGTTGAAACTCGAAGGGCTGGCTCGCGATGTCGTTCGCCATATCCAGAACCTGCGCAAACAGGCCAACCTGGAGCTGGAAGACCGCATCGAACTGTATCTGGCCACGCCGTCGGCGGAGCTGGAGTCGGCCCTGCATGCCCACCGCGATTACATCGCCGCCGAAACCCTGACCGTGCGCTGGGCGACGCAACCGCTCGGCGACACCGCTGCTGCCGCCGACCTTCGCCTCGAAGGCTATCCGCTCCGCATCGAACTCCGCAAAATTTCCCCGTCCGTGTGATCCGGTTTATACGCATTCGCCAGGGCCGACCAACCGAGCCGAACCAAAACTAACCACCAGAGCGCGAAATCACTAGGAGAAAACTTGGTGCCCTGGTGCTCTGGTGGCTACTTTGCCCAGAGCCTCGCAAAATCCCGTGCCCTGGGCTAAGAACTAGGGCGGAAAAAACTGGGGTATCCGCCTTCTCCTGGTCAGGGCATCGCCCTGCATCGCCTCGATCCGCCCGGGTCAGTTCGGCCAAGGGACGGAACCTCCCGTGTCGGTTGGCGTCTAATAATGTGACGCGTCCATGCTCCACGACTTATAGACCGACACTGCCAACTCCGATAGACCGCTCATCTGGAACGGGAAAGGCCAACTGCGCCGATAAACGCCGTGCGGGAATGAGCAGGCAGCAGGATGAGTCGCTATCGCGCACAGCAGGAGCCAGTCATGCGATGGGGAATGGTGTCCGCTCTGGTACTGGTGACGGCCACACTGGTCACGGCCCAGAACAAGCCGAATAAGCCCGACAACCAGCGTGCCCAGCTCGACGCCCAGATCGAGCAAATTCTCCGCCAGCAGTTTGATCGCATGGACAAAAACAAGGACGGCAACATAGACCCGGAAGAGGCGGCCAAGTTCTTCCGCGGGCCGAATGCCAAGCCCGCTCCCGAACTGGTCAACCGACCGCAAGGTGCGGGCGGGAACCCATTTGACAACAAGAACCTGCTGGAGCCGCAAAAGCCTCAGGACAAACCCGCCGACAAGCCGGCGGACAAACCCGCCTCCAAACCCGCTGCCAAGCCCCTCGACGTGCAGTTCTTTGAAGCCCTGGACACCAACAACGACGGAGTGGTCTCCTGGGACGAGTTTTCTTCCTACTTCACCAAAGCCTACGAAGAACAGATTCAGGAGTACCAGAAAGTAACGCAACAGATGCGGCAGTTACAGCAGCGCATGCTTCAGGCGGAACGTCGGCAATTAGCGCAACTCCGCCGGCAAATGCAGCATCTGGAGCAACTCCAACGCCATCAGTTAGAGCAACTGCGGCGTATGACAGCGGAGATGCAACGCTTGCAACGTCGGCGCTGAGCCCGCCGGTTGGAGTTTGCGCGGGGTTGCAGTAGGCACTTGCCGACCCGCTAGACCAGTGGATGGCCCAAGCGCGATGCTGGATGTTCCGGGAGCTCGATTAGCCGGAGCTTCCTGCAGTCCGAGCAGGCACCGGGGCCGGTGTCGGTGCCGTTTGTAAGGGCTGGCGAAGATCGCCTATGCGGGGATTCGGTGTCTTTCGCAATCCAACACGTTCATAACGGAGGCAGCCAATCGCGTGGCAATTCTTAAGCCGTAAGCCAGCGGAAACGATTGGCCGCGGTTGACCATTGCGCCGAAGGCACAGGTGCCGCCCGTTGGTCAGGCTGAGCGCCTTCGTTGCCAGTACCGGAGGCGTTGCGGATAATATAGACGCTTCAGATTCTGAGCAATCGTCGCCGTCGGTGCAGGGGAGAATCGCTTTGTCGCGGACAGCAACCCACCGAAAGCCCAGCGCCTCTTTCGCCTTCATCAGTCTGGGCTGCGCCAAAAACACGGTAGATTCCGAACGGATGTTGGGGCTTCTGGCGCAGGACGGCCTGATCCTGACGCCTGAACCGGAAGATGCCGATCTGGTCATCATCAACACCTGCGGTTTCATCGAGGCGGCGAGGCAGGAATCGCTGGCAGTCATCCGCGAAATGCTGGACTTGAAACGGCAGGGGCTGGTGAAAGCGGTTGTGGTGGCCGGTTGCCTCGCAGAACGTCTCCGCGAACAACTCGTGCACCAGTTGCCGGAGATTGATGCCGTGCTGGGCGTGTTTGGCCGGGAGGAAATTGCTCCGCTGTGCCGACAGGTGCTGGCGAAGGCCCTGGCCAGGCAAGACAAGCGAGCGAAGTCGCGGCGTCAGAAAAAGCAGAGCAAACCCAGCTCGGCTAGCGTGTCGCCCGACCCGATAGCTGTGCCACAACTCGAGCCGCCCTCTCACCAACGCAGCCGTCGGGCGTTGCCCATCCTTGACGAATCCCCAGCCGATCCACGCTGGCTGGCTATCCTCGAACAACGCACCCTCTTTCGACCCGCACCGGCGCGCCCGTTTTCCGACCAGGCTCGCTTGCGGATCACGCCGCGACATTACGCGTACCTGAAGATTTCCGAAGGTTGCGACCGGCTCTGCACGTTTTGTGCGATTCCCAAAATGCGAGGCAAGCACGTCAGTAAACCGCTGGAACAAATCCTTGCCGAGGCACGCGAACTCGCCAGCGACGGCGTGGTGGAATTGAACCTGGTGGCGCAGGATTTGACCTACTACGGCCTCGACCTGTATGGCCGACCTATGCTCGCGGAACTGTTGCGACAACTGGAAACGGTGCCTGGCCTGCGCTGGATTCGCCTGCTTTATCTCTATCCGATGTACATCACCGACGAACTCCTCGCCGTTATTGCTGGTTCCGAAAAAATTCTGCATTACCTGGACATTCCGTTGCAGCACATCAATGACCGGATGCTTCGGCTCATGCAGCGGCGTGTGGCACGCCAGGAGATTGAGAAGCTGCTGGAGCGGTTGCGGCAGGCGATTCCCGACCTGGTGTTGCGAACCACCATGATCGTCGGGTTCCCCGGCGAGACCGAGGAGCAGTTCGCCGAACTTTGTGCGTTTGTGGCCGAGGGCCATTTCCAGCGGCTGGGAGTGTTCACCTATTCCTTCGAGCCAGACACGCCTTCGGCGCGGTTGCCCGGCCACCTGCCGGAAGAGGTCAAGCAAGCACGGCGGGATCGGCTCATGCAGGTGCAGCAGGAAGTGGCGTTCGCCTGGTCGCGACAACAGCTGGCACGCCAGCTCGATGTACTCGTCGAAGGCCGCCACGATTCCGGCAGTTTCATCGGTCGCAGCTATGCCGATGCCCCCGAAATTGACGGACTGGTTTATTTTCGTGGTGCCGGTTGCCGGCCCGGAGATATTGTCCCAGTCAAGATCACCGCTGCTGATGGCTACGACCTGGTCGGCGAAATGACAACCATGCCGCCACGCCCATCGTCTGCGTCGGATTCACGCACGCAACCACTGTCGCCTTCACCCGGAAAGGCCGAATCTTTTAGGCGAACGCAATCATGGCCGCCATCATAACCGGCACGAAACGCCCGTCGGGAACCTCGGCGGTCTGGAACTGGCCAAATCTCCTCACTGCCCTCCGCTTCGTTCTGACCGTCCCGATATTTGTCTGCATCCTCCTGGGCTGGTTCGGGATCGCGACAGTGTTACTGGCCGTGGCAGGCGTGAGCGACTGGCTGGACGGCTATTTGGCGAGGAAGCTGAAAAGCGGCACGGCCCTGGGGCGAAACCTCGATCCCCTGGCCGATAAGGTACTCGTTTCCGGCTCGCTGATCCTGCTAATCCCCGTAGATTCTTCAGGTGTCGCAGCCTGGATGGTCGTTGTCATCGTCTGCCGCGAACTCATAGTAACCAGTTTACGCAGTTTTCTCGAACATGCCGGCACACCGTTCGGCGCAGCCCTCCTGGGCAAGTTAAAAATGGTTCTACAATTACTGGCACTGTTGACGGTGCTGGCTTACCTGGCCTTAGCGCCAGACCTGCAGAACCTCCCAACCGCCCGGAAAACGCTCTGGCTGGCTCGTGACGCCCTTCTTTACGGCACGGTCGGCATAACAGTTATCAGCGGAATCGAATACATCTGGCGGGCCTATAAAACCTGCCAGGACCGGGTTGCTTGACCGGATAGAACACCTCATTGCGGAGAATTCCGACGACTCAGCAAAAATTGTTCGTACTTCTTTATATAACTCGCAAATTTTCGCTATCGGCCTGGATTGCCGCAGTTTGACGTGCGAAACTATATAAGAGTCACAGAACCAGCTAATGTGGGCAATTTCAACTCTTCATCATCAACAACGGAGACTAGCCTATGGGCCTGATCAGCAACTGGTTGCGGCGATGGAAGGGAAAGGTGCCCACCATCCGTCGGGACCATCGGAACCGTTCCATTGCGCGATGGCAAACCCGGCTGAGTTTCGAGGTGCTGGAGTCGCGCACCACCCCGAACGTTTCTATTACGAGCTGGACGCTGCCGGCGGCTGGCACGTACAAACTCGGCGATGTGTTGCATTTTACCGCGAACCTCAGTTTCACCGGCTCCGATACATACGTTACCGTCAACACTGCGAGTGGCACTCCTAGCCTTAAGATTCAGCTCGACAGCGGCACGGTCAACGTGCCTTATGCCGGACTAACCGGAACCGGCGTAACCACGCTGTTATTTCAATACACCGTTGCCCTCGGTGACCTGGACAGCGATGGTACTGTCAACCTCGTGTCGCCCATTGAACTCGACGGTGGCATCATTACTCCCGACGGCGGAGGCACCTTCGATCCGAGCTTTACGGCTGTAGCTACTTCCGGCACAGTTGTGGACGGGGTGCCGCCCAGCATTACCGGCGTTACAGTGCCCAGTAACGGTACCTACGGCATTGGAGCCACGCTCAATTTCACGATAAGCTACTCGGAAAATGTTCTGGTCAGCGGCGGTACACCAAGATTGACGCTGGACATAGGTGGCACGACCCGGTTTGCCAATTACGTGAGCGGTAGCGGCTCGAATACCCTGACGTTCAGTTACACGGTGCAGGCTGGGGACAATGATACGGATGGGATCGGCCTGGTTGGTGGGATTGATCTGAACGGTGCGACGATCCGCGATTCAGCCGGGAACGATGCAGCAACGGCGTTCACCTCTCCGGCCACCGGAGGCATTTTCGTGGATGGCATCGTGCCGACGATCACCAGCATCACGCCGCCGGCCAATGGCACGTATAAGACCGGCGACAACCTGGACTTCCACTTCACGTTCAGCGAGCCGGTAGTGGTGAACACGGCGTCTGGCACACCGCGGGTGCAACTGACCGTGGGCAGCAGCACGGTGTTCGCCACCTACTTGAGTGGCAGCGGGAGCTCCACGCTCATCTTCCGCTACACGGTGCAACCTGGCCATCTCGACACTGATGGCATCGCCATTGCTTCGCCGATCCAGCTCAACGGCGGCACCATCAAGGATAACGCGGGGAACGATGCTGATCTGAATTTCACTGTCTGGCCGATGCCGGGCGTTCTGGTAGATGGCGTGGCCCCGACGATCAGCCAGGTTGGCAAACCGGCTGACGGCACCTATCCGGCCAACAAACGACTCGATTTTCGCATTTTCTTCGACCAACCGGTAAACGTCTCGGGCGGCACACCCAGCCTGCTGATCCGCGTTGGCAATCAATTGCATGAAGCTCGCTATCTCTGGGGCAGCGGCGGAAATTATCTGGTCTTCGGTTATCGCTTGCAGACCGGCGAGGTGGATAACGATGGCATCGAGGTGTTGAACGTCCTCTTGCTCAACGGAGCCACCATCCGAGACTCTGCCGGCAACGACGCCAGTCTGAGTTTCACGGCTCCGAACACCAGCGGTATCCACGTGGATGCTGTGCCACCGCGGATCGAAGAAATCCAGGTGCCGCAAAACGGCAGTTACACCAAAGACCAAGAACTCCATTTCACCGTGCGGTTTAGCAAGCCGGTCTTCGTCAATTTCACCAACGGGCATAAACCGTTCCTGCGCCTGCTTATCGGCGGGAGGATTCGCCAGGCCGAATACGTTTCCGGCAGCGGCAGCAGTCAGCTGGTCTTCCGCTACGTCGTCCAGGAGGAAGATCAGGATATTGACGGCATCAACATCCTGACGCCGCTATGCCGACCGCGCAATAGCCTGCAGAGCAGTATCCGCGACAGTGCCGGCAACCAGATTCTCGCCGATTTCACTCCGCCTATCACCACCGGTATCCGCATCCGCGTGCGCAACGGCGACGAAGGCTAGCCGCGCTATTCTAGCGGTCGCTATTTTGCCAGCCCTCTCCGCAAACGTCTTTCCGCAGCGCGAAGGCGGACTGACGCACGCTGCTACTGGGGACGTCGAATAACTGAATAACTAACCACCAAGGCACTAAGGAGCGGTAAGCAGATATTTCGTGGTTGGTTTGTGTCTTCCCTTGGTGGTTACCCATTCGGTTGGGCCGACGCGTTGACGGAACCACAGCGGGCTGACACTCGCCGAGCATAGCCGACTCAGCCGCCGATGGCGTGCATGGTGCGAGAGGGTTTGCGGAAACGGGCGGTGTTGATCTGGTGCCCTTCCCATTTACTCCAGACGCAGCGCCGCACCGCCAGGACAATTTCCGCATCGGTGGCACCGGTTCGCAGCAAGGTCTTGATGTCGGTTTCCTCGAGGGCAAACAGGCAATAGCGGAGTTTGCCATCGGCCGTCAGGCGTAGCCGATTGCAATGTCCGCAAAACGGTTGCGAGATGCTGGCGATGATGCCGACACGCCCACCGTCGGCGTATTCCCATTCCTGAGCGGGTGAAGTACCATCCGCGTCGCGAACCGGTCGCAGCGGGCCAAACGCGCGTTCCAGCTGCTGTAAAATCTCGTGGGCATAGTAAACTTTGCTGCGTTCCCAGTGATCGGCGCCGATGGGCATATACTCAATGAACCGCAATTCCAGGCCGTTTTCCCGGGCGAAGCGCGCCAGCGGGACGACCTCCTCTTCAGTAATGCCGCGGATGCTGACGGCGTTGATCTTGATGGGGCGAAAGCCGAGCTGGCAAGCGACACGGATACCGGCTAACACGCGTTCCAGGCCGTCCCGGCGAGTGAGCTGGCGGAACACCTCCGGTCGCAAGGTGTCCAGGCTGATATTGAGCCGACGCAACCCCGCCTGGAACAAGGCCTCGGCCTGCTCCGCCAGCAACAGTCCATTGGTTGTCAGACTGATGTCATCAATTCCTGGAATCTGCCGCAACATCCCGATCAGTTTGTGCAAATCGCGTCGCACCAGCGGTTCGCCGCCGGTCAAGCGAATCTTGCTCACTCCCAACGGCGCCAGCAATTGCACAAAACGGAGGATCTCCTCGAAGGTCAAGAGTTCGCGACGGTCGAAAAACTGCACTTCCTCCGGCATGCAGTAAACACAACGGAGATTACAGCGGTCGGTAACGGAAATGCGCAGATTGGTGTGCCGACGACCAAAAGTATCCACGAGCGGTCCACTGAGGGGCATGGTCATGTCGGCAGCGCTATTGGGCAAGAGAGAAATGCGCATGCGCATCACGGCGGGGTGACGCCCGCCGCTCCTTTTTCAGGTGAGTCCGAGCGGTTAGTCTGGTGGGGCGAGGTGGCCAGGGTTTCGCCGGACGGGTGAACCCATTCGCTGGTTCCATCCGCCCAGTGCTCTTTTTTCCAGATGGGAACCACTTGTTTGATGCGTTCCATCGCATGCCGGGCCGCCAGGAAAGCATCCTGCCGGTGCGGCGAGGAGACCACGACGGCCACGCTGATTTCGCCGGGGGAAAGCTGACCGAGACGATGCACCAGGACGACTTCGGTAAGCTGCCAGCGTCGGCGAAGCTCTTGTTCAATCGCCGTCAATTCTTTCTCTGCCAACGGTGGATAGGCTTCGTATTCGAGCATTCGGGTAATGCGACCGGCCGTCAGTTCCCGCACCGTCCCCAAAAACAATACCACGGCCCCGGCAGCGGTGTGCCGGACACTTTCCACCAGCCTGACATAATCAATGGGTTCGCGTTGTAATCGGATCACGGCTTGCCGTCTTTCCGCACGCCGAGCTCCCGGTCGCAGCTCCTGACTGCCCCACACCGGTCGAACCTTCGGGCGGGGCGTTGAAGTGTCGCGAGGGTCTTCGGCACTGGCGGGATCCCACCGGGCTAGTGCCCACTGTCGTTTGCACCGTTATCCACCGCTGACCGGTGGCAGCACGGCCACGGTAGCTCCAGGCGGTACAGTGCAGTGATCATCGGCAAAGGAATCGTCAATGGCCAGCCGACAGCGAGGCAAGAACTCAGCCAGAGCTGGAAATCGCCTGGCCAGTTCCTGGCGCAGTTGCTCCAGGGTCAGGGCAGGAGCACTCTGGAGGGTAATGCTGTCGGTGCCGGCCAGTTCCCGCGCCCGTGCGAATAAGAGGACCCGCACCAGCATGGCTATTGCGCTCCCGGCTAGATCAGCAGCGGGCATTACCCCAGGGTGTTTCCAAGCCGCTGCCGCAAACGCCGACGCAATTCTGGCAGCCGACCCTGCGCCAGCGCCAGATATTGTACGGGGTGAAGACTCGCCTTGCCGGTTACATCTTCCATTTGCCAGCGACAGGCGCTGCATTCACTGGAACCCAGATGGATAGCGTCGCGAGCCAATCGCTCCAGCATCGGGCGCCCTGCCTGGAGGGAGTCCAGGTAGTTGCGATCGCTCATGCCGAAAGGTCCAGCCATTCCCGAACAACTCACGTCAAGAGTTTCGGCCTGCAATTGCGGAATGAGTCGCAACAGATTCGGGCCAGCCGCGGCACTGGCTCCAGCGCCAGCCAGGGCCTTGACGTGACACGGTACATGATGGGCGACGTTCAGTGGCAACGGCTGCAACTGGTCGAGCGGCAAACGCCCTTGTTCGTGTAACCTCCAGACAAACGCGGCCAATTCCTGAGTCTGCCGCGCCACCACTTCTACATCGGGGTCATCGAGCAGGTTAGCCATGTCCACCCGGAACATCACCGCGGAAGTGGGTTCGCAACAGACAATGGGCAGGCCTTCGCGCGCCAGGTCGGCGAAAGTCTGCAAGTTGGTACGGGCGAGCCGTCGCGCGTTTTCCACGTCGCCACAACTCAGCGCGGCCATGCCGCAGTTTACCTGACCCGGTGGAACGAATACCTGAATGCCGGCACTTTGCAACACCGCGATGGCTGCGAGCGGCAGGGTCGTGTCCACGTAATTGCCGTAAAAGTCCACGAACAACGCCACGCACTCTTGTCCCGACCGCAGCGCTGGTCGGCGTGTCCAACCCTGGCGTCGGGCGATCTCCAGAAACGGCCAGCGTGCCAGAGTGGGTAAACGTCTTCGCCGAGCCAGTCCGAAGATTCGCCATAACACCCAGCGAAACACCGGGGTTTGCAGAGCGGCGTTTACCAGCCAGGCAAACTTGCCGATGCTGCTGGCGAATCCTTCCAGTCGCGATAACAGCCACTGATCCAAAGGCAATCCATGCTCGGCCACGTGTTGGGCTTTGACTTCCAGCATCAGTTTGGGGATATTCACCCGGGCCGGGCATTCCACAGCACACATTTTGCAATTGACACACAAGTCGGCAACTTCACGCACGGCATCGTGGGTCAGCATTTCCGCCGGCAACGTCCCATCCAGCAAACACCGTAACAGGTTCGCCTTTGCTCGCGGTGTCGCCGACTCTTCAAGCCGCACACGGAACAACGGACACATGCGTTGGCTGCTGGACTCGGTGCGGCAGGCAGCGCACCCGTTGCAAAGATGAATGGTTCGTGGCAGGCTCTCGTCAGGCCAGCGCAGCGCCCAGCTGACGCCGTGAGCGGAGGACGTCGGCCCCTCTTGCAGCTGCTCCGATTTTGCCCGAGCGGAAGATTCGGCCACTTCCGCAGCGGCAGGTGTCAGCCCGCCATGGAACGCCGCGGCGGACTGATCCGCAGCCTCAGGAACTACCCGCAAACGGATCCGCGTCCGGCAGTCCTTGCGCAGGCTCCGCGCCAACGATTCGTCCACCTCGACGAGTTTGCCAGGATTGAAAATCCCCTGCGGATCGAACTGTTCCTTGACCTGGCGAAACAAATCGGCAAGCCGACCAAACTGCTGCTTGACCCAGGGCGACCGCGCCAGCCCCACCGCATGCTGGGCGCTAATCGTTCCCCCCAATCGCCAGACCCATTCGTACACCACGTCGGCCAGGTGGCGCAAACGGTCAAACTCCCCCGGCTGACGCCAATCCAGGAATGGCCGAGTGTGGACTATCCCCGCTCCCGCGTGGATCAGAAAAGCCGCCGTCAAATGCTCCTGTTGCAACAGTTCCTGAAGCCGTGCGAGAAACTCCGGCAGAGTTTCGACAGGCACGCCGACGTCCTCGATGTAAGGCGTGGGTTGTTCGGGCCCCGGCAGCGCGTGCAGCAACGGTAACGCCGCGTGCCGCAATTGCCACAACCATTCCACCTCGGCCGTGCTGCTGGCCAAATAGCTGCCGACTACCCCGGGCAAATTTCGGGCAAACAATTGCCAGCTCTGTGCCTGGCGTTGGGCCCCCGCTTGCTCACTTTCGAACTCCACCAGCAGTACTGCTTCCGCGTCGGCAGACACAATGCGGCGATACTCCGGTCGTGCTTCCAGCGTCAGGGAAAGTAATCGGCGGTCGAGCAGTTCACAGGCGGAGGGAAGAAATGGCAATGCCTTTTCGGCACTCCGCGCCGCCGATTCCAGGCTGGCAAACGCCAGTAGTACCAGAGCTCGCTCTACCGGGATTGGCACCGTGGACAACGTGGCCTCCGTAATTAGCGCCAGTGTCCCCTCCGAACCGACTACCAAACCTGCCAAGTCCGCTCCCGCCGGACCCAGCAGGTGGTCCAGCGCATAACCGCAGCGACTGAAAGGGGTTCGCGGCCTGCAGGTGCGAAAGAGCTCCCGATGCTGTTCCACTAGCGGCAGCAGTCCGCGAACAATCCTGGCCTTGCGACTGTTTTGCAATTCGCTCTGGCTGACCGCAATGGAACCGGCAGGTTCACGTTCCCCGCTCTGGTGTTGCCAACCATCCGTGCTGTTGCTCTGGCCGCCGCTTGCCGCTGTACCATCGCCGGGTGCTACCCGGTCAGGTGCTAGCGTCGGATACGGATCGGAACGCTCGCATTCCTCGATTGAACCATCATCCCAAACACAACGTAACCGCAGCACATGGTCGCGCATGTAGCCATAGCGGATGGCGCGTGCCCCGCTGGCATTGTTCCCCAGCATGCCGCCGAGGGTGCATTGCGCTGCGCTGGCAATGTCAATGGCCAGTTGCCTGCCCCGTTGTGCTAACGCTTCCTGCAACTGGCGGTACACTACCCCTGCTTGCACCCGAACTTGGTCGTCTCCCTGTTGGACAATGGCGCGGAAATGCTTGCTGAAATCGAGGACAATCCCAGGAGTGAGTGATTCCCCAGCCAGACCTGAACCGGCTCCGCGTGCCGCAATGGGCAACCGATTTTCCCGTGCGTAGCGAACGACCTGGCGTACATCCTCCTCGTCTGCCGGCACGACCACTGCCGCAGGCATCACCTGGAAAATACTGGCGTCCGTGCTGTATAGCGCCCGCGTTACAGCATCCGTCAAGACCTGACCGTGCAGTTCTCCTTGCAGGTCTTCGCGAATCCGATCGGGTTGCCAGCTCACCCGCCGCTTCTCCCGCCGCCTCGGCAGGCTTATGCCGACCGCTCCGGGCACCTCCGACCGCCTCGGTCGGCCCTTGGCCATCGCCGCCGCCTATCGCCTATTCTAGCAATCCAGCAGCGGCGGGCGTCAGGCCGCCGGGGCCAGCCGTACCGGACTTGAAACGCCCCTGGCCCATTTCCAGCTCTTTTGCTGACACGTGTAGTAGTCCTCACGCCCACCGAAACGATCCGGAACAGCGAGTGTCGGCCCGCCGAGCGCTTGCCCCACGTCGCACATCCGCTGTGTGGTTCTACAATACTAGTATGCGTGCTTGGGGTGCTACTGCCACAGGTCCCAGCGAACACGCTTGGTCGCAGCCTGCTTCTGGGCAAGAAGCGGCGGACGTAAGCGCAGCATGGTTGCGCAGGCGGATCTCTCTGGCAATGACCGCGATACTCGCCGGGCTGGCCTGTCTGCTGGCCGAACCTCCTAAGAGCGGCGAGCGTAAGGCTCCCGTGGAATCCAGTAAGCCACCGCAGCTATCGCCCCAGCGGGTTCGGCTGGTCGGTTCTATGAGCTTCCAGCAGGCTTTGGCCATATTGAATGAACAACTCCAGCCGCACGGGAATCATCTGGTGGATTTGCGCCCCTTATTCGGCCAGCGCCCTGACGATCCGCGGGGCGATTACGACCTGCGCGATGTTTCCTATTGGGAGGCGGCTGACCGACTGGCGGAATTGGCGCATTTACGCCTGGTCATTCTCCCACCACAGAAAGAGCGGGGTATGCTCGTGGGTTTTCTGGCTCCAGCCTATGCAAAACCCCCGGCCCGCCCACCGATCGCCTATTGCGGACCGTTCCGGGTTGCTGTATCGGAAATTCAGGCGATCCGCCAATTCGACGAACCGAACTTATCGCGGTTGGAGTTGACGCTGGAACTGGGCTGCGAGCCTCGTTACTTGCCCATCTGGCTGCAACTGGCTCGCGATTCCGTTCGTTACCGCGAGGCGAACTCCCAGGAGATCGTTGCCGAACAGACCGCGCAAGGAGCGATCAAATGGCTCGATGAGGGTGCCTTGCGCTGGCGGATTCGCTTGCCTCTACCAGAACGCTCCCGGCCAAACCTCGAGTCGCTTACGGTGCACGGAATTGTTCTGGTCGCTCCGAAACGGCTGACCGCTCGCGTCAGCCCGCTTGCTCCAGGTAAACCGATGCGCGTGGAAGACGTACAGGTGGCCGTTCAGGAGGCCGACTTGGACACCACGCACGAGTACTGGCGATTTCGGGTCCAGCTGGCTTATCCGCAGTCTGATGGCCGGCGCGGGTTTGATCTGGAAAGCTATCACACGTGGATCATGGACAGCACCCAGATCACGCTGCAGCGCCAAGGCACAAACGCCGCCATTCCTCCCGTGCGCACCCCGGTCGTGTCCGTGGAAAATTCTCATACCTTTTCTCTGGAAGTCCTTTTTTCCGCTCCTGAAAAAGTGTCTCCTGCCAACAGTCGGGATTGGTCGCTGCACCTGAGTTTCCTGGCCACACCCTGGTACGTTCCCCTGCACGCGGAGTTTGCATCATTGCCGTTACCATGACGAATCTTCCCAGCCTTCGGGCGATGGCAATAACCGCCAGCACAGGCATGGAGGTGCCGACCTGTTGCAACAACTTTGTCGAACCCAACACTGCCACCAGCGACGGAAGCCGGGCAAATGGTGCGTCCCGCCCATGTCACCGTGAAATTTTCCGAGTATGCTAATAATGGGCTGATGCCGGGGCTATAAATTGATGGCCAGCAGTAGGTCAAGTACTGGCAGCGACAAACGCTCGTCGCGTGCCTAACCGAAAAGCGTCTGGCCTGAGAGCCTGGGCGATGCTTGCCGACGGGGAAATCTCATGCGCAGCAACAACCCACCATCCGGATGGCCCACACACTGGGTGAAAGTGGTTGCCAGTCTGTTCGTGGCCTGGCATTTCTACTCCATTTTCGGTGCGGTCACGGCCACCAGCACCAGCATGTTACATCCGGCGCCGCTACCGGCGCTGCAAATCGCCCGCACCAGCTACATGTACCGCGAGGCCTTGTTTCTGCATAACGCCTACCGCTTTTATGTTCCCGACCCGGGGCCGGTGCAAACCATGTGGTTCCGACTGGAATACGAGGGCCCCAAAGGGCGCAGCATTGCTTACTGGTACGAATTGCCTCGCCGTGACGACTTCTCTTTTCGCATGTCCTATCAACGCCATCTTTCGGTCAGCATGTTGCTGCAAATGCAGGGATACGACCCGACTAAACCCGAGCAACTCCATCCCCTGTCGGAGACGCTACAGTCCTCTTATGTACGCCACATAGCTTATAAGTTTCCGAAACACCCCAGGGCCGAGGAGGCCGGAGAACTGAAAAAGATTGACGTTTATCATGCTGGCCGGGTCATGTACCCCACCGGCGACCATATTCGCCGAGGTTTGACTCTGGACGACCCGCGCTGGTATCGTCCGGTTTTTTATGCCAGTTACGCCCCCGATGGCACCAAACTCGAATTAGACCCGGCTAAAAAATTCCTACGCCAAAGCCTGCCAGAACTGCTGCAAGGTGTTTTGAGCCAATCGGAAGAACAAGCGTCTTTTAGTGACTTATTCCCGGTGACTGCAGAGTTCCTGCTATACGACTATCACCCTTTAAGGTTTGAGATGGGCTACGAGAGCAAGCAGGCCCTAGAGTTACTCAATCCCCCCGCACCGATGGCACGCTTGTTGCGCGAAGTGCCCGAGGCGTTAGACATTGGGGAGGTTATCAATCAGCGGGTTTATGCAGACTTGGTTTTACGGATGCACCAGTGGATGAAAGTGCGTCGCCCAGTACGACCGCTGGAAGAGGACCTGCCACCCCTGGGCTTCCGGCCAGTGCCCCAGAAACCCACGGCACCCACCGGAGCCGATAAACCGCCAGCGCTGCTTCCCAATTCGGGCAGGCCAGCTATCGGAAACTAATCAACCCTAAGACGATGACGGAGACTGACGCATGTGGCATGCTCTGGTTCAGGCCGTCGGCGACTACTTCCGAACACTTTTCCAGACGCTGAAACGGGGTTGGGACACCTTCTGGTTCACACCGACCGACCCTACAACTGTGGCCGTCATACGCATCCTCACCGGCGCCACCCTGGTCTATACCCACCTGGTGGCTCTGGGCGTAGTTCTCGACCTGATCGGGTCGCATGCTTGGGTAGATATGCGGGCCATTGATTCGATCCGTTCTGGCGAGTTTCTCGATGCGACCGGTTTCAGGCAGCGGGCGATGGATCAGAACAACCGTACCCTGCTGCGGGAAACACGCCCTCCAGTCCACTATTCCGTTTATTATTATCTGCCCCAACAAGACTGGTTGATCCTGACAGTGCATAGTTTCTTTCTGCTAACTATGGTTACTTTCACGCTGGGTTTATTCACGCGGATAAGTAACGTATTAGCCTGGCTGGGTCATCTCAGCTATATCACTCGTGGCTACACTATCTGGTTCGGGATGGATACGGTCTTGCTTATGCTGAGTTTCTACCTCATGTTCACCAATAGCGGGGCAACGCTATCGCTGGATCGCTTACGCCAGGAGTGGGCGAGACGCCGCAACCAGAACGATTTGAAACCATCCTGGCCCGACTTCTTCTTCGCATCGGCGTTGCCGTCCTGGAGTGCCAATTTTGTTACCCGCTTGATCCAGGTGCACATGTGCATTATCTATGGCTGCGCCGGACTGGCGAAATTGCAGGGAGGGAGCTGGTGGTCCGGCACAGCCGTTTGGATCACGATGATGACCGACGAGTTTACGTTGATGGATTTTCAGTGGCTGGCACACCTGGGTCGCTATACCTGGATCTGGGTCTCCGCCATTGCCACCGCGTTCACATTATTCTTTGAAATCTCCTTTCCGTTCCTGATCTGGACACGCTTCTGGAGACCCATTTTATTGGCCATGGCCGTGCTGCTGCATGCAGGGATTGGCTTAGTCATGGGGCTAGGTGCTTTCGGAGCAGCTATGCTTACCGGTTGTGTATCCTTTATCAGTCCGGAAGGCATGCGCTGGTTCTTAGACCTGACGCTACGGCGGAAGGAGAAACCTGATGGCGATCGTGTTGGTGGGCACACTCGACACGAAGGGGAACGAGTACCAGTTCCTGCGTAATTTGCTGATTCAAGCCGGAGCCCAGACGCTGGTCATTGATGCCGGAGTATTAGGACCACCTCCATTCCCTCCGGATATTAGTCGCGAGGCGGTATTTGAAGCCGCTGGCACGACTTATACAGCGGTATTGCAAGCCGGTGACCGAGGTAACGCAGTCACACTCGCTGCCAAGGGCGTGGCTTTGCTGGTGAGCGATTTATATAAGCAGGGAAAAGTAAGCGGTGTGCTCAGCCTGGGAGGCTCGGCCGGCACCACCATTGCCACTTCCGCCATGCGTGCCCTGCCAGTCGGTGTGCCTAAATTAATGGTAAGCACGCTGGCCAGCGGACAGGTCAAGAATTATGTCGGTGTCCGCGACATCTGCATGATGTATTCGGTTGTGGATATTAGCGGGCTGAATCGGATCAGCCGTCAGGTATTGGCTAACGCTGCTTATGCCATGTTAGGCATGGTGCAGGGCAGAGAGAGTAAGACCTGGACAAGCGAGGAGCAAAAGCCCCTGGTTACTGCCACCATGTTCGGAGTGACAACCCCCTGTGTGGAAAAGGCGCGGCGAATTGTGGAAAGTGCCGGTTATGAGGTCCTGGTTTTTCACGCGACGGGCGTCGGCGGCCAGACGATGGAGAGTTTCATTGCCGATGGCATCGTGGCCGGTGTGCTGGATATTACCACTACAGAACTGGCCGATGAATTAGTCGGTGGCATACTTAGTGCCGGGCCAGATCGGTTGACTGCGGCCGGACTCTACGGTGTGCCACAGGTGATCTCGGTGGGTGCCTTAGACATGGTGAACTTCGGCCCACCGGAGACCGTACCCTCTAAGTTTCTGGGACGCCGATTTTACCAGCACAATCCGAACGTTACTCTGATGCGTACCACGCCTGAGGAGAACGAGAAACTCGGTAAGGAGATCGCGTTTAAAGCCAGTGCCGCCAAGGGGCCCACGGCTATTGTGTTACCGTTGCGTGGGGTGTCGGCCATTGACGCCGAGGGAAAACCCTTCTGGTGGCCGGAAGCCGATCGCGCGCTCTTCGATAGCATCCGCCATTGGCTAGCGCCTCATGTCGAATTGATCGAGCTGGATATGCATATCAACGATCCACCGTTTGCCGAAACCTGCGCCCGGAAATTACTCGAAATGATGGCCCGTCACCGAGTGGCAGTTGCTTGAAACTGTACGGCAGGCGTCAGGCGCGACGTCAATCTCCTTGTTTACCCGCTAGTGAACTAAGCTTTCGGAAAGCCTCCAGCAATAGCGGTGCGGTATCCGGACCGAGACTATTAATTTCGCCATACTGGGGCTCTTTGCGGCCATAACAAAATGGTGGCTTCTCGTCCCACTGGCGTTTAGGGATAATGTAGCCGAGTTCGTCATTCGCTAAACCGATAATCATCTTATAAGGTGCGGAAAGCTGTTCATACAAGATTGGTTCGATCGGCGCGTCAGGAAAATCAGCGCCCGGGTCCGGCGGGTCCTGAACGCCGCCAATGACCAGTTCGGAATAAATCTCGCCCGGCACGGCAGCGATCTGCAAATCCCCCAGTCTCAGCAAACCGATCTCGGTCTCTACAGCCAAGGATTCTGGTTTGGCCTCTGCTGGTGCAGGCACTCGCTTATAAGGGTTCCCCGTCCAGAGAAAGGTTTCCCGCGTTACGACCTTGATCTGCGCCGCCGCCTGATACAGCCGATTGGTTACAGGAAGGTAAAGAACTTGCGTGCGGATATCCCACGGGATCAATCGCAGCGGTTGCGCTTGTTTTAGAGCTTCCTCGGCGCGCTCCGCCACCAGGATACCATAACGCTCAGTCTTTTCCCAGGTACCATCTTGTAATAATCGGCCATGACGATCGCGTACCTCCACACCGAGCGAGCTAAGCAAACCGCCAACCGTGCCGCTAAAATAGGCCACGGGACATTTATATTTTGCTTCCAGGTATTTGACTGTAGCGCCGACAAAGTCGGCACTGATCAAGGTATTTTTTCTGCCGAGAGTTTCCGGGTGACAATTCCATTGCACCAGCAAGCCGAGGTGAGCGTTGGTCGAGGTATCAGGGCGAAAATCCAGGACTAGCAGTTCGTCATGCTTCACGATCGGCAGCCGACTGTCGTGCAGGAGTTCCGGTGCGCGAATTCTTCCAATATAGACGATAGCTGGGCGCACTGCCGATTCTGCTTGCCGCACTGCCTCGACAACGCAATCGCGCACTTTAGCGATATATTTCGCATCTACGCCAGTGGTAAACGCGTTCGGCCCCCACAAGCCCAGGGTGTCTGGCCCTTCGTGGTTATGTGTGCTGGACACCAGAACATAACTATAATCGGACAATTCCCGACGCAAGGTTTTTACCTCGGGATAGAAGAAGCCGACTAAGTCCAAACAAACCAGGGCAATCTTCTTGTGGCGGTGACGCAGAACCACCGCTCGGGCATAAAGGGGATCGTGAATTCCAGTGGCCCGGCGCCCGCGATCGAACCCGGCCAGCCATACGGTCTGCGCCTTTGGATCCGGAGTTATCTCCCGTGCTGCGAAACCGACATAAAGCGCGTCGGCAGCATCGTTATCGGAGGAATTTCCATGTTTAGCTGCATAACCCCAGAACATCACGGCAAGCAATATTACAAAGGTAATAACACCTATCTGCCACTGCCGAGGCCGCGATTCGCTCACGGACTTAAAAGGACAGCGACGCCTATGCCGGCAGTGCTCTGCTCGAGAACTCATGTTACCCTCCTGATGGCTGGAATTACCTCCGTACATTGATGGCCTCCTGGTATCAACGTCCCCAGCCGACGGCGTCGGCGAGCTCTTTTGCGGAGTTAACCAGGGCGGCTTCGACATAAGTTTCCCAATCTTCGGCCTCTGCCGGTGCCGCGTACAGTATAGAACGGGACGCATTCACAATCGCACCATTGCCGCTTTGGTCGAACGCAGCGCGAATAGATTCGAGAGAAGCACCCTGTGCCCCATAACCAGGAATCAGGAAGAAGGTAGTCGGCATCTGCTGCCGCAAGCTAACCAGAGCCGATGCATCGGTGCCTCCAACCACCGCTCCAATTAATCCATAGCCAAACTGTCCCCGTGTGGCTTGTGCCCATTGTTCGACCTGTGACGCCACCCATTGATAAAGTTTTTTATTGCCGCAAATCAGTTCTTGATAATCGCAGGCCCCGACATTACTCGTGCGCACTAATATAAACAGACCGCGTTCTTCACGCTGTGCCAGTTTCAGGAAAGGCGCCAGGCTGTCGTTACCCAAATAAGGATTGACGGTGGCGGCGTCGGCATTATAGACATGATAGAGAGCTTCGGCATAAGCGTCGGCAGTGCTGGCAATGTCGCCACGTTTAGCATCTAAGATCACAAGCATCCCACGGCGCTGGGCAGCCAGGATCACATGACGTAACGCCCGTAATCCCTCTGGCCCGCATGCTTCGAAAAATGCGCTCTGCACCTTGATTGCCGCCACGCGATGGCAGGCCAACTCCAGGACGCGGAAGCAGAACTCTTCATAGGCTCGGGCGCGACCGGTTTCCGTATGCCCGTAGCGCTGGCGGATGGAGGAAGGGAGCCATTCCCAGCGCGGGTCAAGACCTAGACACAGCGGGGTGCGAACCCGGCGAATTCTTTCCACAAGGGCGTCAGCGAAATGCATGGATTCTAATTCACGCAGGTTAGTGCATTGCCACCTATGCTTATGGCTAGCTGGTGGAATGCTTAGATCGCAGCAGCCGGCGGAGATATAGGTGAATTCGCATAGCTCGGCGTCAGGCCGGGCTTTTTGACGGCGCGGCCTCGCGGAGTTTTTATTCGATTACGACCGCGGTGCGTCCGGTCTGGCGGAGCCAGGCGGCAAAGGCTTCTGTCTGGCCATGAGTTACCCAGACCGTCTGGGCACCGGTCCATTCCACAGCTTGCTGCAAGCCGGGCCAATCGGCATGGTCCGAGAGGACGAAGCCGGTGTCATAGCGTGGCAGGTAGCCGTTGTAATCGGGGAACCGGTTGGCCGACGAGTGGGTGCGCTGGATCCAGCCAGAGGCTAAGGCCCAGGCACACGGCTGAAATGGCCGCCACCAATGGCCGCGCCGGCCAGCAGGTGGGGCGAGGATCAGGGCGCGTCCTTTCTGAAGCAAAGCCCAGGGATCGTCGGTGCGTCGAACCTCGGGGAAACGGACACCCGCGGCACGGTAGGCTTCGAGGTGTTGCGCCACCGCGGGATGCACTAGGATCGGCCCGATCTCGGCATGGATGCTGGCCAGAATTCGTTGCGCTTTGCCGATGCTATACGCGAGCACGACGCTGGTAACGCGGCGCTGCTGGTTGGCTTGCCACCATTGTTCCAATCGCGCGATTTCGCGATCCGGTGGCGGCCAGCGATAGCACGGTAAGCCGAATGTGGATTCGGTGAGGAAGACATCGCAGCGGATCGGCTCAAAAGGGGCACAGGTGGGATCGGGTTGCAGCTTATAATCGCCGCTGACCACCCAAACCTCACCACCGTATTCGAGGCGCACCTGAGCCGAGCCGAGAATATGACCAGCAGGGTGAAGTGAAACGCGTACGCCACGGCGATCGACGGTTTCGCCATAGCCAACGGTTTCGATGACCGCCCGCGGACCTAGCCGTTGCCGGAGCAAATCCTTGCTGGGGCTTGCCGCCAGGTATCGTCGGCAGCCTCGCCGCGCGTGATCACTGTGGGCGTGAGTAACGATGGCGTATTCCACTCGCTGGCACGGATCAATGTAAAAGTCGCCGATCGGACAATAAAGCCCGGCCGGCGTCGGCATCAACAAGGACATCGCGGATCGCCTCCTTGCCGGCTTCGCGGTTCGGCTGCTATTGTAGGATAATGCTGGTGGCGGGTCAGCCGTGTACAATGTTGCGAGTGGTGCCCGGAGTGGCAAGTGTCCAGCGGACGCTCACGCTAGGGTGGACTTGGGTATCCGCTCGTTCCTGGGAGCCGAAACGATGGGCATGACCCTGACCGAGAAAATTCTGGCACGGGCCGCGGGAAAAAGTCGCGTCGAGCCCGGCGAAAATATCTGGGTGCAGTGCGATGTGCTGATGACGCACGATGTTTGCGGTCCGGGCACGATTGGCATATTCAAGCAGCACTTCGGCCCGCGGGCGCGAGTATGGGATCCGGAGAAAATCGTCATTATTCCCGACCATTACATTTTCACCGCGGATCCGCGTGCTCATCGCAATATCGAGATTCTGCGGGAGTTCGTGCGCGAACAAGGAATCCGGTATTATTACGATCCGGATTTCCTCCACGGAGACGGTATGCCGACTCCCTACCGCGATCCTCGCCGCACCAGTTACAAGGGGGTTTGCCATATCGCTCTGGCCGAAGAGGGCCACACGCGGCCTGGCGAGGTGTTGCTGGGAACCGACAGCCACACCTGTACCGCCGGGGCCTTCGGAGAATTCGCCACCGGCATTGGTAACACCGACGCGGGATTTGTTCTGGGAACCGGTCGGCTCTGGCTCAAGGTGCCGCCAACCATGCGTTTCGTTTTCGAGGGGGAATTGCCTCCGTGGTTGATGGCCAAGGACTTGATTCTGGCCGTGATCGGCGAAATCGGTTGCGACGGGGCGACGTACCGGGCTATGGAGTTTGCGGGCGAGGGCGTCTATAGCCTCAACATTGAAGAGCGGATGACGTTGTGCAACATGGTTATTGAAGCGGGCGGAAAAAATGGCGTCATCGAACCGGACAAAATTACCCTGGATTATGTCAACGCCCGTAACAAGTCGGGCAGGCCGTATCAGGTCGTCCGCAATGATCCCGATGCCCGGTTCTGCTATGAGAAGGTTTTCCAGGTGCGGCAATTAGAACCGCTGGTGGCCAAGCCGCATTCTCCCGACCGTCGTGCCACAGTGCGCGAAGTGCTGGGGACGAAGCTGGACCGCGCGTACATCGGTTCGTGCACCGGGGGCAAGATCACGGATTTCCGAGCGGCAGCGCGAATTCTCAAAGGTCGGCAGGTGCGGATTGACACGTTCATTGTCCCGGCCACGACCGAAGTCGAAGCCAGTTTGCACACCGAGCGAATAGATGGCAAAACACTCTACGAAATTTTCATAGAAGCGGGGGCGCGTGTGGGCCCAGCCAGTTGTGCTGCCTGTCTCGGTGGTCCCGCCGATACCTTTGGTCGGCTGAACGAACCGCTTCGCTGCATCAGTGCCACCAACCGGAACTTCCCCGGCCGCATGGGGCACAAAGACGCCCAGGTCTTCTTAGCCAGTCCGCTGACGGTGGCGGCTTCGGCAGTAGCCGGTTGTATTGCCGACCCACGCGATTACCTGTAAGCCGAGCGTTCTCGCCGGTGGACACGGCGGGCTTACATCCGCCACTTTGGAAGCGATGCCGACGGGTGGGCTGCGACAATTCTTCGTGCGGCGTCAAACGGGCTTGACACGACGGCACCTGCAGTTATAGCCCTCGCCGTGGTTGAAGGGGAAAGCGTGAGTGTAATTGCGGGGGAATCGGCAGAGCGACCATGGTGGCAGGCGTCGCAGAGTTTGGCGCGGCCGGAGAGAGACCGTGCGCCTGGTTCCAATAACGGCATGAACACGGCGAGCTTGGCCCCGCTGTTCCCGGCTGTCACCGGAACTGGCCCGGCCGTGGAAGTCGCGTCGCCAGCTGCCTGGGCGGATGCCTGGTTTCGTTGGGAGGCGTTGGCCGCGCCTCCGCCAGACCTGGCTGAACCTTTCTCGCTTCCGTGGTTTCTGGCGTTGGAATATCAACGCCACCATCGCCAGGCGCGCTGGTTGGCAGAGGCGCTGGAATTTCGCCGACACCATGGCGAAACCGTACTGGCGGTTGGACACGGTCTCGGTACCGATTGGGTGCAATATGCGCGACACGGGGCACGGGTCATCGTATGCAGTCGGTCCGCAGAAGAGCTGGAAGTGGTGCGGCAACAGTTTCACCTGCGTGGTCTGCCCGGTGTATTTCTGCACTGTCCGCAGCTACCATTACCGTTGCCTTCACACTTGGCCGACCTCGCCTGTGTCCAGTCCCTGCTCAGCGATGGGCAGGAGTTTCCCGTCTGGCTGGCGGAAGTGCGACGTGTGCTCAAACCCGGCGGCAAATTGCTGATGCTAGAATCGGCGAAGCATTTTGCTGGCTGGCGCGGGCGCTGCTGGATGCGGCAATTGCGATCACTGTTGCTGGGCTTTGAAGCCGTCAAGATTCGCCGACATCATCTGCCGCGTTCACAAGTGCCCTGGCTGTTGCGCTGGCTACCCCGACGCTGGCTGGAGCGCTTTTTTGGACGATTCTTGCTCATTCGCGCCATCCAGCCGGTGGTCAATCCATTGACTCAGCAACGCTTAGCCGCTTAAGTTGGCCCGAGGTCCTGGATCCCTTTGATCTCGGCGGGCTCACGCCTGCCGCTCCGGTCAGGAAATGCGTTTTGCCTGTTCGCGCTGGTAAGGCGGAGTCTTCGCTACCATGGTGGACTTGCCACGCCGACTCGGATTTGTACCAGCGCGGGCACAAAATTGGGATTGGCTACCCACAATCGGTAAACCCCATCCGATTCCACGAGGTGAACCAGAACGTCGTTTTCTGGCGTCTGCACGCCGACTAAAACGCGGTTGTTACGCGGGTCAACGAGCGTAATGTGTACGGCGTCCACACCGATCGGCACCGCTCCAATAATGCACATCTGGCCTCGTCCGAGCTTCACCGATAGTTGCTGCTGTTGAAAGACACCAACGACGATTTGGCGTTCCAGAATCACTTTGGCGCCTGGCTTTTCCGCGCGGGGCTTGATCACTGGGGGACGTGCACGGCGCTGGAGCATCTCGGCGATTTCCGCATCAGTGAAGCTCAGGTCAGGATTGGTCAGGAGGTCATGCAAATGGCGAATCTCCAACGCGAAATTAAGACCCTCCAGATTGACCCCGGGCGTGTTACTCCGACGAATTACCAGGGTATTGATGCCCACGACCTGACCGTCAAAATCGAAAAGCGGCCCACCACTGTTGCCGGGATTCACCGCAGCCGTGGTTTGGATGAAACGCATCGGCTTGAGGTCCTCGAACTGCCGGCCAATTCCCGAAACAATTCCTTCGGTAAGCGTAAGTGGAAGAACTCCTTCCCCGGCTGCACCCGGATGCCCGATGGCAAATACCTTTTCTCCCTGTGCCGGCTGATAATCGCGCGGGGCAATGCGCACCGGCCGGATGTTGGCTTGTCGCAATTCTTCGGTGATCTTGTTGCAATCAATTAGGGCGACGTCGGCCTCTTTCGACATCCGCACAATGCGAACGTCCGGGGTAGCGGCACGAACCAGCGGTTGGCCTTGCGTGTCGAGAAACAGAATTGCCAATCCAGCGGCGGCGTTCTCAATCACGTGGTTATTGGTGGCGACGTACCAGTTGCCGTTATGCTGAATAAGAAAACCGGAACCGCTGCCGAACCGCTTTTCGTCCACGCGCACCACAATCAACGGCACGGAGGGGGCCAGTTCCCGGAAGAGGTCTTTCAATTCGCGGCGTATATTTTCCGGTGGCGGCTTGTTTTCAGGCACAGGTGGCTTCGCGGGCACATCAGGATTCACGGCCGGCGGTTGACCCGAGGGTTTTTCCGCTGCGCTGGGCGATGGGCCGGCGCCAGGTTTTGCGGAATCGCTCGGCTGACTGGCGACCCCGGCGGTGCCCGCGGGCGAGGTCGGTTTCGCTTCGTTTTTCCGCTCGGGTTCCGGAGGCGGTGGTTTTTGCGTGTTAGCCGATGTCGGTTCGCGACGGGCTTCCGTGCGGCCAGTGTCGCGCATCATGAGAAACGTCAGGGTGATAGTGACGATGGCCACTAGGGCCAGGCCGGTGCCAATCCCCAAGGCAAGAATCGCCCGCCAGTCGCGCTCGTCCGAAGGAACTGGCGGAGGTGACGGAGCGGCGAGGGAAGGGCCAGCGGTCAGCGGCGGGGAGACGATAGTCGGACCTCCAGCCGCAGGCGGCAGTACTACGCCAGGCAAGGTCGCAGCATCTATCCGAGCCGGTGCATTTGTCGCCAGCCAATCCGGTAGGGGAGCCGCTACCGTCGGTGCCACCGCTGGACCGCCCGACGGCGAAGCGGGCGAACCAGTATTGACCACGAACCCAGCATGGCACTGTTTGCAGCGGACGGTTTTTCCCAGCAAATGGGCGCCCACGCGAAACGAGGTGCCACAGTGCGGACAACAACACATCAGCACGTTTCCGCCGGGCGAACCCGGTGCAGATTCTGCCAACGTCGTCTTGCCGCAGGCGTAGCAAACCCAATCCCCGCGGGCGTTTTTCGACCCCTGTGTCGAACCGCAATAGCTGCAACGGTGGGCTGCCATGAGTGGTCTCCTCGTCGGCTGCCTGTGTTACGCTTAGCCTATCATACTGCCAATGCACTGTCCACAAAAAATCTGGCAAACGCAGTGCAAGCTCTAGAAGCGTTACGTTCGGCTCAGGGTCGAAGCGTGGCCGGCCGTTCCCGCTGGCATGAGTCCGTTGGCTAAACTATCGCTATCGGTCGTCGGAAGGAAAAATAGCCGGCCGGAGAACGGGATGGCTTGCATTTTTCCAGCAGGTTAAGACGATAAGGGAAGGAGGCCTGCGGTCGGTTGAGACTGGCCGAAGCGCGGATTTGTCCGCCTCAGGGTCGTGGCAGGCAAGGCGTCGGTCTGGCGCGAAAACGCTCACCGGAGGAACTGCACCATGTCGAGTGCCGCACACGCCACTCCGAATTTCTGGGTTTGGCTGCATCAGAGTGTTACTCGGTTTGTCTGGCTGTGGGGCGATGCCGCGGATTTTACCTTGCGGATGTTCCGCTGGTTGTTGACGCGGCGACCGTGTCGCGGCACCATTTTGCCGAATTTCCATCAGATCGGCGTGGGGAGCGTACCCGTCATTGCCACGACGGGACTGTTTATCGGTATGGTGCTGGCCGTACAGAGCTACGCGGAATTTACGCGCTTTCCGGGAATGAAGAGCTGGCTAGGTGCGGCGATCAACGCCAGTGTCATCCGCGAACTGGGGCCGGTGCTGGCTGCCACTATGCTGGCCGGGCGTGTCGGCAGTGCCCTGGCCGCGGAATTGGGCACTATGCGGATCACCGAACAGATTGACGCCTTGTGGTGCCTGGGGGTCAATCCCATTCATTATCTCGTCGTGCCGCGTTTTTTGGCCTGTGCCGTGCTCATCCCGCTGCTGACCGTGGTTGCGGATTTCATGGGGGTGCTCGGTGGGGCGTTCATCAGCACACAGTATTTCGGCATGGAATCGTTTGAGTACTGGCGGGTGTCGCAGGAAAAAATCGGGTTGTGGGATATATTCTGCGGCCTGATGAAAAGCACCGTATTCGGGGCGGCGATCGCCATCATTAGCTGCCATCGTGGCTTCAACAGCAGCGGCGGTGCGGAAGGCGTTGGCCGAGCCGCCACCGATGCCTTCGTCCTGTCCTTCGTGGCGATACTCGTTCTCGACTTTTTCCTGGGTCTATTATTCAACGGGGTGTCGGCGATGCTCTGGCCGCGAGGCTGATTGGTACTTCACAATGGACAGAAGCCTGCCGTTCCTAGGCTACGCCACGGCGGACCGACGCCCGCCGGTACTGGACTATGCGAATTGCCAGTAGCGAATGGCGGAGATGAGCTATGCCGGACGAGTCTTTGCCTGCCGCCCAATCGGAAGTTACCGCCACCAGTGCCGGCGCTTCTTCGCCATCCGCGCCGACGTTGACTTCCGCTCCCCCGGCCGGTTTGCGCTCATCGCTCCTGTCCACCGCATCCGCTTCGCAAGCCAACCCGGACTACGCATGCCCGTCAGCTAGCGATTCCAGACCGATTTTGCGGCTGGAAAATGTCAGTGTCCGCTTCGGCAACCAGGAGGTGCTCCGCGAGCTTTCCCTGGAAATCGAACGGGGCAAAACCACCGTCATCCTCGGGGAAAGTGGTTGCGGCAAGACGGTATTGCTGAAACTGCTCGTCGGCCTGATTTCGCCCAGTCGTGGCCGGGTCCTGCTGGACGGCGTGGATTTGCACCAACTTTCCGAACCGGAACTGGTCCGGCAGCGACTGCGGTTCGGCTTCGTTTTCCAGGGCGCTGCTTTGTTCGATAGCATGACCGTATACGAAAATGTCGCCTTCCCGCTGCGGCAGCACACCGGTTTAGACGAACCCACCATCCGCAGCCGCGTCGTTCAACAACTGGCCGAAATCGGTTTGTCCGAAGACGTGCTTTTCAAATATCCGGCAGAACTTTCGGGCGGCATGCGGAAACGCGTCGGTCTGGCGCGGGCTCTGATTATGCAACCGGAGATCCTGCTCTACGACGAACCCACCACCGGACTCGACCCGATCATGAGCGATGTGATCAACGAATTAATTCGGCTGACTTACGAACGTCGGCGGGTTACCAGCGTCGTGGTCACGCACGATATGCGCACGGTTCGTAAGGTCGCCCATCGCGTCGTTATGCTCTTCCCGCTGCGCAAATTGCAGGCCAACGAAAGCCAGATCCTTTTCGACGGCACTGTGGAACAACTGGAGCAGGCGACCAATCCCCGCGTGCGGCAATTCGTGGCCGGCGAAGCAGGAGATTGGCGCCATCGCCAGGAATAACGGAGGGCTCACCATGAACGAACAAGCCTGGAAATTCCGTCTGGGTCTTTTCGTCCTCGCCTCGCTGATTCTCCTGGGAGTGCTCATCGTTCTCTTTGAACGGGTGCCGGAATATTTCGTCCGCTACATTCACTACGAAGTCCGCTTCCGTGAGGCGCCGGGATTGGAGAAAGGCCTGCCGGTTCGCAAGTCGGGCGTCAAGATCGGCGAGGTGGAAGATTACGATCTCGACCCAACCACCGGCATTGTCGCAGTGAAAATTCAAGTGGATCGCCGGCATCAACTCCGGCTCGGCGATCAGGCGTTCATGACCCGCGGGCTGGTGCTGGGGGAGACGGCGATCAATTTTGTGATGGGAGAGGATACCCGGCCTGCGCCCCCAGGACATGTTTTTGAAGGCAAGGAGCCTCCGGACATCGGGCGCGCACTTGGACAGGCGCGGTCCTTAGCCGATCTCGCCGGTCAGACGCTCCAGGAAGTTCTGGTGGCAGCTAACAACCTCAGCAAAGCCGCGGAAAGTACCGATACCTTCCTGCGGTCAAACCGCCCTCAACTCGATCAGGCCGTACAGCGGATCAATGACATTGCCGGTCGCGCCCAGGATCTGCTCAGCGACGAGAATCGGCAGAATCTGACCGTGGCCTTGCGCAATTTCCGCAAAGCCAGCGAACAATTCGAGCAACTCACTCGCCGCAGCGACACTTTGCTGACCGACACGCACAAAGCGGTGCAGGACCTAACCCGCCGACTCGACCAACTCAGTGCCAGCGCCGATGCCACCCTTACCGATATCCGCCGCACCATCGAACGTCTTGACAAACAGATCGCCTCCAGCGGTAAGAACGCCGATGATTTGCTCCTGGAAGGCCGCGCCACTCTCAAACGCCTCCAGACCAGCCTCGACCGGGCCGACGAATTAGTCACCAGCCTCCAGCAAACCAGTAAGCTCGTTCAGGAACGGGCACCGAGCATCCTCAAAAACGTGGATGAAGGAGCTGCTCGCGTCAACGAATTGGCCAATCAACTTCAGGAATTCGCCAAAGCTCTCAACCAGGAAGATGGCACAGTGCGGCGGTTGCTGCAGGACCCATCGCTGTACAACAACCTCAATGGACTAGCCGCCCAGTTGAACCGTGCCGGCCCGCAACTGCAACAAATTCTCCGCGATCTCAGTCTGTTTGCCGATCGCATCGCTCGCCGTCCGGAATTGCTCGGCGTGGGAGGTGTCGTGAATCCTTCCAGCGGCATCAAACGTTAGCCGCAGGAGCGGGCCTCTGCGTCCGCTGCATCGCCAATCTCCGTTGCCCTCAGTAGGGACGGACATAATTCCGCCGTGTGCGCAATCGCGGCGTTGCCGACTGAGCTTCCCAAATCCAGTAATTTCGGTTATGCGAACTCGCCCCAGCTTGGCTGCACTGCGCCAGGTTGCAGGAGCGGTGGGCGTCAGCTCACCGTGGGCAAGCCAGGTCGGTCACCGAAACACCGGAACATGGCGCGATTGCTCGCAGAAGCGAATCGGCAAAAACTGCAAGTCTGTGGCGGGGCGGTAACGGCCGTATGCCTGCTGGTCTGGTTGACCGCTGCCGAACAGCAGGCCATTCACCGCAATAGCTTTGAAGGGAGGCAACCAGCCTGGCTGAAAGGTTTGGCCAACGTGGAACACCGGGAACTGGTCCATGAGGTGACCACGCAGACGGCCCATTCCGGACGCCAGGCCGAACATATCCAGTTGCACGCCGGCAAAGGGACATTTATCCATTACTATTATCCCATCGCCAAGGTGGTACTGCTCGACGAATTGACGCTGAGCGTGTGGGTGAAAGCGAATCGTCCCGGCACGCAACTGTTGGCGAGGTTGGTCCTACCCCGCGAACGCGACCCGCAGAATCTCGACCGCCCTTTAACCGCCTTGCTGCGTGGCGACGTTTATGAACTGGTCGGGCGCTGGCAACGTCTGGAATTGCGGCAGGTGCCACAACGGTTGCGCGAAACCCAACTGATGCTCCGCGCCGAACTGCAACGCGAACTCAACTTCGAGGGAGCTTACGTGGATCAGGTAGTGTTGAACGTGTATGGCGGCCCAGGCCTGAACGAAGTCTGGATTGACGACCTGGAAGTAGGTCCGGTGCTGGAGGAAAGTTTTCGACCCACCGACCCTGCTTCTGAGCGGGTAGGTGAGGTTCCTTCCGTGCCCACCAGCCGAATTCGTGTCCCGGGTCAGGTCGAAGTGCGGCAAGATCGACTGGCAGTCAACGGGAAACCGATCCTGCTGCGGCTGATTCGAGATAGCGGCACACCCTTACATGTCCTGCGTGAAGCCGGATTCAACGCCGTGCTGATGCCGGTCGGCGCAGAAGAAGCCCGCTGGCGCGAGGCTACGGATCTCGGTTTCTGGTTGGTGCCCAGCTGGCCGGTTCTGGATGGCGGATCGAAAACCCGGCTTCCCGCCGATTTGCTTCGACAACTGGAACGCTTTCCGGTACCGGAAATGGTGTTGGCCTGGCATCTAGGCGGTGGCTGGTCGGCCGAGCAAACCGAATTGCTCATGGAGATCGCCCAGGCCATCCGCGGACGAACCAATCGCCCCACCGCCCTGGAAGCGTGGGATGGCTTGCGCTTCTATTCGCGGCATGTGGAAATACTGGGAACGTATCGCTGGCCGTTGTACACTGCCCTGGAGTTGACCGACTACCAGAGCTGGCTGGCGCAACGCCGACGCTTTGCTGACCCGGGCAGCTACCTGTTCACCTGGATTCCGACGCATCCGCCGGGCTGGTTACGTAACTTGAAGGCAACGGTCGGCAATGTGGTAGGCGAACCACGGGAAGCATTCGGCTCCTGTCCCCAACCGGAACAAATCCGCCTGCTGGCTTATTTGGCGCTGGCTGCCGGGTATCGCGGATTGGCTTTCTGGGCCGACGAGTCCCTGGCTGACCCTCAGCAAGCGCGGGGACGATTGTTGCAACTGGCCCTGCTCAACCTGGAGTTGGAAATGGTCGAGCCGCTTCTGGCCACTGCCCGCGAGCCGATCTGGATACCGACACGCCAACCCGACGTGATGGCGGCGGTGTTCCGCTGCGATGCTGCCGTGCTCGTCTTGCTGGCCTGGACTGGCCGAGGCGGACAATTCGTCGCCGGCAATGCTGCTGCTTCCCTGGTCGAAGCCGTCATTCCCGCTGCCCCCGAAGATGCTCAGGTCTGGGAAGTCACCCCCGGTCAGGTGCGGGCACTCAAAAGCGAGCGGGTCGGCGGGGGTGTTAAGGTGACCGTCCCCGACTTTGCCCTGGCCACGTTGCTGGTTTTCACCTCCGACCTGCGGCAAATCGAGGCGCTGCAATCCGCGGTGCTGCGCTATCGTCATCTGGCCGCACAATGGGCCTACGACCTGGGTGTGGATCAACTGGCCCGGGTCGAACAGGTACACGCCCGGCTGCAGCAGTTTCAGCAAACTCACGGCGGCAACCGGGAGTTGAACCTGGCACAAACACGTGTCTGGTTGGACGAGTCTCGCCGACATCTCGAACGTTCCCGGGCGGCCCTTCTGCGTGGCAGTCAATTGGATTGCCGGGAAGCCTGGACGGAGGCCAATACCGCTCTGGCCCAACTCCGGTTGGTGCAGCGCCAGCTTTGGGAACAAGCGATCCGCCTTCTCGACCACCCGGTTTGTCTGCCGTATGCCGTTTGCTTCGACACCTTGCCGGACTTCTGGCAGGCGGTGGCCATGATCCGCACCCAGCGTCCCGGCCCGAATGTTTTTTCCGAAGGCGGTTTCGAGTCTTCACCGGAAGAACCATTCCGCGGTTGGACGCTGCAATCGTGTACCCTCGACCCGGTCGAGTTGCTGGCGGAGCGAAGCAGCGAACAACCCAAAGAAGGTCGAGCCGCCTTGCTACTGCAAGTCCGCCCGAAAAATCCGCAACAGGCTCCGGCTGCTCTGGAGCGGACCTATCTGGCTATTACCAGTCGCCCGGTGGCTTTACCGCCAGGCAGCTGGGTACGCATCAGCGTCTGGGTTCGCATCCCGGAGCCGATTCGCGGCAGCGTGGACGGAGCGCTGGTTTTCGATAGCGCTGCCGGCGAGCCACTGGCCATTCGGCTGACCGCGGCCACACCCTGGCGGAAAATCACACTCTTCCGACAGGTGCCCTCTTCCGGCACCATTGCGGTTACTTTAGCGCTGACCGGCCTGGGCAAGTTCTATGCCGACGATGTTCGCATCGAACCACTCTTGCCTGTGCAGCAGCCCGTTTCGCATCGCTAGCGGTATTCGCGGTCCGCGACGTTAACCACTCTCTGTTTCGTCTCCCGTCGGGACAGGGCTGAGCCGAGGGCAGGCTGATTCAGGTTTCCTCGTACCATCCTGGGCCTCGTGCGAAAGGAAAAGCGCCATAAGGCCCGGCCAGAAGGGGAGTTCCTTTTCCGTGTCGCATGATAGAACCGTATGCGGAGTCTGTGCCTGGCCGTTCTGCGAAGCACTTGCCAACTGATGGTGTACAGACGTAGTATATATACACGTGTTCAGAGTCGACCGCGGATTTGCCGATGCCCGGAGGAACGCCTATCGCGACGATCTGCCAAGGAGCCTGTCATGAACGAGGCGCGATTAACCAAACGACAGCAGCAGGTGTATCGGTTTATTCGGCAGTACGTGCAGGAACACGGCTACGCACCGACGGTACGGGAGATTGCCGATCGCTTCCAGATGCGCTCGCCCAACGGCGTGATGTGTCATCTGCGGGCACTGGAACGCAAAGGTTTTATCCAGCGCCTGCATGGACACGCTCGGACGCTGGTATTGCGTCACGAACCCTGGGAGCAAAGCATCCCGGTGTACGGTGTGGTGGCTGCTGGCTCTCCTGTCGAGGCCATTCAGCAGCAGGACGAACGCCTGCACATGGACGAATTGTTCCCGACGCGGCGAGGGTTGTTTGCCTTGCGGGTGCGGGGCAACAGCATGATTGACGACCATATTCAGGACGGCGACCTGGTGCTCATCGAACCTCAGCCCAATCCGCGGGACGGTGAGCGCGTCGTCGCCTGGATTGACGGCGAGGTGACGCTCAAACGCTTTTTCCGCGAGCGAGGCCGCATTCGCCTCGAACCATCCAACCCGGAAATGAAACCCATTTTCGTCTCTCCGCAAGACAACTTCCGCATTCTCGGCGTATTACGTGGTGTGATTCGTCGCTACGATTGACCTGAGCCAGCAGGACTCTATCTCGCCGGCTGACCGAGCATGCTCCGTAGTCGCTTCGCCCAGGCATAGTCACAGTTTCGGGCACCTGTCTGTTGTCAGTTCCGCCATAACCGCAAGCGTCGCGTTCTCTTTTTCGCCGCGCCCCAGCGATTCCATAGCAGGAGCGGCAGACGTTACCTCGCCGTCGGTTGGCTGCCACACAGTAAGTGTGGGAAAGGCGAAAAACTGTCCTCGCATTGACAACGGTCAGCGGGCATGTTACAGCCGAGGCCAGGCGCCGCGCTCGCCTATCCATCACGGGGAAAGGATCGGCCGGCGCCAGTCCGCCGTGATTTCCTGGGCAAAGCGGTATGCGGATTCTCATCAATACTTGGTCGGGTCTGGGTCCTCCCGCGGGAGTTGGACACTACGCCGCACAACTCGCCGACGCCTTACGACAAACCGTGGCCGAGCACGACGCCGTGTCTTCTTTTCCCGACGGTTGGTTAGCCCAGCTGTACCGGCAATGGAATGCGCCACCGAAACGTCTGGCACCAAGCAAAAGAGCGGCAGGCGTCAGCCTGCCGTGTTTTCAAAGAACCGCGGGTGTCGTCCCGTCGTGGCACCGGTGGTACAAACAGTGCAAATCCCGCCTGACACGGTGGAGCGAAAAGGCCCATGCCCTGCTACGCGGGACACTGGCCTGGTTCCTGGAACGCCAATTCCGTGCTCAACGGGCCACGCTTTACCACGAGCCGAACTTTGTCCCTTTGACTTACAACTTGCCCTTCGTGGTGACGGTGCACGATCTGTCGCCGCTGGTCTGTCCGGCCTGGCATCCTCAATACCGGGTGCGTTGGCTGGAACGGCACCTCGGCGCGAGCCTGCGGCAAGCACAACATATCATCGCTGTTTCTGGTTTCAGCCGCGACGAATTGCAGCGCTGGTGTGGTATCAGTGCCGACCGTATATATGTGGTTTATCCCGGAGTGCGACGCGAAATCCGCCCGCTGCCGCGAACGCTGGTAGAAGCGCAACTGCGGCGGATGGGTTTGCCACGCGGTTATCTGCTGTACGTCGGCACACTGGAACCGCGAAAGAACCTGGAGCGGGTGCTGCGAGCGTATTTGCAGCTGCCACGCAGCCAGCGCCTGTGCATGCCGTTTGTCCTCGTCGGCAAATACGGCTGGGCCGCAGAACGAATCGCAGAATTAATCTCCAGGGCTGGCCCGTCCGAGGGCGTGGTCGCGCTCGGTTACGTTCCCGAACGGTATCTGGCGACGCTGTATAATGGAGCCCGTGCACTGGTGTATCCGTCGCTCTACGAAGGTTTCGGGCTGCCGCCGGTGGAAATGCTGGCTTGTGGCGGGCGGGTCGTGGTTTCCGATCTACCAGTCTTTCGCGAAACGCTGGGGCCATTCGCTCACCGCATCCCCGCAGAAGATACGGATGGCTGGTACCGCATTCTGCATCAGCTAGCAGCCGGGAACCTGGAGGAACTCTCTTCGCCGGAAGCCCGACACCGCTGGGCCTCTCGTTTCGATTGGTTGAACTGCGGACGCCAAACCTGGGCCATTTACAAAATCCCACCGCTGGCTATCCGTCTCGCCGCTTGAAGCCCCAACTCCGACCGCTCCCGGCAGGCTTCCACCTGCCGCTCCTGATTGCAGCACGAACGTTTGCCGGTGAGAGTACGACTTCTACGATGCGCCAGCGACGTGCACAAGAGCGGCGGGCGTAAGCCTGCCGTGCGGCTCCGGAACCACACTTGCAGGGGCGGTTAGGGCGATCGTTCGGGAGACCGCCCACCGTGCAGCGACGAATGCCGTTGCAGTCGCACTACCGTAACCACGCTGCGCTAACACCCGCCGCTCTTAACGCCACAAAACGCCAGATGCTGGGCACTGCCAACAAGTGCCGGCTTAATCGCGGCGGTACAATTCCTGCACTACCTCGGCCACCAGCGCCGGATCACGTTGACGCCAGATATGCTCCACCCGCGGCTCGGGAATTCCCAGTTGCAACAACACTTGCCGCGTGCGTTGCCAGAGTCGCTCACGCTTCTTTCCATCAGTAAGGTAAAGCTCGCTCACCAGTTCTTCCAGTCGCCGCAACAAGTGGTTCGGCAGGTTGGCGTAATACCGGCAGATAATTTCGAGCTGATAAGGCGTATAATCGCCCGGCCTATCGTTTTTGCCGACCACCATTTCGCTCCGGGAGACGCGAAGCCGATTTGTTCCCGGTGGGCTGACGCCCACCGTTCGTGCTTCGGCCAGCCTCATTTCGCGGCCACCACGGGCCTACACCTGCCGCTTGTCACTCATGCCTGTCGCTACGGATTCGGTCACTGCCAGGAAAAGCCACACCGACGGTGATCAGAGCTCGGCAACTGGATTTGGCCTATCCGCGAGGTGTTAGTCAGCCCAGAGGGTCAGCGGTAAATGACCGACGAAGCAGTTTGCCGCAAACTCCTGTAGCGAACCGGCTCTACCCCTGGGCCAGTTGCGCCTGCCGCTTGCGAATCGCCTTCAATCGTCGTAACCGTTGCCGACGCCGTTGTTCGCTCGGCTTCTCGTAATACTCGTGGCGGCGAACTTCCTTGGGAATCCCACTGCGTTCGAGCAGCTTCTTGAACCGTTTGACAGCCTGTTCGATGGTTTCGTTGGGTCGCAGTTTCATCTTCAGCGGCATTCGTCCTCCTTTTGTAGTGATTGCTGAGCCAGCATCACCCGAAGCGGAAACTGCCAGGACATCAGCCGGTGGTTGGGCAGCCGGCCAATCGGCATTCTGGCGGGTTCGCCGATACGCACGCTTCGTTCATTATACTATCGGCCAGGCAAGCAGGCCCAGCCCAGTATCCGGCGAGCTTATTATAACGGGGACGACCACTGCCGATAAGCCAACCCCCTAAGTATTCGAACCCGCGCGAATTGTGAACCCGGCCCGCCGCGAGTTTCACCCCTTTGAAGCGACGGCGGAGGGGCTTGGTGAAGATGCCCGGAATTTGCGCTGCTGCAAACGCGGGGAACTGCAGGACACGGCTTGCCGTTTAAAGGATACGAATACACGACGGATGAGAATGGCTTGTTACCGGGGCGGCGAACGTCTCGGTACACCTGCGAGGTGCAATGGCGGCGATAGCTCTTTCCCAGGACTTTCCCAGCATGGCGCTGCCGCATTGCGAGATCGCAATAAGGGAGTGTCGCTGCCCCGGCAGTGCCCATGACGGAGGTGTCGGCATGAATGCGAGGCACGGTCTGTGCAGGACGGTTGCCTTCGGAGTTGCCGTGCTTGCTTTGATCTTCGCCGGGCGATCCGAGCAATTCCCAGGTGATTTGAGCGGTGTGGTGACCGGTGAGCTTCGGCGGAGCGAACGCCCCGGCGATTTCTGGGACGGCGACCAGCGGAAGCATCCCCAGCTCAATTGGGTGCTATTGCGGCTGTTTGACGCTTGGGGCCGAATCATTGCCCAGGAACGAACTCATCCCGACGGCACCTTCCGCTTTCGAGCTCTGGCGGCGGGAGAATACGAACTGGAAGCCTTGCGTCCTGGTTACCTGCCCGAACGCCAGAAGATAAAAGTGCCGGGTTCGACCCGGCTAGAATTGAAACGTGATCCGGACTACGACCTGATCGCGTTACCGCGCACGCTGCGTGGCAGTTTCGCCCAGCCGGGCGGAGAACTCACACTGGAATGTCGCGCCAGCCCGCAGGCCAACAGTTGGCAAGTCGCACTCTCCAACGACTATCTGACCCGCGAAGGCAAAGTGCTAGAAGCGAAATACCAACCGCGACTGCTGTGCGATCAGCAATGGCAACCCGGTTGGCGTTTGCGTGTCCTGGTGCCGAGCGATTTGCCGCCCGATGACTCTTACCATCTGACCGTTCGCGTTCAGGACGGTGGTCGTGAGCGTCGCAGTGTGCAATACAAGGCGGTAAAACTGCTGCGCGAATTCCCGGACACGTTCAGCGTCCTGGGTTTTCTCGATTTTCACCTCGATCACAAAACCTTTGAGCTGGACAGCAGCGTTACGCCGACCAACGAATCCGTGGGGCGTGGCTTATTCTGGCAGGCAGCGGCTTTGCTCAACGTCGCCTGGGTCAGCATCAACGACGACATCGGCCTGATTGAATATCCCAAGGAAGGTAACGGCCATGCCCAGCTCTGGCATCTATTGGTACGGTTCGGCAACACGCCGAGTTATTTCACCTACGGCGGCCCGCACGATTACGAAGGGCCGGAAATGCGTCGCCATCGCTATCACTTCGGGCCCCGCTGCTATCGCGTGGATTTCGGCCGGGCCTTGCGTATTCTCGGCGTGATGGATTACTGCCCCAACCCGAAAAACTGCTTCACCGAGGATATTCGCCAGTGGCTGGCCGAACAACTCCGTCTGGCACACACTGACCCCGACGTGCGCAGCGTGTTTCTCCAGGCAAATGTCTCCGGACACCTGGCACAGCAGGGCGAATTCCTGATCGCCCCGAAAGATTGGCCGCCGCTACGCGATGGCTGGCAAACCGCGGAACACTTTTCCTATGATGGCCAGGGACCCAACCGCATCGGTGCTAAGTCCTGGAGCAAGATTGAACCGCCGATCTACCAGCTGGCGTTCAATCGGCTTTTCTGGACGGGGCAGTTTTTCTGGATTGGTCGGGTGAGCCAGTCGAATGTGCACGGCTGGGACGGCTTGCTGCGTACGCCAGTGGACATCGCCTGTATCGAAAACCTGACCCAACCTGGCAAAAGCAGGCTGATCGGCTATCGTGGCGTCATGTTGCCCTTCGCGGAAGTCACACAGACCAGCGAACGCGAAGCCGTGGTGAAGATGCGACTGGCCTGGTTCTCACCCAAAGAAGCCAAAGCCGCCATCACCGAGGATTTCCCGCGCACTTTACCGGAATGGCGTGATGGCCGATTACGCCTGGTTTTGCCACGCGGCGAGTACGCTGTTGAAAACGGCGAAATCCTGCACCGTGCTGTCAGTGACAACGGCCACTGGACCCTTCTGTATCTCCGTCTGCCCACCTGCACTCTCCAGCAACCGGACCAAACCGTCCGCATCCGTGCAAAGGGAACGTAACCTTTCGGACCAGCCGGGATGCCTACGGCGGGCTGATCCCCGCCGCTCTTGACCGCGGCAGTAACGTGGTCTCACGGCGACGTCCGCCGGACGCACGGGTATGTCGGGCCAATCAGCCTTCCCTCAAAGGCTGGCTGACCCAGATGAACTTCCGGCTCTTGTACGCCGGTTAGTTTCAGGAGGGCACGCGATGGAAGTGAAGGCGACGACAAACCTTCAGCTGCCACGGCCTGGCCAATCGCTCGTGGACAACCGATTCTTCGTCGTCGGGATACACGTCCTGGTTCTGCTGATTGTCTGCCTCGCGGGAGTCTGGCCCGGCTTGTGCCAATCCGCTGCCAGTGCGCGTGTCGTTTTGCAGCCAATTCCGGATACCCCCGGTGCATTCGCGCCTGATGCAAGGGAATGGACCAGATTCCAGTCCGCTGCAGGCTGGGCAAAGGCAGATTGGCTGAAGGAACTGGTCTCCGGCGAAAAGGTGGTACTGCACGCGCAAGAACGCAACGTTTTGGGGCTTGACTACGCCTCGCTGACCGGTCGGCGACAACCCCTCAGGCCCATGCTGGCAGACCTGTCAGACTGGAAAAATGCTCCGGACTGCCCACCGGATCGCGTCCTCGTTGACCCACACACAGGACGTGTTCGCTTCTTTGCCGGGCACGATCCTGCCCGCTTTCAAAGCCGGGTTATCGCCCGTTATCGTGGCACGCATGGGGATAATGCTTACGCTATCTGGCGTGGTGATACGCTTTTCTTGAGCCATTGGGAAAGCTCTTACCACGTTTGGGCCTTCGACGTAAGCAGCCCGGACCAGCCCCGCCGGCTTGGCGAACTACCGGTGGCCAACTTCGCGCACGGCTTTGCGATTCTGCCCAGTGGTTTTGCCCTGTTAGGGACGACCGCCCGTGGTTTGCTCCTGCTCGACTTGCGTCAGCCGGACAAAATGCAGCTCGTCAAAGAACTACTACCCAAAAAGGATTGGCTGGCGCTGGTCAATAGCCGGTATGTTGCCGTTTGGGCCGGGTCAAAAGGATGGTCGCAACCCAGTCTGTGGGATACCGCATCGCTGCCGCAAGCCCTGACCGAGGTCACCTTCAGAGTATCGGAGAAACTGCGCCCCTTCCTGGCCGGACGATTGCCTGCGCAGGACAGTGACGAGGTGGCGTGGTTTCGTGAGGGAGATACGCGGGTGGCGCTGGTCCGGCTGACTGGTGATCCCGGTTCCTGGAAAATCGAACACGAGTTACCGTTACCAGCAGGGAGCGACTTCCAATTGGCGGTACTCGATCCGCAACGCCTGCTGGCACTCTATCGCGACCCAGCCGGAAAGAAGCTCCTGCGTGTAGTCGAAGTGAGACCGGAAAAATCGGTTTGGGGCCCGGCTGTACCGCTGCCAGCGGAAGCCAGTTCCCTTAGCCTATACCGCAATTTCGCCTACGTCACGGTGCTGCCCAGGGAGCGCGGCGCTGGAGTGGTTGGCACGTGGGATGGCGTTCGTCTGGAGATTTTCGAGATTTCCGGAATGGAAGCGGTGCACCGCGGCAGCTGGGAACCCGGCATACCCTTGCGTGGCCTGGTTTTGCTGCCCCATCCGACACGGCGTGAACTGGTGCTGGCGCTGGAACCAGGCGGAGGAGGTTTCGGCATCCACCTCTGTGATTTCCAGAACCCCCTCCATCCTCGATTCCTGAGGCATGTCCCGACCAACGGAGAAGGGAATCGTGTCGCCGCCTGGAACCAGCGTGCCTTGTACAGTAGTTCGACCCTCGGTCAGTGGTTCGATCTGTCCGACCCGCTTCATCCAAAGCGCTTGAGCGCCTGGTACAACCACCGCTGGTTTTTTGTACGTCACGTGTACGGTGAAACCGCGGTCCTGCACAGCGATAAGCTGGGAAGCATTGCCGTAGACTTCAGCAGCCCGACAAAGCCAGTCCTGGTCGGGGAAGCCCCCTGTCGTGCTAGCTGGGGACCTTGGTTGTTTAGCATCGGTGGCGGCCGAGGGCGGGGGCCGGTCCGTCTGACCATCACCAGCTTAGAGAATCCTCGCCAGCCTCGCCGTGTCTTCTCCGAAGTCGTGCTGGGGCAAGAACAGACGCCTCCCTTGGCCGGTGCTTACACCGACGGCCGATTCCTCTACGCCATCTCCGAAGGACGCAAGGGGGAAGTGGTGCTGCTCATTTTCGATGTCGCCGATCCAAAACAACCCCGCTTGCGAACACGCTGGTCGCATCCGGAATTGGAAGTCCGCCGCAGTGATGGCTTTTGGACAGCGCAGGGCCGGCCAATCACCGCAGCCCGAGGGCTAGTGCTCATTACCAGTTATAGCAGCGGCCCACCGCAGATTATTGACGCACGCCAGCCCGATCAGCCTCAGTTCCTCGGACGCCTTCCCGTTCGGGGTAACGAATGGGTGGACTCTGAACCGGATGGACCCTGGTTCTGGGTCAAGTCGTATCCAGCAGGGGTGCAGTTATGGGACCTATCCGACCCGAGGAATCCACGTTTCTTGTGGCAGGAAGAAGGCGATAAAACTATCCCCTACGACGTGCTGGCCTGGCAAGCCGGTTGCCTGGTGGGCGAAGTGATGCTGGCCCCCAAGTTGCCTCATCTGAAAGTTTTCACTGTGCCTCGGGCTGCACAGGTGCCTGCCGCGCCGCTGGTCTGGCAACGCAAAACTCCTTAATCCAATTGTACCAAAACGCTACCGCAACTTCGCGCGGAACTGCCATGTGCAACTGCTCGCGCAAGTAATGCCACGCACGACTCACCGGAGGAGAAAGCATGCACCGATGGCTCACTGACGTCGCAACTTACCTTACAGGGATTGCATGGCGCGTGCCGGTCAGGAGCGGCGGGCGTAAACCCAGCGTGGTATGCACGTGGCGTTTGGCCGTGCAACTGCTCGGGCTACTCGGCGTGCTGGCTCTGGCCGGCGTGATAAGCGGCGCCCATGCCGACTGGCCTGGCCGGCCCAACTTCGTATTCATTCTCGCGGATGATCTCGGTTATGGCGATCTGGGCTGTTATGGGAACACAGCTATTCGCACGCCGAACATAGATCGCCTCGCAGCCGAAGGCATTCGCTTTACCGACTTCTACGCGGGGGCTCCAGTCTGCACGCCGTCACGCGCTGCCTTCCTGACTGGGCGGTATCCGGTGCGTTCCGGGTTGGTGGCGGTGCTGTTTCCCAACAGCAAAGACGGTCTGGACGACAGCGAACTGACCATCGCCCAGGTCTTGCAGCAGCGCGGCTATAGCTGCGGCTGCATTGGCAAATGGCACCTCGGACATCTCCCGCCTTATCTGCCGCATCGCCACGGTTTCGATTACTATTTCGGCATTCCCTATAGCAACGACATGAAGCCGCTGGTAATCCTGCGGGGGCGTGCTGGTCAAGAAGCCGAGACCGTGGACGACAAGCCGCTGCAGTCTGACCTGACGCGACGGTATACTGAAGAGGCGATACGGTTCCTCCGCGAAAATCGCGAGCGACCCTTTTTCCTCTACCTGGCGCACAACATGCCGCATGTACCCCTGGGAGCTTCGGCCCAGTTTCGCGGGCGATCGCAGCGGGGGCTATATGGCGATGTCATCGAGGAACTCGACTGGTCCGTGGGCGAAATCCTGCGGACGCTCCAGGAACTCGGTCTCGACGAGCAAACCCTGCTGGTATTCACCAGTGATAATGGGCCGTGGCTGAGTAAGAAAGAGGCTGGCGGATCGGCGAGACCGCTTCGCGACGGTAAAGGGACTACCTGGGAAGGCGGCATTCGTGTGCCGTGCCTTGTGCGCTGGCCGGGAAAAATTCGCCCTGGGCAGGTACTCCGCGATCCGGTAATGATATGCGATTGGTTGCCGACGTTTGCTCACCTGGCCGGAGCCGACCTTCCCAAGGATCGCGTTTTCGATGGTAGCAACCTGACGCCGCTGTTGCTAGGCCAAGGCAAACTGCCGGAGCGCACGCTCTATTTCTTTAACGGCACTCGGCTGGAGGCATTGCGTCGTGGGCCGTGGAAACTGAAGATGACCGCTAAGGCGGACCTGCTTTTCCATCTGGAAACCGACCCCGGCGAGCAAAAGGATCTAGGCGCCGAGCGCCCGGAACTGGTCCGCGAACTCCGTGGCCAGGCCAACACTTTCCTGCGCCAGCTCGGCAAACTCCCGCCACCAAAACGCTGATTCCGTTGCAAAATGCCGAGCACGGCTAGAAAATCGGATTAGCTGGCTGCGCAGGTGGCGTTTTTAGCGAACCGGGTTGGTTGCGTGGTCAATACGTGGCGCGGCCGCCGCTGACATCGTAACACTGCCCGGTGACGAAACTGGCCTCGCGGCTGGCGAGAAAATGCACGACTGCCGCCACCTCTTCCGGTCGCCCGACCCGCCCCATCGGAATCCGCGACACCATGTAGTCAATGGTTGCCTGCGGCAGTCCGGCCAGGATGGGCGTATCAATTACCGCCGGCGAGACCGCGTTGACTGTGATGTCTCCTTGCTGCACCAGTTCCTTGGCCAGCGATTTCGTCCAGGCGATCAGGGCCGCTTTGCTGGCGGAATAAGGCCCCAGCGTCGGGTTTCCCTCCTTGCCCGCAATCGAGGCGACGTTGACAATGCGGCCATAGCGCTGTGCCAGCATGCCAGGAATCACCGCTTTCGCGACCATGACCGGCCCGAGGATGTTGACGGCGAAGACCTGTTCCCAGTCGGTGCGTTCCAGTTCCCAGCTCCGAGCCGCCCGACCAGTGATGCCGGCGTTATTGGCCAGGATGGTGACACTGCCCCAGTTGTCCCGGATAGTGCGCACGGCGTTGGCAATATCTGTTTCGCTGGTCACATCGCCGGGCAGCGCCAGGCCGCCGATGCTCGCCGCGACGCTTTGGGCTTTTTCGTAATTGCGGTCGAAAATGGCGACGCGGGCACCCGCTAAGGCCAAGCGTCGGCAAATGGCTTCGCCGATCCCCTGTGCGCCGCCGGTGACCAGCGCGATCTGTCCCTGCAAGTCAAAAAAGCGTTCGCTGCTCGCCATAACGGTTCCCCTTGGCGTTATCGCTTCCCGGCCATAGACCTCTGATACGCGAATCAGGATAGGATTTTCCGCAGCGAAAGGGCAGAGCATGAGCACAACAGGTCGGGTTATCGTCATCACCGGCGCCACGCGTGGGCTGGGCCGGGCCATGACCGACAAATTCATCGCGTTGGGGCACCGCGTTGCTGGTTGTGGCCGCTCGGAGTCACACGTCCGCGAGCTACGCCAGCAATATGGCCAACCCCATCGGTTTGCCGTCGTGGATGTCCGCCAGGATCGCCAGGTGGCGAGCTGGGCACGCGAGGTGCTGGAAAACCTCGGCCCGCCCGATCTTCTGCTGAACAACGCCGCCATCATCAACCGCAACACCCGCCTCTGGGAAATCCCTGCTGAAGAGTTCGATGCGGTCGTGGACATTAACATCAAGGGCGTGGTCAATGTGCTGCGGCATTTCCTGCCAGCCATGATCGAACGAGGAAGCGGCGTGATTGTCAATTTCAGTTCGGCCTGGGGTCGATCTACATCCCCGGAAGTCGCCCCGTACTGCGCGACGAAGTTTGCTCTGGAAGGATTGACCAAAGCACTGGCGCAGGAATTGCCGAAAGGAATGGCTGCTATCCCGCTCAATCCCGGCATCATTGACACGGACATGCTCCGCAGCTGCTTCGGTCCCAGCGCCGCCTCCTATCCATCGCCGCAGGAATGGGCAGAGCGTGCTGTGCCGTTTCTGCTGCAACTCGGCCCGAAAGATAACGGCCGATCGCTTTCGGTTCCTGGCGGCTAAGCAGCAGGGACGAGCATCGCCCCGCCTTGGAAAACAAGAGCGAGCAGCATCGGCCCACCGTAGCATGCGGCAACCGGCTCTGCGTCAGCGGTAATCTTCGGCCCGCAACGACACGCAGATGATCTCCTGATCGTTGCGGACGAACATGTAGCGATGTGCAAATGCTGGATGTACCCACACGACCTCCCGACCCATCGCCGTGCCGGTTGGTTCGATGACTTTCGTGCGGCAAATCTCCTCGTAACCTTTGGGTGTCAGGCGTGCCAGGATCAGTTCCCCTTTCTCGTTGAACAGGAAAAAGCGGTCGCCGTGAGGAATGAGAAAAGCATTGGCCCAGCGAGCCGGGCGATCCCCTGTCGTTGCCGCTAGCGTCTCCCACAGGCGTTCTCCGGTATCTGCTTTCAGGCATCGCAATTGTCCGTAACTGCAAACGCCATAGATATAGCCGTCCAGAAGCACCGGCGTGGGAATGATGGAATGCAGACCGTCCGTCTTTTTCTCGCTATCGCTTTTGCCTCGCCACAACACCGACGCAGCTGGGCGGTCATCGTCGAGGCGCAGCATCATCGGCCCATTGTAAAACGCCGTCACGAATAGCAGGTTTCCCATTTTCCGCGGCATGGGAATGGACAGACCGGCACGGATGCGAAACGGTTGCCGCCAGTACACCCGCCCCGTTTCCGGATCGAGACTCTCGATGGCCTCGGGATGCCAGATGATCAACTGCCGCACCCCGGCGTGTTCGTAAATCACGGGCGGACAATAGCCTGGTTCGCTTGCTGACAGGCTCCGCCAGATTTCCTTGCCGGTCATCTTGTCCAGAGCCACCACCAAACTGCCGTCGCCACCGGCCAGCGTGATCAGTTTGTTGCCATCCACCAGCGGATGCGCTGCATAGCCCCAGAGCGGCACCTCGCACTGGTACACCGCCGGCAGTTCCTTGCCCCAGACGACACGTCCGGTTTCCGTTTCCAGACAAAAGAGATGTCCCATGGCTCCGAGAGTATAAACGCGATCTCCATCCACGGTCGGAGTGCAGCGCGGCCCGGCAGGATAACTGATGCGGTAGCGAGCAGGGTACCGGTGTTGCCACAGAATCCGCCCGGTCCCGGCATCGAGGCAAAGGACACGCTCAAAACCCGGCGTATCACCACGACTCAAAGGATTGAGCGGATCGCGGGCCCCGGGTGTCTTTTGCCAGTCGGTAACGAAAACACGCTGTCCGGCCACTGCCGGGCCTGCATAACCACCATAGATGGAGGTTCGCCACAGCACCTTCAGACCGGTGGGCGGGAATTTGTCCACGATTCCGGTCTCGCGCCAAATGCCATCACGGCGTGGGCCAAGCCATTGCGGCCAATCGTCGGCATAGCTGTAATCCCAGAGCACGGGCACGACCAGCGCCGCCAGGCTGACGGCCATGGCCAGCGTCACTCGCCTCGCAACTTTACCGCGCATCGGATTACATATTCTCTCCGCGCGCATAGTCTGTGTCTCCGATGGTGTGGGTTCTGGAATCAGGCCTGGAGATTCGCCAGCAATTCCTTGCGGCGAACCAGGCGCTGCCCACGACATTCGTCAATTTTCAACGCCTGCAACAACCGCTTCCGCAACAGAGAACACAGCTTCTCCACCGCACTGGCCGACCGACTGCTCAGCGGAATTGCCCCGCCCGCTCGCCGATCGTGACCACCGGCAGTTCCCAGGTCGCCTACCACCTGTTGTAACAGCGCCCCAGCTCGCCCACGTGCATGCGCTGTCCGCAGCGACAGGATCAGCCGATCTTCATACACCCCCGCACACAGCGACCATTCAATTCCTTCCAGCCGCATCAGCAGGTCTGCAATTTCCCCGGCCAGTTCCGGTTGCGGCAACTCATCGGCCCAGGACAGAATCAAGCGGTCGTCGTAAATAAACGTATTTTGCAAGGCCTGCAACAACGCCTCAAAGTACGCCAGCGGCAACGGAGCGTAACGAATCCGCGCTAGCTTATCCTGGTCCGCCAGCGGATACAATTGCCGCAGTGTCTGGTCGTCGAGCCGACAGGCTTCGCGCGGGTAACCGCTGATTTCCGATTCGATCCCATAGAACAATGCCGTCGCCACATCACTGCTGGGAACGATACCCTGCTCGTTCAGGTAACTGGCCACGATGGTGCAGGTGGCACCCACATCCGCGCGAATGTCCACGTACGGGATACCACGCAGCTGCCCAGCCGTCTCGTGATGGTCAATGACCCCATAGATAGGCAGGTCTTCGGGAATATTGTGCCGGCCGGTGCCCGGCTGACTATCCACCATGACCAGTGCCAAGTCCCGCGACCAGTCCACCTGTTCGATCGGCACTAGTTCCAGGTCGAGACATTCCACCAGAGCACGATTTTCCGCGCGCCCCAGAATGCCGTCGCGGGTCAACTGAGTCGGCAAGCCGAGCTTATGCCGGATCAACCACGCCAGACCCACCATACTCCCCAGGCTGTCCGGATCGGGGTTGATGTGGGAGACCAGCCGAACCCCTTTGTACCGGGCCAGCCCTTGCAACAGTCGCGTGGAACTGCACTCCGCTACTCCACTGACCTGGCCCCCACGACCTGAGCCGTTGCGACTACCATTACTGCCACGTTCCATAGATGACGATCCCGTTGAATTCTCCAGTTTTCTTGATCTTATCGCGCCGCGGCTGTGCTGCCAAATCCTCCGCAGGTCGGCTCGATTCCGATGCGACGCGATTTTTCCGCTAGGCCAAAATCCCTATTCCTTCCTGGACTTCTCGCCGCTACCCGTAGAGCGGCTGAACTCGACCAGTTCCAGCGAGGTTTCCTGGTCGCCGAGCTTGATAGTAACCTTAACCGGTCCGACCTCGGGGGCGTACCAGTAGGTAGCGTTGAGTTTTTGATTACCCAGTTGCAGGTTCTCGCCATTCACCTTCAGACACGCAAACTCGCCCGCACGCGTCACCACTTTCTCCGCGCTGGCGGCGATCGACAAAGTCCCCTGAATGGTCTTATCTTTGACACGTGCGGCGACCGGCCAGGAGGCACCCTCTTTGATGGGCCATTTGAGCACCGGCACAGGAGGATCAATCGGCACGTCGTTGGCGGCCAGTCGGTATATCCCGTCCGCTCGCACTGCCAGCACTTCGCTGGAAACCACCTGGTTGCCCACGGTGGTCTCCAGCCGATAGCCCTCCTCGTTCTGCACTTTCTCGGTTCGCACTACACGGGTCACGCTTTCACTCCCGACATTGTTGACATAGCGCCAAACATTCCCCACCTGCAGCGGGTAATACGCCTGCTCCCGCGGCTTCTTCTCCTGTCCATGCAGCCATGCCGTGAGCACACTCATCACGGCCAGGCAGGCCAGGCAGCACCGAATTCGAAGCATCCCATTCCTCCTGTTGGCACCTGTATGCCATGCTCGCCTTTGTGCTTCTGTGCAGAAGTCGGTCCATCCGCCGTCGTTGCGTTGTCCACCAAAAGTAACCGGCAATCCACCCGCTTATCCACGATGGGCTGACGCCCACCGCGCCTGCCGGATCTCGCGAGGTGAGCCTACCAGCACAGGGCCAGGCTTGAGACTAGCAAACATACGCCGTAACCTATTCTACATAACCGAAAACCCTACGCCTACCACCCGGACACACCAACAGCGTATCCTCGGTGGCATGCCATATCATTCGCCCCGTCGAAGCCGGCTATCGGCCCGTGGAGCAAAGATGCCAACCACGTTCCGTACCGCCAAAGCGGCGCCTGTCAGTTGATGCGTTCGTTGCTGACGCGGTCGGTGAGCACGTCTTGATTGTTCAGCCGGAAGAACCAGTCCTGATCCC